>Ga0209136_1000203_pt1 | contig 45336 bp, 47 predicted proteins | sample SaaInl0LU_22_DNA_FD_184640 | JGI IMG/M metagenome (GOLD analysis project Ga0209136, IMG submission 184640) | Marine microbial communities from expanding oxygen minimum zones in the Saanich Inlet - ESP_90LU_22_DNA (SPAdes) (version 2) | ecosystem: Environmental > Aquatic > Marine > Intertidal... | reverse complement strand
TTTTAATTTTACCATTTATTTATTTATTTTTTTCAAACTTTAATGCAGCAGAATTGATGCAGTATCTTTTGCCAGTTGTGTTCCTAGGGCCGTCGTTGAAAACGTGCCCCAAATGGCCTTCACAATTGGAACAGATTACTTCTGTTCTTTTCCAACCATATCGGTTGTCTTCGCGTTCTATGATAGCAGTTGTCAATGGGCGATCAAATGAAGGCCAGCCACAGTGAGCATCGTATTTATTTCTGGACGAGAATAAAATTGTCTTGCATCCTGCACATTGGTACATTCCTTTTTCGAAATGTTTGTCATACTTGCCCGTAGTTGGAGGTTCCGTCCCTTTTTCTCTCAAAATATAATATTGATTTGGCGTCAATATTTTTTTCCACTCTTCTTGAGTCTTGACAACTTTCGGCTGCGCATTCAAAAGAAATGGAGCAAAGAAAAGAAAGGTAAAAAAAAGGGTTTTAAAATACATTTATTTGCTTTTGAATGAAACGCTTTGTTATGAAAGCATGAACAATATAGCTATTTTATAAATTTTAAATCCATTTTCTAAAACTTATATTTGTAAAATAAAATGTTTCGCATGAAAAAAATTGTTTTTAGTTTGATGGCATTGTGTCTGCTGTATAGCTGTTCAACAGTGCCTATTACAGGGAGAAAGAGAGTAAATTTTGTTTCCGATGCACAAGTTTTGCCATCGAGTTTTCAACAGTACAACGATTTTTTAAAAGACAATGAAATATCGAAAGACAAAGAGAAAATTGCCGAGTTGAACGAAATTGGAGAAAATATTTCTTCAGCGGTAGAGCTGTTTATGCGGGCCAACAAAATGACAAAAGAAGCGGATTCGTACAAATGGGAATTTAATTTGATTGAGAACGAACAGCTCAATGCATGGTGTCTGCCTGGAGGGAAAGTTGTGTTTTATACGGGTATTCTTCCTGTCGCGAAGAATAGAGATGGCATTGCTGCTATTATGGGACATGAGATTGCACATGCCTTTGCCAAACATGGTCAAGAGCGCATGTCTTCAGTGCAATTGCAGCAATTAGGTGGAATTGCGGTGTCTCATGGAACAAAGCAAAAGAAACGACGAGAGCAGGACATTTGGAATATCGCTTATGGATTGGGTTCAAAAGTTGGCATGTTGAAATTTAGCAGAAAACACGAAACGGAAGCAGATAAATTGGGGATGGTTTTTATGATCATGGCAGGTTACAATCCTGAAGAGGCTGTAAATGTTTGGATTCGAATGAATCAATTGGGGAAGAGCAAAACACCCGAATTTTTGAGTACACATCCCTCGAATAAAACACGAATTCAAGCGCTGAAAGCTTTTTTACCGAAGGCCAAAAGATTGGCAAAAAAGCACAGTTGAATGAAATGCTCGAATAAAAAGACTAAACTATGTGTCGTTTCTAACCAAAGAAGCGGTATCCTATTTAAATACAATAGATATGTTAAAAAAAGGAGATAAAAAATTGATCGGAGCTTGGGCTTTTTATGATTGGGCAAATTCCGTGTATTCACTGGTAATTGGAACAGCTATTTTTCCCATTTATTTCAACAGTGTGACAGGAGGAAATGATTCGTTGGTGACATTTCTTGGGGAAGAGTTCAACAATGCGACATTGTACAGCTATGCTTTGTCCTTTTCTTTTCTTATGGTTGTTTTTTTGTCGCCTGTGTTGTCGAGTGTTGCGGATTATTTGGGGAATAAAAAACGATTTTTGCAGTTTTTTTGTAGTTTGGGCTCTTTTTCTGTCGCGTGCTTGTATTTTTTTACGGGTGAAAATATAGAAATAGGTATTTTATTTATGGTCTTAGCGAGTATTGGGTTTTGGGGAAGTCTGGTGTTTTACAATGCTTATTTGGTTGAAATTGCGCATCCCAAAGACCATGACAGTGTGAGTGCAAAAGGTTTTATATACGGTTATCTAGGCTCGGTATTGTTGTTGTTGCTGTGTTTGTTTTTGCAAATGAATCCTGCTTTGTTTGGGATTATTGATGCCAGTCTTCCTGCACGCTTGTCGTTTTTGATGGTGGGTCTGTGGTGGTTTGGATTTGCGCAGTATACCTTTTATCATTTGCCAAAGAACAGTCCTGGCAAGCAACTAAAGAAAAATATCATTTTCAAGGGTTTCAAAGAACTCAGGAAGGTTTTGAGAGAGCTGAAACATTTGGTTGAATTGAAATTATTTCTGGTTTCGTTTTTCCTTTATAGTGTTGGCGTTCAAACAATCATACTCATCGCTTCGTTGTTTGGCGACAAAGAATTGAATTTGGAAACAGAGAAATTGATCGTTACCATATTGCTAATACAGTTGATTGCGATTGTTGGGGCTGCTCTTTTTTCAAAATTATCCAAACGCATAGGAAATATAAAAACCTTGAAAATCATCATTTTTGGTTGGGGTCTGATTACTGTTGGAGCTTATATGTTGGACAAGGACAATGCAAATGTCACACTACAGTTTTATATTTTAGGTGGTTTCTTGGGCATGGTTTTGGGGGCAATACAATCCATTTCAAGATCGACTTATTCCAAATTGATTCCTGAAGAAACAAAAGATACGGCTACCTATTTTAGCTTTTACGATGTTACCGAAAAGGTAGCCATCGTATTGGGAACCTTTATTTCAGGATTGACGATTGCTCTGACAGGTTCTATGAAAGCTTCAGTACTTATTTTAGCAGGATTTTTCTTTGCGGGATTCATTGTCTTGAGTTTTTTGAAAAAAACGAAATACGTACTGTAAACTTGGCTTATTGTGTTTTAGAAACAACGTAAAAGTTGGGGTCTATTTCAATTTTAGTCAATGAAGTCAGGCGCATTTTTTTCCATTGAGTGGTAGGGGAAATCCATGTTTCTTTTCCGTCCAAATAAATTTTAAGGGGCATTGAAAAGTGGTCCACCACGTTTTGCCATCGATACTCTAGATGATCGTTGATAAAATGAGTTTCAAAAAATGGGATTTTGGGAGTCCTTAAATATTGCTCAAATACAGCGTTTAAGTCTTGCTGCACGTGGTCCGTCAAAAAAGTTTCAATTTGCTTGCTGCTCACTGTTTGGTGATAAAAGTTCCGATGCAAAGCTCTTAAAATATTACGCCATTTTTCATCATCGTTTACAAGTTGACGAATCGTATGTAGCATATTTGCTCCTTTGAAATACATATCGGTAGAGCCTTCACTATTTACATTGTAATTTCCAATGATAGGTCTGTCATTTTGTATGGCATGCCGCAAACCTTGGAGATATGCAGCTGCCGCCTGCTTTCCAAAATGATATTCTAAATAGAGACTTTCTGCATAAGTCGCGAAACTCTCATGAATCCACATGTCTGCGATGTCTTTGTTTGTGATGCTATTTGCAAACCATTCATGAGCAGTTTCGTGAACAATGATATAGTCAAATTTCATTCCCCAACCTGTTTTGCTCAGATCATGTCCTAAATAGCCATTTTGAAATTGGTTTCCATAAGTGACTGAGCTCTGGTGTTCCATCCCCAAATAAGGAACATGTACAAGTTTGTAGCTGTCTTCATAAAAAGGGTAGGGCCCGAACCAAAACTCAAGGGCTTTTAGAGTTTTGGGTACCTGTTGAAACTGTTTTCTTGCTTTTTCTAAAAAATTGGGTAGCACAAAGTAGTCACAATCTAATTCCTTTTTTTCTCCTTCAAATTTTTCTGAAAATCGTACATAATTTGCAATGTTTAAATTGACTCCATAGTTGTTAATGGGTTGGCTTACTTTCCAATGAAATGTTTTGGTTTTTGAAACAGTATCGTGAACTGTTTTTACCAATCGTCCATTCCCAACGGCAATCAAGTTTTCCGGAACGGTGTACTTTTCGTAAATTCCATGCTCTGGTTCGTCGTACATATGGTCTTTGTTTGGCCACCACACACTCGCTCCTTTTCCTTGGCAACTTGTTGCGATAAAATGACGTTCCTTTTCATCTGTTTTCCAGGTAAAGCCTGCGTCCCAGGGTGGGTTTTTACTTGAAGGTGGAGTGCCTTCAAAAAAAACCGTAACACTGTCTTTGGTGCGAACTGGTTGACGAGAAACTTGTATGTAGTGTGCATTCCCATTTGATGCTATAAGAACGTTCTTACCGTGATACATTGCGCCTGTGATTTTCATTGGAGCTTGAAGGTCAATTTGCAATCGATCGTTTTTTTCTGAAAGTACTTGGTAGCGAATGGTATTGTATCCGGAAATGAATTTTTTTTCAGGGTGAATGACCACATTTAAATTGTAATGCTCTAGGTTCCACCATTTGCGTTCTTCTGTAATGCTTCCTCTAAGCGTGTCTTGCTCTGTGTATTGTTGTGCAGAAATGAAACTGATTAAAAAAAAAGTACAGATACAAAAGCAATTTTTCACAGGAACTTTTTTAGAGGCAAGGCATTGGGTCTAATTTCTTGCACGATTTTGAAACAGTCGTAAATTTACAAAAAAAGCTTTATTCTCCGTTTATTCAAATCTAGGTTTTGATAAAAGGAGCTATTTGTGTTGAGGAAAAAAATCAAAGCTTTTATGGTACGAAGTAAGTGTTTTGTCCTGGGCAATTGTCAGATTTCAATGGACAAAACACTTTTACCAAAAAAGGCTGGAAAAGCGAATTGCATCTTCTTTTTCCGCAAAATTTGGGTACGAATAGAGATTTTCAATTTTTAGACATATTCTTTGTCTGTAAAGTGGAAAGCACTTTCAATGGCTGCATTTTCATTGCTGTCTGATCCATGAACAGCGTTGAAAGACAAAGAGGTAGCATAAAGTTTGCGAATTGTTCCTTCAGCAGCGTTTTCTGGATTTGTAGCTCCAATAAGCGCTCTGAAATCTTCTACGGCATTTTCTTTTTCTAGTACTGCAGCAACGATTGGGCCACTCGACATGAAAGCAGTCAATTCATCGAAGAAAGGTTTTCCTTTGTGAATGCTGTAAAATTCTTGCGCATCTTCTATCGAAAGCTTTTTCAGTTTTAAAGCAACAATTTTAAATCCTGAAGCAGTTATTTTTTCTATGATAGGCCCGATATATTCGTTTTCGACTGCATCGGGTTTGATCATTGTGAACGTTCTGTTTGTTTTCATTTCGTATAATATTTTGCGCAAATATACTTTATTTGGGAAAACTTTAGCGCTATTGAAAGGTTGTTTTTTAAAATCACCAAACAACATTTTTAACATTTATTTAGGTCAAATTTTTAACAGATAAATGGTATATTCGCAGCTTATGGATGCAGTCAAAATAAGAGAAGTCAAAGAATTGTTGAGAGAGCCAAAGAATATTGTTTTGGTCGCACATAAAAACCCGGATGGTGATGCTATGGGTTCAGCTTTGGCAATGCAACATTACCTTACGAAAAAAGGGCACAGTGCGCGTACGGTATTGCCTAATGATGTTCCTGATTTTTTACGTTGGTTGCCTGGTGCGGATACTGTTTACAAATACGACAAGCAAAATACCCAATCTAAAAAAGTGATAGATCATTCAGAGATCATGTTTGTTTTAGATTTCAATGCTTTTCATAGAGTCGGAGAAGACATGCAAAAAGCGTTGGAGGCGTACCTTGGAAAGTTTGTTATGATTGACCATCATCAACAACCTGACCCAATATCACCCTATATTTACTCAGATACTTCTATTTGCTCTACCTGTCAAATGGTCTATAATTTTATAGAAATGATGGGGGATTTGGATCTAATCGATGCGAATATTGCAACTTGTATTTATACGGGAATTATGACCGACACAGGATCGTTTCGTTTTCCATCAACAACAAGTGATACGCATAAAATTATTGCAGATTTAATTGAAAATGGTGCAGAGAATTCGGTCATTCATGAAAAAGTATACAGCACAAATTCTCCAAGTCGACTGAAATTGTTAGGGGTTGCGATGAACAATCTCAAGATTGAAGAGGATTTTCATACAGCTTATATCACCATGACCCAAAAAGAATTGAACCAGTCGGAATATCAAAAAGGGGATACAGAGGGATTTGTAAATTATGGTCTTTCCTTAAAAGGGATTCATTTGGCAGCTATTTTCATTGAAGATACTGAGCAAAGAATCATCAAAATTTCTTTTCGTTCGAAAGGAACTTTTTCTGTGAACCAATTTGCACGCAAATATTTTGACGGAGGAGGACATGACAATGCAGCAGGAGGTAGGTCAAATTTTTCAATGCAACAGACCGTTCAAAAATTTGTCGACTTGCTACCCAACTATAAAAAAGCTTTGGAAAAGTCATATGAAAAATAAGGGTTTCGTTCTTTTAGGGCTTGTTTTGATGATTTGTGCATGCTCAAAACAGGAAGCCCGTCGACCTGTTTCACACTCCTCCTCTAAAAAGGTGTACGAAACGGTTGAATTGCATCGTAAAATCCTTGCACATCAAAACGCGTTGATTGAAAATTTCATCAGGACTGATAGTTTGCATGTGTATCAAAAATCAAAAAAAGGATTCAGCTATCGATATTTGTTGAAAAAGGAGATGGGTGCCATGCCTGTAAAAGGGGATAAAGTATATTTTGAACAGGCTATTTTTTCTTTGAATGGAGCGCTATTGTACAGTTCCGAAGAATTAGGTACTCAAGAATATCTTGTAGACAAAGAGTACGTAATAAAAGGTATTCGAGAGGGGATAAAATTAATGAAGGAAGGAGAAGAACTTCTTTTTGCTTTGCCTTCTTTTCTTGCATATCGATCGAAAGGAGATGAAAAAAATCGCATCGGTAGTAATCAGCCAATATTGATAAAATTAAAATTAACCAAAATAATTAATGAAAACAATGAAAATAAAATCCACCGTTAGTATTGGTTTGGCAGCAGTAGTTTTGACGCTGAGCTCTTGTGAAAATCAAAAGAGACAAACAACATTGGGCACAGAAGTTGATAGTGCAAGCTACGCTTTAGGTTTGGACATGGCCAATAAAGTCAATATCAATTTTAAAGAAGCCAATCATGCCGCTTTTATCCAGGGCTATGAGCATGCTGCAGATACAAGCAAAACAAAGATCCAAGTTGCGGATTTGAACAATGTGGTGAGAACTTTTTTTATGAAGAAGCAACAAGATGCCATGAAAAAAGCCAAGGATACAACTTCGACGCAAGAAGAAATTGTGATGAACAGCAATACAACTACGAATTTGCTGAGCGAAGCAGACTCTGTGAGTTATGCAATCGGGTTAGACATGGCTTTGAAAATGAAACCAAATTTTGAGGAAATTAATAATGACTTGTTCCTACAAGGATACAAAGAGGTCGGTGACACGCTCAATGCTCTTTTAGAAATGAAAGATGTAGAAGGTGTTTTGCGTCCGTTTTTCATGAAAAAACAGCAAGCAGCTATGAAAAAGCAACAAGAAGAAGCTGCAAAAAAAGCGGAAGAAGAGTTCGGTCAAGTCAAAGCTGATGGGATTCAATTTTTACTTGAAAACAAGAAGAAAAAAGGAGTGGTAACTACGGAATCGGGTTTGCAATACCTTGTTCTAAAGAAAGGAGATGCCTCCAAAAAACCAGGGGAAACCGATAATGTGACAGTACATTATCACGGTACAACACCTGATGGAATTGTCTTTGACAGTTCAGTTGATAGAAAAAAGCCGGCTTCTTTTGGACTCAACCAGGTAATCAAAGGTTGGACAGAAGGACTTCAGTTGATGGGAGAAGGAGCGAAATTTAAGTTTTTCATTCCACAAGAACTTGGGTATGGGGCCAACGCTCCTCAAAGAGGAAATGGACCCATCAAACCTTTTATGCCTTTGGTTTTTGAAGTAGAGCTGATTTCTATAAATTAACATGAAAAAAGCAAGCTTCTTTTTAATTGTACTCGTTTCCATTGTATCCTCTTGTAAAAACAAGCATTTAGGATTGGATCAAGGTCTGTATGCCAAAGTATACACAGAGAAGGGAGATCTTTTAATAAAGTTGTATCATGAGGATACGCCCTTGACGGTTGCAAATTTTGTTTCATTGGCAGAAGGATCGAGCAAGGTCGTGGCGGACTCTTTGAAAGGTAAAAAATTTTACAACGGTTTGCCATTTCATCGTGTTATCGCAAACTTCATGGTACAAGGTGGTGATATTCAAAGAAATGGAACAGGGGATCCAGGATACAAATTCGCTGATGAATTTCCTGTGAACGATTCGGGTGACTTGTTATTTAAACACTCAAAGAAAGGTGTGTTTTCTATGGCAAATTCTGGACCAAACACGAATGGAAGTCAATTTTTCATTACCCACAAAGAAACACCTTGGCTCGATGGGAAACACACCATTTTTGGAGAAGTGGTGGAAGGTTTGTCGGTACTAGATTCCATACAGCAAGGAGATCTCATTCAGAAGGTTCAGATAAAAAGAGTAGGGAAGGCTGCTCATGCATACAATGCAACAGAAGTGTTTTCAGAATCACTAGAAGCCATCAAAAAACGAGGACGTATCGAAAAGCAACAGCAGGTAAAAGACAGCATTGCTTTTTCGATCAGGATGGAGGAGTCCAAAGCGATTGTGTTAAAATCTGGTCTGAAAATTTTAACACTTCAAAAAGGAAATGGAAGGAAGCCAAAAGATGGTGATAAAATAAGCGTGCATTACACAGGATATTTTTCCGATGGAAAAGTGTTTGATAGCTCTTACAAAAGAAACCAGAGTTTTGATTTTACAGTTGGGTTGGATCGGGTTATCAAAGGATGGACAGAAGGAGTCCAGTTCATCGAAGAAGGAGGGAAGGTCAGGTTGTTTATCCCTTATCACTTGGCTTATGGAGAGCGAGCTTATGGGCCAATACCTGCCAAAGCAACTTTGTTGTTTGATGTTGAAATTCTAAAAATAAAACAATAAGAAAAAATATCTTTTCCAAAAGCAAAGGCATCTCAGAGCTTAAGTTTCCATGAGTTTGTGAATCAATGCATATTGCATAAGCATGATCGTTTTGGCATCCTTTATTTTTCCGGAGTGCAACCATTCAACTGCAGTTTTAAATGGAATTTCCAATACTTCAATTTCTTCCTGTTCTTCCGGCAGCCCTCCACCGGCATTTTTTTTCATCGCATCGGTATATTCTGCAACAAAGCAATGAAGGTTTTCAGTAACGGCGCCCGGGCTTGTAAAAGCCTCAAAAACTTTCGAAACATGTTCTATTTGGTAGCCGGTTTCTTCTAGGATTTCTTTTTTGATGCATGTTTCAGGATCGTCCTTATCGAGCAATCCAGCGCAAGTTTCGATCAATTGTCCGGAGGGATTTCCATTCAAGTAGGTCGGCAATCGGAATTGGCGAATTAAAATGATTTGCTGTTTTTGTTTGTTGTATAAAAATACACTCGCTCCGTTTCCTCTGTCATACGATTCGCGGATTTGCGTTTCCCAAATACCGTCATTTCTTAAATAATCAAAAGTTATTTTGTTCAAGAGGTACCAATTGTCAGATAAAACCTCGGTACTTTTTATTTTTACAAAATTATTTTTCATCTTCGAGTCTCTTCAGTTGGTAGTTGTCAACTGACTGGTTTTTGTCAAAGCAATCTTGAAAAATACCACAAGAGGTTCCGAGTTTTGCCAATGAGTTTTTGGATTGGGATTTGGCTAATTTTGCAATTTCAGGACTTAAAAATTTCATAACATGTTATTGGACATACCGTTGTAAAGTTACGAAAAATAATAAAACATAGCTGTTTTGTGGGCAATTGATATGTGTTCGAATGTTTTGAATAATTTAACAGAGCTGTGTGCTTAAAATCTGTATTGCTGCTCATAATTTCGTATTTTCGTTGCGTTGAAATAATCTTCCTTTTGTTGTATGCAAAATTATTCCGTAATGACATTAAAAAACAGCTCTTTTTCTTATGTGCTTGTTGATAGTATTTTAGATATTTCGGCAAAAGAGTGGGATGCGGCGAATGTAAAAGGTAATATCTATCTCTCTCACGACTACTTGAGTGCTTTTGAAGCAGGAATGAAGCAACAGATCGACATCAAATATGTGATCTTTTACAACGAACAAAAAGAAATTATAGGAATCTGCGCATTGCAGATTCTTTACTTCAACCCAAAGGAATTGTTGCAAAATCGCATTCCTATAGGAATTGCAAACAAAGTAAAATTATTCTTCTCAGAGCATAAAAAAGTTTCTTTATTAATTTGCGGAAATTTATTCGCTTGCGGAGAAAACGGATTTGCTCATACAGATTTTATCGATAGGCCAACTTTTATAAGACTGGTGTCCAAAACCTTGCGGGAACTGTTCAAAGGTTCAGCAAGGAATCCCAAAATATCTTTTGCATTGCTGAAGGAATTTTGGGGAGCGGACAACGAAAGGAGTCAGTTGTTGGAGAAGGAAAATTTTATTGGATTTGGCATAGATGTAAATATGGTGCTCTATTTGAAAAATGAATGGAAAACGTTTGACCATTATTTGCACGATATGAACACCAAATACCGCACGCGTGCGAAAAATGTTTTTAAGAAATCAGAGGCTCTAAAAAAAATACATTTCTCAGAAAATCAAATTGCAGACCATTTGTTGGAGATCGATAAGATGTATATTGAACTTTTGAAAAATGTGGATTACAACTTAGGAGTTTTGAAGGCAGAAACCTTTGTTTATTTGAAGAAAAAATTGAAAAACAAGTTTGTATTTACTGCCTATTTTAAAGACGATGTTTTTATTGGGTTTTCGACAGCCTTTGTATTTGGTGCTATTTTTGACGCAAATTTTATAGGGATTGATTATACTTTTAATAAAAACTACAAATTGTACCAACGAATGCTGTACGATTATGTAGAAATGAGTATTCAGCACAAGTGCAGGGAACTTCGTTTGGGAAGAACTGCAGAAACCATTAAAAGTGTTGTAGGGGCAAAGCCCATTCCTATGGAGCTCTTTGCAAGGCATCGTAACTGTATTCCTACAAAGTTTCTTCGCTTGGTTTTAAGTGCCATAAAACCTGCGAGTTACGAAATAAGAGGCCCTTTTAAAACCTGACAATGGACTCGTTGACTCAAATTATTTTAGGAGCAGCCGTGGGGGAAGCGGTGCTTGGTAGAAAAGTTGGAAATAAAGCCATCTTATGGGGAGCCATAGCAGGAACTATTCCAGATTTGGATGTTTTATGCAATTTATTTTTTGACGCCGTTACGTCCAATGAAGTGCACCGCGGTTTTTCACATTCTATTGTGTTTTCCCTGCTCTTTGCCCCCGCATTGGGGTGGTTGGTTTATCGTTTTTATGGTAAAAAAGAAAGTTCGTGGAAAGGATGGACGAAGTTGATGTTTTGGAGCCTGTTTACACATCCACTTTTAGACGTGCACACAACTTGGGGAACGCAATTACTATGGCCTTTGGAATACAAATTTTCATTTAAAAATATTTTTGTTGTCGATCCTTTGTACACGATTCCATTTTTGCTTTTCTTGATGTTCGCTGTTTTTCAAAAAAAAGGGACTCCGAAACGTGCAAAATTGAACCAATGTGGGCTCGTTATTAGTAGTGCTTATATGATCTTAACATTGATTTTTAAATGGATTACCTACGATGTTTTTGTGGAAAACCTGAAAATACAAGAGATTGCGTATACAGAATTAGAAACCAAACCTACACCGCTCAATTCTATTTTATGGTCTGCAAATGTAGATACGGAAGACGCTTATCTGATTGGTTATTATTCATTGTTTGATACAAATAGACCTATTTCGTTTCTCAGAGTTCCGAAAAATCATGATTTGTTAGGAGATTTAAAAAACGATCCTTTGATTCATCGACTGATCAAACTGTCCAAAGGATGGTATACCATTGAAAAGAAAGAAGAGAAATTGTATTTCAATGATTTGCGGTTTGGATTGATGGGGATTTCGCCAGACGAGCGCAGGTTTGTTTTTAGTTATGAACTCATAAATGACAACGGACTTCGAGCGGTTGAGACTCCTAAAAACACCTCGGAAGTAAAACTACAATTAAAAGCTTTGTTTGAAAGAGTGAAGGGGATTTAAAGTGCGTTTCTCTTTAAAAATTGAATTTTTAAATACCTACGGGTTTTGGAAAATAAAAATCCAAGAAGTGCTTGTTGTTTTAAATATCTGTTTATATTTGCAACCGCTACGGGCAATTAGCTCAGTTGGTTCAGAGCACCTCGTTTACACCGAGGGGGTCGGGGGTTCGAATCCCTCATTGCCCACATGATAAAAATCCTAATGAATTCTCATTAGGATTTTTTTTCAAACCGTTTCAAGAATTCACTTCTCAGGGTAGTTGGAAAATAGCTTCCACACGGCATTGCAGTGTTTTGGCAATTTTTAATGCTAAAACTGTGGAAGGAATGTAAATGCCATTTTCAATTGCATTGATACTTTTTCGAGACACTTCTGCAGAAATGGACAATTGTTGCTGGGTAAGACCCCTAGATTTTCTCAAATCTTCTAAGTTGTTTAGAAGTTTTTTATGATCCTTTCCCAAAATTATTGCTTTTCAAACTCTTCAACAGCGTTGGTGAGTTCTTTGCCTGTATTTGGGTAGAGATATCCCGCAATCAAAGTTCCTATACCGATTGCAGCAACCAAACTGCCAATACCCTTGAAAATATTTCCAAGTGCAAACAAACCCAGAAGAAAAAGTCCTATGCCCACAAAGATTGTAATGACCCCGTTTCGACGGTAATCCAAAGGTTGTTTTTTGCGCTCTTCAAAAATTCCCAATAGCTCCTCCAGTTTGCCAGGGTCATCGAGATGTTTTGATATTTCTAGTACCGTTTCTCTCTTTCCTTTACCTTCAAAATACAACCATACGAAAACGGCCAAAGGAATGATGATTCCGGTTAACATTCCGAAAAGTGGTATTACAATATGTCGATCCATAATTTCTATTTTTATAATGTAATGCAAACTTAACACAATTACAAATGAGAAGCAAAGGTTACATGTTAAAATTTTTCAAACAATTCACAATACGGCCTGTAACAGATTTGTGTTGGAGGTATTTCGTACAAATACACAAAAAAAAAGCTACCCTATAGAGGTAGCTTTTTTTTTAGGTGTTTCTACAAGCTAAAATTTATAGGAAAGACCTACTATGATTTGATTGGGTTTTTTATTGCCCAAAGCTTCCGTTATTTTCTCAAAACTGTCCTGTGCGTCTGCAAAGGAATTGAAGTCTTCATCAGGGATGTTAAAGCCTGTTTCAAAACGAACATCTACACCAAATTTCCATACTTCTAGTCCAGCACCAACAACAATCCCCATTGTAATGTCTTCATCAACGTCGTCATTTTTGTAAGGAGTTATTAGACTGGATTCTGAAGAAGCTTCTAAATTGGATTTCAATAAGTACTGAAAGTTAGGGCCTATAAAAACATTTCCAAACTTTAAAATTTTCAATCCCAATAAGACGGGAACGTCAATTTTACTCATTTCATATTTTGCTGTTGCAGCTATGGGACTGCTACTCCCTGGCAGCGGAATGCCAATGTTGTATTCACTGTTTAAAGTAGCGTAATTTACCTCTGGGCGCACATACAATCCAACAACAGGAACCTTTACGCGCATCCAAAGACCTGCATGAAAGCCAGAAGTGCTATTTGTTTCCAGGGAATATCCTGTTGGCAAGTCTATGTACTCTGAAGCTTCACTGTTCAAATCTTGATTGATTCCGCCTTTGATACCAAAACTAAGTTGTGCATTTGTAAACTGTAGCACAGTTAAGAAAAGCAGGAGTGTAAAAAATATTTTTTTCATCATCATTTAATTTTATATAAATATATGAATTTCAGCGGATATGCTCCTTTTAATTTATTTTCGCGTCATTACTTTTTGAACTGCTTTTACAATGGCATTTTCGTTCAAGCCATATTTTTCCATCAACTGTGCAGGGGTTCCTGATTCACCAAAACTGTCGTTTACAGCGACAAATTCTTGAGGGACAGGTTTGTTTTGAGCCAAAATCCCAGAAATGCTTTCTCCCAAACCACCAATGTAGTTGTGCTCTTCAGCAGTAACAATACATCCTGTTTTTGCAACAGATTTCAAAACAGCTTGTGCGTCCAATGGTTTGATGGTATGCATGTTCAATACTTCTGCAGAAATACCCAATTTTTCCAACTTTTCTGATGCTTGCAATGCCTCCCAAACCATATGTCCGGTAGCAACGATGGTTACATCGGCGCCTTCCGTCAATTGAATGGCTTTTCCAATGATAAATTTATTTTCGTGTTCTGAGTCTGTATGCTTCGGCATAAAGATCGGTACTGCTGGTCTTCCAAAACGAAGATATACAGGTCCTTCATGCTCCGCAATAGCAATCGTCGCTGCCTCGGTCTGGTTGTAGTCACACGTGTTGATTACGGTCATTCCGGGCAGCATTTTCATCAAACCAATGTCTTCTAATATTTGATGTGTCGCTCCGTCTTCCCCTAAAGTCAAACCTGCATGTGAAGCACAAATTTTCACGTTTTTGTCTGAGTAAGCAACAGATTGGCGAATTTGATCGTAAACTCTACCTGTCGAAAAATTGGCGAATGTTCCTGTAAAAGGTATTTTTCCACCTATAGTCAAACCGGCAGCAATTCCAATCATGTTGGCTTCTGCAATTCCAATTTGGAAAAAACGATCTGGATTTTCATCAATAAACTCGTTCATTTTCAAAGACCCAATCAAGTCAGCACAGAGTGCTACAACCTTGGGATTTGTTCTTCCTAATTCTGCCAATCCCGCTCCAAAACCTGAACGTGTGTCTTTTTTCTCAGTAAACGTGTATTTTTTCATTGTGTGTTGGGTAAAATTTTGTGGAAACAAAAGTAGTAATTTTTAAGAGTTTTTTGAGGATTTTTTTCTTTTTAATTTAGAGAAAATGAGGAACTATTTTAGGCCTAAAACACCCTGATAAAATTCTTGTACCAAGTCTTAATACTCTTCGTCTTCGATCTTTTTGAGCATGCGGTAGAGTATGTGAACCGGCAATCCCATAACGTTGAAATAGGAACCTTCTATTTTTTCAACACCAATATAACCGATCCATTCTTGTATTCCATAACTTCCCGCTTTGTCATAGGGTTCATATCGCTGCACATAATATTCAATTTCATCGCTGGTGAGTTCTGAAAAGGAAACTGACGTGCTGTCGGTTGCTGTTTTTTCAAAGGAGTTGGTTTTGATACATATTGCAGTGATGACCTCGTGTTTGCGTCCTGATAATTTTTGAAGCATTTCAAAAGCCATTTGTTCGTTTTCAGGCTTGCCGAGAGCTTGGTTGTCTAGCCAAACAATAGTATCTGAGGTAATGACGATTTCATTTTCCGACAACTTGTCTTGAAAAGGAGCAGCTTTTAGTTTTGCCAAATATTCAGGAATTTCTTCTTTTTGTAAATGGTTGGGGTATAGCTCTTTGACATCAAACAATTCTACTTTGAATGGAATATTGAGATCTCTAAAGAACTGCTGGCGTCTCGGAGATCCCGAGGCAAGAATGATTTGGTATTTTTTCAAAAGTTTTTCTAACATAACAGGTTTGGTGTTCTACGATTGAATCGGAAACGAATGTTTAGATTGAAAATCCGTTTGTAAAAAGGGGAGTAGCTTCTTCAAGTTCTTTTTCAGCTAAAAGTTCTTTTTGATTCTATCCAGGTCTCTTTGGTTGTCTCTATCTTTCAAGGTATTTCGCTTGTCGTGCAACTTTTTTCCTTTGCACAAGGCGATGTGTAATTTTGCCCAGCCAGATTCGTTTAGAAACAGCTTCAAAGGCACGATGGTTAGTCCAACGTTTTGTACTTGTTTCTCAAGTTTTTTGAGTTCTTTTTTATGGAGCAACAAACGTCTCGAGCTCTTCGGTTTGTGATTGTATGAATGTCCGAAAAGATACTCTTCGATATACATGTTGATTACAAATAATTCTCCACGTTCGTTGAATTCACAAAAGCTTTCTGTAATTCTCGCTTTGCTGAGACGAATGGATTTTATTTCCGTTCCAGTCAACTGTATGCCAGCGGTGTAAGTATCTAAAATTTCATACTCGAAACGCGCTTTTTTATTCTGTATGTTGATTTTCTTTTGCATATGCTTGCAAATGTAACCAATATCTTAAAAAGAATGCTTTTCAAGGCTGATAAAAGCAATGAGATCTCTTTCGGTGCCTCTTAATTTTATTTTTTTTGACCTCTACACCATTGAAAATAAAAAATACAAACGTGATGTCTCAACGCGGTTCTAAAAACAATAATTTTGGAGATTGTCAATTCCATTCTGGCCAATTGTGATTTTTTAATGGTCGACATGGCATCTTTGATTTACAATGTGTTGCTTGCGAGATGTAAAATGGCAGTTTGTTTGTTGAACAAGATTTATAAAGGAACTCCGATTTGAGACAATTGCGAAACTAAAAAAGCCTCGATGATTTATCATTGAGGCTTTCCAAACTATAACCAAACCCTTTTAAGAATGCGAAGCATTCATAAAAGTACCTTTGATTATTTGTCGAAACAAATTAAAAGAGTTTACAAAAAGTTTGAAATTTAATTTTTTACATGCAAACTTTCGTTCAATTCAATAGTTTTTGGGTTTGGTCTACAAGTCAAATGGCCATTGGTGCTGTCGACTAAAAACAACAATTTGTCTTTGCCATTCAATGCTGCACCTTTTACAATATTGGCCCCCTCTTCCACGAGACTTCCATCGATATCAACCGCCTGTTTTTCAGCATTGTATAAATAAACTTTAGAGGCAGCAGTTACATAAACTCCGGCAGCAATTGTGCATCCAAAGCCTAGAGAAATTCCTGTTCCAGAATTGGCCCCAAGCAAACATTTGTCTCCAATAGAAATGACATTTTTATTACCTCCTGAAAGTGTACCCATAATCGAAACACCTCCACCCAAATCGGAATCATGACCAACGACAACTCCCGCAGATACGCGCCCCTCTATCATTGCGTTTCCAAGAGTTCCCGCATTGAAGTTGATGTATCCTGCAGGCATGACCGTAGTTCCAACCGCACAATGTGCGCCAAGTCGTACCTGAGATCCCGAAGCAATTCGAACACCATTTGGGACGTGGTAATTCACCATGTATGGAAATTTATCAACGTGTGTTACAGTGAGTGCTGTTCCCTTAAAATTCGACTTGATGCGCTCTGTATCTAAATCTTCAGGCAAAATAGGACCTAGGTTAGACCAAGCTATATTGTTTAGTTTTCCAAAAACACCTTCCAATGACAAGCCATGAGGTTTGACATGCAATTGTGACAAGCATTGCAATTTGAAATACCCTTCTACAGCATCTACAACCGCGCTGTCCTTGTCAAACAAGAAATAGGCAACAACATCAACTGTGTGGTATGCTTTTGGTTCATTGTAGTTGTCCAGCAATTGTTTGATCAAAACGATGTTCGGATGCTTGGCAATTTCGTGATGAAAAGCTGCAAAATTGTCAAATGCTTTTTTCAATTGTGCTTTGGATACGCTTACAAAACCATTTTTATTGGCATTGTATCCAACAACATCTTGCAACAAAGCTGCTGTTCCAAAGGCAGAATCCCAATTGATGGATGGGAAATGAACATCCAATGTTTTTTCTCCTTTTGATCTTCGAATTCCTAAACCAAACGCAAGTGGTTGGGCGTAGTTTTCTTGGGAAGTAATATTTTGTACGTATGCTTTGAAATTGTCGATTGTATTCATTTTTTAATTTTTATTTGAGATGCAAATATACTCAAAGTTGTAATGTTTGAAAGTTAAATTTGAAATCTAAGTTAGAAAACGGAAGGGATGTGTATCGCTTCGATTGTTCTTTTCTTAAGATTTTGACTTTCTGAAAAACAATTCTCGCTTTTCAAAAGTGTTTTCGGATACCGGTAATACTACTTTTTCAAAAAGCTCCATGTATTTTTGAGAATGTTTGCTTACCTGATTTTTTTTCAAGTGAAATGGAACGAATCGAAACCATGCAATGGATTTTAAGATTGTTTTTTCAGAGTTCCACATACGCATTTCTACTTGGATATCTCGCAATGTAAATGAAATCAATTGTGATTCAAAAACAATATTTTCCATTGTATGTACGGGTTTTAAAAAGGCCACTTGATTGTTGGAAACTACCCATCCGACACTTTCTTCTTGGATGATTTTAAACAAATCAATGTCGTAGTTCTCTAAAAGTTGATCTTCCCGAGAGTTGATGTAGTAATCTACATACTTACCATTGTTCAAATGGTTGAAAGGATCACAGTCTTGGAAACGAATTTTTTTGGAGCTTTCTAATATTTTGGGCAGTGTTTTCATTGTGCTTTTTCGATTGTATCGACAATTTCTTTTTTGTTTGCCTGAAAGTCAAACCAATGCGTGTCTGCATCTTTTTGAAACCAGGTCATTTGTCTTTTGGCAAATCTTCGTGTGTTTTTCTTTATTTCTTCCACTGCAAAATCGAGAGAAATCGCACCTTCTAAGTATTGGAAAAGTTCGCGATAGCCCACTGTTTGTAATGCATTTTTTTCTTTAAAGGGGTGTACTTTTTTCGCTTCATCCAAAAGACCAGCTTGCATCATGAGATCGACGCGTTGATTGATCCTGTCATAGATTGTGCCACGTTCTGCTTTGAGTCCAATTTTAATTGATTTGAAAACTCTTGGAGTCTTGGGTTTGTTTTTGAACGACGCGTAGGTTTTTCCTGAGCCCATACAAACTTCCAAGGCTCGTATCACTCGATGTGGATTTTTTAAGGCAATTGAACGGTAAGTTTCAGGATCCAGTTCTTTCAGTCTGCTCTGTAGATGAGGAAGGCCTTTTTTATTCAAGTCATGGTTTAGTTGATCACGTATTTCTGGCTTAATATCAGGAAAATAGTCCAATCCATTTATAACGGCATCTACATACAATCCGCTCCCACCAACCATGACGATAACGGGGTGCTTTGGGAACAGTTCTTCTAGTTTTTCGAGCGCATCTCTTTCGAATTGCCCCACATTGTAATCTTCAAAAATAGACCGATTTTGAATGAAATAATGTTTTGCAGCTTCGAGCTCTTCTTTTGAAGGAACTGCGGTGCCAATTTCAATTTCTTTGTAAAATTGGCGTGAGTCGCACGAAACAATGGGCGCTGAAAAGTATTTTGCCAGGTATATGCTCAGTGCAGTTTTGCCAATTGCTGTAGGGCCTACGATTGTTACGAGAGTTTTTTGAGACATTCAATAGAATCTAAAAATTATTTTTTCTTCATGTCAATCAAAATAGCAAATGTGCTGTTGACGTCATCTTCTTTTACAACGATTGTCATTTCATGAGTGGTGGAAATAATTTCTTGAACTGAGATACCAGCCCATGCCAATTGCTTCAAGATGAAATAATAAACACCCGACTGTTCTACATTTGTCTTGGGTAATTTTATGGTAATTGATGCCAGTTCATTGTGCGCATAGATCAATATTTCTCGCGAAAAAAGTTCTTTTACTTTTTTCTCTAGATTTTTACTGGTCACAATATTTGTTTCAAAGATTCCTTGTGAAATCGTAAAAAAGAAATCCTTGTCTTCTCCAATTTCATTCAATAGTGAAGTGATTGATTTGAGAAGACTAGAGGTGTTTTTGTAAGTGTAATTGCACAAGTCAGAACGCACGATAAAATCTCCTAAGGAAAAGGTGAATTTTTTAATATTTTTTCGAATGCGCAACAAGTTAGAAGGCGACAATCGGTTGATGGCCATCATAATGGCACCCGGCTTGACTTCTTTTCCCAAGTCCTTTTCTACATCTTCTTGAATGGCTCTTGCCAAAGAAGATACATTGATCAATTTTTCGTTCAAGGCTTCCTCATAAAAAGGGGTTTTACGGACAATGCTCTCGACAGATTCTTGAATCGTTTTCATTTCAATGTTTAAAATTAAACAATTTGTAGTAAAGTGTAAATATATTACAATTTTTTGCCCTAGGAATACAATTGAAGGATTTTTGCAACATAAATTTGAAGAAAAAATGAAAATTTTAAAATTTGGAGGAACTTCTGTTGGAACTCCAGAAAGCATCAAAGAAGTTGCAAAGATTGTGACCCATATTGAAGGAGATAAAATCGTGGTGCTGTCTGCCATGTCTCAGACCACAAATGTTTTGCATAAAATTACCGATGCGATTCAGGCTTCGCAATTTGACGAAGCGAAATCTATTGTGGATGTGCTGTGGAGCAAATACAAGACTGTTGTAAGTGCTTTGTATCAGAATGAATCGCTTCAAAAACAAGCGAGCGCATTGATTGACGAGCGTTTTGATTTTATAAAATCATACGCCCACGAGGGTTCTTTGCCAGTAATAGAGGGTATCGAGAAAATCATTGTAGCGCAAGGAGAAATTTTATCTACCAATATGTTCGCTTTGTATTTGGAAGAAATGAATGAGAATGCTCGATTGCTTTCGGCATTTGACTTTATGCGTATTGATGAAGCGGGGGAGCCCGACATAGATTTTATTGCAGAGAGCATGGATGCTATTGTTGCTGCCAATGCTCAAACCAATATTTTTGTGACTCAAGGGTATATTTGTTTGAATCATGAAGGCGATATTGACAATCTGAAAAGAGGGGGAAGCGATTATTCAGCATCCTTAATTGGTGCTGCTATTGCAGCCGAAGAGATTCAAATTTGGACAGACATTGATGGAATGCACAATAACGATCCAAGATTTGTAGACGATACTTTTTCACTGAAAGAAATTTCTTTTGACGAGGCTGCTGAATTGGCTTATTTTGGCGCAAAAATATTGCATCCTCAAAGTGTTATCCCGGCCAAGGAAAAGAATGTACCTGTATTGCTCAAAGATACATTCAATCCGGAATCTGCAGGAACGATTATTCGAAATTGTCCGGTTCCCCATGGGGTACGTGCCATTGCTGCCAAAGATGGGATCACAGCGATTAAAATCAAATCGTATCGAATGTTGATGGCTTATGGGTTTTTAAATAAAATTTTTACTGTTTTCGAGAAGTACAATACTGCGATTGATATGGTTACTACCTCAGAAGTTGCCGTGTCTCTAACCATCGACAATGACGAGAGGCTTCAGGAAATAGTAAGCGAATTGGAAGGTATTGGAAGTGTTCAAGTGGACTCTGATTTGACCATCGTTTGTTTGGCCGGAGATTTTTCGCAGAAACAAAGTGGTGCAAGTACAGAAATCTTCAATAGCATGTCAGACATTCCAATCCGTATGATCTCTTACGGAGGGAGTAATTACAATGTTTCTCTGCTGATAAAATCTGAAGACAAAATTAGATCGTTGAGAGCATTAAATAAAGGAGTTTTTGCCGCGAAAGATTGAAAAAAAACAAGGCAAATAATTTTAAAATTCAACACTTTTGAGAAACTTTTTGCTACTTTTGTAATCGATAATTATAAGAAGAAAAAGTATGGCAATTATAATAACAGACGAATGTATCAATTGTGGCGCTTGTGAGCCAGAATGTCCGAACAATGCTATTTATGAAGGCGCAGAGGATTGGCGTTATGCTGACGGTACAGAGTTGTCAGGAAATGTCGTGTTACCTGATGGAAAAAAGGTGAATGCAGAAGAAGACCAAGAAGCGATTGATGATGAAGTTTATTTTATTGTTCCGGACAAATGTACAGAATGCAAAGGATTTCACGACGAGCCTCAGTGTGCAGCTGTTTGTCCAGTTGATTGTTGTGTTCCTGATGAAGATATAGTAGAAACAGAAGAAGAATTGTTAGGAAAAAAAGCCTTCATGCACGGAGAATAATTTTCTAATAAAGATAGTACAAGAACGTTTCAATTTTTTTTTGAAACGTTTTTTTTTGTTCGGATGTTTCGAGATCAAAGATGAAATAAACACTATCTTTGCATTCAAAATTTCAAAAAATATTTACATGAAAGCTGGAATTGTAGGATTGCCAAATGTTGGAAAGTCAACCTTGTTTAACTGTCTGTCGAATGCGAAAGCACAAAGTGCAAATTTTCCTTTTTGTACGATTGAACCCAATATAGGCGTTGTCAATGTACCGGATGCAAGAGTCGCAAAACTCGAGGGAATGGTAAATCCTGAGCGTGTGGTCCCAGCAACTGTAGAGATTGTCGATATTGCAGGATTGGTTAAAGGAGCGAGCAAAGGAGAAGGCCTTGGAAATCAGTTTTTAGGAAACATTCGTGAAACCGATGCAATTATTCATGTGTTGCGCTGTTTTGATAATGATAACATTGTGCACGTGGACGCCTCTGTGGACCCAGTAAGAGACAAAGAAACCATCGACATCGAATTGCAATTGAAAGATCTCGAAACGGCTGAAAAACGCATTGAACGTGTGAAAAGAAATGCCAAAACAGGAAATAAAGAAGCACAAGCAGAGTTGGATGTGTTGTTGAAGATTCATGAGACTTTGTTGGCTGGTAAGTCAGTTCGAACTTTGGATTTTTCTGAAAAAGAAGAAGAATACGTAAAGCCGATGCAATTCATTACAGCAAAGCCTGTGATGTATGTGTGCAATGTAGACGAAAGTGCTGCGGTAAACGGCAATGCATATGTGCACGCTGTAAAAGAAGCTGTAAAGGAGGAGGAAGCGGAAATTGTTGTATTGGCTGTCGGAACGGAAGCTGATATTACGGAGCTTGACGATTACGAAGAACGTCAAATTTTCTTGGAGGACATAGGTTTGACAGAGGCCGGCTCTGCAAAATTGATTCGTTCTGCTTATAAATTGTTGAATCTTCAAACCTATTTTACAGTAGGCGTAAAGGAAGTGAGAGCATGGACTATTAATATAGGTGATACAGCACCTCAAGCTGCAGGAGTCATTCATACAGATTTTGAAAAAGGGTTTATTCGAGCGGAAGTTATCAAATATGAAGATTATATTTCATACGGTACGGAAGCAAAAATAAAAGAGGCTGGAAAGCTAGGAGTCGAAGGGAAGGACTATGTAGTGGCTGATGGAGATATTATGAATTTCAGGTTCAATGTATAGAAAATCAATAAAACGTTGAAGGGTCGAAAGACTTGTGTATAAAAAAAGCCTTTGTAAATCGATACAAAGGCTTTTTTCAATTTTGAATGTTTCCATTACGCAAGCATGGTAACAGGGTTTTCAATATATTGCTTAACAGTATTCATAAATGCTGCTCCAACGGCTCCATCAATGGTTCTGTGATCACATGCTAGGGTAAGATTCATAACATTACCTACCACAATTTCACCATTTTTTACCACGGGTTTTTGTTTGATTCCACCTACCGATAATATAGCAGAATTGGGTTGGTTAATGATAGAGGTAAAGTTGTCTACACCAAACATCCCAAGATTTGATACGGTAAATGTAGATCCTGACATTTCAGCGGGTGTTAATTTTTTGTTTTTCGCTTTGATTGCCAAATCTTTTACCTCTGCACCAATTTGAGTAAGACTCTTAGTGTCTGTAAAAGGAATCACAGGAACCACAAGGCCATCTTCAATAGCTACAGCCACACCAATAGCGATGTGATTGTTGTAGATGGTTTGTTCGTTGGTCCATTCTGTATTGATTTGAGGATGAGATTTCAATGCCATGGCACAAGCTTTTACCACCAAATCGTTGAAAGAAACTTTGGTGTCTGGCAAAGCATTGATTTCTTTACGCGAAGCAATGGCTTGATCCATATCAATGTCCATGCCTATCGTGAAGTTCACCGCAGTTGTTTGCGAGTTGTCCAGTGCTTTCACAATTGCTTTTCGCATTTGTGAATTTTTCACTTCATTCTTACTGATTTCTCCTACAGGGGCTGCAACAACAGTTGCCGCAGGGGTTTCTGCTACTAAAGTATCACGGAAGTTTTCGATGTCAGTTTTTACAATACGTCCTCCTTCACCAGTACCGGTTACTTTTGCAAGGTTGATTCCTTTTTCCTCTGCCAACGCTTTCGCCAATGGCGAAGCTACAATTCTTCCGTTTTCTGAAGAGATTGCACTTACTTTTTTAGGAGCACTTGTTGCAGTTTTCTTTTGAGGTTCTGCTTTTGGTGCGCTCGGAGTAGCAGGTGCTTCTACTTTTGCTGCAGGTATTTCTTTTGGTGCTTCAGTTTTTGAAGCTGTGTTCTCAGAACCAAATCCAGCTACAACATTAGAAACATCGGTTCCAGCTTCTCCAATAATGGCCAATAAGGAATCAACGGGTGCCGTTTCGCCTGCTTGCAAGCCAACATACAAAAGTGTTCCTTCATTGAAGGATTCAAATTCCATAGTTGCCTTGTCTGTTTCAATTTCGGCCAAGATATCACCTTCTGCTACGGTGTCACCAACATTTTTCAACCATGCAGCAACGGTTCCGTCTGTCATGGTATCGCTTAGGCGAGGCATCGTAACTACCGTGATGTTGTCTGGTACTACAAAAGCAGTTGGTTCTGCATCAGCTTCAGTTGTTTCTACTGCAGGCTCTTCTTTTGCTTCAACAGCAGCTTCTGTACTGTTTTCCGCAACGTTCCCTCCGTTCAAAAGCGCTGAAAAGTCTTCGCCCTCTTCCCCAATAATAGCCAATAGTGAATCTACTGGGGCAGTTTCTCCTTCTTGTAGGCCAATGTGCAATAAGGTACCTTCATTGAAAGATTCAAATTCCATTGTTGCTTTGTCAGTTTCGATTTCAGCAAGGATATCTCCTTCTTCAATTCTCTCTCCAACATTTTTTAGCCATTTTGCAACGACACCTTCGGTCATTGTATCACTCAAACGGGGCATTGTAATAATTTGTGCCATAGTGTATTTTCGTTATATATTGTAAGTTGTTCGCATTTGGTTGGTTTTTTCTAACCCGTCAGAAATGCACAAAACTTGCGTTTATTTTGATGTTTTGATAAAAGGATAATCTTCTTGTTCGTATACAACATCGTACAATTGATTTACCTCTGGATAAGGAGATTCGTCTGCAAACTTTTCACATTCTAGCACTCGCTCTTTTACACTTTTGTCAATAGCTTTGATTTCGTCTTCACTAAGGTACTCGTTTTCTTTGATAACTTCTAATACTTGGGTTATCGGGTCAATTTTTTTGTATTCTGCTACTTCGTCTTTCGTGCGGTAGTGTTGTGCATCTGACATGGAATGTCCTCTGTATCGGTAGGTTTTCATTTCTAAGAAAGTAGGACCCTCACCTTTACGTGCTCTTTCCATCGCTTCGTGCATTGCTTCGGCTACTTTTACGGGGTTCATGGCATCTACAGGACCAGAAGGCATTTCATAACCTAATCCAAGTTTCCAAATATCATCGTGGTTGGCAGTCCTTTCTACGGATGTACCCATTGCGTATCCGTTGTTTTCAACAACAAAGACAACTGGAAGTTTCCAAAGCATTGCCATGTTGAAAGTTTCGTGCAAAGATCCTTGTCTTGCCGCTCCATCACCAAAACAACAAATGGTAACACCGCCTGTATTGTGGTATTTGTCTCCAAAAGCCATTCCAGCTCCTAATGGAATTTGTCCTCCGACAATTCCATGTCCGCCGTAAAAACCATGCTCTTTGGAAAAGATATGCATTGATCCACCCATACCATGCGACGTTCCCGTTACTTTTCCATACAATTCAGCCATTACTCTTTTGGGATCCACCCCCATACCGATAGGTTGTACGTGATTACGGTATGCAGTAATCATTTTGTCTTTTGACAAGTCCATTACGTGCAATGCTCCTGCTAAAATTGCTTCTTGACCATTGTAAAGGTGTAAAAAACCTCTCACTTTTTGTTGTATGTAAACGGCAGCAAGTTTGTCTTCAAACTTTCTCCAGAACAACATATTTTCGTACCAATTGATATAGGTTTCTTTTGTGATTTCTTTCATGATGAATTTAAATAAATATTCAAAGTATGTTCGCAAAAATAACATTTTACGAATACATAATTAAGGAAAAATGGGACTTTTTTTAGAATTGAGTATCCGAACTTTGAAAATGATAATTTTTCAATATAAAAAACTAGAAAGCGAATATTTTTACTTCCAGTTTTTTTTAATATGACTAATTTGTGAGAGTTTTTTTAAAGATATAGAAAAACCTTGCCTAAGTTCATTGTTGTTGCACTTTCTTCTGTTGGTGTTTTGTTGTCAAACAAACTTAATTGCATCTTTCTGTGGCGCATCGATTGTTACATGTAATCTTCTATTGGGTTGCACGAACAATTCAAATTTCGGTCTCCAAAAGCATCGTCTACGCGTCTTACGGTAGGCCAAAATTTATTCTCATAACAGGACTCCATTGGGAAAACAGCTTGTTTCCTAGTGTACGAAAACGGCCATGTATCATTCGTTGCCATGGTCTGTGTATGTGGCGCGTTTTTCAAGATGGAATCTTCTTTGTGAAATTCTTGGGCATCAATTTCGTTTTTGATACGTAACATGGCTTCAATGAATTTATCCAATTCTTCTTTGCTTTCGCTTTCAGTGGGTTCAATCATCAAAGTTCCTGAAACAGGAAAGGAAACAGTAGGAGCGTGGTATCCATAATCCATAAGACGTTTTGCAATGTCAACTACTTCAATTCCTTTTTGTTTGAACTCTCTAAAATCTACAATCATTTCATGAGCACAAAATCCGTTTTCACCCGTATATAGGATGTTGTATTCCTTTTCCAATTTCAATTTTATGTAATTGGCATTCAAAATAGCATTTTCCGTTGAAGCTTTCAAACCTTGGGCACCGAGCATTTTTATATATCCGTACGAGATGAGGCAGACCAGTGCAGATCCCCAAGGAGCGGATGATATAGACGTAATGGAAGAAGCTCCGCCAGTGGGTATGATTGGGTTTGAAGGAAGGAAGGGACTCAGATGTTCGACCACGCAAATAGGTCCAACTCCTGGACCACCACCTCCGTGTGGGATTGCAAATGTTTTGTGTAGGTTGAGATGACATACGTCAGCGCCAATGGTTGCGGGGTTTGTCAAGCCTACCTGTGCATTCATATTTGCGCCATCCATATAAACTTGGCCTCCATATTCATGAATGAGTGTCGTAATTTCTTTGATGCCGCTTTCAAAAACCCCGTGTGTTGATGGGTAGGTGATCATCAAAGCGGCTAAATTTTCTTTGTGCAATAAGGTCTTTTTTTTCAGGTCCTCAAAGTCAATATTCCCTTCTGGAGTTGCTTTGGTTACAATCACTTTCATTCCGGCCATTACTGCAGATGCTGGATTTGTTCCGTGCGCAGAAGAAGGGATCAAACAGATGTTTCTGTGTGCGTCACCTCTTGATTCGTGGTACGCCTTGATAACCATGAGTCCTGCATATTCTCCTTGCGCACCTGAATTGGGTTGCAATGAAGTTGCATGAAAGCCTGTAATTTCATTCAAGTCCGCCTCCAATTGCTGGAATACCTCTTGGTACCCATCGGCTTGCTCGATTGGAGCAAAGGGGTGTATATTTGCCCAATTTGCCCAGCTAAGAGGGAACATTTCAGAAGCGGCATTCAATTTCATGGTGCATGAACCTAAAGAAATCATGGAATGATTTAGTGACAAGTCTTTTCTTTCAAGCTTTTTGATATAACGCATCATTTCAGTTTCTGAATGATACCTATTGAAAACCGGATTTGTTAAGAAGGTTGTTTTACGAGATAAATTCTGAGGCAATGTAATTTGCGGATCAATAAAGGTCACTTCGCTAAAAACTTTGCCCTCTGATTTTGCAATGATTTTGATGATTTCATTGATGTCTTTGAGCGTTGTTGTTTCATTCAAAGAAATGCGAACGGTTTTTTGCGCTGTATAATAAAAGTTGACGTTGCATAGTTCGGCATTTTGTTTCACTTTTTCACAATCAGAAACGGCCACATTGAGTGTATCAAAGAATGTGTTATTCGTTTGAAGAATTCCGAGTGCCGTAAGTTCACGGTGCAGGGTATAAGTCAATTGGTGAATTCTATTGGAAATATATTGCAACCCTTTGGGTCCGTGATAGACACCATACATACCAGCCATCACTGCCAATAATACTTGGGCTGTACAGATGTTAGAGGTTGCTTTTTCTCTTCTTATATGTTGCTCTCTTGTTTGGAGTGCCATGCGCAATGCTCTATGGCCATCTGAATCTTTTGTGACACCGATGATACGGCCAGGAATGTTTCTTTTGTAGATTTCTTTTGTTGCAAAATATGCTGCATGGGGTCCTCCGTAGCCCATCGGGATTCCAAAGCGTTGGGTGGTTCCTACAACAACATCTGCTCCCCATTCTCCAGGAGGAATTAATATTACGAGGCTGAGTAAGTCGGCTGCAACGGCTACCCTGGCTTCCTTTTCGTGTGCTTTTTTTACAAATGCTGCATAATCAACTACTTCTCCATTTTGTGCGGGGTACTGCAACAATGCGCCAAAAAAATCTTCTGAGAAGTCAAATTTTTTGTGGTCTCCGATAAAAAGTTCAATTCCCAATGGAATTGCACGTGTTTTTAAGACATCCAATGTTTGTGGAAAAACATTTTCTGAAACGAAAAAATGCAAAGAGTTTTTCTTTTTTTGATTCCTTGTACGCGTATTGTAAAGCATGATCATTGCTTCTGCGGCCGCTGTTCCCTCGTCTAAAAGAGAGGCATTTGCAAGTTCCATTCCAGTCAATTCGGCAACCATGGTTTGGAAATTCAACAATGCCTCGAGTCTTCCTTGCGCGATTTCTGCTTGGTAAGGTGTATATGCTGTGTACCAACCTGGATTCTCTAAAATGTTCCTTTGAACAACACCCGGGGTAATTGCCGGATGGTATCCCAAACCTATGTAATTTTTAAACAACTTATTTTTTAAAGACAAGGTGTGCATGTGCGACAAATACTCTTGTTCGCTCATTGCTTTGTCAAGATTCATATCTTTTGACAAAAGGATATCCGAAGGAACGGTTTGCGAAATCAAAGCGTCGAACGAAGACACCCCTATTTCTGTGAGCATTTTTTCAACTTCGTGTTTTGAGGGGCCGATATGTCTTAATTGAAAAGAATCTGTTTTCATGGTCACAGGGTTTTGCTTTGTAAAAGCGACAAAATTAATTATAATACTTTGGAGTATTCTGAATGAAATTTAAATAATTATCAACCGGATCATAGAGGTTATGAACAATTCAGGTTATGGGACACATTTATTGCCTTATTTTTGCAACATGTCTTTTATTAAAAACATTGGGGTTTTTTATGTAAATGCTAATATTCACGTGGCTTTGGCAGCTTCTTGTATGGTTTTAATCACGGGAACTGTTTTTGATATAGCTGTGTTTGAGGCATCTTTGTTTGTTGGCTTTTCAACGGTTTTGGCTTACAATTTCATTCGATTTTTAAAATACAAAGCTGCTGCTTTGCGTCAAGACATGAGGCATTGGTTTGAAAGAAATAGAATGAAAGTATGCCTTTTAACTTTTGTCTGTTTTTTTGGTGTCTTGTTTCTGAGTTTTTTCATGAAACCAATCGCTTTGTTGTTACTGACACCTTTTGTGTCGATTGTCGTTTTGTACATGACTCCTGTATTTCCTCATGGCATTGTGAAGAAATCGTTGCGAAACCTGCCTTTTGTTAAAATTTTCAGTATTGGCTTGACTTGGTCAGGGGCGTGTGTCCTTTTTCCGATTTTTCAAAGTGGTAGGGCATTGGATTGTTCCGTTTGGCTTTACTTTGTCTACCAATTTCTATTTGTGTTGTTGTGGACATTGCCTTTTGATATACGGGATATGGCTCAGGATAAAAAGGGGATGAAGACGATTCCTCAGGTCTTGGGAATTGCAATGACAAAAATAATGGGAATTTCAATACTCCTATTGCTATTGTTTGTGTCTTTTCTTTTGTTTGAAAATGCGCTCTTTTTATTGTTTTGTATCGGACATCTTTTTTTAAGTGTTGCACTTCTCTTTTCAAAAGGAAAACAAACTCCTTTTTACGCCTCTTTTTGGGTAGAATCGATTCCGATAGGGCAGTACATTTTGTTCGCTTGTATGGATCTTTAAGTATGTTTATTCTTTTGCTAAAAGAGTTAAACAAAAAATGTATATTTGTGAGACCAATCTACAACAATGTTAGAAATAAAAACAAAAGGAGTACTACATATACTGTCGGCTCAACAAAAAATTCCGCTTACGAAAGCGCAAGCATGGGAGTTTTTATCCAATCCTAAAAATCTAAAGAAAATCACACCAGATCATATGGGTTTCGATATGGTTTCAGGAGATAAAAAACCGGTATACGAGGGATCTATTCTTCAGTATGCTGTTCGTCCTTTGCTAGGGATAAAGCTGTACTGGGTATCAGAAATAACAAACCTAAAGTTTCAAGATTATTTTATTGACGAACAAAGATTTGGCCCTTATAACTTTTGGAAACATGCACATTTTATTACTGAAATTCCAGGTGGGGTTTTGATGGAGGATGTCATTACTTACAAACTGCCATTGGGGTTTTTAGGAAAAATGTTTCATCCAATTTTGGTTGCTCCAAAGCTGAAAGCTATTTTCACCTACAGAAAAAAGATGTTGGAAAAAGAATTTGGTAGTTATGAAGGATGAAGTAGTTGTTTTTTGGTTTCGTAGAGATTTGCGCCTGCAGGACAATGCTGCTTTGTCAGAAGCTTTACGATCTGGACAAAAGGTCTTGCCGATATATATATATGACGAGAATGTCCCCTCTTTTCTTTCTGAAAAGGATGTAAAGACCACTTTTATAAATGCTCAATTGCATAAGATGCAATTGGAGCTGAAAAATTCAAATGCTGCGCTTTCTCTTGCTGAAGGAAAAGCGATAGATGTATTCAAAGAAATGATGAAGCAGTTCAAGATACATGCTGTTTATGTCAATCGAGAATACGAACCTAATTTGATAAAGAGAGATCAAGAGCTTTTTGATTTTTTAACCGCACAGAATATACAATTCAAGACCTACAAAGATCAGGTACTTTTCGAACGAGATGAGATTGTCAAAGCAGACGGTTTGCCTTATAAAATTTACACCCCGTATTCGAAAAAATGGTTGGAGAAATTGCAACACATGAATGTGCCTTTTTTTGAATGTTCGTTGGAAACTTCAAAATTGGTTCAAAAGAAATTTTATTTTCCGTTTTCAGAATCGAGCCCAGTGATAGATCCTAAAGACAGTGCGTGGCCTTATGACCTCTCCCAAAAAACAATTGACAATTACACAGATACTAGAAATTTTCCTAGTATTGCTGGAACGTCCAAATTAAGCAATCATTTGAGGTATGGAACGGTAAGTGTGCGTTCTTGTATTCGAGAGGCGATGAAAAGTTCAGACATTACCTTTTTAAAAGAGTTGATTTGGCGTGAATTTTTCACGCAGGCTTTATGGCACTTCCCTTTTTCGGTTTTTCAAAATTTTAAAGAAAAGTACAACGGGATTGTTTGGAGAAACAATACGTCTGAATTTGAACAATGGTGTCGTGGAGAAACGGGATATCCGATTGTAGATGCTGGAATGCGAGAATTGAACAGTACGGGATTCATGCACAATCGTGTTCGTATGATTACCGCAAGTTTTTTATGCAAACACCTGCTAATTGATTGGAGATGGGGTGAAGCTTATTTTGCTGAAAAACTATTGGATTACGACATGGCGCTCAATGTAGGAAATTGGCAATGGGTTGCGGGTACGGGCTGTGATTCTGCGCCTTACTTTAGAGTGTTTAATCCTACAGAACAACTGAAAAAGTTTGACAAAGAGTTCCTATACGTAAAAAAATGGGTTCCAGAATTTCAAGAACTAACATACAAACCTATGGTAGAGCACACCATGGCGAGAAAACGTTGTTTAGAGACGTTCAAAAAAGGTTTGTTAAAGAGTATATAATACATGAGACAATATATAAAAGAGAATTTTCGAATCAAAGATTTGGAGAACTTTTCGGGTGTAAAAGCGCATACGATACGTATTTGGGAAAAACGTTACAGCTTATTAACTCCCGAGAGAACAGAGACAAATATTCGTTATTATTCGCACAAAAGCTTGCAGAAATTATTGAACATCACTTTGTTGTACAACAATAACTTCAAAATTTCAAAAATAGCCCAACTGAACGAAGCAGAAATGAAAGAAATTTGTGCGGGTCTAATTTCAGAAAAGCAGGTAAAAAGTCGGACTTTAAATAATTTCAAACTTGCAATGATGCAGTTTGATACCGTGCTTTTTGAAAAAACATACCAAGAGATTCTTAAAAAGACTAATTTTAAAGATATTTTTGTGAATTATTTTATTCCTTTTTTGAATGAAATAGGTTTACTTTGGCAAATAGATGGGATTGATCCTTCTCATGAACATTTTATTACGGCTTTGATCAAGCAAAAGATTCAAGTGCAGTTGGAACAAACTCAAATAAATGAGGCAAAGAATTCAGAGACGTTTGTCCTGTTTTTGCCAGATCATGAAATCCATGATTTGGGCATGCTTTATTTGAATTATGAACTTCTAACTGTGGGTTACCGCGTCATCAACCTTGGGCAATGTTTGCCTATTTCGAGTTTGGAGTTGTTTCGAGACCATGAATATAAAACGACGTTCATTGCCTATTGCACAGTAGCACCAAGTATGGAATGCATCGATGAATACACAGAGGAGCTTTATGATAAAATTATCAAAGGGTCAAATTCAGAGTTGTGGATGCTAGGAAACAATACGGCTGGGATAGATAAAATGAAATCTGTTCCATCAATTTCGATTTTTAAATCGGTTACGGAAGTGTTAGATAAAATACACACCGCATAATATTTATATATGGGTTCAAAAAATACAATCATCATTGGCGCAGGATTTTCGTCCTTGTCTGCAGCTTGCTATTTGGCAAAAGGAGGACATCGTGTGACGGTACTAGAAAAAAATGAAAATATCGGAGGAAGAGCTTCGCAATACGTGAGAGACGGGTTTACTTTTGATATGGGACCTTCTTGGTATTGGATGCCGGGAGTTTTTGAAAGGTTTTTTGCGGATTTTAACAAAAGTCCTTCTGATTATTATCATCTGGAAAAATTAAGTCCAGCATACAGTGTTTATTTCGGTAAAAATGATTTCTTCACGGTAGAAGACACCTTAGAGAAAATTTATGCGGCATTTGAAAAAGAAGAACCAGGAAGTTCTAAAAAACTGGAAAAATTTGTCAACCGTGCTCGGAAAAATTATGAAATAGCCATCGACGATCTTGTTTACAATCCCGGCGTTTCGCCCTTGGAGCTCGTCTCTGCGAAAACAGTTGCCAATCTTCACCAGTTTTTCAGCACCATATCAAAAGATGTGCGCAGTGCATTTAAAAACCCAAGACTGATTTCAATATTGGAATTTCCGGTACTTTTTTTGGGTGCAAAACCATCCAAAACACCCTCGTTTTACAGTTTTATGAATTATGCAGATTTTGGTTTGGGGACTTGGCATCCGAAAGGAGGGATGTACAGTGTTGTAAACGCCATGATTGATTTGGCTGAATCCCTCGGAGTGTCCTTTCAGACAAAAGCCGTTGTAGAAGAAATAGTGGTCGCGAATGGAAAGACAATGGGTTTGCAAGTAAATGGTGCTTTTATGGAGGCTGATATCGTGCTTTCTGGAGCAGATTACCACCATACGGAAACTCTTTTGCCAAAAATGTATCGTCAATACTCAGAATCTTATTGGGATAAAAAAGTTTTTGCACCGTCGTCTTTATTGTTCTATGTGGGATTCGATAAAAAAATAAAAAACGTCCAACATCACACACTTTTCTTTGACGTCGATTTTGAAGCACACTCGAAAGCCATCTATGATGAAGCGAAATGGCCGGAAGACCCATTGTTTTATGCCAACTTTCCAAGTATTACCGATGCAACTTTTGCCCCAGAAGGCAAAGAAGCTGGTTTTTTTCTTGTACCTTTAGCTCCGGACCTCGAAGATTCTCAGGAATTGAGAGAGGATTATTTTAAAAAGATTATCGATCGTTTTGAATTATTGACGGATCAAAAAGTAAGTGATGCGGTACTTTTCAAAGAAAGTTTTTGTGTAAATGATTTTAAGGAGCGTTACAATTCTTACAAAGGAAATGCATACGGAATGGCAAATACGTTGTTGCAAACAGCTTTTCTTAGACCAAAGTTAAAAAGCAAGAAAGTAGAGGGACTCTATTTTACAGGCCAATTAACGGTTCCTGGACCTGGCGTGCCTCCATCATTGATATCTGGAAAATTAGTCTCTGATTTGATAGATCAAAACAATTAAAACCCCTACGAGTATGAAAGCTATATTTGATACGGTGTCTTACAAGGCGTCAAAAATGGTGACCAACGAATACAGTACCTCTTTTTCCTTAGCCACGAAAATGTTAGGAAAATCGATTCGTCAAGATATTTATAATATTTATGGCTTTGTAAGATTTGCCGATGAAATCGTAGATTCTTTCCACGACTACGACAAGGTGTTTTTGTTTCATGATTTTGAAAAGCAATTGAACGACGCATTGGTCAATAAACTGAGTTTGAATCCCATATTAAATGCGTTTCAAGAAACGGTTCATCGTTATGATATTAGCCGGGAAAATATTCAGGCTTTTATGAAAAGTATGAAGCAAGATCTTACCAAGAAAGCATATACCACTCAGGAAGAATATGAAAATTATATTTACGGTTCGGCAGATGTTGTTGGTTTGATGTGTCTCCAGGTTTTTGTAAAGGGAGACAAAACAAAGTACAACGAATTGAAAGATGCGGCCATGAAACTGGGATCTGCTTTTCAAAAAGTAAATTTTTTGAGAGATTTGAAGGAGGACTATGAAAGCCTTGAACGGAGTTATTTTCCAAATGCAGATTTGAAATCTTTGGATGAATCTTCAAAGAATGAAATTATCGCGGAAATAGAAAAGGATTTTAGAGAGGGGTATATCGGTATCCAAAGTTTGCCTATCGAAGGGAAATTAGGGGTGTTTACAGCGTATCGATATTACAAACAACTATTGGTAAAAATAAAAAACACACCTGCTCCAAAAATTAAATCAACCCGAATTCGAATTTCCAATTCGAAAAAAATAGAGCTTTTGACAAGAAGCTATGTTAAATACCAATTAAACTTATTGTAGCAATGATAGGCATTCATATACTTGTTTTTTTAACCGCTTTTGGAGTCATGGAATTCATGGCTTGGTTTACGCACAAATACGTCATGCATGGTTTTTTATGGTTGTTGCACAAAGACCATCACCACAAGGAACATGATTCCTGGTTTGAGAGAAATGACGTGTTTTTTATCTTTTATGCCATCATAAGTATGGGATGCGTGTTGTTATGGAATTATCAAATTTTTCAATATGGATTCGCGCTAGGCTTGGGTATTTTTGCTTATGGTTTGACGTATTTTTTGGTACACGATATCTTTATACATCAAAGATTTCGTTGGTTTAAGAAAACAGACTCCGTGTATGCCAAAGCTCTGAGACGGGCGCATAAAATCCATCACAAACATTTGGGAAAAAACGATGGAGAATGTTACGGTATGTTGCTCTTTCCTTACAAATATTACAAGCAATCGAAATAAGGATCGAAATGAATTACCTTTATTTGCTTCTCGATTTGGGAACAATCTCTATTCCTCTTATTGTAAGCTTTCATCCGCGTTTGAAATTTTATAAGAAATGGAAATCCTTGTTTTTATCAATAGGAATTACCGGTACATTTTTCATTGTTTGGGATGTGTTGTTCACACAGATGGGGTTTTGGGGTTTCAACCCTGATTATTTAGTGGGGCTGTCGGTTTTAAACTTGCCTATTGAAGAATGGTTGTTTTTTGTGTGTGTGCCCTATGCATGTGTTTTTACTTACGATGCATTTCTCGTACTCCAACCCGAATTGAATTATGCCCACAAACTTTTTAATTGGATCACTAGGATTGTTTTTCTTTTGGCGTGTGTTCTTGTTGTCTTGCATTCTGACAAATGGTATACACTTGTCAATTTTACAACCTTGGCACTTGTTCTTGGGATAGGATATTGGAAATTTCCCATAGTGCTCAAGAAGTTTTACCCAATCTTTGTTCTTATTATTGTCCCTTTTCTAATCGTAAACGGCTTGCTTACGGGAAGTTTTATCGAAAATGAAGTTGTTTGGTACAATGATACAGAGAATTTGGGAATACGTTTTTTTACGATCCCGGTCGAAGATTTTGGGTACGCCTTTTCGTTGCTGTTTTCAAATACAATGCTTCTTCATTTATTTGAAGAAAAAAAGGCTTCTTAAAAAAAAAGCCCTCTCGTATTATTTACTTCTTAAAGTAGACATCGACATCAATCGCTGCTTCGTCCCAAGTTTTGCTAATGCCATCAGGGCCAGTATGAAGCAATTCACATGCCTTGTGGATAGAAGCAAGTGCAGCAGGTGCCCAATCACTTATCTTCATGACCGAACTCATGCTGATACGTTGATCTGATAGTACGTATGAGAAAGGCAATTCATTGGTTGTTCCGTTCATAGTAAGGGATACAATTCCGGACGCAACATCAGTGAGTCGAATCTTTCCTGAAATCAGTTCTGTGTTTTTCATAACCCCGAAAAATACGTTCTTAATTTTATAGTCCCTGCTCGAATTGTTTGAAAAAACACTGCTTACAGGAATTGAAAATTCTGCGCCATCCAAGGCTTCAGAAGGAGTTTTTCCAGAATGATTGTTTGTGATGTTGAAAAGTGTAAATTTTCCTCCTACGGCAACTTTGTCTGTTGTTTTATAGGCGGTCCAATTGATAGCGGATCTATTGGTGTCAATAAAATAACCGCTGTTGGGTTTTTCTTGTTTTTTTTCATTGTTTTTACAAGAAATTCCTGTTAAAACGAGTAGACATACTAAAATTGAAAAGATGCGATTCTTCATAATATAAGTTTTATTAGTACTGTTTAGAAATAATGCAATAGCTCAAAAAATGCCTTTTTTATGACGCTTTGCAATGGTTGTTGACAAGCTCAATATATTTGATTTTAGCCTCCTCGCTTGAAATTCCTTTCAGTTGCATCCAAGCATTGAATTTAAAGGCATTGCGCACATCGAAATTTGCATTGAAAGAGAAATTGTCTCCTGCGGTGGCCTGTTTGTAATAGGCATAAAACTGCAACATGACATCTTGAGGCAATTTTTTCTCCATTTTCGAAGCTGTCGAAAACGCTTTTTTAAAATCTTGATCTAACTTAGAATTCATAGATACTTCCTATTTTAAGGAGGCAATAATATCTTGTGCTCCTTTGACTTTTTGATTCAAGCTAACATTTATCTTGCTGTCCAAAGGTAAAAACAAATCTACTCTTGAACCAAATTTTATAAATCCTGCGTCGGCGCCTTGTTCTACAAGCATGCCTTCCTGTGCATAATTGACAATTCGTTTGGCCAATGCTCCTGCAATCTGACGGTATAAGATTTCACCAAAAGATTTGTTTTCAACCACTACCGTGGTGCGTTCGTTTTCTTCAGAGGATTTGGGATGCCATGCAACTAGAAATTTACCTGGATGGTATTTGCTGAAATTTATTTTTCCTCCCAATGCGTATCGCGTGACGTGTACATTGATCGGAGACATAAAGATGGATATTTGGATTCTTTTGTCTTTGAAATATTCTTTCTCAAATACTTCTTCAATTACCACTACTTTTCCGTCTACTGGTGAAACGATATGTTGGTCACTGAACTTGGTGTTGCGCTTTGGGTTTCTAAAAAACTGAAGTACAATTAAAATAAAAAACAGCAGCACAGCATAAAGCGAAATTTGTAAAAATGCGTTTGAGACGAATTTATCCGTGGCGAATAATCCTAGTGTTGCGATTAAAAGCGTTGTGCCAATGATCTTAAATCCTTCTTTATGAAACATATGTGTTTATAATTTTTAAATAAATAAATACGATCGGAGCAATAAAAATGACACTGTCCAAACGATCGATAATTCCACCGTGTCCTGGAATGATTTTTCCCGTATCTTTTACTCCTGTAATCCTTTTAAACAATGAAGCGATAAGGTCGCCTAACACCCCAAAAATACTAACAATTACGGCCATTCCAAACCATTCCATAAATGACATTATCGGGGAATAATAGGAGATGAGATAAGCCACACCTACGGTAGCGATGGTCCCACCTATACATCCTTCAATTGTTTTCTTTGGTGAAATACGTTCGCACAACTTGTTTTTACCAATTGTAATGCCGGTCAAATAAGCAAAGCTATCGTTGCACCAAATAAGTAGAAACAAACCAACAATCAGGCTGCTTTCGTAATCTCCAGTCGAAAATGGTATTTGAACAAGAAATAAAAAAGGAATTGTTGTGTATGTCAAAGCTAAAAATACGTGACCCAATTCTTGTATCGCATTTTGTTTCTTTGAAAAAAGCTCTTGTAGGAACAAAAACGAAATAGAAAAAACTGTTGCAGCTTCAAATAGCGTTTTGTAGAATTCGGGGAAAACATCACTGTATGTCGCAAATAGGAGTGCAGCGGTAAGGTAAATTCCTCTTTTTTTTAAACCCATCATTCTGGACATTTCAAAAAGAGCGATTTGCATGAATAAAAAGAAGGCACACAAGAAACTTTCTGGACTGTATAGAATTGAAAAAAGGAATAAGGCGATAAACACAAAACCTGCGATGGCCCTAGTAAGCATATTGTTCATAATCTATAAGTCTTCTAGAAGGAGCAAATATAAGTTTTTTGTATTACTGTTGTCTGCTGACAAGTAGTTTTCTTCGTCATTTTCTTTTGTAAAATTTTTCACGGCACAAATATTTGTTGGAATATTTTCTTTGAAATTGCTTTTGATTCCAGTCAATCCTTCTCCCATATTTTTCACAAACTGACTCGTGCGAGCAAACACGATGAAATCATCTGAAAGATTGCTCAATTTGACGTCTTTTAACTGGTTGGACGAAAAAAGAATGCTTCCTGAATCAGAAATCAAATGTTCACAGGTTGAAAAAATGGGTGTCTTAAGGCGCGTATTGTCGTTGATTTCAATAGACAAACGATCTAAGAAATGAGACAAATTGTTTTCGTCAAGACACGTAATATTACTCCAATTGTTTTCGTCTAAAATTTCAATCAAATGAGAAGTAACATCGTCTAAATTTGTAGAATACAAAAATTTCCCTCCCTTGTTTATGAAATTATGAACAAACAAATCATCTAAGGAAAGTGTTACTTCTTGTTTTTTGATTTCTTCATCCTGAGCGGAGTCTTGATTTTTATTAAATAATTTCTTAAAAATACTCATTTGTAATCACTACTATTTCAAGCGTCTGTTATTCAGTTTTGACTTCTTTCTCTTCCTTTTCTTCGGCATCAGACTTTTCTGGCTTGTTAGTTTCGTTTGAAGTGCTGGTTTCTACTTCTTCAAAAGGGCGTTCTCCGAAAATACTTATCAAATCATCTTTGAAAATAACTTCTTTTTCAAGCAATAATTCCGCAAGCTCAATCAATCTGTCTTTGTTTTCATTCAGAATAGAAATGGCTCTTTGGTATTGTGTTTCAATGATGAGAGAAATTTCTTCATCAATTATTTTGGCGGTTTCTTCACTGTAAGGTTTTGAAAAACTGTATTCACTTTGTCCTGAAGAATCGTAGTAGGTAATGTTTCCTATTTTTTCATTGAGGCCATAAATACTTACCATTGCTTTTGCTTGGCGTGTCACTTTTTCTAAATCGTTCAGTGCACCTGTAGAGATCTTGTCAAACATTATTTTCTCTGCAGCTCTACCAGCTAATGTTGCACACATTTCATCCAACATTTGTTCTGTTTGTACAATCATTCTTTCTTCAGGCAAGTACCAGGCCGCACCCAAAGATTGTCCTCGGGGTACAATAGTTACCTTCACAAGAGGAGCAGCGTATTCCAACATCCAGCTAGCTGTTGCATGTCCCGCCTCATGATACGCAATGGTCTTCTTTTCTTTGACAGAGATGATCTTGTTTTTCTTTTCCAACCCACCGACAATACGATCTACGGCATCTAGGAAGTCTTGGTTGTGAATTTCATCGTTTCCTTTGCGCGCTGCAATTAGAGCAGATTCATTGCAAAGATTTGCGATGTCAGCACCCGAAAACCCCGGTGTTTGTTGTGAGAGAAATTCAGCATTTACATCACTACCCAATTTCAAAGGTTTCATGTGTACGTTGAAAATTGCTTTTCGCTCATTCAAGTCAGGGAGGTCTACAAAAATCTGTCTGTCAAAACGACCTGCACGCATCAAAGCTTTGTCAAGAACATCTGCACGGTTGGTTGCCGCCAACACAATCACGTTTGTGTCGGTTCCAAAACCATCCATTTCAGTCAACAATTGATTCAAGGTGTTTTCTCTTTCGTCGTTTCCGCCCGTCATATTACTTTTACCACGCGCCCGACCAATAGCATCAATTTCGTCAATAAAAATGATAGAAGGTGATTTTTGTTGCGCTTGTTTGAACAAGTCACGAACGCGCGAAGCACCTACGCCCACAAACATTTCTACAAAGTCTGAACCAGACAACGAGAAGAAAGGGACACCTGCTTCTCCCGCAACTGCTTTGGCGAGCAAGGTTTTTCCTGTACCCGGAGAGCCCACAAGCAGCGCGCCTTTTGGAATTTTACCACCCAAAGAGGTATATTTTTCCGGGGTTTTTAAAAAGTCCACAATTTCTTGCACTTCTTCTTTTGCCCCTTGCAAGCCAGCAACATCCTTGAAAGTCACTTTTACTTTTTGATCTTGATCAAACAATTTGGCTTTTGACTTGCCAATATTAAAAATTTGACCACCTCCGCCGCCTCCAGCAGCACCGCCAGACATACGTCGCATAAAAAAGATCCATAAGCCGATTAAAAAAATAAAAGGAAGATAAGACAAAATCGTGTCAAAAAAGTCTGTTTGTTCTTTGTTTGCTTTGTCAAATTCTAATCCAAAATCTTTTTTTTGTTGTTCCAACCTTTTTTCAAAATTTTGAAGGTCTCCGAATTTGTATTCAAATGCAGGAACTTTTCCCTGAAACAAACTCGGTTGGCTTTTGTACTTTTTGTAAGCTTCTTTTGACATTGCTTCCTCCTTCAAATAAAGCTGTGCAATGCTTCTATTTACAATTACAATTTTGTCAATATCATTGCTTTGTAAAATGGATTCAAATTTATTTTGTGTAATTTCCTTATTTTGAATATCCCCTCCATTGTAAAATTGATAGAAAAGTAACAAGACAAAAAGCCCTCCATAGATCCAATAGAAATTAAATTTCGGTTTGAAACTTGATTCTTTTAGATTTTTTTTATTTTGATTGTTTTTATTTGTTGCCATGTAATCCGCCGTTTGTTTAGTGCTTATGAAGAAATTTTAGTAATGTTTGCATCCCCCCACAAACCTTCGATGTCGTAAAATTCTCTAACTTGTTTTTGAAAGACATGTACCACGACATTTACGTAGTCGATGAGCACCCATTCCGCATTTGCTTCTCCTTCTACATGCCATGCTTTTTCTTGGGCTTCTTTCCCAACAACCTTTTGTACAGCTCCAGAAATGGCTTTTACTTGCGTATTGGAATTCCCTGAACAGACAATGAAATAATCACAAACGGTGTTGTCTATATTTCTTAAATCTAGTAACTGAACATCTTCTCCCTTTACATCGTCAATACCTTTGAAAATGACAGATATCAATTCATCTGTGCTTCTGTTTTTTTTAGACATTAATTTTTTTTTAATTGAGAAGCAAAGTTATTGAATTTTTTGTCATTAATTTACAAATCATAAACATCATTTCTATCCTTTTTTAGAATGCATATATTCAAACTTGATGCCATTCATTCAACCAATTCTTTTTTAAAAGAAATGGCTGTAAATTCAGCACTCAAAAACTACACGGTTGTGTGGGCTAGAGATCAGTATTCTGGTAGGGGTCAGCACGATCGCAGATGGATTTCAGAACCGGGTAAAAACCTTGTTTTTAGTGTGTTCGTAAGACATGAGTTTTTATCAACGGCGCACATCACCTATTTAAGCCATGCGGTTTCTTTAGGGGTTTACGAATTCCTAAAAGGAAAAAAGGTGCCGAGACTAAAAATAAAGTGGCCGAACGACATTTTGTCAGGAAATAAAAAAATTGCAGGTATTTTAATCGAAAACGCTTTTCAAAATAGTTGTGTAAAACACTCTGTTGTGGGCATAGGATTGAATGTAAATCAAACCCTTTTTCCGGATAGCTTGAAAAATGCAACCTCTTTGAAGAACGTTTTGAAAAAAGATTTTAATTTGGAAAACTTGCTCGGTGAGCTCGTGAAAAGTATTCAAAAAGAGATCAATGCTTGTTTGCCTCAACATTTCAAAAAAGCCAAAAGCAGGTACCTCGAAGCTTTGTACAAAAACAATGTGCCAAGTATGTTTCAAACGGACGATAAGGTTCCATTTATGGCCAAAATTATAGGCGTATCAGCAAGCGGCAAATTGCAATTGGTTCTTACAAATGAGGAAGTAAAAGAATTTGAAATAAAAGAAATTCAATTTTTGAATTAAAGTTTTTCCAAATTTTCGGTCAGTGCCCCAATAAAATTGGTCAGTGGCTTTTTTACCATCATGCTGACCATCGGGTTGAGTTCTCCTGAGAATCTCAGCGTTACTTCTGAAGTGTCTTTAGAAATACGATCGATTGGAATTTCTAGTGTAAAAGGCATTTTGCTGCTTGCAGCTCCGAGAACAATCAAATTAGGATGCTTTTTTTCTTTCAAAACAAGTCGAATCTCTGGCATGCCTTTCAAACCAAACACAAAGGACTCCCCATCAATCTCAAATTTCTCTGTATTTGAGGGCATCAATTGCTCGTAATTTGTCAATTGAACAAGAAAATCAAAGAGGTCTTCCGATGATTTCTTCACAGTCGTTTTGGTTCCTAGTATTTCCATAGCTTATTGATTCCATGTGCTTGGATCTTTTCTCCAGGCATTTAATGTGTCCAATTCGTTTTCATTGATGTATTGATCTGTCAAAGCTTGTTTCAACAATTGTTCGTAACTACTCAAAGTTGTCAATTCCACTCCAGCGTGTTTGAAGTTCTCATCTGAGATCCCAAATCCGTAGGTAAAAATTGCAAGCATACCTTGTACAGTAACCTCTGCTTTCTCCAGCGCTTCTACAGCATGCAGACTGCTTTTTCCCGTACTGATCAAATCTTCCACCACTACAACATTTGAACCTTTTTCTAAAAAACCTTCTACTTGGTTTTGGCGACCGTGTTTTTTAGCCTCTGGACGCACGTATACAAAAGGAACATCCAATGCTTGCGCAACCAATACTCCAATGGCAATCGCACCCGTAGCAACACCAGCGATTACATCAGGCTTTCCATACTTTTCAAGAATTGTTTTTGCCATTGTCTCTTTCAAAAAATCACGAATTTCAGGATAAGACAACGTAATTCTATTGTCGCAATAAATAGGTGATTTCCATCCGGAAGCCCATGTAAATGGGTTGTTTGGTGACAATTTGATCGCTTTTATTTCTAAAAGTAATTTGGCGGTTGCATTTGCAGTATCTTTGTTCAAAATCATGCTGCAAATGTATAAAGTTTTTGTCAATGACAAGCCAATTTTTGTCACAGATTCCCCTCAGAATAAAAAAAATTTTGTGTTTTTTGATTTTTCAGAATACAACCTAAAACAAGTTCTTTTGTCGGTCGAAAATCCTGAAGTCAAAGGAGTACAGCTGTATTCAAAAAACATAAAGGAGGATTGGAAAGCTTTTCAAAAAGAATTTGTGATTGTCGAAGCGGCTGGAGGCAAAGTTGTGAATGCCCAAAATCAAACACTTTTTATTTATCGTTATGGCAAATGGGATCTTCCTAAAGGACATATAGAAATAGGCGAGGATAAAAAAAGTGCTGCGATAAGGGAAGTCGAAGAAGAATGTGGGGTTGCCCATTTGAACATCGAAAAAAAATTAGAAACAACTTTTCATATTTTTCAGAATAAAAAGGGAGTACTTTGTTTGAAGGTTGTTTATTGGTTTCTAATGCGTACTTCTTTCTCAGGGACTTTGAAACCACAATTGGAAGAAGGTATAACACGTGTTCAGTTTTTTGATCACAATGAGCTCTCTCCAATACTTCAAAAAACGTATGGAAATATCAAGTTGTTGTTCTGACAAAATCTTCGGTAAAAGCAACTTGTAGATGTCAATAATAGCTTTACTTTTGCACTTTGATTCAAAACAACAAGCAATGACTGATTTTATAAAGAAAGTAGTGCAAAATCCAAAAGATGATATATTAGCAGGTATAACGGTATCTCTAGCCATGATTCCAGAAGTAGTTGCCTTTGCCTTTGTAGCACAAATAGATCCTTTGGTGGCATTGTCTGGAGCATTCATTATTGGTTTGATTACGGCAATTTTTGGAGGCAGACCGGGTTTGATTTCCGGGGCTGCAGGAGCCGTTGCAGTTATTTTTGTGCATATGATTTCAGAAGGACATTCCAAAGGAATGTTGTTTGACATTCCTGTTGACAATATGGGTTATTTTTATTTATTAGCTACCGTTGTTCTTATGGGAATCATACAAGTCAGTGCAGGTGTTTTCAAGCTAGGACGGTTGGTACGTTTGATTCCACATCCCGTGATGATGGGTTTTGTCAACGGGTTGGCGATTGTTATTTTTATGGCGCAAGTACGCATGTTTTCGCACAAAGAGATGTCGATAGCTACGGATGGTGTGAAGAAATATTCAAATATCCCGATGGAAGGAGCTGAGCTATATACCATGTTAGGTTTGGTAGGATTTACAATGCTCATTATTTGGTTGTTGCCAAAAATCACGACCAAAATCCCTGCGGCACTGACTGCAATATTGGCGACTACTGCGGTCGTTGTTTTTGGAGACTTTGAGGTAAGTACAGTAGGATCCTATATTATTGAAGGTGGCGGAGAAGGTTTGAAAGGAGAGTTCCCAACACCCAAAATGGAGCTTTGGCAAAATTTACCTTTCAATTTAGATACATTTAAATTCATACTTCCTTATGCTTTTTTGGCCGCTTCAGTGGGCTTGATAGAATCGTTAATGACAATGAATCTTGTAGATGACTTGACGGAAACAAGAGGAAATGGAAACCGAGAATGTATTGCTCAAGGAGCAGGAAATATTGTAAGTGGTTTGTTTGGAGGAACGGGAGGTTGTGGAATGATCGGCCAAACAGTCATCAATATCAATGCAGGAGGAAGAGGAAGGTTGTCAGGTATTATGATGGCATTAACTCTCTTGACTTTTATTTTATTTACAGACAAATACATTGAACAGGTGCCCATTGCCGCATTGGTAGGGGTGATGTTTATGATGGTTATAGAGACTTTTGCTTGGTCGAGTTTCCGAATATTAAAGAAAATTCCTTTTTCCGATGCGCTTGTTTTGGTAGTAGTTTCTGCCATTACTGTGTTTTTTGATTTGGCA
>Ga0209136_1000200_pt1 | contig 45540 bp, 43 predicted proteins | sample SaaInl0LU_22_DNA_FD_184640 | JGI IMG/M metagenome (GOLD analysis project Ga0209136, IMG submission 184640) | Marine microbial communities from expanding oxygen minimum zones in the Saanich Inlet - ESP_90LU_22_DNA (SPAdes) (version 2) | ecosystem: Environmental > Aquatic > Marine > Intertidal... | reverse complement strand
TTACTCTTTTGTTTGATCTGTTTGCGACCTTTTCTTACAAGCTGTTGAATCGTTGGCATACGTACCTTTTGATTTCTAGTTTATTCCAATAATCAGTTACCCCATTTTTTGGGGACTGCAAATGTAGTGGAAATATTTCCACATCCAAGCTTAGCGGGAGCAAAATAATTGGCTAAGAATGAAATAATTAAGCTTTGTGTTGAAAAGCGAGGATAAATACTCGTCGATGGTATACGCTTTCTATTGTATAAGCGAACGGATTAGGTAACTTTGTTGTTCTGTCTATTTAACAGCAACATTCCTTGGCAAATTTTTTAGATCAACTCAACGAAGCACAGCGTAAGGCTGCCATGCAAACGGAAGGACCTGTGATGGTGATTGCGGGTGCTGGATCGGGCAAAACCCGTGTGCTGACCTTTCGCATAGCCTACTTACTAGAGAAAGGCGTGGATGCCTTCAATATTTTGTCTTTGACCTTTACCAATAAGGCCGCACGTGAGATGAAAGAGCGTATCGGCAAGATGGTAGGCGACAGTGAGGCGAAGAACCTTTGGATGGGAACGTTTCACAGCGTGTTCGCGAGGATCTTGCGGAGTGAAGCGGAAAAATTGGGCTATCCTACGAATTTCACGATTTATGATGCAGATGATGCCAAGAAGGTAGTCTCCAACATCATTAAGGAGAAGAATCTAGACAAAGAGATTTATAAGGCGAAGGGGGTGACCTCAAGGATCAGTTCATTGAAGAATAACCTGATTACGCCCAAGGCCTATTTCCAGAACGGAGAATTACAGGCACAGGATAGTTCAGCGAAGATGCCCATGTTTGGGGAAATCTATCAGGCGTATTGCGAGCGCTGTTTTAGAGCCGGGTGTATGGACTTTGATGATTTGCTCTTGAAGACCAATGAGCTGATGTATAAGTTTCCGGATGTGCTTGCGAAGTATCAGGCACGATTCAAGTACATCTTAGTGGACGAGTACCAGGATACGAATCATAGTCAATATTTGATTGTAAAGGCGTTAGCGGCGAAGTTCGAGAACATTTGTATTGTGGGGGATGATGCCCAAAGTATCTATGCTTTTCGCGGGGCGAACATTAGAAACATACTCAATTTCCAAAAGGACTATCCGGATACGAAGTTGTTTAAATTGGAACAGAATTACCGTTCGACTGACAACATTGTGCAGGCTGCCAATAGCATCATCGCAAAGAATAAAGACCAGATTCAAAAAAATGTCTGGACGCAGAATACGAGTGGAGAGAAAATTGTCGTGCATAAGAGCATCTCGGATACCGATGAAGGAAATTATGTAGCGACGAACGTGTGGCAGACCGCTATGAATGAAGGTGCGAAACACGATGATTTCTGTATTCTGTATCGAACGAATGCGCAGAGCCGGAGTTTTGAAGATGCGCTACGAAAAAAGAACATTCCTTATAAGATTTACGGTGGACTGAGCTTTTACCAGCGCAAAGAGATCAAAGATGTGCTTTCCTATTTACGTTTGGTGATTAATCCGAAGGATGAAGAGGCCTTTAGACGTGTGATCAATTATCCGGCGCGCGGGATAGGTGCAACGACACTCGCAAAGCTGACCCTTGCCGCCGAGCAACACGGGTTGTCGCTTTGGGAAACTTGTGAAAAGTTGCAGATACTGCCCACGGGACTCAACAAGCCGACGATCAAGAAGATTCATGATTTTACCATTCTCATCAACTCCTTTGCCGTTTTAGCGAAGCAACATGAGGCGTTCGACGTGGTGGCTCACGTGGCCAAAAGTGCGGGACTGATCAAGGCTTTGGGAGAAGACAAGACACCAGAAGGGGTCACCCGCTACGAGAACGTGCAGGAGCTTCTGAACGGAATCAAGGACTTTACGGAGCAGCAAAAAGAATTGGCCGATGGAGATCCTTCTCTAGCGAATTTCCTTTCTGATATAGCACTACTTACCGATCGAGATAATGAAGTGGACGACGGCACACCGAAAGTGAGCATGATGACCATTCACCTTGCGAAGGGCTTGGAATATCCTTATGTATATGTGGTCGGGATGGAAGAGAATTTGTTCCCCTCAATGATGAGCAGTGGATCGCGTAGTGAGCTTGAGGAAGAACGCCGATTATTTTATGTTGCCTTAACTCGTGCGGAGAAGCGCGCGCATTTGACCTATGCGCATACGAGGTACCGCTGGGGGAAATTGATCGATTGTGAACCGTCGAGGTTTATCGACGAGATCGATGAAAAGTTTGTGGACATCCAGGTACCCGATTTTGCACCAACCTCCTTTTCTTCTTCAGCCTTGGATAGCGCCTTTGGCGTTGGTTTCGGGGGTGTATCCAGCCAGAAGGGACAAACCGTATATAAGGGGAGTAATAAAAATTGGGGTTCGAAAAATTCTGGACAAGGAAAGAAAGTCAAGAATACTGGACCAGGCGTAGAGACTCCAAAGAAGAAACCTACCTTGCGCGGAAAGGAACTCACTCCTGTGAACAGGGCTGGCGCAAGTTTTGAAGCCAGCGGAGATAACCTTTCGCGCGAACAAATGTCAGAGGGTATGCGCGTTGTGCACGGACGCTTCGGCTTGGGTACCATCAAAGCCCTTGAAGGTGAAGGTGCAGATGCGAAAGCCATCATCATGTTCGACAATGCAGGTGAAAAGCGATTGTTGCTAAAATTTGCAAAGGTGCGGGCGGTCTAATCAAAGAATTTACTTAATTGAAGTCATGGAATACAATACCGAGCGATCGTTGCTCAAAATACCTGAATACGGGCGTAACGTACAACGCATGGTGGATTACTGTCTCACTATAGAGGACAGAGAACACCGCAGTAAGGTAGCTCAAAGCATTATCGATGTGATCGGTAACCTCAATCCTGCCATTCGTGATGCGCCAGACTACGCGCACAAACTTTGGGATCACCTCTTTATCATGTCCGATTTCAAACTAGACGTGGACTGCCCCTATCCTATCCCTACAGAGGAAAGTTTCGATGGGCGGCCAGATGAAGTACCGTATCCTAAAAAGAGTCGAAAGTTTCGCCACTATGGTTCGGTTGTAAAAACCATGATTACCCAAGCTCGTGCGATGGAGTCCGGCGAAGAAAAAGAAGCACTCACTTACGGGATTGCCTATGCGATGAAACGGAGCTATCTGAAGTTCAACAAGGACACCGTCAGTGATGAAACCATCCTTGCAGATTTGAGCGAGATGAGCGAAGGAGAATTGGCCTTGACAGAGTTTGAATTGCCGCATGCAAAAGCCTTCAACATAACTGCCGCAGAGCGCAACCTCGGAGCGAAGAAGAAGAGCTACAATAATCACAATCAGAAGAAAAAGAAAAGGAGATACTAAATAGATGGGAACGTTCAAAATTACTGGAGGAAAGAAGCTAGGCGGAACAATCACACCACAAGGCGCAAAGAATGAAACTTTGCAAATCCTTTGTGCGGTGCTTTTAACCCCTGAAGAGGTTAGAATAACAAACATCCCGGACATTGTGGATGTCAACAAGCTCATCGATCTTCTCGGTGATTTAGGCGTTTACGTGAAAAAGAATGGACACGGCGACTACACCTTTAAGGCGGAAAATGTCAATCTCGATTATCTAACGAGTGACACCTTCAAGCAGAAAGGGGCAAGTTTACGTGGTTCTATCATGATTGTTGGACCGCTATTAGCGCGCTTCGGTAAGGCCTACATCCCAAAGCCAGGTGGAGATAAGATCGGACGTCGTCGTTTGGACACGCACTTTTTGGGTTTCCAAAAACTAGGAGCCAAGTTCAATTACGACTCTAAAGACACCTTCTACAGCGTCGATGCCTCTGAACTTAAGGGGACGTATATGCTTTTGGACGAAGCATCTGTGACCGGTACAGCAAATGTGGTCATGGCTGCAGTAATGGCTAAAGGCAAAACCACCATTTACAATGCCGCCTGTGAGCCGTACTTGCAACAGTTATGTAAAATGCTCGTTCGCATGGGTGCCAAAATTGACGGTATAGGATCGAACATGCTTCACATCGAAGGAGTGGGTGAATTAGGTGGAACAACACACCGGATTTTACCTGATATGATCGAGATTGGGTCTTGGATCGGACTTGCAGCGATGACCGGTTCTGACATTACCATCAAAGACGTCAGCTATCCGGATCTGGGCATCATTCCTACCGTATTTCGCAGATTAGGAATCCATACCGAGCTCAAAGGAGACGACCTACACATCCCTTCTCACGACCACTACGAGATCGAAAGTTTTATCGACGGATCGATCATGACCATTGCAGATGCACCATGGCCTGGATTCACCCCAGATCTATTGAGCATTATTCTGGTGACCGCCACGCAAGCCCGCGGTTCAGTGCTCATCCATCAAAAAATGTTTGAGAGCCGACTATTCTTTACGGATAAACTCATCGATATGGGCGCACAGATTATTCTTTGTGATCCGCACCGTGCCACTGTGATCGGTTTAGATAAGCAATCACCACTTCGCGCGACTACCATGACCTCTCCTGATATTCGTGCAGGTGTGAGTTTGCTGATTGCTGCATTGAGTGCAGAAGGCACCTCAACCATTCACAACATCAATCAGATCGACCGTGGCTATGAAAACATTGACGGTAGACTCAAAGCGATTGGTGCAGATATTGTTAGATTGTAAGCTCAAAACTATAAAACCCGTTACCCATGAAATTTCTACAAAAAACGTTTGCATTAGTAGCCATAGCAGCACTTGGCTTCACCATAACGAGCTCGCAGGCTCACTACTCTACGGCACGTCCAGATTTAGCGGCCACTGCACAAATGGCTGCGCTTACTATAGGAGACAAAGCTCCTGAGATTGCTATGCGTGATCCGCAAGGAAACGTTCGCAAGCTTTCTGATCTAAAAGGAAAAGTGGTGTTGATTGACTTCTGGGCTTCGTGGTGTCGTCCATGTAGAATGGAAAACCCAAACGTAGTTCGTACGTACAAGCAATTTAAAGATGCTGCTTTTAGAAATGGAGACGGCTTCGAGGTATTTTCGGTAAGTCTCGATCAAGCCAAAGGCGCTTGGGAAAAAGGCATCGCTCAAGACGGTCTCGTGTGGGAAAACCACGTGAGTGATCTTCAGTATTGGAGAAATGCAGCAGCGCAGACCTATGGAGTGAACAGCATACCAGCGACGTTCCTGATCGACGGAGAAGGTATCATCATCAAAAAGAACTTACGCGGAAAAGCGTTAGAAAACACATTAGCTTCCTTGAAGAGATAATCACGAGGAGAAACAACTTTCTTAAAAAAGGGGACCGCAATGCGGCCCCCTTTTTTTATGGTCTTATTTTTGCGCTCCGCTGACAAGCTGTCAGCACAGCTCAGATTGGCGAGCATTTTGCAAAGTACTAGTGTAAACAAGGATAAAAGAGCATCCATCATGTCAGAAGAACAGGTGAACAAGAACGAAAAATCGACAGCAGCCACAGCTGAAGAACAAGAGAACAACTCCTCTGAAGCCAGCGAAATCAAGGACTCAGAGCTAGATCCTATCGAAAATCTGGAAGCCAAAGTGAAGGATCTTAAAGATCAAAACTTACGTTTATATGCCGAGTTTGAGAACTTCCGTCGTCGCACTGCGAAGGAGCGCCTTCAGCTTATGGAAAGTGCAAACAAAGACACTTTAACCGCTTTGCTGCCAGTAATGGACGATTTTGACAGAGCTTTAAAGAATACTGAAGAAACGGAAGCAAATGCCTCTGTATTAGAAGGCCTTCGCTTGATTCAACACAAAATGACGGAAACCCTAAAAGGGAAAGGTCTTTCAGCCATGGAAAGCAGCACCGGAAAAGCATTCGATGTCGAAGAAATGGAAGCAATCACACAAATTCCAGCACCAAGCCCTGAGCTCGCAGGAAAGGTGATTGACGAGGTAGAAAAAGGCTATAAGATCGGTGAACAAGTAATTCGCTACGCTAAAGTGGTAGTGGGTAAAGAAGCATAAGATGGCAAAACGCGACTATTATGATGTCCTCGGCGTAAGCAAGGGGTCTAGCCAAGATGAAATTAAAAAAGCATACCGTAAGGTTGCCATGAAGTTTCATCCTGATCGCAACCCGGGCGATACAGAGGCAGAGAATAAATTCAAGGAAGCTGCTGAAGCTTACGATGTATTAGGCAACGAAGAGAAGCGTAGAAAATACGACCAGTTCGGACACCAAGCCTTTGGCGCTGGCGCAGGCGGTGGCGGTGGCTTTGGAGGAAACATGAACGACATCTTTGACATGTTCGGAGACATCTTCGGTGGTCAAGGTGGCGGCGGCGGATTCGGCGGTTTCGGTGGATTCGGCGGCGGTGGCGGCGGTGGTCGTCGTCAAGCGAAGGGCAGTAATCTGCGAATCAAAGTCAAACTCACGCTAGAAGAGATTGCCGACGGTGTCGATAAGAAGATGAAAATCCGCAGAGCCAAGGTTGCTGATGGGGTTACGTTCAAGACGTGTTCCACTTGTAACGGTGCGGGTCAAGTCCAACAAGTAACGAATACCATTTTAGGTCAGATGCGTACTGCAGCAACCTGTTCTTCGTGTAACGGCGCTGGAAAAACTGTAGACAAGAAACCTTCAGGAGTGGGTAATGACGGACTAGAGCGTAAAGAAGAAGTGGTCAGCGTTAAAATCCCAGCGGGTGTTCAAGACGGAATGCAATTACGCGTGGGAGGCAAAGGAAACGACGCGTTGGGCGGTGTACCAGGAGATTTGATTGTACTGATCGAAGAAATTGAGCACGAACATTTAACCCGAGATGGTGAGAACTTGCATTATGAATTGAACCTCAGTTTTCCAGATGCAACATTAGGAACAGCCGTCGAAATCCCTACAGTAAACGGTGTGGTCAAAGTGTCTATCGACGGTGGTACGCAACCGGGTAAAATCTTACGCTTGAAGAATAAAGGGCTACCAAGTGTTCAAGGGTACGGCCGAGGAGATCAGCTCATACACGTGAACGTTTGGGTACCGAAGAGTTTAAGCTCAGAAGAGAAGAAAACCGTAGAGAAGTTGAAAGACAGTAAGAACTTTACGCCAAACCCGGGGAAATCTGATAAAGGATTCTTTGATCGAGTAAAAGAGATGTTCTCTTAACAGACATTTTTATATCTTCAAACTCCCGTCGTCAAAAGCGGGAGTTTTTTTTGCCTTCTCCTTTAGTTAGGTGGAAAAATGAAATAATACAACTACTAGACCCCCTAGCAAGCATATGATTACAGCAAAAAAGGTAAGCAAGCATTACAGCAAGAAAATTGCGCTTGACCAGATCAATCTCAACATCCCAAAAGGAAGTATTTATGGTCTTCTTGGCCCTAATGGCGCGGGTAAAACATCATTTATCCGCATCATGAACCAGATTACTGCACCAGACACGGGTGCAGTATACTTTGATAACTCACCGCTACAACCATCAGACATTGCGCGTATCGGCTACCTACCAGAGGAGCGTGGTTTGTACAAGAAGATGAAAGTCGGAGAACAAGTGTTGTATTTAGCCAAGCTTAAGGGCTTAACTGCCTCTCAAGCCAAAGAGCGTGCACGCATGTGGTTCGAACGCTTGGACATGGTATCGTTTTGGGATAAGAAAGTCGAAGATTTAAGTAAAGGGATGGCACAAAAAGTACAATTCGTGACGACCGTGCTACACGAGCCTGAATTGCTGATTTTTGATGAGCCATTTACGGGATTTGACCCCATCAACACAAATTTGATCAAAAAAGAAATCAAACGATTAAACAGTGAAGGTGCCACAGTGGTATTCTCCACGCACCGTATGGAAAGCGTGGAAGAAATCTGTGATCACATCGGTTTGATCAACAATGGTAAAGTAATGGTCGAGGGTGCATTGCTCGATATACGCAAGCATTATAAGAACGGAACCTACTCCATCGTAACAAGTGAACCCTTCGATTACCAAGGAGATGCCTTAGTCTACAACGATGTGTCACATACGGGTTTTTCTTACGTACTCAAGTTGGATGAATATCCTACGAAGCTTGTAGTTGATCTCGCAGCTAAGGGAATTTTGGTCGGCTTCGAAGAGATATTGCCTACCGTAAGTGACATATTTATTGACATCGTTGAAAACGGACCTAAAGCCTAATTGCCATGAATAGCCCCATACTACTGATCATCCAGCGCGAGTTTTTGACGCGCGTACGCAAGAAAACATTTTTGCTAGTTACCCTTATTGCACCGGTACTTTTCGCTGCGCTAATGATTGTTCCAGGACTGCTCGCTAGCATGCCTGAGGATCATAAAAGCATTGTAGTGCTTGACCAACCCTCCTTGCTTATTCCTGAGGAAGGTACTGAGCAATATGCCTTGGATTATTTGAATCCGGGGGAATTCGATTTGGAATTGGCCAAAGATTTTCTTCGCAATTCTGAAAAAGATGCACTGCTGTACATTCCTTCCGGGGAAGGTTGGGATCCCGATTTTATTCGTAAAAACATATTGTTGTACGGTAAAGAGGACATCAGCATTGAGCTTCAGCGATTTGTGGAGAATCTACTTGAGGACCGCATCAACAAGCAAAAGCTGCTGCGTCAAGGCGTAGATCCAGAGGTTGTGGAACAGGCAAAGACCTTCGTTTCGATAAAAAGTTTCACCCTTGGCGAGGACGATGCAAGCGAGGAGACCAGTGCTACGCCGCTTAAAATGGGACTAGGGTACATCGCCGGTATGCTCATTTACTTTTTCATCTTCTTCTACTCTGTTCAAGTGATGCGCGGGGTGATTGAAGAGAAAACCAGCCGTATTGTAGAGGTGATTATCTCTAGTGTACGCCCCTACCAGCTGATGCTTGGGAAAATTTTAGGAATCGGTTTAGTGGGTGTGGTCCAATTTCTTATTTGGATCATCCTCTGCACTACCATCTATGGCGTGGTCAGCACTTTTATTTTCCCCGACTTACTCGCTCAAAGCGCAGGAGCCCCGGGAATGGGCGCCCCAGACATGGGTGATGTGGCAGGTTTACAGATTTTTGACATGATTCGCAGCATCAACTTCCCACTGGTCTTGGGTGGTTTCGCCTTCTATTTCTTTGGCGGCTACTTTTTGTACAGTGCGCTTTTTGCGGCCCTGGGATCCGCTATCGATCAAGAAGCGGACAGCCAGCAATTTATGTTGCCCGTAACTGCGCCGATGATTATTGCCATTGTAACCGCTATGAATGTGATTCAAGAGCCAAACGGGCCTTTGGCCTTTTGGATGAGCATGTTCCCGCTGACCTCCCCGATCAGCATGATGATTCGACTTCCGTTCGGTATTCCGATCTGGCAGGTGCTCTTAAGCGGAGCCATTCTCATCGCGACCTTCTTCGCAGTGGTTGGACTAGCAGGTAAGATCTACCGCGTGGGAATTTTGATGTATGGTAAAAAAGTGACTTGGAAAGAATTATACAAATGGCTGAAATATTAACGAGTATCACGGAATGGCTGAGTAATTTACTCAGCTACCGCTTATGGACCAATGACTTTTTACGCGTTTCAGTAAAGGGCGTACTTCAAGTCATTTTCCTCTTTGCCGCAGCGCGTTTCGGGTTTTGGACCTTACGCCGTGTTTTTATGCGTAGTAAGATGGGCACTTCCTATGACGAAGGTCGCCGCTACACCATTTTGCAGATTTCAAAATACCTGATTTACACCGTAGTGATTGTGGTGGCGCTAGAGACCGTGGGCATCAAGGTCACCGCGCTGCTGGCCGCTTCGACCGCATTGTTTGTTGGTTTGGGTTTAGGTTTGCAAGACGCGTTCAAGGACCTGAGTTCTGGGGTGATCATTTTGATTGAACGCACGTTAAGCGTGGGTGACATCATTCAGATGCAGGATCAGATCGGCAAGGTGGAAGCGGTAGGACTGAGAACGACTACGGTGCGTACTCGGGATGATATTTTGTTGATCGTGCCCAATTCTAAATTGACCAACGAGACTGTGATTAACCTGACCCACAGTGAGGAAACTACGCGTTTTGCAGTGGGAGTAAGTGTCGCTTTTGGAAGTGATACCCAAAAGGTGGCCCAAATTTTGAATGACATTGCATTGAATCATCCAGAGTCTGATCCGACCCATGAGCCGCTTGTGGTTTTGAAGGACTTCGGCGATAGTGCCTTGATTTTTGAATTGAACTTTTACACGCGCAATCTCTTCTTCGTGGAGAAAATCAAAAGTGAACTTCGCTTTGAGATTGACCGTCAGTTCCGTGAACAACACATCATTATTCCGTTCCCGCAAAGAACGGTTTGGAAAGGTCCGGAACGCATCACGCAGTTTGGCGACGGTATCGTCGGAGCTGGCGAAGTACATCCCCAGAGTGATGAGAGCGATAACGGCGCTGTGTAACCCTAAAAAAGCAATACCATGAGCAGAATACTACTGATCGAAGATGAAGATGCGATTCGTCGTGTCTTGAAAAAAATACTCTTAGAAGAAGACAGGAACAACGAGATTGTGGAGGCTGCTGATGGCAAATCTGCGATTGAAACCTTCGGTGAAGGAAATTGGGACCTAGTGTTTTGTGATATTAAAATGCCACATGTCGACGGTGTGGAAGTGCTCGAACACATGATGAGCGTGAATTCCGATGTGCCTGTGATTATGATCAGCGGACATGGCGATATTAATACTGCTGTGGACTGTTTGAAGAAAGGGGCCTTCGACTATTTGCCGAAGCCGCCAGATTTGAACCGCCTACTCTCTACAGTGCGTCACGCATTAGAGCGCAAGACGTTAGTTCAAGAAGTGAAGACCCTGAAAAAGAAAGTCAGTAAGAAATATACGATGATCGGCGAGAGCGCGGGTATGGATGAGTTGCGCGATATGATCGCAAAAGTAGCTCCTTCTGAGGCGCGCGTATTGATCACAGGACCGAACGGTTCTGGAAAAGAATTGGTAGCACATCAGATTCATGAGCAGAGCGAGCGCTCGAGCGCACCTATGGTTGAAGTCAACTGTGCTGCGATCCCGGCTGAACTGATCGAAAGCGAACTGTTTGGACATAAGAAAGGGGCATTTACCGGTGCACAAAAGGACCGAAAGGGAAAATTTGAATTGGCCAACGGTGGAACGCTGTTCTTGGATGAGATCGGGGACATGAGTTTGAGCGCACAAGCGAAAGTGTTGCGCGCTTTACAAGAGCATAAAGTGACCCCGGTGGGTGGCGACAAAAGTGTTTCAGTGAACGTGCGCGTGTTGGCGGCCACGAACAAGGATTTGCGCAATGAGATTGCTAAAGGTCGATTCCGTGAGGATTTGTACCACAGACTTAGCGTGATTGTTATTGAGGTACCCGGGCTCAATGATCGCAAGGAGGATATTCCGTTGCTGGGCGAGCACTTCTTAAAAAATGTGGCGGCCGAATATGGGGCGGCGAAGAAAGAATTGGCCACCGATGCGATAGAGGCGCTGCAAGCGTACGACTGGACGGGAAATATTCGAGAATTTCGCAATGTGATGGAGCGTTTGCACATTTTAAGCGGGAACCCGATTAGTAAATCCTGCGTAGAGAAATTCGCACGGAAATAAGCTTACTTTTGCGGAAACAAATCTTTAGAGATTATGAGTTTCCCAAAATTCTTGGTTGGTGATAATACCGATCTTCCAGAAGCTGTATTTATCGTTCACACTGAATTCCCGGCATTCGTACTAAATCTTGAGAACGATGACGTACAATGGTTGGACGATATCAGTGATGAGAGCGAAGGCGATTTAACCAAAGCATTAGAGGGCTTGATTGCAGAGGCTGAGGCCTTTTACCAGCGCGAAGTAGAGCGTTATAACGTCTAATCAAGATGGGCTACCGATGGAGTACCTACAGCGAGCAGTATAAGATTAGTCTTACCCTCGCTTATCCCGTAATGATCGGCCAGCTCGGTCAAATCATGGTCAGTGTTGCCGATTCCATTATGGTCGGTAAATTCCTCGGTACCATTCCTCTCGCCGCAATTTCCTTAGCGGTCAGCGTTCTGATCATCCCTATGGTATTCGCGATCGGTGTGGCCTACGGCCTTACGCCACTCATTGCAAGTGCGGATGGTGCGGACGATGAAAAATTGGTCACGAAATACTTTAAAAATGGCCTCGTACTGAACAGCGTATTAGGGTTGCTCATCTATGGAGCGATCGCCCTGTTTGCCAAAGGTGCGCACTTATTAGGACAAGACCCGCGCGTGGTTGAAGCCTCCCTTCCCTACATTCATGTTGTCGGATTTTCGACCATACCCATGATGTCCTTTTTCGCGTTTAAGCAATTCGCCGAAGGTCTCAGCGATACGAAAGCAGCAATGCGAGTGTCTTTAGCTGCAAATCTGCTGAATATCATTTTGAATTATCCGCTAATCACCGGCTGGGGACCCTTCCCTGAGCTTGGACTGATGGGTGCCGCTGTAAGCACTTTAAGTACACGATTCCTGATGCTTGGTGGAATGGCATGGTACATCCGGAAGCAAGCGAAATTCCAACGCTACTGGCAGCACTGGCGTTCAGTACAGGTAGACTGGTCGACCATCCGTGAAATATTAAGTATCGGAGTGCCGAGCGGATTGCAATACGTGTTCGAAGCAGGAGCATTTGCCATGAGCGGAGTAATCGTAGGAATGATCGGCCCTGTGCAACAAGCAGCGCATCAGATCGCCTTGAACATCGCATCGATCAGCTACATGATGGTTGGTGGAATAGGTGCAGCCGCTACGATCCGCATTGGGAATCAACTCGGAAGAAGAGACTTCAAACTACTCCGATTAGCTGCGCAAAGTACGTTCCATCTAACGTTCTTTTTAATGGTCCTCACCATGGGGCTTCTGATCGTATGTAGTGGCTTTCTACCCCTATTTTACAGTTCTGATCCTGAGGTATTAGGCTATACTACGATTCTAATCATCGCAGCGGGCATCTTCCAAATTCCGGACGGTCTTCAAGCTACAGCACTTGGTGCCTTGCGAGGAATCAAAGATGTTACGCTCCCCACGATCATCGCTTTTTTCAGCTACTGGGTGATCGCAGTACCACTCGGGTACTACCTCGGGGTGCATCGCGAAGTAGGACCATTAGGAGTATGGATTGGCTTAACGGTCGGACTAGTCCTTGCCTCGATAGCCTTGTACTATAGATTCCAAAACAGAACGCACCGCCTCGAGGATTAACCTCCCCGAAACAGTGCGTTTTAGATGATATTGACGTTTTTGGAATTAGCCCGCGATTCCTGCGCGGCGCAACAAGGCGTCTACCTTCGGCGCGCGGCCTCTAAATTTCTCGAACAAAAGGTCCGGAGCAACCGTACCACCACTACTCAAGATCTCGGCAAAGTCGTTTGCAACATCCTCAGAAAATATCCCTTCTTCTTCAAAGCGCTCAAACGCATCTGCATCTAAGACCTCAGCCCATTTGTAGCTGTAATATCCTGCGCTGTAGCCGCCTTGGAAAATATGGCTGAAAGCTGTGGAGGACAACGTTCCAGATACTTTTTCAAAGAGCTGAGTTTCTTCCATAGCACTCGCTTCAAAACTCGAAACGCCTCCTTTAAATGGTTCAGTGGCATGATGCCAAGCCATATCCAGGAATCCAAAATTTAGCTGACGGAGAGTGGCATAACCTTCCATGAATTGCTGGCTTTGTACGATGCGTTCGATGTGCGCTGCCGGCAACACTTCACCTGTTTTATGGTGATGCGCAAAGAGCTTGAGGGCTTCGGGTTGATAGCACCAGTTCTCCATGATCTGAGAAGGCAATTCTACAAAATCCCAATACACACTAGTACCTGTCAACGAAGGATAGGTGCCACGGGCCATCATGCCATGAAGCGCATGTCCGAACTCATGGAATAAAGTGGTTACCTCGTTAAAGGTCAACAACGCTGGCTCAGAGGATGTAGGTTTTGTGAAATTACAAACAATGCTAATGTGTGGACGTACTGAAACGCCGTCCTTGCGGTACATGCTACGGTAGCTGGTCATCCAAGCACCAGCACGCTTGCCTGATCTTGGAAAAAAGTCCGTGTAGAACACGCTCAGGAAATCGCCGTTGTCATTAAACACCTCGTAGGCGGTAACGTCTGAATGGTAGGTGGCAATTTCAGCGTTCTCCACAAAGCGCAGGCCGAACAAGCGACCAGCTACTTCAAAGGCACCATGTAGCACGTTATTAAGTTCGAAGTAGGGCTTCAATACGGCGTCATCTAAAGACAAGGTTGCTTTTTTCAAGCGCTCTGACCAAAAGCTGAAATCCCAAGGCTGCAACGGCAAAGTTGCTCCGTGTGCGCTCGCATACTCCTCCACAGAAGCTAAATCTTTTTGAGCTGCAGGCTTGGCCAATTTTTTCAAATCTTCCAAGAACGATAGAACGGTTTGCGGTGTGCCCGCCATACGCTTGCTCAAGGTCAATGCTGCGTGAGACTCAAATCCCAACAGTTTTGCCTTTGCCAAGCGCTGATTCACCAAGGTTGCAATAACCTCTTCATTATTGTGTTCGTTGTCCTTTGCACCACGGGAAGCATAAGCGCGGTAATAGTGCTCACGCAATGTGCGTTGTTCCGCATACTTCAAGACACTGATATAGGTAGGCATATCTAGTCCCATCCAATAACCTTCTAGACCTTTCTCTTTGGCAGCTTCGGCTGCTGCTGCAATCACCCCTTCTGGCAATCCCTGTAGTTCTGCTACATCAGTCGTTGTGTATTCAAAGGATTGGGTTTCTTTCAAGACGTTCTCGCCGAACTGCAACCGAGCACGAGAAAGGGTCTCGCTAATGGTTTGTAATGCCTCGCGGTCCTCGCCTTGAAGAAGTGTACCATTGCGCACGAAGCCTTCATAGGTTTCCTTTAACAATCGCTGCTGCTCCGCAGTAAGTGTTTCTGTATCGCGCTGTTCCCAAACCGCTTTAATGCGCAAGAACAGTCCTTCATTCAATAAGGTCTCATTGCTAAACTTCGTCAACATCGGACTCAGCTCACGGGCAATGCTTTGAATCTCTTCATTGGTTTCTGCACTGTTCAAGTTGAAAAAGCAGCTGGTAACCATTCCTAGCTCAGTCCCACAAAACTCCAAAGCTTCTAATGTATTTTCAAACGTAGGCTTCGCGGGGTTCGATACAATGGCATCTTGACGCTCTCGGGCAATCTTCATCCAGTGGGTTGCTGCCGGCATAAAATGCTCTGGCACTATCTGGTCAAAAGCAAGCGTTTGGTGCACGCTCTGAGGGAAATCTATAAGTGGATTCATCGATCTGGAGTTAGTATATAGTATAGGTGTCAAAGATACATTATGCTGCGCTTCGCATATCTTTGTAGGTATGGGAAAATCAAAAGTGAATTGGTCAATTCAAGGCATGACGTGCAGCGGTTGCGCACACAGCGCGCATACCATTGCAGCTGGACATGACGGGATTCATCAGGTCAGTGTACGCTACGCGAATGGGACCATGTCCGCGCAGATTGACCCCGAGGTTTTAGATCTTCCCGCGCTGATAGACGACATGAAAAGTGCCGGGTACGAACTTGAGACCGACTATGTCTCTCCTGTTGAAAAGATAGCGCGTGAAAAACGAGAATTGCGCCGCTCGAAAACCGAGTTGCTCTTTGCGGGGCTTTTCGCATTGCCCCTACTGTTGATCGGTATGGCGCACCTGCACTACTGGTGGAGTCCTTTTGCAACGGGGCTCCTCGCAGTGATCGTCTCCTTTTATTTTGGCCGTAACATCCACAGTAAGGCTTGGAAATTGGCCAAGAAATGGAGTACGAATATGGACACCTTGGTCAGTCTAGGATCCTTGAGTGCGTTTTTCTTGAGTATAGTACAACTCCTCAGCGGACATCCACATAACAATTACTTCGAGAGTACTGGACTCATTGTCTTTTTCATTCTGATCGGAAAATACGTGGAGGATCGCGGAAAGCTGCAGAACGGAAAGGCACTTGGGGAACTACTCGCGCTTCAGCCTCAAACTGCCTTCAAACAAGTAGACGGCGCGCTAAGCGAAGTACATGTCGCGACCTTAGAGGAAGGCGACCAAATTCTTGTAAAAGCCGGTGAGCGTGTTCCGGTAGATGGAACGGTGATCGAGGGTTTCTCTACGATTGACGAAAGTACGTTTACTGGAGAGCCCATGCCGCTGAATAAGCAGGAGAATGACCCTGTATGGGCCGGAACTCTGAACGGCTCCGGTGCACTAACTGTCGTTGTTACAAAGGCTGGAGGGGCCACCGCTTTGGGTAAGCTCACAGAAACTATTGCAGAAAGCCGTGCAACTGTGGCACCGATAGAAGCTTTCACGCAAACTGTTTCAAAATATTTTGTCCCGACCATTATACTACTCAGCGGCGTGGTCGGCGGATGGTGGTTAAGTTTAGGGGAACCCAAAGCTTTCTTGTTTGCCATTAATGTTCTGGTGATCGCATGTCCTTGTGCATTAGGGTTAGCGACACCGCTAGCTGTGATTGCCGCAACCGGAGTAGGTGCAAAAAATGGGCTATTGGTCAAAAAAGCCGCAGCGCTTCAATATGCTGATAAGATAGATTTCGCCCTGCTCGATAAGACCGGGACACTCACCCAGGGCAAGCCTGTGGTGAAGGGGTTGAGTTGGCAAGGGGAACGACTTCCTGAAGTGTTGATGGGTTTAAATGCAAAAGGCAGTCACCCACTCAATAATGCGCTTGAACGCCACACCGGTAAAGGGCCACAAGCGAACGTTAAGAGATTCAAAGCCCAAGCGGGAAAAGGCATCCAAGGTAAGATCGAAGGAACGCTCTACTATCTCGGGTCGATCGAATGGTACAAAGAGATCACCGGAGGAGAGTGGCCCATACCGACACAAACGACCTCCTTACTCTTTACCGATAAAGCCGTGATTGCCAGCATCACATTTGAAGATGTACTCCGACCCGAATCGAAGACCTTGATTGAAGGTTTGAAAAAAAGAGGCGTACAACCCATCATCCTTTCCGGGGATGCTGAGGCTGCCGTAGCGAAAGTAGCCTATGAACTTGGGATTCGTGAATACCACAGCCATTTGATGCCGCTTGAAAAAGATGCGCTCGTAAAGCAATACAGCGACCAAGGGGTGACCCTGTTTATCGGAGATGGGATCAATGATACCGTCGCACTGCAGCGTGCCGCAGTCGGGGTTAGTATGTCCGAGGGTACTTCCGCCGCACAGGAAAATTCAGATGTCGTGCTTACCCGAGGCGGACTCGGACAGCTTGAAGACTACTTTAAACTTGGACGTGTTACCATGTTTACGATCAAGGGAAATCTTTGGTGGGCATTCGGCTATAACATCCTAGCTATTCCCTTGGCTGCAGGATTGCTCTACCCTACTTTTGGAATAAGCCTCACGCCTATGATGGCTAGTATAGCCATGAGCGTAAGTTCGCTCGGGGTGGTATTTAATTCAGTACGACTAAAAAATAGATGGTAAGATGACGATAGATAGTAAAATAAATTGCGGAGGATGCATCGCGAAAGTTCAAGGAGATTTGGACGCGTTATGCGGAACAGAGAATTGGTCTGTGGATACCACGCAACCGAACAAGCCCCTCACCTTTGACGATAATATTGACGTCGATGATGTCCTCGATGTGTTGGAGAAATTTAATATGACCGTGGAGTAATGAACATCGGCCTACTCGCGCGCAAAACACTCTTTTCTCAACCGGGAGGAGATTCGGTTCAAGTGGTGCATACCGCTGAAGCCTTGCAGCGCTTTGGCCATAGAACATTCATCATAAAAGCCGGCGACCCGCTGCCTGAGGAACTGGATCTTTTGCACTTCTTCAACATCGGCCGACCAGCGGATGCATTGCCCTATTTCAAACGATTTAAGGGACAAAAGGTTATCAGCACAGTGTATGTAGAGTATGCAACAGCCGACCTTCAGCGTTTTCCATTCTTGTTTTCCTTATTCGGAGCGCACGGCATGGAATACATCAAAACGATAGCCCGCGCACTAAACAAGACTGATCGCTGGCCGGAGCTTAGCTACCTATTCAAAGGACAGCGCAAAAGCATGATGTACCTATTGAATCATTGCGACAGAATCATTACTTCCTCGATGAGCGAGTTGCAGCGCCTGAGCACTTGGGCAAAACTCCCAGGCAAATCTTTACGTGATCGTCACCGTCTAGTACCCCTCGGTATCGACTCAGATTTTATGTATACGCCACAGGGAACAGAGGAACGCAATGGACTACTTATGGTCGGACGTTTAGAGTATCTTAAAAACCAATTATGTGTTATACAGTGGGCGAAACAAATGGACTGGCCCCTTACCGTAGTCGGCGATAAAAACGTCAATCAAGAGGATTATTACAAGCAGTGTACTGCCGAGGCCGGTCGACGCACGAAATTCCTACCGTTTCAAAGCACCACCGAAATCATCAAGTTGATGGATCAGCACAAGGTGTTTATTGTTCCTTCACTTTTTGAATCGTATTCGCTTGTTGCGTGGGAAGCCGCTGCACGTGGTATGGCAGTCGTAGCAAACGAAGTAGCGGACATGTCAGAAACACTAGCTCCTGTGGCAGAGTTGACGGACTTTAACGTTCCTCATCTCGCTCAAAGTGTCATTGAATTTGAGCTCACCCAACGGCAACCGCGGACAAAAAAATCCCAAGCATGGTTCGAAAACTATACTTGGGATGAAATAGGTCAAAAGATTGACGAAGCCTACCGTTAAGAAAACATCGTCAAAGGAACGTCGGTTTATATCGCCTGTTCCATTTCTTTCTCAAACGTCTCTTTAAACTTCTCATAGTTGTAATCCACCATGATCTTATCGTTTTTGCTGAGCGCTTTGTAGTAGTCTTTTACAATTTTTTCACCGTCCAATTCCAAAGCGATGTAGTATTTGAATTTACTTGTCGCAGCAACCTGTGTCACGCGATCACAAGCTACAACAACTCCGCTTAGACGCTGATCTATCACCGTTCTTGAGTTTTCTTCAAAGCGCTCTAGTACCTCTTCAACATTGTTCACTTCGATACTCTTCACGTAGTTGTCCGCAACCACTTTCATGGTGCTTTGAACCATTCCTGCAAGCTCAGTTTTGGCGTTACTCAGGGCCTTTTTCTTCGCAACATTCATATCAGCACTTTCGCCAAAACTATATACACGGAAGGTCTTTTTATCGCTCTTAAATTCAGAACATGGAAGAACCATTTCGGTCTCCCCTTTCGGCACTTTGGTCTTAGAACCACAGCTCACAAGCGCTAAACTCGATGCTAGTACTGCGGCAAATAGGAATCTTGCTTTCATAGTTTGTAGGTGTTAATTAGGTTGAGTTGAGTTAGGTAAGGTACGGATCCACTCGAAAGATCACATCCAAAGGCCGTGCCAAATTCCTACCATTTACCCTTATCTGCTAATTTTTCGCGCTCCAATTCTAGAAAATCCATCGCTTTACGTACCTGCTTATCTACATCCTTGATGCGATGCAACGTATGGCATAGCGTGCGTTTACGGCCATCTGAAAGCTTGTTCCAAACACGTTCGATGATCTCATCCTGTGCGATCAACTCCACAAGAACCTCTGGAAGCTCAACCCCGAGCTGATTGGGGTCCTCATACACCACTACGGAGATCGGTTGTCCCAATTCGTAGGAATGGCCTTCCAAGCGGCCACGACCAATCATCGAAAAATAGCGTCCATCGCCGTTCGACTGCAAACCGCACTGAAGTTCTAATACATCATCTATACGCAAAATGACACGGGTCTTTCGTCCTTTCGGAAAACGATCTACCACTTTGGCATCATAAAATACACAACGATAGCCGCCCTTGATCGGGTCGAGCATTTCCATCACGGTATCAAACCGGTACAATTCTTTCATCACTACCAAGGATTTGAAAACGCTGTATCCGTGAGAAAAATTGGATCAGAAAACGTCTTCATAAAGTCGATCAATCCCTGCTTTTGAGCCACGGACCAATTTCGACCGACACCAGCCGCCTTCATATTAGGATCGATGGTCGGGCTAGGGTGACCACCTTCGTTATAGAACTCCACTACCTCAGCAAGGGTCTGAAAACGACCATCGTGCATGTAAGGAAAACTGTATTCTACATTGCGCAAGCTCGGCACTTTGAATTTAGCACGATCACTCGCTAAACCGGTCACTCTTTCACGACCGGAATTCACTTCTAGCACGCTGTCTAGACCATTATTAGAGAATTGCAATAAACCAAACGCGCCCATCTGGTACCCCGTAGTGGCTAAACCGTGGCAATGAAAACAATCGCCTTGTTCGTTATTGAAAATATCAAAGCCTATTTGCTCGCTTGGCGTAAACGTGTAAGTGCCCTGAACGTACTGGTCGAGTTTAGAATATCCACTCACCATAGTCCGGACAAACTGCGCTAAGGCCTTTGCAGTGTGCTCCTGCGTAACTTCATCATCTCCGAAAGCATCCGCATACATCTCCAAATACCTCGGATCTTGTGCCAATTTCTCCAAAACATCCGGCCAGTTTGCGTGCATTTCGATCGGGTTCACGATAGGATCCTTGACCTGCTCCTCCAAGGTGGTCATGCGACCGTCCCAGAAGAAAAATTGCTGCCAAGCCATATTCGACAAGACCATGGCGTTGATATCACCGCTAATCCCATCGATACCGACAGAAAAGCGCATGGGCTCAGCAAAATTGGACTCTTGAAAATGACAACTTCCACAATTCTGCGAGTTGTCGCCACTGAGCCGATCTTCATAAAACAAATGACGCCCTAAACGTACCCCTTCTTCGGTGAGTGGGTTGGACGCTGGAAGATCGGGTGTTGGAAAATGCGACGGATAGTCAAGGGTTAGTGGCGTAGGTTCATGCACAGGTTCGTCGGGTCCACAGCTTACCGCCAAAGACACAAATGCTCCTAATACTATGATCCACTTACGACTGTTCACTAAATGTAGGTCCTGATTTCGTGTAGTTTTCGAATTTACGAATTACCTCCATCATATCTTCTGGAATAACAGTATCAAAAGACATGTGTTCACCACTTTGCGGATGCGTAAAGCCCAACGTCTTTGCATGGAGTGCATGACGCGGACAAGCTTTGAAACAATTCATAATGAATTGGCGGTATTTAGAAAATGAAGTCCCCTTCAAAATTTTATCGCCGCCGTAACGCTCGTCATTAAAGAGCGGGTGTCCCAAAAATCGCATGTGTGCACGAATCTGGTGCGTACGTCCGGTTTCTAACTTACAGCTGACCACAGTCACATATCCGAAGCGTTGCAGCACCTTGTAGTGCGTAACTGCGTGCTTTCCTTCCGATCCGTCTGGGAATACAGCCATTTGCAAACGGTCCTTTAAACTGCGTCCTATGTGTCCCTCGATCGTACCTTCCTCCTGCTCGAGGTCTCCCCAAACAATCGCAACATATTCACGCGAAGTAGTACGGTCGTAAAATTGTTTTGCGAGACTACTCATGCCCAATTCAGACGCGGCTGCCGCCATAACGCCCGAAGTGTCCTTATCTAAACGGTGTACTAACCCTGGGCGCTCCTCTCCCTGCTTTCCGATCGGTAAATTCTCCGCCAAAAACGCAAGTCCATGCACTAAGGTTCCCGTATAGTTTCCATGACCTGGGTGACACACCATACCGGGTGCTTTATTCAACACAATCACATGTTCGTCGCGGTGAACAATCTCAAGAGGCAGCTCTTCAGGACGAATGTCTGAATCTCTCGGCTCATCGCCCAGCACGATCTCGATGGCGTCACCCGCCTTCACCTTGAAGCTGCTCTTCACCACTTTACCGTTAACGGTCACGGTGCCTGCTTCGGCCGCTTTTTGAATTCTCGTTCTCGAGGTATCCGGCAGTTGATTCAGTAAAAATTTATCTACGCGAAGCAGCTCTTGACCTTCTTCTGCAACCAAGCGATGGTGTACAAATATTTCATCGAGTTGCACTTCTTCGTCGTGTGTAGGGTATTCTGACATATTAAAGTTTCATCCACTTAAGGTGGTGTATAGCCTTCGATCCTGTGCACACCACTGTGTACATCCCGGAAGGCAGGTGTGTGAAATCCAAGGGTTGCTGCTCAGGACAACGTCCCTCAAAAACACTTGCCCCTCGGACATCAAAAAGTTGAATATTTGCTCCGGCTGCGTCGATGTGGAGCATTCCATTCGAAGGATTCGGATACATTTTCGGAGCGGGTACGTGCTCACCTGATCCCATGTCGTTCTGTGTGTAATTAAAATACGGTTGCAGCAGCAGCACTCCAGGCTCTAAGGATGGATACCAATTAAACCCGTCCCCATAAAAACGCGGCATCGAAGTAGGCAGCTCGCGCTGTACGTCAAAACCGACATACATGGGATCCGCACTCGTACAAACATAGCCGACCCAAATGTGCGGATAGCTCGCGATTGCCACCGCTGAATCCAGCTCATAAGGAATCATATCATCGCGGTAATACCCCCAATTGGGTTCATACAAACTATCGCTGAGATAGATCAAATCCCCCGGTGCTCCCACAGAATCGGAAGGGCCCCACACAGCGAGTCTAAAAGTCGAAGTATATCTATTGCCTGCATCGACAAAGTTTAATCGAACCCCCATAAGAGAGTCGGTCATGCCTAGTCCCCCCGTCTGAAAGCGCTGAGCGACACGACCACCGTTAATATTTTGTACGGCATAGGCGCGTTCAGCCGAACCATCATCTAACGACAAATAGTTGTCCAAGCGCAACGTTTGATACACGGTGTCGTTCGAACGGAATCCAGCGGCAGAACCGTCAAACCAAATCTTTGACTTCACGGTAGTCGGTCCATTCAAAAAGCTTAATGCATTGTTCGGCACGTCCAACGTGAAGGTCTGGTCTATGTTGTGGCTGGTATTCGTCACTACTGCAACCGATGCACTTTGTGAAATGACTACGCCATTTTCCTCCCAGCGGTATTGCCCGAGGTTTAAACTCCATCCTCCAGGCGGAACGACACCATTTCTGCGGTACACATATTCTAAAGTCGTCGGAGAATTATTCACCGCACTTGCTGAACTCACCCACCACGGCCAGCTCGTGTAAGCGCCAATGCCGATAAGCAAGGGATGTGCACGGGCGAAAGTAGGCTCAGTGATGATGGTATCGCTGTCCGAACGGTCCTTGTCCAGCTGAACGTAGTCAATGTTCCAGATGTCATAGGCACCCGAACGTGCGCCGTAACTGCCGATGCGAAAAGCAAATCCATCTTGTAGATATTCAGGCCCTGTAACAGGCATGATGGCAGATCGAAAAGGTGTACTGCCGCCTGTGCCGGTAATCCCCCACTGATAGCTCCAGGTTTGCGTCACTGGCGACCAAAACTCAACCACTAAGCTATCGCTGGCCGAAGGAGCTTCTCCTGTTCCGGCGCGCTGGTACTGAAAAGAGAGCCAAACATTATTCATTCCGCTCAGATTCAAATATGCGCTGGTCAACACATCCGCTAAACTATCCGAATTTAACGACCCCGGTTTGTAAGCAAACCCATAGGTGTTCAGTCCATCAAAAGTGGCAACGCCGATGCTGTTTTGGAACAATGCATATTCGTCATTGATCAATACTTTTTGATCCTGCCAGAGGCGCGGATTAGGACGTTTACTCGGGTAAGAAAAATCATCGACAAAAGGCGGCACTAACGTATCTGTAGACTCTGCAATTCCTTTCCATTCGAGCGGGGCACTAGTGAGCGCCTCGGAAGTCTCGACCACCTGAGCGACAAGCGATTGCGCGCTAAATACTAGAAGTAGAAATAGGTATCTAGAGTACATCGAGCGTATCTATAGTTAACGAATCTAACACCGGTTTAACGGGTACTTTCGAGCTATCTGCCACAAGCCACAGATCCACAGCACTACCTGCACCTACATTCACTTCGAGGTCATAGGCGGGGAACTGCTTCATAATGAAGGCCCCTGCAGTATCTTCAATCTCATCCATGAAAATGAGCGCACCCTCGTTCAAGCTGAAAGAACTTAAAGTGGTTCTGGCTTCCCCGTAGGTTAAACCGATCAATTCTGGCAAGTATACTGTTCGACCGTCCTGTCCTGCACTCACATAAAGCGTGAACGAAGATCCCGTAGGATACGGCTGTTGCTCCTCTGCTTCAAGCCCCTTTTCATCGAGCACTTTTAGTACGAGATCATGACTTAAATCTGGAATCATCACGACACTGTCGATCAAAAAGCCTTTCGTTTTAAATTTTCCGCTCACATAACTCACGAGCTGATCTCGGTAGTTTGGCAGCGGATATTTTGGCAACGTGGCTGGGTTGGTCGTAAGCAAGATGGTTCTGCCTAATTTTACTTTTTGGTACTCCCTCGGGAAACTTTCCACCACCGCACCTTCTGCAATACCGGGAACATAATGGGTACTATCAATCACCTCGTATTGCAGGCCTAGCGAGTCGAGCTGGGCCATAGCCTGTTCAAGTTGAAGGAGTTTCAGGTTCGGAACTTCCACCGTTTTCCCGTGATGGGTCACCGATTTCAGCCAATACAAACTCCCGAATATGGACACGACTACCACCACAATCGCGGCGGCAGCGGTCTTCAAAAACGTCTTCGAAAAGAGATATCGTAGCCAGTGCTTCATGGTGTAAAGATACTTGTTATACACCCTTTGGCGAAAACCGTTGTGCATTACATTTACATCTATGGAAAACGCTCAAAAAACCATCGTCGTATTGGCCGGAGGATTTTCTTCCGAGCACCACATCAGCGTCGCTTCTGGGAAGACGGCCTACACCGCATTTTTGGAAGCTGGGTTCAACACACTTTTTATAGTCTTAACTAGGGAAGGGTTCTTCAACGGAGAGGACAAAGTGCACATAGGTGAGCTCCAAGCGGACTACGTGTTTAACTGCATCCACGGCACGCCTGGCGAGGACGGTCACATGAGCGGATTCCTCAACGTACTCCAACTGCCCCATAGCACGTGTGGCACCTTTGAAAGTGCTCTTACATTTAATAAGGCGCAGTGCAATCAGCTTTTGAGATTGGGTGGATTTGAAGTGCCCAAAGGCCAATTATTTCATGCATTCCCCGGCGTCGAGACCTTTGAATCGTGGAATTTTCCACTGTTTGTAAAACCGAACTGTTCCGGCTCGAGTTTTGGAGTCACCAAAGTCGAAGCGGCCGAAGCACTTGAAGTGGCTTTTGAGTACGCACAGAGCGAGGGCGGCGCAGTACTTGTCGAAGAGGGAATCTCTGGCACAGAAGTAGGTTGTGGTGTCTTGTCCACAGCCTATGATTTTGAGCAAGGCACTACACTGGAGCAGACGCATCCGCAGTCGATCGCCATTACGGAGATCGTTCCTACTGAGGCGGGATTTTTCGACTACGAAGCAAAATATGAAGGGAAGTCCCAGGAAATTACGCCTGCGAGGATTTCGGCGGAATTGGACGAAAAAATAAAGCAACTTTCGACCGAAGTCTACCGCTACCTCAACCTGCGTGGCATCATTCGCATCGACTACATCATCACGAGCGCAGGAACGCCAGTGCTCATCGAGGTCAACAGCATTCCGGGGCTCAGTCCTGCATCGATCGTACCACAGCAGTTGCAACACCGAGGCTGGTCGCTCAGCAAAGTGCTCGAGTCTATGGTACATGAAGCTTTAGCACAATAAACGTATCTTTCGAAGATGGAACGCATTGCATTATTTCCGGGCTCATTTGACCCCATCACTTTAGGCCACGTGGACATCATTGAACGTGCGCTGCCACTTTTTGACAAGATCATCATCGCAGTTGGGACCAACTCTGCGAAGAAATACATGTTTACCCTCGAGCAACGCCTTACTTGGATTAAAGAAGCGTTCAAAGACGAACCAAAAATTCAGGTAGTCACCTATACCGGCCTAACCGTAGATTTCGCACAGTCCTCAGGAGCAGATTTCTTATTGCGCGGATTGAGAAACCCAGCAGATTTCGAATTTGAAAAAGCAATCGCTCAGGCCAACAGACAGCTGGTACCTACTCTAGAGACGGTCTTTCTTCTCACCAGCGCGCGTTATGCCTACATTTCCTCGAGCATTGTACGAGAAGTGTATTTACACGGTGGAAACTTTGCGGAATTTGTACCTGCAAGCGTACGTCCAGAATAATCGTTACTCTTCGCTGTATCGAGTGAATCGGCGCAGCTCGTCTTCCAAACTGTTGTACACCGGCATGACCTCCATCCGTTCTCGAAGCATTTCTGGGGTAGCCCAATACACGGCCGTGATCCCTTCTTCAATCTGCGGTTTCAATTTCTTTTCGAACTCCGTAGCCATCGGGTACCAAAACGTGGTCTTCAACGCATAATCGCCTTTGTACGGATAGCAATGGTAGGTTTTAACCGCCGGTCCAGTGATGGATAATCGTTTCACGCGGCATTCCTCTTTCACTTCTCGAACCGCACACACCTCGATGGATTCATTCGCTTCCAATTTCCCTTTGGGCATGTCAATCTTGCCATTACGCTCGATGATAAGCAGTTCGCCCGAAGCATTTTTCACCCAACCTCCACCGGCAATGATGTGGTGGTGCTGCGTTAGAAATAAATCCCAAAACGGATGCTCAGAACCGATCTCCAGAACTTGAGAAAAAGAACCCTCATACACTGCCTTGAGCCACTTGCGCAGCTTCTTCGCTGTAGATAACGTGTTGATAAACTCAGGTGCATTCTTCCCAGGAACAGGAATCAACACCGAGCGATGAATAAAAAGTTTGGTGTAGTTTTGCAGCATGATACAGAACAAAGAAACGGCACTCAGAACCGCCGAGAGCTTATTGCAAATTAAAGCCATAAAACTTCAACCGGAAAATCCATTTACATGGGCAAGCGGTTGGAAGAGTCCCATCTACTGTGACAACAGGCTGACATTAAGTTTCCCAACCATTAGAAACTACCTGAAAATGGAGTTTGCGAAGCAAATCGAGGAAATCTACGGCAAACCTGACTACATCGCTGGAGTAGCAACAGGAGCCATCGCAATAGGTGTCCTTGTAGCTGAATTTCTTGGAGTTCCTTTCATTTACGTACGTGACAAAGCAAAAGGTCACGGCCGCCAGAATCAAGTCGAAGGATTTTTCGAGCCAGGGTCGAACGTAGTGGTGATCGAAGATCTCGTTTCTACAGGAGGTTCATCGCTCAAAGCGGTCGCAGCTCTTAAGGAAGCCGGTGCTCGTGTGTTAGGCATGATGGCCATTTTCACCTACGACTTCCCGATCGCTACGGAAAATTTTGAAGCAGCCAAAGTGCGCTTGCATACCTTGAGTGACTACCACCACCTGTTGGAGCAAGCCGTTCACCAAGGTTCGATCAGTGAGAACAGCGTTGAGATTTTAAAGGAATGGCGTAAAGACCCATCTGTTTGGGGTAAGTAAGCTACTCAATCCACAAGTGGATTTTTCCATTGTATAGCGTCCAAGTCATAGGCTTGGACGTTTTTTGTTGTTGCCAATTCCAATAACAATTGTCCACGGTCATTCACCCCGACCACTCGCCCCTCGAACTCCTCGCCCAAGTCATTCGTGTAGATGCGCGCCTCTAACTTCCCCCACAGTAGCTGCGTATAACGACGCTCAAGTAGCGTACGATTCGCGATAGCCATTTTTTGACTGCGCAAACTTTGCACCACCTCATCCACCACTTCGCTCGGGGTAATATCCATGCCTATTTCTTCCAACGATATCGCCCGCACGAGTCCATTTTCTAATGCTTTGACATTCATTCCTAGGCCTATGGTTGAGGTCCGAATGCCGTCACTTCCCCAATGATTTTCGATCAAAAGTCCGCCCAATTTTTTATCGCCCACCATCAGGTCATTGGGCCATTTGAATTGGACACGAAAAGGCAAGATGGCACCCAAACAGTGGCAGACCCACCTGTTCACATCGAAACTCTGAACGACTGGACGGTCCCATTTGACATAAATGGACATCAGCGCGCACTTTCCAGGCTCGTCCTGCCAAACTGACACTCCACGACCTCTTCCGCTTCCTTGCACATCCGAAACGACGGTTGTGAAATCCTCCAAAGCCCCGTTATCACGGAGCCTGCGCTTGATTTCACTCTGTGTAGAATCAATAGTTTTAAAGGAAAAAAGTGGGTAGCTTTGTACCATTGTGCCGCATCTGCATGTAAAGCCTAAATATGGCACATGTTTTGGTATTTTACACTTCACAAAAGATAAATAGATTTAATGCATACGAAACCAGAAGCTTCATCAGAGCTCGTTCAAAAGTTCGTCGTAGATGGACTTCAAGAGATAAAAGGCGAAAACATCACTGTCCTAGACCTGAGAGGGATTGAAAACGCCGTAACCGATTTTTTCATCATCGCAGAAGGAAATTCCAATACACAAGTCAATGCTTTATCAGAAAGCGTGCACAAAAGTGTCCGTGAGAATGTTGGAGATAGACCATGGCACGTGGAAGGCCGCGATAATGCAGAATGGGTACTGATGGACTACGTAAATGTGGTTGTTCATATTTTCCAAAAAGGAATCCGAGAGTTTTACGATCTCGAAGGCCTTTGGGGAGATGCTGAAGTAAGCCACATTGAAAACCTCTAATGAACATATGGCAGACCAAAAAAATCCAAAACAAATAGACAAGCTCAAGCAGCAGTTTGCCCGCAACAATGGGTCGAACAACAAAGGCAAAGGTCCAGGCGGCCCGAAGAAAACCGGGTTCAATTTTTACTGGATCTACGCGATCGTATTTGCCCTGTTCATCGGGATGCAAATCTTCAGCGCCATGAGCTTCAGAGCGGAATCCACCAACTACCGTGAGTTTGAGCAAGCGCTCGACTTAGGAGACGTGGATCGTGTAAACATCGTCAACGAGAAGAAAATTCAGGTCTTCATCAAAGAAGAGAGCCTGCTTTCGAACGAACGTTACGAGAAAGTCAAAAACTCCAACCTCAGTGACGCAGTCAATCCTGGCCCGCACTATGTGTTTGAAATGCCGCTGACCTCGTTTGAAGACCGCTTGAACAACTACTACGACGAACGCTCAGAAGGCGAACGCATCGCAGTAAACTACGAGACGCAAGACAACTTCCTTGGAGACATCATTTCCTGGATCTTACCACTCGTACTGATGATCGCTGTATGGCTGTTCATCATGCGCAGAATGTCCGGTGGCGGCGCGCCGGGTGCAGGTGGTGGCTCCCAGATTTTCAACATCGGGAAGTCGAAGGCGAAAGTCTTTGATAAGGACACCGAAGTAAAAACTACTTTCGAAGAGGTGGCTGGTATGACCGGTGCCAAAGAGGAAGTATTGGAGATCGTGGACTTCTTGAAAAATCCAAAGAAATATACCGACCTCGGTGGGCGTATACCGAAAGGTGTTATGCTTTCAGGGCCTCCAGGAACGGGTAAAACATTACTAGCGAAAGCCGTTGCTGGTGAAGCGAAAGTGCCGTTTTTCTCACTCTCCGGTTCAGATTTCGTAGAGATGTTCGTAGGTGTGGGTGCTTCGAGAGTACGCGACCTGTTCAAACAAGCCAAAGAAAAATCACCTTGTATCATCTTTATTGATGAGATTGATGCGATCGGTCGTGCACGCGGAAAGAACAATTTCAGCGGTGGTAACGACGAGCGCGAAAACACGTTGAACCAGCTCTTGACAGAAATGGACGGTTTCGGTACAAACGAGCATGTGATCATCATGGCTGCGACCAACCGCGCAGACATTCTAGACCGCGCTTTGATGCGTGCAGGTCGTTTCGACCGCATCATCTATGTAGACCTACCAGAACTCAGCGAACGTGAATCCATTTTCAACGTACACTTGAAAGGCATTAAAAACGACGATAGTTTGGACGTGAGCTTGCTTGCGAAACAAACACCAGGATTCTCTGGAGCAGATATCGCTAACGTGTGTAATGAGGCGGCACTGATCGCCGCACGACGTGGAGATACTGCAGTGAATAAGCAGCACTTCAATGACGCGATTGATCGTATTGTTGGAGGTTTGGAAAAGAAAACAAAAATCATTACTCCTTCCGAGAAGAAGGTTATTGCCTATCACGAAGCAGGGCATGCGGCAACGAGCTGGTTGCTCGAACATGCAGCACCCCTGGTGAAGGTGACGATTGTACCGCGTGGACGCTCTTTAGGCGCTGCTTGGTACCTTCCAGAAGAGCGTCAGATCACCACTTCAGAGCAGATGCTCGACGAGATGTGTGCTACGATGGGGGGTCGCGCTGCAGAGAAAGTGGTGTTCGGTAAGATCTCAACGGGTGCGCTAAGTGACTTGGAAAAGGTGACGAAGCAGGCACGTGCAATGGTTACGGTGTATGGACTCAATGATGAATTGGGCAATGTAACATATTATGATTCGCAAGGTCAGAACGAATATCAGATGGACAAACCGTATTCTGAACAGACGGCCGTTGTGATCGATAAAGAGATCAGTAAAATCATTGAAGGACAGTACGAGCGCGCCATCCAAATTTTGGAAGACAACCGTGATAAACTCGATGAACTTGCGCAGCTGTTGCTTGACAAAGAAGTCATCTTCAAGGAAAACGTGGAAGAGATTTTCGGAAAACGCCCGTGGGTGAAGGAAGAAATCGAAGAAGCGAAAGTCGTGGAAACCGAAGAAGCTCCTGCCCCAGAAGAGGCTGCTGCTGAAGAGTCGGTGGAAAACGAAGCTGCGGATGCTACTGAAGCTGCAGAAGGAACAAAGCCTAGCGCTGAATAAGCGATTCATAGAATTGGTAAAAAGCCACATCTGTTGTTCAGGTGTGGCTTTTTTGTTGAAAGCTCTCAGCGACAAGGCGTAAACTTTGACGGATACTATCTATTTTTGATCATTAAATCCACGAACATGGCCAAAGACGGCGGTTTTTTATCTCGACTCGGATTAGGGCTTAAAAAAGACTCTAGCAGCAGCGCTGCGAAGGGAAAGTTTGCGCCTGAAAACGTGTTGCCGCTGGACGAGAAGTTCGTGAGTCAGTTCACTGAAGGAGGAGGAAACTTCGTGTATTGCGCCGACAAAACCGACGGCGTAACCGCGCTTAAGCACTACTGCGCAGAGCATGGCTGGAGAGGCGTATTCATTTCTGCACCTGGCATAGCCGACTGGGAGAAGGACATTGCCATCGAAACTACGTTTCAAAATGACGGACAGTTCCCGGTGGTGCTCAGTACATGTGAAGCACTGATCGCATTTAATGGCGGGATCATGGTGCATGGGCATCATACGGGCGGAAGAAAATTGGCCGACCTACCCAAACATCACATTCTTGTTGCTTATACTTCACAAATCGTAGCGAACTTGCGCGATGGAATGACAGCGATCAACCAGAAATACCGCGACAATCGTCCTGGTAATATTGCCGTGATTCGCCCTCCGCATGATCAAGCGGTAGAACTCGCTTCGGCAGATCCGAACAAGGACCGGACCGTATTTTTGATCCTCATCGAAGACGAAGCATAAAACGCAACATGGGAAAACGTGCACTATTCGGCGGCTTATATGCCGCTGCGCTGATTGGGCTTTTAGGCTTCACTTCTTACGGAACCGTCATCTTAGTTCTTTTCACATTCTTGATGCTGCGCGAAGGCGCTACCATCTTAAAGATGGAAAGTACGACTCCGATCCTAGCCCTCGCAGGTGTTGCGATGACCGTTCTTGCCTCCATGAATTTTGGCGCTACGGAAGAAGTTGTTTTAACGACCATAGGAATGAGCGTGCTCGTTTCCTTTATTCTACTCCGCGCGGAGGAACCCGCGAAAGAAATACGACGCGGATTGTTTTTGATCGCGTACATCTGGGCACCGATGGTTCTTGTCATTCAAAAAAGTTGGGAATTTCCGAAGCTGATCCTATTCATTTTTGTGATGATTTGGGCGTCGGACACCTTCGCATATTTAGTGGGACGAAGCTTTGGGAAACACTTATTTGCCCCGAAACTCTCTCCGAAAAAAACGATGGAAGGCTTTGCAGGTGGGGTGATCGGAACGTTGCTTACTGGGGCGGTATTGAATTACTATTGGGAATTGGTTTTAAATGAAATCGCACTATCCATGGCGCTTGCAGTAAGTGTCGCTGCGCCTTTTGGAGATTTAATAGCTTCCGCGTTAAAACGTGAGGCCGATGTAAAGGATTCGGGTGTATTTTTACCCGGACACGGAGGTGCCTTAGATCGCTTAGACAGCTTTCTGACTGCAGCTCCCATTTCAGTACTCATTTATAGTTATTTGACATGACCATCCATAGAGAAGGAAAAGGAACATTAGGACTTTCATTCATCGTTTTAGTTGCAATCAATGCGCTTGTACAATGGGGCACTGATGTGCAGTGGGCACATTTCCTCACTTTGGGATTGAGCATCGTTTTATATGCAATCGTTCTCCAATTTTTCCGCAATCCTACCCGCACTGTGCTCGTAAATCCGGATGCAGTCATCTGTCCGGCAGATGGAAAAGTCGTGACCATCGAAGAGGTTTACGAAGAAGAGATTCTGAAAACCAAGTGTATCCAAATGTCTATTTTCATGTCGCCCTTTAATGTGCACGTGAACCGTTTTCCGATCGGAGGTAAAGTGGTAGAAGCCATCCACCACCACGGGAAATTCCTGGTAGCTTGGCATCCGAAGAGCTCGACGTTGAATGAAAGAACCACTGTTGCTTTGGAAAATACCGTTTGGGGTACCGTAGTGTTCCGTCAGATTGCAGGTGCCGTTGCACGCCGCATTGTGATGTATGCAAAGAAAGACCAGCTCGCAAAGCAAGGTGCTGAATTTGGCTTTATCAAGTTTGGTTCTAGAGTGGACATTTTCCTCCCGCTAGACTGTAAGATTACAGTCAAAGAAGGTGATGTTGTAAAGGGTGCTACGACCGTTCTAGCTACGCGTCGATAAGACTCGACGTCCAGCCCATTACAAGCTCAAACTGGGCCTCACAGTCCATCGTGCTGTTGTCGAGAGTACGTGCATCTTTCGCTGCGATCAGTGGCGAATCCGAACGTTCGGTATCCGCTTTGTCGCGAGACTTCAAATTCGCTAGAACTTCTTCAAAACTCCAGTGCTGACCTTTCGCATCCAGTTCTGCTTTTCTGCGCTGGGCGCGCACTTGGTCAGAGGCGGTCATAAAGATTTTTAACTCCGCTTCTGGGAAGACCACGGTGCCGATGTCTCGGCCGTCCATCACTACTCCACCTTGCGCGCCCATTTCCTGCTGCAATGCGACCAATCGTCTTCGTACTGGAATCAATTTTGCTACGTGGGAAACCACATTGCTCACCTCCATCGTACGAATCTCCTCCTCCACACGCTCACCATTCAAATGCGTCGCGTTGATGCCTTGTGCATCCAAAACAAAAGAGATCGATACCTCATCAAGATGTGCGACAATCTGGGCTTCATCACATCCTTCTTCTTTACTCACCCAACCTGCGCGCTTCGCAAATAATGCCACAGCACGATACATCGCTCCGGAATCTACATAAACGTAGCCCATCGCTTTCGCGAGTTGTTTTGCAAGTGTACTTTTTCCCGTGGAACTGTGCCCATCGATAGCGATGGTGAGTGGCTTAGACATGAATGATCGTGGTGATTTGGTTATAAATTCACGGACAAAGATACGGTATTCATTCGCCCAGCAACGCTTCTTAGCTCGTTCGCATAATGCAACGAAAACTTACTGAAATAGAGTCCTGTACCTAAAGTGAAGCCACCAGAAGTACGGCGATCGGGAAGGCCCATCTCGTACTGACGGCGGAAACTGTAGCCCATCATAAAATGCATACGCTGTGTGGGTTCAAATTCGATAGAACCGCTCACATGGCGCATGGCTAGATTTAAAAACGAGGGTTGACCTTGGGTTAGTTCGCCGGTAACTGGATCCGTTTCGATAAGCGTGGGGGCATCATACCCTAAGTTGGGACGCTGGAGCTGATCCACAACGAAGGTCCAGCGAAAGGGTGCGTACTTCAGCTTGTTGCCTACAGCCAGTAAGAGGTTCAGCGGCAAGGGTTCTCGAGTACCTGAAAATGTAGTGATCTGGGCCCCAACATTTTTCGCAATAAAAGCAATAGTCGGTCGGTCCGCGCGGCGGTACATCGCTACGAGATCCAAGGCAGCAACGTTGCTTTGATACGATTCGTACGTACCCGACACCCACTTCAAAGTGGTACCAAGCTCAAAATCCCGGTGCGAAAAAATGGAAGTCCCAACGGTTAAGGCAAGATCGGACGCTTGAAATTCGCCTTGTGGATTGCCCCAAACATCGGTACCCTCAAACGTTCCATAACCGACGCTTTGTATCGCAGTCATCAGGTGGCGTCCCTTCCATTTAAAACCGTAACTCGCGCCAGTCAGGGCAATACCTTCGCCCAGTCCTGCCCGTGAGAGTTCAATCTGATGCATGGAACTGTCGCTGAGCAGCAAGGGGTTCTGAATGGCGTATGCGCCTACACGGCCAGGATGTACATATCCCGTGTTGCCTAATGCGGAAGCCCCGGCAAAAACCGAACGATCTAAGAAGGTGAATACCCCACTAGCACCGCTCTGCGCCCACAAGGACGCAGAACTCAGCAATGCTATGAGGAGGTGTTTTTTCACACTATTTAGCCGGCTTAGGAACCAGCACTTTCGGGTTTTTAACTTTCTTGTCTAAGATCGCTTTTTCTAAGACTTGCTCAAACGATTCGACAAAGTGGAAAGTCATGCCCTTAAGGTAGTGGTCTTCTATCTCTTCGATATCGCTGCGGTTGGCCTCTGAAAGTATGATCGTGTTGATCTTAGCACGCTTGGCAGCGAGAATTTTTTCTTTGATTCCACCGACAGGAAGCACTTTTCCACGCAATGTGATTTCTCCTGTCATCCCCAATTTTGGTGCGACTCGCTTCTGCGTAAAGAGGGAGGTTAATGCTGTTAAAATAGTGATACCAGCACTAGGACCGTCTTTAGGTATGGCGCCTTGTGGCACGTGTATATTCACATCATAGGAATCAAACAAGCGATGATCGATTCCTAGTTTATCTGCGTTAGCCTTGAGGCAAGCAAGGGCGATGGTGGTACTTTCCTTCATCACGTCGCCTAGATTTCCCGTGGCAGTAACGCGACCGGTTCCTTGGCTTAGTGACGATTCAATGAATAGTATTTCGCCCCCGACCGAGGTCCAAGCGAGTCCGGTGACGACCCCAGCATGTTCGTTGCCTTCGTAGACGTCACGTTCGCGGGAGGGTCCCAAAATTTTGGCGATGTCTTCTTTACCAATTTTGGCCTGCTCAGCCTCTTCCAAGGCGATGGCTTTGGCAGTATGGCGAACGAGTTTGGCCACTTTCTTATCCAGGGAGCGCACGCCGCTTTCACGCGTGTAGCCTTCAATAACAGATTTGAGCTCAGGTTTGCCGATAGAGAATTGGTCCTTAGCAATACCATGATTTGTAAGCTGCTTCGGCACCAAATGGCGCTTTGCAATCTCTACTTTCTCCTCGGTAGTATACCCGTTCACATTGATGATCTCCATACGGTCCAAAAGTGCCGGCTGGATGGTATTCAAGGTGTTTGCCGTAGCGACGAACAGCACACGACTCAGGTCATAGCCCATCTCAAGGTAGTTGTCGTAGAAGCTGTCGTTTTGCTCGGGATCGAGTACTTCAAGCAAACTCGACGAAGGATCGCCTCCATGTCCGCTGCTGAGTTTATCGATCTCATCAAGCACAAATACAGGATCGTTTGAACCGGCCTTTTTCATGTTTTGAAGTACGCGACCTGGCATCGCTCCGATGTAGGTTTTTCGGTGACCGCGAATCTCTGCTTCGTCACGAAGTCCACCCAGCGACATGCGTACGTATGGACGACCAAGCGCCTCAGCGATGCTCTTTCCGAGGGAGGTTTTACCCACCCCTGGAGGGCCGTGTAAACAAATGATCGGACTTTTCATGTCCCCCTTGAGTTTCAAGACGGCCAAATGTTCGAGGATGCGTTCTTTGACTTTTTCAAGGCCGTAGTGGTCCTTATCTAGGGTCTTTTTTGCATTCTTTAAGTTGATGGAAGCATCACTTTGGGATTCGAACGGAAGCTCTAGTAGGAAGTCTAGATAGTTGCGCTGGATCGAAAATTCCGGCATTTGCGGATTCAATCGCTGAAGCTTGCGCAGCTCTTTTTCAAAGTGCTCTTTGCTTTTCTCGTCCCAAGTTTTGGATTTAGCTCGTTCGCGCATGTCTTCAACCTCCGACTCGCTGCTGTTTCCGCCCAATTCTTCTTGGATGGTCTTCATCTGCTGGTGCAGGAAGTATTCGCGCTGCTGCTGGTCGAATTCGTGCTTCACTTTGTCGTGAATCTCGTTTTTGACCTCGAGCATTTTCAACTCAAGATTCAGTCCTTCGAGCACCTTGATGGCACGGTCCTTAAGGCTGTCGAGCTCTAGTACTTCTTGCTTTTTCTCGAGCGACATGCTGCTGTTCGAAGCGATGAAGTTCAACAAGAAGGTGTTGCTTTTGATGTTGTCTAAAGCGGCTTGTGCCTCAGAAGGGATGTTTGGACTTTCTGCGATGAGACGCGCTGCGATATCACCGATGCTCTCCATGAGAATTGGGAATTCTACGTCGTCCTCTGCAGGAACGAATTCGGGCAGGAACTCTACGCGTGCTTTGTTGTACGGCTCACTTTCGACCCATTCCAAGATGCGGAATCGCTTCTTTCCTTGGATGATGATCGTAGTGTTGCCGTCGGGCATTTTGAAGCTTTTGACAATCTGCGCCATCGTACCGGTCGGGAACACATCGCCTTCACCTGGATCTTCCGTATCACCATCTTTTTGGGCAATCATTCCAACAAACTTCGGCTCCTCGGTGATGCTGCGAATCAAACGCAAGCTCTTGTCGCGACCCGCGGTGATGGGCGCTACAACGCCGGGGAAAATAACCGTGTTTCTCAGGGGCAGAATTGGCAACAATTCTGGAAGTTGTTCCTGATTGATTTCCGCTTCATCATCCGAAGTCATCAACGGAATAAACTCCGTGTTTTCACTCATAATATCACTTAATGACAAACTGTCCATAATCTTCTATTCTTGACACGTGTGGCAGCTAAAATCCCGACAGGGTGTCATAACTACGTAAAAAAAGCCCCCTTTTTCGGGGGGGCTTATAGTAAGTTCAAATGGTATGCCGAACTCTTATTGTTCGAAGAATCCGAGGCTCATTCCAAATTTAAAGGTCACGCTCCCATCGAGCGTATTTCTAACGTTATTTACATCCGAATATTCCGCAGAGTAATTAAAACCTTCAATATTCGATGCGCCAAAACCGTTGTAATAGATACCTAGGTTGTAGAATGATTTGAGGTTCTTACGGATGCGCCATCCGAAACCTAGGTTGTAGGCATAAGTATGTCCCGTACCCGGGTAAAGCTCGACGCCATCTGGATATTGCGCGTTCGTATTGAGGTTCGCCTGGTAGGTCAATGCACCAATTCCAGCGTGAATAAACGGCGTGTGGCTGTGACGCATGTTGTATTTTCCGAACGGTATAAAATGAATGTTTGTGAATACACCGATGTTTAATAGCTCCGTGTCCACCTGATAATCGCGGTCCGGATTGCCGTGAAGATTGTCATGGCTGTATACACTGCCGTAGTTCACGTCAGCGCCGACGCTCAACAAACTGTTAAAGTTATACTTTAGCTGTGCGCCCGCACCGAAGCGGGCCTCTTGCGTAAGTGCACTAAGGCCGTAGTCGTTCACATTCCCGATGTAGTTTTGGGTCATTCCGTAACCGCCCAATTCTAGGAATGCTGTAGGACGTTTCTGGGCAATAGCGGATGCGCTGATCAGTACCATAAGCACTGCCGCGTTTTTAAATAATCGTGTCTTCATAATCATGGTCGTAAAAATACCATTTTATCATCCTCGTGACTCAGGAGCTGGTATCCATCTTTAGTAAACGAAGCTAAGCCAAAAATAGTTTGCACATTCTCTTGCAACACCCAGCGTGCAAAGGCACCTCTCGCCTGCTTCGAAAAGGCGGAGATCGACTTCATGGTGCCGTTTTTCATCTGTTTAAAATCCAAATGTATAACCGGTGTGCGCACGCTTTTCCAGTCCACTGCTTTGCTGTACTCGCCGCTACATGCATTAATAATGAAAGGCGTGCTCTGGGCATCCAGCCACTCAGTAAGCACAGGTTTCCACCATGCGTATAAATTCCGAGCATCTTCTACCGGTATTTTTGACTGCATTTCCAAGCGGTATGGACGAACATTCACACCACCTGTGACCGCGCCGTACAAGCCGCTTAGTACCACCAGCGCATCTTTTGCACGGTTCAGTGCGTCGGCAGATAACGAGGAGGCATCCAAAGATTTAAAGGCTTCTCCCGTATAGGCAAATACTCCTGGCACACCATGTCCTTTAGGTGCTAAGAACTCCTTTGGAGCGGGGTTCCAAAGCTGCGTAGTGGTTTCAAACAAGGCGTCACTCACCTTAAAAAATGCCCTCTGCTCGGCCTCATCTAACGCTTGAATAGCCTGAACAACAGCGGTTGTGCGCGCAGGGAAATGCGGGGGCGTAGGATGCGACCAAGGCAACAAAGGCGACTCGGCAGCCATTCCTTTGGAAGGGGATAATAAGACTAGTGGCGAATTCATGGCTCCAAAAATAATAGAGTGTCCTAACTTTAAGGCTAAAGGCACGGCTTTTGTTCTAACAGCTCAAACTACCGCTATGAAAGGAAAATTACTCTCGATACTTGCTTTGTTGCTGCTGCTTAGCGGATGCCACAGCGCGAGGTACCATTATACCCAAGGAAATAAATATGCGGAGGCACGTTCGTTGAAAAACGCGGTAACGGAATACAAGCAGGCGTTAGATCGTAAACCGGGCAAGGTGAAGTATGTGCTTGCCATGGAAAATTATGGAAATGCGTTGTTGGAGGAATTGTACACGAATTATCGATTTGCAGACGAGAACGACAGCTTGAGTGTGTATCACTTTTTAGAAGCTGAAAAATGGACTACGTATCTCGGTCGTTATATGAGTACGAACCGCTACAATGGTTTTTATGACCGGGATTATCAAGCGCAAAAAAGCAGGTATATGGAGCGCGTGTATGACCGTAGTAAGCGTTTGATACGTGCTAAAAACTACGAGAAGGCGAAGGTGCGCTTGGAAGAATTGGCAGGTTTGGATAAGGAGTATAAGGACGTTCAGGCACTGTTGCGCTTTAGTGAGGTGGAGCCCATTTATACGAAAGCACTCGCTCTTTTTGAGCAAGGCCACTACCGCAAAACTTACGGCGTTTTAGCGGATATGATTTCGAAATATCCGGTGCAAGAGGAGCTCATCAAACTTCAGCAAGAGGCGCTTACACGGGGTAAATATTACCTCGGGATTGTGGCCGATCCGCGGTTAACAGGAAGTGAAGCGTCGATGTCTGCAGCGGTTCAAAGCCGACTGATTCGCGAATTGCACCAGAAAAACGATCCGTTTTTGGAGCTTTTGGACCGGACCAATTTTGATCTGTTGCAAGACGAACAACAGGCCATCATCGAAGGTAAAACCACGGATGAGGCGCTCACACAGGAACTTCTTGTAGCGAATGCCTATGCGAAACTGGTGATCACGCTAGTGGACGAGAACAAAGGCAAGCTGCGCAGCGAACGTAAAAAAGGCTTCGAACGCTATTACGTGAGTTCAAAAAATGCAGAAGGTAAAACGGTAAAGACCGCGAAATACCGCAAGGTGTACTATACAGAGTACTGGAAGGAAAATAGTGCACACTACACGGCGGAATTGACCTTAACGGAGCGGGCAACCTCGAAAATTTTGGAGGTAGAGAGCTTTGATTTTTCAAGGAGTTCGAGTGTGAATTACATCGACTACGGAAACGACCAGCTGTTTCCGGGGAATTGGAAATACCAGAACAGGGCCCATTCGAGCGACCGTCCGCAGCTCAGCGAGAGCAGACGAAGAACGTTAGCGCAGATGCGCAAAGCGAGTCATTCGCCCAAAAGTACTGCGGCGATGCGCAAGGAAGCGGTTGCGGAATTTGCGGTTGACGCGGCTAAAAGTATTCACGCCTTAGAATTGACCCCATGAAAAAGTTTGTGATCGGCGTAGTAAGTGCGCTTGTTTTGATGGCCTGTGGGTCGAAAAAAGAATTGGCCCCAGCTTGGACAACGGCCAAACCCATCGATGCTTCGGGCCAGTATGTCTATGGCGTCGGTATGAGTTATGTTAACCCGAATGCGCCCTACCAGCAGGCGGCTCGCTCGAATGCCTTAGCGGATCTTGCCCAAGAAGTGGAGAGCCAGATTTACGATGAAACTCGATTCCTGCAAAAGGAAGATGCCGGGGGTTTTGGAACTTCTTTCTCTTCAGAGACGCTGACGCGTTCGCACGTAAAATTGCAAGATTACACGCAATTGGACTCCTATTCGGACCAGTTGCGCTATTACACACTCTACCGTTTGGACTTGCCCAAATTTCTTGAGACCAAGGCATTAGCCGATAAGCAGGCGCAAGCGTGGATCCTAGAACGTATAGAAAAAACGCGTGCTCACGACCAGGACCTCTCCTACCGCTGGATGCTGCTCGGAGATGCCGTAGACAAGGCCATTTCTCGCAATTTTTTAGTGGATCCAAAATTTTCCGTGCAGACTAAAAGTGTGCTGGTCACGGCCTTACGCGAGATCGAACAAGACATGACGGGTGAATTTTTGATTCCTGAAACCGTGCGTTATTTAGGCCTCCCGGACCAATTCTCCGCGGCCTACCGCCCCGCAAGTCCATCGCTAGCACCAAACCTACTCCTTCAAAGCAGTGCAGGAGACTTTGAGTTCAACCCAGAAAATGGTGCGGTATACTGCACGACTACCGGCAAGGAAAATACGGTGCAACTCTCGATGGTTCTGAACGTCGATACGCAACTTCCTTCGCTCAGTAGTGTGGGAAGGAATTGGTTGAAAGAGCAGATGAATTGGTCGAATGCGAATACCTTGTACTTCCAAAACACCAATGTTCAAGTACTTGCGCCAAAACCGCTGGCTGGTGAAATTTCACGAAGTATAGCTGCGCGCTTTGGCACAAGCGATGATGCACCACTACTACTGGAATTTACCGGGGAACTCAGCACTGTTCGGATGGCAGAAAATAGATACAAAGCCACTATCGATGGTCGATTCGTGTTGCAATACAGCGGCACCGAACAAATCATTTGGACTTCGCAACGCATCCAAGACAGCGCGATTAGCGTAAGTGAAGACGCCGCTCGCAACAGTGCCTTACACACCTTTAGTGAAAACATCCACTTCTTCATTCTTCCACAACTAGAAAGGAGCTTGGGGTATTGATATTGTTATGCGCGCATAGTATATTTACGTAGTGCTAAACGCAACAAGACCCACTATGCGTCCCGAAGAAACCTTCGATTTTCAAATCCGTAAAGGCTGGATCAGTCTTTCGAAAATGTACAATGATCTGGTACAGCCCCACGGCATTACCACCTCAGTGGGTTTCGCATTGCTCAATATCGATGTCAAAAAGGGCACCCCTTCTACCGCTTTGGGTCCGAAGATGGGTATGGAACCCACGTCACTCTCTCGAATGCTCAAATCCATGGAGAAGCAAGGGCTTGTGTTCAAAGAAGCGAATCCGCTTGACAAGAGAAGTGTATTGATCAAGCTCACTGAAGAAGGGGGTCACAAGCGCAACCTCAGCCGTGAGGCAGTGCTTCAGTTTAACCAAGCCGTACAAGCAGTGGTGGGTGAAGAGCAGCGTAGTACGTTTTTCGAAACGCTCGATAAGATCCAAGGAATCACCCAAGAACTGCGTCTTTCGAAGGAGGAACTATAGCCTCGAGATTTACTATACATCCCAATTTAGCACTTACGCCTTTCCTAGCTACCTGAAAACGAAGCACTTTTAGGAAGTGGTGTTCAGAAATTGATCCTTCGACAAAAGCTATATCTCTTTAACTTTTGGAAAAAGCGACTTAAGCTAGCAGGAATAAAAAGACCCTGAAAGCCTTGATTGACAACAGTATTCCTTTCATTTTCAGAAAATAAAAACGACATCTAATTTATTTCACCCGCATTTGTGATGATTTTCTATATTGGGGTAGCCGAAGCACTAAGAACTATCTTTTGGTAAATTGATATTCTTTTGCTAAATACCTATACAGAACGCCAAAACAACATGTCAAAAGATCAATTCTGCCCGAAATGCCAAAGTCAAGACTACGTCAAAAGTGGCATTATCAAAGGCCGTCAGCGCTTTAAATGCAAGAACTGCAATTACTATTTCACCGTACAGAAGCTAGGGAAGCGCATTGACGATTATTACGTGACCAAAGCCCTACAGCTCTACGTTGAAGGGGTGAGTTATCGAGAAATAGAGCGCGTGCTGGGAATTTCGCACGTTAGTGTTATGAATTGGGTCAAAACCTACGGGATAAAAAGGCCACAACACAACGACAATTACCACCCGAGCTACAAGATTCTCACGTTCGAAGAGCTTGCAAAATTCACTTCGGAAAAAGAGAACATTAAGGGCTCAGGTATGATTATCACTGAGATTGGTGATAAATTCATGCTGATCAAATGGGAACGATTCCGCAATTAACACCGCCTTCTATAAAAGGGTAGCTATACCTCTTAACTAGAATGTATAGCCGATTTTCATAAAAAAAGGGTTTTTGGAACTTTTGAATTGGGAGACCGTGACAAGTTACCCAAATCGTTTAATCCAAAAACCCAGTTTTATGAGAACAAAACTAATCGCTGTTCTAATGCTAACGTTCGCCACCTCGGCTTTGTTTGCACAAAAGAACGCAACTCCGTACGGATCTGGACTCAAGGTGAGTCTCAATGAAGACGGCAGTAAGTACTACAGGTTCATTTCCTGGCATCAGGCCTGGTTACAAACCGACCTCAGCAATACAGGAAATGTCACTCCTTCATTACGTCGTTCGAGAATGCTCATGTTCGCGCAACTCAACGACAGATTCCTCATCCTTACTCACTTAGGTCTAAACAGTTTGAACGCTGCAAAAATGGACCCAACCGGTCAAAGTGCCGCAGCTCAGCTTTTCATGCACGATGCATGGGCAGAGTGGAAAGTGAACAAACACCTTTACATCGGTTCAGGTTTGCACTACTGGAACGGGATCAGCCGCCTCAACAACCAAAGTACCTTGAACATGCTTGCGCTAGACAACTCGCGTCACGCTTGGGCAACGATCGGTACCTCGGATCAGTTCGCTCGTCATATGGGGGTCTATGCAAAAGGTAAGCTCGGGAAACTAGACTACCGCCTTGCTTGGAACCAGCCGCTTTTAAACAGTGTCGATGCAAACGCAGGCCTTGCTGCTACCACGACTACAGCGAGCTACACTGGTCGTCGCGACCTCGGTGCTTCTGCTGCTAACGTGTATGCAGGTTATGTGAACTACCAGTTTTGGGATCAGGAAAGCAACAAGCTTCCGTATTTCGTAGGAACGTACTTCGGTGCGAAAGATGTATTTAACATCGGTGGTGGATTCTTCTCTCACGCAAATGGTGCAGTACTCCTAGATGCAAACGGAGATGCGGTAGGACAGAACGTCAATATCGTAGCCGTAGATGCATTTATGGAAAAAGGACTTGGCGAAAACGGCGCTGCGGTAACGGCGTACGCACAATACCAGATCAACGACTACGGCGACAACTACCAGCTCGGTGGGGGTTCAGAAGACGTATTCTCGGGGAGCGTATTCTACGCGCAGGCCGGGTATGTGCTTCCTGACTTTAACGACAATGTTCGTGTGCAGCCTTACGGTAGCTTCACGGCGAAAGACATCGACGCTGCAGGAACGGCAAATACGGTTGGACTTGGTGCCAATTTCTTGATGAATGGCCACAACAGTAAACTCTCTTTAGAATTTAAAAGTACAGGAAGAACGGACGGAACCCGCGGCAACATGCTGACGGCTCAAGCCATGATCTTCCTTTAAAATCAGTCCATTATGAGCAATAAAAACATGAAAGAGTATTGGAAGAAAAACATCCGCAAGGTGTTGACCTTACTCGCAATCTGGTTCACGGTTTCCTACGGTTTTGGAATCCTATTAGTAGATGAGCTGAGCACCATCCAAATCGGCGGCTTCAAACTAGGCTTCTGGTTTGCACAGCAAGGCGCCATCTACACGTTCGTCGCCCTAATCTGGATTTACATCTTCCAGATGAATAAGCTAGACGAAGAATACGGTGTTAACGAATAATATTTAAGACAATGAGCATTTTAACTTGGACCTACATCCTTGTAGGATTAACTTTCTCCCTGTACATCGGGATTGCAATCTGGTCACGCGCCGGGTCTACAAAGGACTTTTACGTTGCAGGTGGTGGTGTTAGCCCCTTAGCAAATGGACTTGCAACCGCAGCTGACTGGATGTCGGCAGCATCGTTCATCTCTATGGCAGGACTCATCTCCTTCATGGGCTATGACGGTTCCGTCTTCTTGATGGGTTGGACCGGAGGATATGTACTCTTAGCACTCCTGCTAGCCCCCTATTTACGAAAGTTTGGAAAATTCACGGTGCCAGATTTTATCGGTGACCGTTACTACTCGAACACCGCTCGTACGGTGGCTGTGATCGCAGCACTCTTCGTTTCATTCACTTACGTAGCTGGGCAGATGCGCGGTGTAGGTGTTGTATTCTCTCGCTTCTTAGAAGTAGACATCAATACAGGTGTGTACATCGGTATGGCGATTGTATTTTTCTACGCCGTTCTCGGTGGTATGAAAGGGATTACCTACACGCAGGTGGCGCAGTACTGTGTCTTGATCTTCGCGTTTATGGTTCCGGCCATTTTCATCTCGATCCAAATGACAGGAAATCCTATTCCTCAACTTGGTTTTGGTGGTGACTATAACGGCATGCCAATTCTCGAAAAGCTCGACGGCCTCCATCGCGAACTCGGCTTCTCCGAATACACTTCGGGAAGTAAATCCACGATAGATGTCTTCTTCATCACGGCCTCTCTCATGGTCGGTACCGCAGGTCTTCCGCACGTGATCGTACGTTTCTTTACCACACCTAAGGTAAGTGGCGCACGTAAGTCTGCAGGTTGGGCATTGCTCTTTATTGCGATTCTGTACACTACGGCTCCTGCTATCGCAGTATTTGCACGTGTGAACTTGATCGAAACTATTTCTGAGCAGCCGCGTGAGTCGCTACCAGAATGGGTAGACAACTGGGAAGAAACCGGTCTACTCTCTTGGGAAGATAAAAACGGCGACGGCATCGTTCAATACGTAGCTGACGCAGAGCAAAACGAATTCACTGTAGACCGTGACATCATGGTACTTGCAAATCCAGAAATCGCTGGCCTTCCAAACTGGGTAGTTGCCCTGATCGGAGCTGGTGGTCTTGCTGCAGCCCTTTCTACCGCCGCCGGTCTGTTGCTCGTGATCTCTACTTCAGTTTCACATGATTTGTTGAAAAAGCAGATAGCACCGAACATCTCAGACAAGCAAGAGCTGATGTGGGCACGTATCGCTGCAATCATCGCAGTAGTCGTTGCCGGGTACTTCGGTATCAACCCTCCAGGGTTCGTTGCCTC
>Ga0209136_1000190_pt1 | contig 46245 bp, 37 predicted proteins | sample SaaInl0LU_22_DNA_FD_184640 | JGI IMG/M metagenome (GOLD analysis project Ga0209136, IMG submission 184640) | Marine microbial communities from expanding oxygen minimum zones in the Saanich Inlet - ESP_90LU_22_DNA (SPAdes) (version 2) | ecosystem: Environmental > Aquatic > Marine > Intertidal... | reverse complement strand
AAATTAGAGTAGCTGTAAAAGCTGTAGAAAACGGAACATTTTCTGTTTATGCAACTTCTAATTTAAAAGTAGGAGATGCTATAGAAATTTCTGCTCCAGAAGGTAGATTTCAACTAAAACCAGAAGCCAACAAAAACTATATTGCTTTTGCAGCTGGTTCTGGTATTACACCTATTTTATCTATGGTAAAAACGGTTTTAGAAAACCAACCAACAGCTACTTTTACATTGGTATATGGTAATAAATCTATTGCAGATACTATTTTTTATGATGAATTATTGGCTTTAGATACTAAATACGATAACTTTAATTTAGAATTTGTTTGTAGTAGAGAGCGTAAAGAAAACATGTTATTTGGTAGAGTAGACACTGCTTTTACCAACTTTTTTATCAAAAATAAATACAAAGACATTGCTTTTGATGCTGCTTTTTTATGTGGTCCAGAAGAAATGATACATACAGTTTCTAATACTTTAAAAGAAGCTGGTTTTTCTGATGAAAATATTCATTTTGAATTATTTACAGTTACAGAAGATGAAAACGCAGTTTCTAAAATTAAAGAAGGTACTACAGAAATAACTGTCATGTTAGATGATGAAGAAACTACCTTTACTATGTCTCAAACAGACAATATTTTGGCAGCAAGTTTACGAAACGAATTAGACCCACCTTACTCTTGTCAAGGCGGAGTTTGTAGTTCTTGTTTAGCTAAGGTTACAGAAGGTAATGCAGTAATGACTAAGAATTCTATTTTAACTGATGGCGAAGTTAAAGATGGTTTTGTGTTAACTTGTCAAGCACATCCAACCACTACTAAATTAAAAATTGATTTTGATGATGTGTAAAATTCCGTATTTTTGTTAAATATGGATTTTTATGACTTTAAAAATGCTTTTCTAATAGGTTTTTTCATGGCTTTTATGATAGGACCTGTTTTTTTTATGCTGATACAAACCAGCATTTTAAAAGGTGCAAGAGCTGCAATTGCTTTTGATATAGGTGTTATTTTAGGCGATATTTCTTTTATTTTAATTGCTTATTATGGAAGTAGGTCTTTATTAGAAAAAATAAAAGACGATCCTAGGTTATTTTTTTTAGGTGGGTTGGCTTTAATTATTTACGGATTAATTACTTACCTAGATAAATCTAACAAAAAGGAAGCAATAGAAACTTCTAAAATTGTAAACGTCCCTATAAGAAACAACTATTTAAAACTTTTTTTTAAAGGCTTTTTTTTAAACTTTATAAATATTGGAGTTTTGGCATTTTGGCTAGGCACAATTTTAGTAATTGGGCCTACTTTAAACATGAATCAAAATGCTATTTTTTCTTATTTTGGAGTCATTATACTTGGATATTTTACAACAGACATTGTAAAAATTATACTTGCAAAGCAATTAAAAAATAAAATGACCCCTTTTGTAATTTATAAAGTAAAAAAAATAATGGGTGTTATTTTAATTGTTTTTGGTTTTTTATTAATGCTCAAAGGCTTTATACCTAATGAAAGATTAGAGGAGTTTATTCATTAAACTTTTTAAGAAATAAAAAAAGCGAAGTTACTAAACTTCGCTTTTTTTTGTATCAATAATTAATTTGCTAATTTTTACCAAATACGTTGTTATCTAAATTAACATCTGCCATTAATTTACTTTTATCAATTTCTACTGCTTTTACTGTTTTAGAAGTTGTAAAAGTGTAGGTAGGATATGCCCAACCCCAATCTTTAATAATGGTTGCAGAAGTTGGTTTGTGTCCTCTCATCATTCTTAAAGGAATATTGAAATTCTCTTTAGAACCATCTGTATACGTAACCTCTAAATCTATTGGCATTGGCATTTGCCCAATTCTTTCTAAAGTAATTTTTTTACCTTCCACAGATTTAACACCGTAATCTATTGTATGTAAAGTTTGTGTCCATTCGTTTAAATACCAATCTAATTGAATTCCAGAAATCTTTTCCATAGAACGTTTTACATCATTTGGTGTTGGATGTTTAAAACTAAAATCTGCAAAATATTTTTTAAGTCCTTTTGCTGTATTTTCTGCTCCAATAATATATTCTAATTGAGCTAAAAACATGCTTCCTTTTCCGTAAGCTGCAAAACCATAGCCTCTGTTTGTATTAAATCTATCAGAATGTGTTGTTAACACCTCTTCGTTTCCAGAATTTACCATATAATTGTATCCTCTGTAGGGTCCAGCATTTGGGTTTTTATCGCCTTTATTTACTATTGCTGCAGATGCTTTAGCAGAAATATAACTTGTAAAACCTTCATCCATCCAAGAATGTTTACTTTCATTAGTTGCTAACAAAAACTGAAACCAAGTGTGCGCCATTTCGTGTGCTGTAACCCCAAATAAACTACCAAAATTTCTTTTTCCTGTAATTAATGTAGACATTGCATACTCCATACCACCATCTCCACCTTGTATTACAGAGTATTGTTTGTAAGGATATTGACCAACATTTTTAGAAAAATATTGCATCAATTCTGCTGTTTTTGGTTGTAAATCTTTCCAGTTTTTTAAATATTTTTCCTCTAAGTTTTTCTTGTACAAGAAATGTAAATCAATACCATTTTTCATGGTATAAATGTCGTGTTTGTATTCTGGATCTGCAGCCCACATAAAATCGTGCACATTGGGTGCTTTAAAATGCCAAATAAGCTTATCTGTATTAGGTACATTTAATGGCTTGCTTTTATCTTGATAACCATGCCCAATTTCTTGTGGATTTTGTAAATAACCTGTACCACCAACAATATAATTTCTATCAATAGAAATTTTTACATCAAAATTACCCCAAACTCCATGAAATTCTCTAGCTATGTAAGGTGGTGTGTGCCATCCTTCAAAATCGTATTCTGCCATTTTAGGATACCATTGAGCCATAGAAAGTGCAATATCTTCTTTACTATCTCTACCAGATCTACGAATTTGTAAAGGTACTTGTGCATCAAAAATCATATCAAAAGTTACACTTTCGCCAGATTTTATAGATTTATTTAAAGTAACTTCTAAAATTGTACCTACGGTTTCAAAAGAAACTGCAGCGCCATTTTGTTTTAAAGAATTTACTTTAATGTACCCAATTTCTTCTGGTTTTAATTTGCTAATTCTATCTTTTACTCTACCATCTGGATCTTTAATATTTAAAGATCTTACATCCATTTGAGAGCCAGGTTGAAAGGCATTAAAATATAAATGATAATACACCTTATCTAATTCATCTGGAGAATTATTGGTGTACACTACTTTTTGGATTCCTTTGTATTGATGTTTTTCTGCATCTACATCAATATCCATAGCATAATCTATATGCTGTTGCCAGTAGGTTGTAAATTTGGGTACTGTTTTATTTGTTACGGTATGTACTTCTTTGGTTTGTGCACAAGCTGCAAAAAACAATATAAGACTACCTAAAAGAAGTAATTTTTTCATGAATAAAATTGATTTAATTTGTGATAAAAATAAAAAACAACGATAATTAAATCGTTGTTTTTTAAGTATTTATTTTTTTGAGTTCAAAATTCTATCTGCCATAAGTAAAGCATTATAAGCATTTACAACTCTACCTGAAACAGATAAATCTGAAAAGGGAACTTTTATACCCGTTGGGTTTTCTCTAGATTGAGAACCTGGTTTGATAACATCGAAATTAATTTTTAAACCAGAGTTCATTAAAATATGTTTTACCTGACTTGCAGATAATTGTGGATAATAAGAACGAACCAAAGCTGCAACACCTGATACAGAAGGCGCAGCCATAGAAGTACCACTATTTGGCGCATATTCATCTTTTGGCATTGTAGAGTACACCTCTACACCAGGTGCAAAAACATCTACATTTATTTTGCCATAATTAGAAAAACTTGCGGGTAATTTTTCGTCGTAATGTAAACTCATTGCTCCCACAGTTAAAACATTGTCAGTAATTTCGTTTAATAAATCTTTAGAATCGTTTGGATAGGTTTTATCTACATCTATATTTTTACCATCATTACCAGCTGCATTTACAATTAAAACATCATTTTTTGCTGCGTATTTTATAGCATCATAAACCCATTCTTTATTAGGTGAGTAAGCTTTACCAAAACTTGTATTGATTACTTTTGCGCCATTATCTACGGCATATCTAATTCCTAAAGCTACATCTTTATCATGCTCATCGCCATCTGGCACAACCCTAACAGGCATAATTTTTACATTTGTTGCTACACCATTTACACCTTTGCCATTGTTTCTTGTTGCTGCAACAATACCAGATACATGTGTACCGTGACTTTCTAAATCTTTAGAACCAATTACGTTGTTGTTTCCGTAAAATTTATCATTAATGTCATATAAATTGTCTGGTAAAGATTGGCGAGCGTTAAAATCTAAATCGTAACTTTTTGCGCCATCTTGAGTTTTTAAATAATCTGCTAATTGTTTTTTATAATCTAACAAGCCTTTTTCTGTCATTCCTCTTTGTAAAAGACCTGTAACGTCTGCAATTTTTGCAGCCATAAGATTGTCTGATGGTTTTAAGGTTTTTAAAACATCTACCGTTAAATTATTTGTACCTGCTAGTTTTTTAACATCCTTAAAATTGCTTTCTATTTGATTTATTCTTTCAGCTGTTTTCTTTAAGTTTTCTATTTCTGTCTTTTTTTCTGCAGCCCTAGCTTCAAAAGTTTCTTTTAATTTTAAATATTGTTGATAGTTTTCTTTATCTTTTTCAGAAATTTCTGATGCTTTTTTATCACCAAAATTTTCCATGCCTCTTTTTACAATTCTAGTAATTTCTAATTGGTCTGCATTTACAATGGTACCATCTTTGCTTCCTAGAAAATTCCATCCATGTACATCATCTGCATAACCGTTTTTATCATCATCTATATTATTACCAGCTATTTCTTTTGGGTTGGTCCAAACAACATCCTTTAAATCTTCATGTTCTATATCTGTACCAGAATCTGCAATGGCAACAATTACTGTGGTACCTTTTTTACCTTCTAAAAATTGATAAGCTTTGTCTAAACTCATACCAGGTATAGAGTCTGTTTCTACATCCATATAGCTCCAAGTTTGCAACTGGTCTTCTGTTAAAGTTCCTTTTTTTGCAGGAATATTTATTACGGTATCTGTACCTTTTGGTACTGGAATTGTGTTGATTGATGATTTACAACTTGCAAACAATAGGCCTGCTACAGCTGTATACATTACTGGTTTTAATACGTTCATTTCTCTCTTTGTCTTAATTAAATATGTCTGTAAATTTGAATGTTTGATCTAATCTTACTCCTTTTTCTGTATGTTTTACTGTGCAAATTTCGTGATGTGCATCGTGTTCTAAAAAAAGGTAATAATTATTGTCTGCAGCTTCGTTTAAAAAAGCGGCTTTTTCTTTAATAGTTAATAAAGGTCTTGTATCATAGCCCATTACATAAGGCAGTGGAATGTGCCCAACAGTGGGTAATAAATCTGCCATAAAAATAAGTGTTTTATCTTGATAGGTTAATTTTGGCAACATTTGTTTTTCTGTATGTCCATCCATAAATAAAACATCAAAACCAATTTGATCTATGGCATTTCTATGGATAAACTCTAACTGATCATTTTCTTTTATTGGGTTAATATTTTCTTTTAAAAAGGATGCTTTTTCTCTTGGATTGGGTTCTGTGGCCCATTTCCAGTGTTTATCATTAGACCAAACTTTTGCATTTTTAAATGCAGGCTGTAAAAGTGTTTTATTGGCATTCCATTCAATTACACCTCCACAATGATCAAAATGTAAATGGGTTAAAAATACATCTGTAATATCATCTCGATGAAAACCAAATTTTGCCAATGAAGTATCTAAAGAAAAATCTCCAAATAAATAATAATACCCAAAAAATTTATCAGATTGTTTATTCCCTAAACCTGTATCTATTAAAATTAAACGATTGCCATCTTCTATAAGCATACAACGCATGCTCATTTCTATTAAGTTATTGGCATCTGCAGGATTTGTTTTTTGCCAAATGGTTTTAGGAACCACCCCAAACATTGCACCACCATCTAACTTAAAATTACCTGTTTCTATTGGGTAAATTTTCATACTTCTAAATTAAAAAAATCATTAAAATAATTTGATACAAATAATTTAATGATTTATAAATAGTAAACCAAATAAGCTGGTTTACAAATATGAATAAAAAAGTGTTATTTTCTGTTAAGAAAAATCTAATTCTTAAGAAGTATAACTTGGTTTTTCTACTTTATTTGTAGCAGTTTTAAAAAATTTTACGTTTTTTAAATACTTTGCAACTTTTCTAAATTTTTTATGAATTGCCAATCCTAAAACAACATTACTTTTTAACTAATTTTTACAAAATATAAGCTTAAAACTTCTAACCCCATAATAATCATTCAAATTCAAAAACAATAAAACCTCAACTCGCCTAAATATTAGCGTATTGAGGTTTTTTAGAGGTGTCTAGCGGATTCGAACCGCTGTACATGGTTTTGCAAACCATTGCCTAGCCACTCGGCCAAGACACCTTAAAATTGCTCGAAGTTTTTACTTCGATTCCTAAAACTGTCATTCCTGTAAAAACAAGAATCTTAATTTAGGATTGCAAATTTACGTAAATTTATAAATTTTACAAGATTTTATTTTGCTTATCTCTTTTTTGTAAGAATTACAGCAACTTCTTCTACATTACCACCTATTGGCGGATTTATTTTTGCTACTGAAACTGTTGCTTTTCTAAGCATTTTAATTTCTTTAAAAAAACGATTTAAAATACGTTGTGCAACTTCTTCTAATAACTTAGAACGAATGGCCATTTCTTCTTTTACAATATGATTTAAATGAACATAATCTACTGTGTCTGCTAAATTATCTGTTTTAGCAGATTTTTTTAAGTCTGCTTTTACTGTAACATCTACTCTGTATTCTGATCCTATTTTGGCTTCTTCATCTAAACAACCATGGTATGCATAGAGTTTAATGTTATTTACTTGTATAGTTCCCATTTTGATATTTTTAGACCACTGGTACTTGTCCTGTATTAATTTTAGTTCTTAAACCTGTGAAATCTTGTAATTATTTATCTACTTTTTCCCACATTTTGTCTGTATTTAGTCTGAATGTGCCTAAATACTCAAAATTACATTGTTCTGGTGCAATAATAGATAAAAAAGGTTCTTTGTTTTTGTTATGGTATAAATGATAGTTTTCACCAAAAACTGGCTCGAAACTAAATTTTGCATTGTAAATTAAATCATTATACTCAAACTTTTGCATTAAAGCTTCGTATTCTTTTTTAACCTCGTCAAATTTAGATTTTAGTTGTTTGTTTACACGTTGTATACCATCGTTTTTCCAACTTGCTGTATTTAACGGTTTAATTACTGGCGAACTTGCAGAAGTACCATAAGGTTTTAAAGCAGCGTCATACTGCTTTGTTTCTTCGTTAAAAACAACCAAATCTGGTTTTTTTGCATCGTCTTTTTTCATTATTGCAAAAATACAATATTAAATAGTTAGGAATATTATTTTGTTAAAATTTTAACGGGTAATATTTAAGAGCTCTTCACAAAATAGAGTTTATAAACGAATGAAAAGATAAACTATCAATAATAAATGAAAATAGGAATTAATTCGTAAAAAAGTCGAACACGTTGCTTATTGCACTTGTTTTGGTTTTGTAAAACTCGGTATATGTACAGCGCTCACAAGTTACGCTTGTAAATTTTTGGTTTTGGATATCGAAAATTTTTGATAATGTACCACCTGTTGCACGCATTTGACCTAGTTTATAGTGTTTTGACTGGCATTTTGGGCAGGTGTAGTTTCTAATTTGATTGCTCATACTTTTGTTTGTTTCACTAATTAGTAATTATTTTTTGATTTTGTTACAATTTAAGAAGAAAAACTAACTTTTATAGACTAGCTGCGTTAGGGATTGCAATGGCATCCTTTTTATGCTAAACTTAATTCAGCAGCTATTAAATAGCAAAAAATAAGTATTTAAAAAGCAAACTGATAAAATAAATTCTGCATAAAAAGATATAATGGAAAGCCGTTTAAACGCCCAAAAAACAATTATTATTATGTAATTTTGCATTTCAATTTATTTACAATATGTCTGAAGATAAAAAGTCGCTCAATTTTATAGAGCATATTATAGAGGAGGATTTGGCAAATGGAATGCCAAAAGAAAACTTACGTTTTCGTTTTCCACCAGAACCAAATGGATATTTGCACATTGGGCACACCAAAGCAATTGGCATTAGTTTTGGTTTAGGACAAAAATATAATGCGCCTGTAAATTTACGTTTCGATGATACAAACCCTGCAAAAGAGGAGCAAGAATATGTAGATGCAATTAAGAATGATATTGCTTGGTTGGGTTACAATTGGGCAGAAGAGTGTTATTCTTCCGACTATTTTCAGCAATTGTATGATTGGGCAATTTTATTGATTAAAGATGGAAAAGCGTATGTAGATAGCCAAACGTCTAAAGAGATGCGTGTGCAAAAAGGAACCCCTACTGAGGCTGGAACTAACAGCCCTTTTAGAGATAGATCTGTAGCAGAAAACTTGGAGTTATTTCAAGAAATGAAAGATGGTAAGTTTAATGAAGGTGAGCATACATTGCGTGCAAAGATTGATATGAGTTCGCCAAATATGTTAATGCGTGATCCTTTGATGTACAGAATTATGTACAAAAAGCATCATAGAACTGGTGATGATTGGTGTATTTACCCAATGTACGATTGGACACATGGTGAGAGTGATTATATTGAGCAAATATCGCATTCTTTGTGTTCTTTAGAGTTTAAACCTCATAGAGAATTGTATAATTGGTTTAGAGATCATGTGTATGAATACAGTTCATCTAATTTTCCTTTACCACCAAAACAACGCGAGTTTTCTCGTTTGAATTTGAGTTATACCATAATGAGTAAACGTAAGTTGCTAACTTTGGTTGAAAAAAATATTGTTTCTGGTTGGGATGACCCAAGAATGCCTACTATTTCTGGTTTACGTAGACGTGGTTACACACCTGCATCTATTAAAAGTTTTGTAGAAACTGTTGGAGTTTCTAAACGTGAAAATGTTATTGATGTGGCTCTTTTAGAATTTAAAATTCGTGAAGATTTAAACAAAAATGCACCAAGAGTAATGGCTGTTTTAGATCCTGTAAAGGTGGTAATTACCAATTATCCAGAAGATAAAAAAGAGCTTTTAGATGCTAGTTATAACGATTATGAAGAAGGCTTTGGCAGCAGAGAAGTGCCTTTTTCTAGAGAAATTTATATAGAAAGAGAAGATTTTAGAGAGCAAGCAAATAAGAAGTTTTTCCGTTTAAAATTAGGGAAAGAAGTGCGTTTAAAAAACGCGTATTTTATTACTGCCAATAGCTGTACTAAAGATGCTGATGGAAATATTACAGAAATACAATGTACGTATGATCCTTTAACAAAATCTGGCAGTGGCACAGAAGAAAGTAAACGAAAAGTAAAAGGTACTTTGCATTGGGTTTCTGTAAAACACGCTTTAAAAGCAACAGTAAGAGCTTATGATAGATTGTTTTTAGATGAAGCACCAGATGCCCATAAAGACAAAGATTTTATGGAGTTTTTAAATCCGAATTCTTTAGAAATTATCAATGCTTTTGTAGAACCAAGTTTGCAATCTGCAAAGGTTGGAGAGCGTTTTCAGTTTCAACGTTTAGGGTATTTTAATGTAGATGATGACTCAACAAGTGAGAATTTAGTATTTAACAAAACGGTTGGATTGCGAGATTCTTGGGGAGGAAAATAGTTTTTTTAAAATAGAGAAATAAGAAAAAAACAAAAGATCATATGAAAAAATTAATCGTTTTAAGTTTATTGATTTTAGCTTCTTGTAAAACTAAAATGAAAGTAGAAATTGATGAGGCAGAAATTGCTTGTGGGCAATGTCAATTTGATTTAGATTCTGAGGAGGGTTGTAGTTTGGCAGTTCGTTTTGATGATAAAGCCTATTTTGTAGATGGTTTTAATATCGATGATTTTGGTGATGCACATGATAAACATACTGGTTTTTGTGAGGTTGTTAGAACAGGAGAAATCTCTGGTAAAGTTATAGGTGGAAGGTTTGTTTCGAGTTCTATTAAGTTGATAGATTCTGAAAAAGAGTAAAAATAGTATATTATAGATTCCTGCCTTCGCAGGAATGACAAAAAAATCCGAAGTTTGTTGACTTCGGATTTTTTATGCTATAAATTCAGGGTAGAAAATCAATCTAGTTAATTACGGTGCAGGATTAGGGTTTGTGTTATGAACTGCGTTTATTTCTTTAATTATTTCATCAGATAAGTCAATATCTATTGAGTTGATGTTTTCTTTTAATTGACTCATTTTTGTAGCGCCAATAATATTACTTGTTACAAATGGTAATTGATTGATAAATGCCAACGACAATTCTGTTAATGTTAGTCCGTTTTTCTTAGCAATTTCGTTATACTGTTTTACTGCATTTTCTGGATTTGCACCCATATAACGTGCAATAAATCTTGGAAAAAGATTACCTCTAGAACCTTCTGGACTGCCACCGTCTAAATACTTACCTGTTAAAACACCTTGAGCTAATGGAGAATAAGCTAACAAACCAATATTTTCTCTTAAACAAACTTCAGAAGAACCTGTTTCAAACTTTCTTAAAATTAAAGAATAGGCATTTTGGATAGTTACCGGTTGTGCTAAATTTAAGTTTCTGGCAGTTTCCATGTATTTCATCATTCCCCAAGGTGTCTCGTTAGACAAACCATAACTTTTAATTTTTCCTTGTTTAATTAAATCGTTTAAAGTTTCTATAATTCCAGCAAAATCTTCTGCCTTATTTTTGGCATTATCTGTAATAAAGTCTCTGGTTCCAAAAACGTTTACACCTCTATTTGGCCAATGCAGTTGGTATACATCTATATAATCTGTTTGTAAGCGTTTTAAACTGCCTTCAATGGCTTCTAAAATGTTTTCTTTTGTAATTCCTCCTTTTCTTATGTGTGCTGTGTAGTCTCCTCCACCAGCAATTTTAGTTGCTAAAACTACTTTTTCTCTGTTGCCTGTTTTTGCAAACCAATTACCAATAATACGTTCTGTATCTGCGTAGGTTTCTGGAGTTGCTGGAACAGGATATAATTCTGCTACATCAAAAAAGTTTACACCTTGTTCTAAGGCATAATCCATTTGTTCAAAAGCTTCTTCTTGTGTGTTTTGGTTTCCCCAAGTCATAGTTCCTAAACAGATCTTACTAACTTTTATATTGGTATTTGGTAAGTATGTGTATTTCATATTTTAATTTGTAATCGTGTAAGTGTTTATTTGTATAAATGTTCAAAGCTTAAAAACAAAACTATAACTTATAGCTCTTAAAAACAATAAGCGCATAATTATAAAAATTATACGCTTATAGGGATATGTTATAATTGAACTTTTAAAAGCTCATTTTAATGTTAAAATTATTAATTGTTTTGTTTTCAATTTAGGTTAAAAAACTAAGCAAAATCAACAATTAAACTTATTTCTGAATTGCTTCTATACCAGGTAAAATTTTACCTTCTAACATTTCTAACATAGCACCACCGCCTGTAGAAACATAGCTTACTTTGTCTGCAAAACCAAATTGTTTAACGGCCGCCACAGAATCGCCACCACCTACTAATGAAAAAGCCCCATTTTTAGTCGCATTGTCTATAGAATGACCTAAAGCAATTGTACCTGCAGCAAAAGATTCCATTTCAAAAACACCTAAAGGACCATTCCATAAAATGGTTTTAGATTTGTTTACAATTCCATCAAAAATTTCTCTTGATTTTGGTCCAGCATCTACACCTTCCCATCCATCAGGTATTGCATTTATATCGCAAACTTGCGTATTTGCATCGTTAGAAAAATCATCAGCAGCAACTACATCTACAGGAATATGAACTTGAACTCCTTTTGCTTTTGCCTGCTTTAAAATATCTAACGCTAATTCTTGTTTATCATCTTCGCAAATAGAATTACCAATTTTACCACCTTGTGCTTTTATAAAAGTAAAACTCATACCACCACCAATAATTAAATGGTCTACTTTGTCTAAAATATTTTCGATAACTGTAATTTTAGATGATACTTTTGCACCTCCTAAAATGGCCAATACGGGTTTTTCTGAATTGTTTAATACCTTATCTATACTTTCTATTTCTCTTGATAATAGGTTACCAAAACACTTATTTTCTTGAAAAAATTGTGCAATAATTGTGGTTGATGCATGTGCTCTGTGAGCTGTGCCAAAAGCATCGTTTACATAAATGTCTCCTAATTTAGATAATTTTTCTGCAAACCCAACGTCACCCTTTTTTTCTTCTTCATAAAAACGAAGATTTTCTAATAATAAAATTTCACCAGGCTCTAAACTAGCAAGGGCTTCTTCCACTTTACTACCAATACAATCTTCTACAAATTTTACATTGCAACCAATAATGTTTACAACAGATTTAACAATGTGTTTTAAAGAAAATGCTTCTTCAAAGCCTTTTGGACGTCCTAAATGGGACATTAAAACACAGCTTCCACCTTGTTCTAAAATATCAATTATTGTAGATTTTGCAGCTTGTATTCTCGTAGTATCTGTTACTTCAAATTTATCATTTAAAGGCACATTAAAATCTACACGAATAATTGCTTTTTTATTTTCGAAATTAAAATCTTTTAGTGTTTTCATTTTTTGGTTCTTCTATTTTTAACAAAAATACCGATTTCTTTAGGTTTTAGAAAACTCAATGCTTAAAAGTTAAGATAACGTTTGCGTAATTTTAAATGCTGATAGCATTAATCATTCTTTAATTTTCTATTTTTTAAATATCTGAAAACTGTATAAATAATTAAAATTGCTCCACCCATATAAGCAAATTTATCTACCAAATAGGGTTTTGACTGGTTGGCAACTGCTATTGCAATTAGTGCCCAAACCCCTATCAATGCAAACCCAAAAAGGTTTCTGTTTTTTACCATTTTTAGATTTAGCCAGGTGGCAATTAGTATCATAATAATGGTCCATAATTGAGGTTGTATACCGAAACCATTCCAATTTATTTTTACTAAATAAGAAGAAACATTGGCGATACTTGCTACAGCTACCCAACCACTATATATTACAAAAGGAAGCACTAAAAATAATAATGTTGTTTTTGAAACTTTTGTTAATTGCATTTGATTTGCCAGTACAATTTTTAATAATGAAAAAAGTAACATGAAAATAAAAACACAAGAAAGCCCTGTATATTCATAAATCCAAGCAAAAACCCAAGCACTATTTACAACACAAGAAACAATAAACCAAGGGCCTATTTTGAATATAAAATCATCATTTTTAACTTTGACAAATAAACTTCTACCTTGATACATTATAAAACCTAAAAGAGATAAATAAATGAATCCCCAAATAGAAAAAGCGTAACCTGCTGGTGTAAAAAGAGAATTTAAATTTCTAGATATTTTACCAATAGTTGTATGGTTTAATGCACCTGTGTTTGATAAGTAATTTACAAAAACTGTAGCTGTAAATGCTATGCTATTTCCAATTTGATATACTTTTTTCATATGGTTAAATTAGTATTTAAAAGTACAAAATTCGAAATACGTTTAGGAAAAACTTATATTTGTGCATGCTTTTCAACCAAATTATAGGTCAAGAACATATAAAAAACCATCTAAAAATTTCTGCCGAAAATGGCAGAATACCACACGCACAATTGTTTGTAGGTAAAGAAGGTAGTGGTACTTTACCAATGGCAATTGCTTATGCACAATTTTTGTTGTGTAGCTTTTCTGAAAATACAGAGGTTTGTAACTTAAAATGCGAAAAATTACAGCATCCAGATTTACATTTTTCTTTTCCAGTTACAACAAATGACAACGTAAAAAAACATCCTGTAAGTAATTTGTTTTTAGAAGATTGGCGTAACTTTATTGCAGAACAACCTTATGCTAGTTTGTTTAATTGGCTACAATATATTGGCGTAGAAAATAAGCAAGGTAATATTGGTGTAGATGAAGCAGAAGATATTGTGAAAAAACTACAATTAAAGTCTTACGAAGGTGGGTTTAAAGTGATGATTATTTGGATGGCAGAAAAAATGAATATTGCTGCTGCCAATAAACTTTTAAAGCTAATTGAAGAGCCACCAAATAAAACAGTTTTTATTTTAGTTACAGAAAACGAAGAGCAAATCATCAACACCATAAAATCGCGTTGTCAGGCATTACATTTTCCTGTTTTGGCAGAACAAGATATTGCAAAAGCATTAATGGAAAGAGAAAATTATGCTGAAAATGAAGCTGCAAAAATTGCACATCAAGCAGAGGGTAATTATAATAAAGCCCTCCATTTAATGCGCAACGATTCTTCTGATTTGATTTTTGAAGAATGGTTTATAGCTTGGATTAGAACCGCTTTTAGGGCCAAAGGAAATGCTGCTGTTGTGCAGCAACTAATTTCTTGGTCGGAAACCATTGCAAAAACAGGACGTGAAACTCAAAAACGTTTTTTAGAATATTGTTTGCAGTTTTTTAGACAAGCATTGTTGTTAAATTACAAATCTGAGCAGTTAGTTTTTATGGAAACAAAAACGGGTTTCGATTTGTCTAAATTTGCACCTTTTGTGCATGCTGGTAATATTTTAAACATCGAGAAAGAGTTAAATAATGCTATGTATCATATAGAAAGAAATGGAAACGCAAAAATTATTTTATTAGATCTTTCTATGAAATTAACGCGTTTTTTACATCAAAAAGAAGAACAGGTTTAAAATGAAAATATCTAACTTTCGGAACTTTATTTGGAACATACTTGAAAATCGAAAAGTTAAGATGTTTTCAAAATTCATATTTATTTCTTTTAAGAACCTGTGAGGTTTGAAACTAAAAACCTTTTTTTAGCTTTTTAGCAACATACAAATCTGCAATGGTAGGGTTTTCTGGGCAAGATTTTATTGGTTCAAAAACATCACCAGCTTTTACAAACCCTGTTTGTAAGACTTTAAAATACACACCACAAAAAGTGGTGTTCCAAAATTGTTTTACAATTTTCATGTTATTAAAACGGATGCCTAATTTATAGCATGGGTCTCGTTGCACTGTGGCTTCTAAAATAACAGTACCCACTTTGAAAGTATCTCCTTGATGTATTTTGGTTTCGTCTAAATCATCAATAGTTAAATTTTCTCCAAACATACCATTTTGCCAATCTAAATCTGGATAATTTGGTTTGAAAAAGTTGTAATGTTTTAAAGAATAGCCATAAATGGCTTGTAATATACCTCCATGGTGTTTTCTGTCAGAAATTTCATCACCCGTTACTTCTTCTGTATCTAAAAAAATAGGTTTGTTTACTGGAAATTTAAAAATACCTGTAGTTACTTTTTTGCCTTTCCAATTTACTTCTTTGGGTTCTCCAATATTTGTTGATATTATTTTCAAAAAATCTATTTTTTAAATTTTGTCAATGCTTTTTTTGTAAAATCAGACAGTACTAACTCACCAGAAATTGCGGCTCTTTCTACTAATAAAGTATTCCAATTTTCGGTTCCTTTCCACAAAGCTTTTTTCATTTCTGATAAAGCATCAGGATTGTAAGAAGCTAATTTTTGTGCAAGTAAATCTACTTCTTCATCTAATTCTTTTACATTTTCAAAAACTTTGGCGTACAGGCCTTTTTCTTTAGCCCAATAAGCATTTTTCCAACTGGTGGCATCTAAAGTAAGTTCTGCTATACCAGCAACACCTATTTTTCTAGAAACCGCAGGTTCTATAACAAAAGGACCAATACCAATGGTAAATTCTGATAATTTTATAGCAGCATGTTCTGTTGCTAAAACATAATCGCAAGCTGCTGCTAACCCAACTCCACCACCAACTGTTTTACCTTGAATTCTTGCTACTACCAATTTACCACAAGTTCTTATGGCATTTATTACATTTGCAAAACCTGCAAAAAATTGTTTGCCTTCTTCTAAATTAGAAATAGCTACCAATTCATCAAAAGAAGCACCAGCACAAAAAGCTCTTTCACCTTCCGATTTTAAAACAATTACAGCAACATCATCATTATTACCAACAGCAAATAACTCATGGGTGAGTCTTTCTAACAGTTCACTTGAAAGGGAATTACTAGCTGGATGCCCAAACTCTATAGTTGCAATATTATTTTGAATGTTGGTGTATAAACTTCCGTTTTGTCTTGTGGTGGTCATAAACGTATCTTTTTGTAAAAATATGATTTAATTCTTAATAGTTCTTGATACATTTTTCTTCATACCTCAGAAAAGTACTCGAACTGATCGGAACATTAATCATGATTTATTAATGGCAAAAACTTGCTTCTAAATTTAAAAACTAATGGCAATCCTCTTGCTAAAATCCAAAATGTAAAAGCAATCCAAATGGCAATTAGTTTGTAATCTAAATAATCAAAAATTAATAAAGTTGGTAAAAAAACCAAGCCAGTTGCTAAAATTAGTAAGTTTCTTAAATATTTCATTTCGCCCATTCCTTTAAACATTCCATCAAAAATAAATGTAATAGAATTTATAGGTTGGGTTATTAAAACAATCCAAAAAATGGTATAAAATTGCTCTAAAACAGCTGGTTCTTGGGTAAATATTTTTCCTATTGAATTGTAAAATAAAAAACCTATTGCTGCCATAATTGTACCAGTTACTATACCATATTTAAATAGTTTATTACTTAAACTAATAAGTGCTTTGTAATTATTTGCCCCTAATAATTTACCAGATAAAATATTGCCTGCGCTAGCATAACCATCTATCATAAAAGCAGCTAATAGCCATATATTTAAGCTAATAGTATAGGCGGCAATATAGGCGGCACCATAACCTGTTGCGTAAGAAGTGGCAAAATAAAGCGCCACATTTAAGGCTATAGTTCTTATAAAAAGATTACCGATCATGCCTAATAATCTTGGTATTTCTGGATGAATGTCAAAAGACAATTTTAAAGAAATAGATGTTTTTTTTATCAATAAAACCAAAGAAATAATAGCCATTGTAATTTGTGCAATTACACTGGCATAGGCTGCTCCTTTTATATTCATTGCTGGTATAAAACCTTCTATACCATACACCAAAATAATATCTAAAACGATGTTTACACTTGCTCCTACTATAGCTATTATCATAGGATAAAAGGTGTTTTGCAAACCTCTAAACGTGCCAAAAATGGCAAACACAAAAAGCGCAAAAGGAAACCCGAAAATTCTGATGTTAAAGTAATCTATGCAATAGTTTAAAATAACACCAGATGCATTATAAAATTGAAAAATCTGCTTAGAAAAAGGATAAGAAATTAGTAAAACCAATACACTACCCAAAACAACTATAGCAATAGCTTGTGCAGGTAGGCTTTTTACTTCGTTTAATTTATTTGCCCCAACATAATGAGATACAATAGAAGAAATAGCACTTCTAATTTGCCCAAACACCCAAACCAACATAGATATAAATGCGCCAACAATACCAACAGCCGCTATACTTTCGGTTGCATTTTCATCAATATTACCAATAATTGCAGTATCTGTAATAGATAAAATAGGTTCTGCTATACCTGCAATTAAAGCCGGTATTGCCAATCTATTTATGTGCTTTAGGCTGATATCTGTTGTCAAATTTTATTTTTTTACAAAGGTACACATCAAAAAACAGAAAAAATTTTATTCATTTAAAAAAATAGTAACTTTGCACCTAAAATAAACGATTATGAAACATATTTTAGTACCTATTGGATCTACAGAAAGCGCACAAAAAACCTTGCAATATGCCATTGATTTTGCAAGTGAAATTAAAGCTAAGATTTTTGTGTTTAGGGCTTATAGTGCACAATCTAAAGCAGGTACAATGATAAATATTGATACCATTATTGAGCGCGAAACCAATTTATACTTAAGAACAATGGTAAGTTCTTGTCATCAAAAAGATGTAGAGATAAAACTAATTTCTGCAAAAGGAAGTGTTTTAGATAGTGTAGATAGTATTGATAATGAATTGGGCATTGATTTAATTATTGTTGGTGCTAAAAGTAACTCAATTAAAGAAGGTTTATTTTTAGGAAATACTGCTGGTAGTTTGGTTAAAAAGAGTAATTTACCAGTTTTAGCTGTGCCAGAAAACTATGTTTATCGTCCAGTTACAAGTGTATTAATGGCTTTTAAATCTGGTATTATTAAAAGTAAAACTGTTTTAAATCCTTTACAATTTATAATTGATAAATTTAAAGCCAATATAAATTTACTACTCGTAAAAACTCCAGAATATACTGAAGAAGATTTAGTATTACACAAAGATATTGAAGCATTGAAAACAACACTTACAGTTACAGAAAATGCTACTACTTTTCAAGGGGTTTTAGAACATATTAAAACGCATAATCCAGATATGTTGTGTGTGTTTAGGCGTAATAGAGGGTTCTTTAAGAAGCTTTGGGAAAAAAATACAATTTTAAAAGAGGAGTTTAACTCTAAAGTTCCTTTATTGGTTTTAAAAGGGAAGTAGATTTTATTTTATTTCTTTAAAAGATAAAGGCTCAAAAGGATAATCAAAAGCACAAAATTTAATTGTTGACTGATAACTTGATTGATTATATTTAAAACCTGTTACTATTTCTGCCAAAGGAATAAAAGCGAAAACTAATACAAGAAAAATAGAAACTATTCTTACTGAAGGTGTTTGTTTATCAGTCTTTGAAAACTGAATATTAATTTGGTCCTAAGTTTCTTTCATAATATAAAGATAGTAAGATTAAATAAAAGTAAATTAATACCTCAAATCAGCAGGTTCAATAAAATCTATTTCTAAATTGTAAATTTCTGAGATATAGCTTTTAATTTCAGTTATAAAGTCTTCTAATTTTTCTGATGTAATATTGGTTTCTGCTTTTCTTCTTGGCAATGCAAAATCTACCGATAAAAAACCACTGTTTAAGTTTTTAAAAGAGTAAATTCCTGCTTCTAAAGGTTGGTTAAAATTATAGTTTTTACTTTGTGTATATAAATAAGCATACAACAAAACTTGGATAGCTTTTAAGTGTTTTTCGTCTCTTAAATTCTCAAATTCTGGAACACGCAAATTACTGCTAGTAACCATACCTGTTTTATAATCTATAATTCTTAAAACACCATTCAACTCATCTACTCTATCTACTTGTCCATGCAATTTTACTGGGTATTCTAAACCATTAATTTTAATTTCTGTAGATAAGTTTTCTTCTGTAGCAATAATTTTAAGTTGATTATTTTTATGCTGCAACAAGGCCTTTTCTTTCTTTAAAAAGTTAGTTACAAATCGGTTTGCGACTTCAAAAATTAAACGGTTTTTGCCTGTGGTTAAATTTCCATTTTTAAAATGTATTTTAAAGTGTTTTGCCACTAAATCTTTTGCCTGTTCTTGCATTGCTAAAATAGCTTCTACCGTCAAAAATTTACCAACAAAAGGAGTATATAATTCGTCTAAAGTTTCATGTACAACAGTACCTAAAGTATTAAAAGCAACTGTTTCTTCTACATCATCAAACTCTTTTATTTTTAAAATTTTTTGCTTGTAAAAACTTACAGGATTGTGCAAATAATTGGTTAAAGCAGATGGTGATATTCCTTTTGCTGCCAATTCTTTTAATCTTTGTAAAGTAGTTTCTGTTTTACCAATTTGTTTTAATTCGGTTTTATTGGTTATTACTTTGGGTGCAATTGTTTTATGCACAATGTCTGGCCTTAACATTTCTAATTGGGTTACAAATCGGCTTTTTTCTCCACTTCCAAAAACATCATGTTCTGTGTTATAGAGTATAAAAACATTTTTTGCTCTTTGTAATAACCTAAAAAAGTGATAAGAAAAAATAGCGTCTTTTTCTCTGTAAGTTGGCAAACCAAATTCTAATTTAACATCAAAGGGAATAAAAGAATTTTGCTGAGAACTTGCTGGTAAAATTCCTTCGTTTGTAGAGGTTAAAATAATGTTTTCGAAATCTAAAACACGGGTTTCTAACATCCCCATTAATTGCAACCCTTTTAGGGGTTCACCATGAAAAGAAAGGGTTTCTGAAGCAATTAACTGTTTAAAAAATAATGCCAATGTTTTTAAATCTGTAAAATAATTAAACTCAGTTTGCAGTGTTTTTAATTGCGTAAAAGCTGTATAAAAACGGAATAAATATTCTTTTTCTAAGTCTGTAGTTTCTTCTTTTAAAAGTGCTATTACACTTAAAATTCTATCTAAAAAATTATGAATAGTTGTATACTTTTTAAATAAGCCTAGTAGTACATTTTTAACTGATGCGTCTGTAGATTCTAATAAAGTTGTAAGCTGATTTTTGGTGATAAAAATATAGTTTTCTTTACCAATTTCTTCTGTAAAATCATCAACCAAATTAGTGTTAGTTGTAGACAACAGTTTGTAGATAGATTGATGTTTTAAAAAACGAATTACATCTTTGTAATAAAACTGATTATCTGCTGTTTTTTGTAACTTTTCTTGTGAAATAAACAGCTGAAAAATAGAAAACAACAAATTGGTTGTTGGGATATCTTTTAAAGGATATCCCATAGTTATGTTTATTGCATTGATGTTTTTAGGTAAAGAATTTAAAGTAATTGGTAGCAACGTTTCGTCGGATAAAATAAGTGCTGTATTTTTAAAATTTGAAAATGTTTCTAAAATTTCGCCAGCATATTTTATTTGCGTGGTGTTTTTAGAAGCGCCAATTACTTGAATATTTTTATCTGAAGAAAAATGATTACTCAGATTTTTTAAACTGTTTTTCTCATAAAACTTCCACTCTTTTTTATACTTTCTAATAAAAGTACCTGCTTGATGATTGCTTTTGTAAAACGTTTCATCTAAATCCCAATAAATATCAGAATTACCAGTTGATAACACTTTTTGAAACAAAAATTCTTCTGCTTTATTTAAAGCATTAAAACCTATAAAAATATACTTTTTATGGGTGTTTCCCTCAATAAATTGGTCTATATTATTGCAAGCTTCTCTATACATTAAACCTTGATAACCAATTTTATTTTCGAGTAAAAACTGATAAAGAGGTGCGTAAAAATTATGTAACTTTTCTAAAAAAGAGTAATGATCTTTCATGAACTCTGTTTCTTTAAAAGTACCTATTACAGACCATTTTTTTAACCTTTGTATGTCTCTTAAATAAACAAATATTTCTTTTGTATCTACCAAATGTTGGTCTATTTCATTAAAATCTTGCAGTACAGTAAACGCCCAAGATGCAAACGTATCAAAAGTATCTGGTGCTTTTTCTAAACTTTTATAAATGGTATAAAAATGAAATAATAATTGAATGCTATCTGCTTTTTTTATACCAGAAACTTGTTGAATAAACTGTTCTATATTTAAGGTTTCTGGTAAAAACCCAACCGAAATTTTATCTTTTAAAGTTTGTTTTAAAAAAACCTTTGCTCTTTGAGATGGTAAAATAAAAACCACATTATCAAAAGACTTGGTCTCTTTTAAAATAGCATCTAAAGTTTCTGAAATAAAGGTTTGCATAGAATTTTTTATATTGAATTGGATTTTCTAAATTACAAAAACTAACTTTTATACTAGTTACATCTTTAAAATAAATTTTAATGAAAAACGAATTAAGCATTGTAGGCATTCAGGCAGATTTGGTTTGGGAAAACCCAGCAAAAAATATTACTTTTTTTAATGATACCCTAAACAACTTAAAAAGTAAGGTTGATCTTGTTGTTTTGCCAGAAATGTTTGCTACCGGTTTTACAATGGAGCCTTCAACAATTGCAGAAAAAATGGATGGTTTTTCTATTTCTTGGATGCAAAAAGTTGCAAAAGAAAAACAGCTTGCCCTTTGTGGTAGTTTGGTAATATCTGAAGATGATAATTTTTACAATCGATTTGTTTTTGTGCATCCTTCTGGAAAACTTGAAACGTATGATAAAAGACATACTTTTACTTTGGCTGGAGAGGATAAAAAATACACAGCTGGCACAAAAAAAGTAATAATAAATTATAAGGGATGGAAAATTTGCCCATTAATTTGTTACGATTTGCGTTTTCCTGTTTGGGCTAGAAATACAGACAATTACGATATTTTAATTTATATGGCAAATTGGCCTGTTGCAAGAATAAAAGCATGGAAAACCCTCTTAAAAGCACGTGCTATAGAAAATATGTGTTACACAATTGGTGTAAACAGAATAGGAAAAGATGCCAATGATTCTATATATTCTGGTAACTCTATAGCCATCGATTATTTAGGTGAAGAATTATCGGAGCTAGCTAAAAATAAAGTTGGAATTATTAGCACTCGTTTTTATAAAGATAAACAAGATGAAATTAGACAAAAACTAGGTTTTTTAAATGATAGAGATTTTTTTAAAATTGTGTAATTGTTTAATTGTTTAGGGTTATACTCCTAAATAGTTTTTTAAAGAATCTTAGAAAACAAAGTAATAGTATCAAAATAGAATAAAAAAGACCCTTTAGGTTTTAAAAACCTGAAGGGTCTGTATTTTTTTCTTCTATTAGCTAGCAAACAAGACTAGCCCAGATTGAAGCATTTGTTTGAGCTCTTTTTTGTCTTTTTCGACAAAAAAAGCGAGTGCGAAAAGCTGGAAATAGCTTCAAATAAAATTACGCTGGTAACATCCATTTGAATTGAAACTTTGTATCTGGCACAGAAATACGTTCTGTAATTCTGTACATTCTATCTGGAAGTTTCATTAAATAATCTCTGGCTTTTTCTGCCTCTGGAGTTAAATTGGTAATTTTATCAATTTCCCACATGGTGTTCAATTTCTTTAAAATATCTACATAATCAAAACCTGTGTAAACACCTACTCTTTGTGCTATTGTAGAAAAATCATCAAACAAACTGCCCTTTGCGCCAAAAGATTCTCTAAGGTGCATTGCAGGCATTACTATTTTGTGTTTCATCATGTGTTGGAAAGCCAACATCATTTCACTTGGGTCTATTTTAAAAATTTCTTTTACAAAATGTGCATATGCTTGGTGGTGTCGCATCTCATCACCCGCAATAATTTTAGACATTTTTGCTAAGGCTTTATGCCCTTTTTTACGTGCAATTTTTGCTACGTTGTTATGTGAAATATAGGTTGCTAATTCTTGAAACGTAGTGTATACAAAGTTTTTATAGGGGTCTGTTGAGGTACCAATATCAAAACCATCTGCAATTAAATGTTGGGTAGATATTTCTACTTCGCGCATGTTTACTCTGCCAGATAAATACAAATATTTATTTAAAACATCTCCATGTCTGTTTTCTTCTGCTGTCCATGTTCTTACCCATTTTGCCCAAGAATTGTCTGGGTCTTGAGAAACTCCATCAAGATCTAACAACCAAGATTCGTAGGTTGGTAATGCTTCTTCTGTAATGGTATCTCCTACTAAAACTACCCAAAAATCGTCGTGTAATTCTTTAGATAGTTCTCTAATTTCTTCTACTTCTGTGATAAAAGAATCTTTTTGGGAGTTTGGTAAAAAGTCTGTTGGTTGCCAAACTTTTTCTGGTGTTATTAAATATTTATCAACGAAAGTCTGCATCTTTTTCTCAAGATTTAGCATCACTTCGATTCGTACATTTTTTATAGACATAAATTTATTTTATATATTCTTTAATTACGTTTTCTGTTTTTTCTAATAACTCATCAAAAGGTAATGAGTTAATTGGTATAGGCTTATGTGTTGTTATGGTTATTGGATTGCCAATACCTAATGGAAATTTACCATATTTAAACACTTTCCAAGAATTGTTTATAGTTAAAGGTACAACATAACCTTCTTTATTATATTTTGTAATGACTTTTAAGCCATTTGTAGCAAATTTTTTTGGCTGGCCATTTCTACTTCTTGTGCCTTCTGGAAAAATAATTGCGCCCCAATTATTTTCTTTTATTCTTTTAGAAAAGTTTGCCAAAGCTGATATGGCTTGTTTTGGGTCTTTTCTATTAATGAGTGCTGCACCTCCATTTCTTAAATTGTAGGATACACTTGGTATGCCTCTACCGAGCTCTATTTTAGCGACAAATTTTGGATGTTGTTTTCTAAAAAACCATCCTATTGGTGGAATATCAAAAGTAGATTGATGATTGGACACAAATATAACTGTGGTATTTTCTGGAATTTTATACTTGTTTTTTAAACGAACTGGTACTCCTATGATTAACATAGATTTTACTAAGAAAAAATTTAAAGCGGCTACTACTTTTGCGTGTGCATTATGCCCAAATAAATTTAAACTCACCCATTGCAATGGATGAAATATAAGTAGCAATAAAAAAAACACCAATACAAAGATTGGTGATAATATATAACTTAGAATTTTCATTTTTTTAATTTACAACCAATTGTTCCAAGGAATTCTAGATAGTATTAAAACCAAACCTATTCCGTAAAATATTACAAAACTTTTAAACTTTGCAGCATCTTCTGTTTTCTTTTTGTGTTTAGACCATCCTATTGTTATAAAAACGATGGCTAAAATCATCATTATTGGGTGCTCTACAGCTAATAATCTTACTGTTTTATCTTTCATTACTGCACTAGCATCAGAAGTTAACATATTAAACCAAGGAGACATAAAGTACCAAGCCAAACCTATTAGTAGTTGAATATGAGATACTATAAGAGTAAATAAACCAATTCTTAAATCTTTATCTTTAAATTGTTTTTTTTGAACAAGACCAATTATAGCATTTATTACTGCAAATATTAGTATAATTATTACTAAATATGCCCAATAAGAATGTACTTCTTTCATAATATATTGTTTGTTTTAGGTTGCTGTAAAGTTACTAAATTTTAGTCATAAAAAAACCACCTTTTACAAGGTGGTTTTATATAATTTAATGGGTTTATTAGTTTCTTACGTAAACTCCACCTTCTAAAATATAATTGATTACAATATTTCTAGATGAACCATCGTATACGTAAACAGTTATTGCAAATTTCTGACCCTCTTCCATATTAGGGAAATTATTAACAATAACTGTATTAAGTGCAGCATCTACTTGTTCATTTGTCCAATTAAATGTACTTATGTTTCCATAAGCCTCAAGGTTTTGAACTGCAACCTCATAACCAGTCTCATTTTTATATGTACTTACAATTAAAGCATAATCATCAGCATCTAACTCATACTTAATTGTATTATCTGGTACCCAAGAAGAACCATCATGAGCGAGTTGTAAAGAAGCTGTAATTGTAGATTCAAAACCAGACCAAACACCTGCTTTTTTAGTATATAAATCTCCACGAACTTGGGCTCCACTTGAACTAGAATAGTAATCATAAATAACAGTTAAAGCATCACCTTCTAGAGCGTAAGGATATTTTTTATCTAAGAAGGTTGGTAAATAATCTGATGGAGGCGTTGAACTTCCAAAATTATCATATCTTCCAGGTTGTCCTGAAGCTTCTCCCATTGAATCAAAGTCTGCTGAACTAACAAAGTATACATCTTCTACAGCTTCCCATTGTCCTCCTGTATACATAAAAAACGCTCCCATATCAGATGTATCACCAGTTGCTCCTAATGTTTTTACTGCTATATTTTCAACTCTCCATCTACAAGCATCAGAATCTGTAGATTTATATTTTAGAGCAATGTTTATTTTTTTTCCATCATAAGCAGAAAAATCATAATCTTCTGAAGCAGCCATATCTCCTGTTGCTGGACTACTTAATGTAATCTCATCCCAAGTAGCAGTAGCAATATCACCTGTATAATCAGTAGAAACTAAAATTTTAAGTAAAGAAGGATCATTTGCATAATCTAATTCTTGTGTGATTTGAAATTTAAGATTAGACTGATTAGTTAAATCGATTTTTGGTGATACAATCCATTCTGTATTTGCAACTTGACCACCAAAGTAACTATTACCTTGTATATAACCAGATTGTGATGTCCAAACGTCATCACTACCAAACTCTTCAGCAACAACCCATCCTTCAAAACTTCCTGCAAAATTGTATTCTACAATATTTGCTAAACCAACAACTGGAGTTTCAGTATATTTCTTATATTTTGCTAATAAAATTTGCCCTTCTGTAGGGTTTGCTACTTGAGTACTCAATATAGCTGGAATTTGATCAATTTCATTTACATCTGGGTAAAACCCAAATGCATCACTTCCTGTTGCAGCATAATCTGAATTTGAAAACTCATAACTAGAAGCTTTTGTATAATCGCTAATACCAGGTGCATTACCAATATATAACTGATATTCTATTAATGCCGAAGATCCTTTTCCCCAAACTGGATACTTATTTGCTAAAAAATCTGGTAAAGTTGCTTTAGCATCATCTTCTGAACTAAAACTACCATAAGGTAATTCTAACTCATCATAATCTTCATCTGTAAGTGTATAAACAACGTCTCCAACAACAGCATTAGATTTAGCATCTAATTCTGTATTGATATCTTCTAATGGCTCACAAGAAGTGAACACCATTGAAAAAAATGTTAATAATAATAGTATTTTTTTCATTTTTATATTTTTTATTATCTAAAATTTAACTCTTAAGCCTAAACTAAATGTTCTACCTGCACCATAATAAACTTGTGCTGTATCATAATTTGATGTAGGTCCATCATTTGCATCTGAAATATATTCAACATCAAAAATATTATACATATTTCCAGTTAGCATTGCATCAAACTCTCCTATATTAAATCCATGTCTGAAACCTAAATCAAATAAATTAAAAGCTGGCATTTCCCAAGGGTTTACACCCTCATCACTTGGATCTCTTTTGCTTGTTACATTCATTGTAGCATAATTATTTCCAGCGTGGTTATAATCTAACGTAATAATTGTTTTGTCTAATAAGTCGTATGCAACTCCTAATGCATAAGTGGTTTGAGCAGCATCAGAAACCTTTAATCCTTTTGCATATATTACTCCTGTTTCTATAACTTCTCCAGTTGTGTCATTAAAAGTTCTTGCAAACGCGTTATCTTTCCACTCCCAGTCTCCTAAAGATGCCATACCTGTAATAGATAACTTTTCGAAAGGTTTGAATAAGAAATCTACTTCTATACCTCTATGCAAAGCATCTAGACCTGTTACACTAGTTGTAATTAAGGTTCCATTAGCACCTGGTAAATCAAAAGTACTAGCTCTATCTAACCAAGCTGTATGGTACAAATTAACATTTGCAGAAAACATTTGAGATTTAAAACCATAGCCTAGTTCTGCACTAAAAACTTTTTCGTTTAATGCTCCTTCGAATAAATCTACATCATAATCGCTATTAAAAACACTATCCCAAAAAGGTGCTCTTGAAAAATATCCAATATTTGCAAATACGTTACTTTTTTCATCTAAATTATAATTAGCACCAGCTTTTGTACTATAGCCAACAAAATTTACTTTATCAGATTGTCTTGTTTCATTTCCAAAAGACATAAAGTCTTTTTTGCGGTAAGATGTATTTGATAAAGATGTTGATACAAATACTGATAAATCATTTAAGCTATATTCTAATTGCCCGAAAAAACCATATCTAACTACTGTTCCATCATAGTCTTTATTAAACCTGTCTCCAACTTCTAATGCTTGACCTCCTGTTCTTTCATCTAAATCATCATTGTAAAAATACTGCCCTCCTAATAAATCTGTAACTTCATACCAGTGAGACCCTACATAGTATCTTCCGTCTAAACCTCCAGAAAAGACAAGATTTTCAGTTAAATCTGTTTTTAAAGTTGATAAAATACCATACCATTTATGTGAGTTTCTAGAAGCAGCAAAGAAATCTGTAGCTCCTAAAGCTCCATTCATTTTATTCTCATCAACAATTTGATCAAAATCTATAGGTTGATCAATATCGCCTAATCTATAATCATTATTATTAAACTTTGTTCCTCTAGATCTTCTACCTCCACCATCACCAAATGAAGCATATAAGCTAGTTGTTAAAAAAGTTTGATCAGATATAATCCAATCATGATTTAATGATAACTGAGGTTTGTGGTAGAAGTTAAATGACGTATTTTCTACTTTACCATTTCTATATCCCCAATCTGGATTAAATCTTTTACCTCCTTGTTCTGTAGCTCTATATTGAGCAATAGTTCTTCTGTTAAATCTTTGTCCGTGTTCTTGTATTGTACCAATTGCGTTAAAAGATAATTTATGATTGTCGTTTAACTGATTAGATATATTTAAAAAATAATTTACACCATCAAATTGTAAACCATCTACGTAACCTTCACCTGAAATTGTTGCTACAGATGCAGTTACTGCTAACCCATTATCCATTAATCCTGTAGAAAGAGTCATACCATATTTCTGATATCCATCATTACCTGTATGCATTCTAATAAGACCTCCTTTTTCTGCATCTGTGGATTTAGAAATAATATTAATTGTTCCTCCAATAGAAGGCACAGCTACTTTAGAGGCTCCTAAACCTCTTTGTACTTGCATAGCAGATGTTACATCAGATAAACCAGCCCAATTAGACCAATAAACTGCTCCATTTTCCATATCATTTACAGGAATACCATTTATCATAACAGCAACGTTTTGTGACCTGAATCCACGTAAATTTATTCTTCCATCACCATATCCACCACCTTGCTTAGTAGCATACACACCAGGAGTTGATTTTAAAATTTCTGGAAATTCTTGATTCCCTAATTTTGCCTCTATCTGAACAGCTTTTACTGTAGATACTGCAACAGGTGTTTTTCTACCAATTGCAAAAGACGTTGCAGTAATTACAATTTCATCTAATGCACCAGTATCCTCTAGTAATTGGATATTGAAATTGTTTTTAGCACTAGAAAAAGCTACTTCTTTAGCTTGGTAACCAATAAAAGAAACTACAATTGTTCCTGAACTAGTTTTTGAATTTAAAGTAAATTTCCCATCAAAATCTGTTGATGTACCATTAGTTGTTCCTTTTACAAGAACACTAGCACCAGGCAAAGGTTGGTTAGATTGATCTAATACTTTACCTGTAATTTTAGTTTGTCCTAAAACTGTAGCTGTTACAAAAAACAGAGCCACAATTAACAAGTTTTTAAAATTTTTCATTGTTTTATTATATGATTTGAATTGTTCTGAAAAATTATTTTTTTTAAAGGTTTGCAATGTTAATTTAATGTTAAGTTTTAACAAAGAATTAAGGAGTTTAAAACTATATAAATTATTTTAACAATTGATTTTTAACAAGTTATATATCAACAAAATTGTTAACAAGACAAGAAAATAGTGTTAAGCTTTATGAAAGTAATTTTTTAACTCTTAAACTATTGCTTGTTTAATAACTTTTTGGCAAGTTCTTTTCCTAATTCTACTCCAAACTGGTCGTAACTATAAATATTCCATAAAATTCCTTGTGCGTAAATTTTATGTTCATATAAGGCGATTAACTTCCCCAAAGATTTTGGCGTTAGTTTGTCAAAAAGAATGGCATTGCTTGGTCTATTACCTTCAAAAACTTTAAATGGAAGTAATTGATTTATTTTAGCTTCATCTCCAGAAAATTTTAACTCTAAATGAACTTCTTCTTTGGTTTTACCAAATGCCAAAGCATCCATTTGTGCATAATAATTTGCCATTAATTTTTTATGATGATCTGTTAACCCATATAAAGATTCTTTGTATCCAATAAAATCTGCAGGAATTAACTTTGTACCTTGATGCACCAATTGCATAAAAGCATGTTGCATGTTAGTACCTGTACTACCCCAAACAATGGTTCCTGTTTGATAGTCTATTTTGTCTCCATTTCTATCTACTCCTTTACCATTGCTTTCCATAATGGCTTGTTGTAAATAATCTGGTAGCTTTTTTAAATACTGTGAGTAGGGTAAAACTGCTTCGGTTTCTGCACCGTAAAAATTGTTATACCAAATACTTAAAAGTGCTAAAATTACGGGTATATTTTGATTAAAATCTGTATTTCTAAAGTGGTTATCCATTTCTTCTGCTCCCTCTAAAAGCGCTTTATAATTATCAAAACCAACTGATAAAGAGATCGATAAACCTACTGCAGACCAAAGTGAAAAACGACCTCCAACCCAGTTCCACATAGGAAATACATTTGCTTTGTCTATACCAAAGCTATCTACTGCTTCTAAATTTGTAGATACTGCTACAAAGTGTTTTGGAATATCAAAAATAGTTGCTGATTTTAAAAACCAATTTTTTATAGTTTCTGCATTGGTAATGGTTTCTTGTGTTGTAAATGTTTTTGATACAATTACAAAAAGTGTTGTTTCTGGATTTAAGTTTTTAATAATTTCAGAAACATGGTCTCCATCAATATTAGAAACAAAATGCGTATTTAATTGATTTTTGTAGTATTGTAAAGATTCTACTACCATATCTGGCCCCAAATCTGAACCACCAATACCAATATTTACAACATCTGTAATAGATTTACCTGTGTAGCCTTTCCATTTACCAGAAATAACTTTATTACTAAAACTTCTTATTTTTCTTAAGGTAGTTTGTATTTGTGGCTTTATATTTTTTCCATTAACTAAAATTGGTTCTTCAGAAGTGCTTCTCAGTGCTGTATGCAATACTTCTCTACCTTCTGTAACATTAATTATTTCTCCGGTAAATTGCTTTTTTATAGCATCTTTTAGATCTACTTCATTTGCCAATTCTACCAATAAATCTATGGTTTCTTGCGTTATTTTATTTTTAGAAAAATCTACTAATAAATCATTAAACTGTATAGAAAAATCTGTTTGTCTATTAGAGTTTTTGTACAAATCTTTTATAGAAATGTTTTTGTTTTCATTAAAATGATTTGTTAATTTTTTCCAAGCTTTTGTTTTGGTAGGGTTGATATTTTGTAATGCCATTGTTTTAATTTTGTGCAATTTCTTCTGTAATTACAGGAGGTTCTTCTATTTGTAACTGATTATTATCTAATTGATATTTTAAAGGAGCAATAAAATTTAAAAATTCTGGTAGTAAACTTTTCTTTAAGGGTTCTGCTTCTGGTAATTTGGTTTTAGGGCTTAAAGGATTTACTTGTCTGCCGTTTTTCCAGAAACGATAACACACATGTGGCCCACCAGTATTTCCTGTCATACCAACTGTACCAATAACCTGCCCTTGTTTTACATAGTCTCCTCTTTTTACTTTTCTTCTTTTCATATGTAAATATTGGGTAGAATAAGTACCATTATGTTTAATTTTTACATAATTACCATTACCACCTCTTCTTGCAGATTCTATGACAGTACCACTTGCGGTTGCAATAATTGGTGTTCCTATATTTGCAGCAAAATCTGTGCCTCTATGAGGTTTTACACGATTGCCATAATAGGCAATTCTTCTTCTTAAGTTGTATCTAGAAGAGATTCTATATTGAAATTTTATTGGCGCTTTTAAAAACTGACTTCGTAGAATATTTCCTTTTTGGTCATAATATTCTGGTATGCCTTTTATGGAATCTGCTACAAAACGAAACGCATATAAATCTTCTCCTTTATGATTAAAAACAGCAGATTTTATATTACCATAGCCAGCAAATAAAGAATCGTTTATAAATTTTTCTTCAAACACCAATTTAAAAGAATCTCCTTTTTGAAGTTTGTAAAAATCTAAAGTCCATGCATAAATATCTGCAACTGCCCAAGTAAGATTTGGTGATAAATGCAAACTATCCATTGTGTTAGAGAGGTTTGTATTTATGTTACCCTCTACAATTCTTTCTTTGGTTTTTATAGGCTGCAAGTAAGTGTAAGCTTGTATTATAGAGTCTTTAAAATCTACTACTGTGGCTTTTATTTTATTGTTTTTATAAATAAAAACCTTGGCTTTTTCTAAAGAATCTTTGCTAGATAAAATCATGTAGGGTTTTCCTGCTCTTACTCTTCTAACATCAAAAACCTCTTTTATGCTTCCTGCAATTTGGTATATTTTTGGGTAATCTACATGGTGTCTATCCATAATTTCGCCAAAACTTTCGCCGCTTTTAATAGTATCTAAAGTTACTTTATAATCATCTAATTTATAGCCGAATTTATATACAGGTTTGGGTTTTACGGTTTCTATTGCCTTTTTATCTTCGTTTTTACAAGCGTAAAAAAAGATGGATAATAATAAAATGTAAGTTATTTTTTTTAACAATTGAAAGCGTATTAGATGAACGCTCAAAAATACAAATAAAATTGATTTATTTGAACTCTATTTTAGGAAGTTCCGATAACGGTTTCGTTAGAGTTTTAATAAATTTATCAAAAATTATCTTTGTCTATTTAAAGTTGTTAGCTAACCCTTTATAAGCTTCTAGTTCTGCTCTAAGAGATCCTACAGATAATGATGCACTCATTTTAATTGGAATTTTATTAGCATCATCAGTAATCCAAATAGTAACACTTTCTTGTGCTTTAAAAATTCTGCCAGATTGCACTAATGGTCTAAAAACTAACGTATTTATATCGCCAAATTTAGAGTCTAAAACCTGTTTACCTAAAAATCTAAGTTTAAAAGGATAGATCTGCTCATCCATAAAAATATCTATGGCTATTTCATCTCCTTTTTTCATGTCTTTTACATCTTGATTTCTTAAATAATAAAATGCAGATAACATATCTTGTACATTTAAAACAGAAATTATAGTATCTTTTTGTTTGATAAAATCTTGAACGTAAGCGTGATTCGCTTTCTTATTAAATGTAGTTATGGTATGTTTTTTATAACCTCCTTCGTTTATTTTTCTTTTAAATAAATAGGGCGATACTTCATTTTTATCAAAATAACTTTCATATAAATCGTCTACTTTAAAAAACCATTTTATCATACCAGATGTCCAACCAGAACCTTTTGTATGAAATACTTTTTTGCCATTTAAGTCTGTCTCTTCTACTTCTAAAATAGCAGTGCCAGCTCTTAAAAATCCGCTATAACTCATTTTATAACGCAACCATTCTCCACTTTTAAAAGCCTGAATTTGTTGTTGTGATACAATTGCCGTTGAGATAAAAAGAAAAGTAAATAATAGAATTTGTTTTTTCATAGTTTTTCAAAATTATAAAAAAGTATTGACAATTAGCGTTCCAAAAAAGAAAAATAGCGTAAGAGATCTTTGTAAACCACTTTTTAACAATTTTTTAAAATGTACCCCAGTTTTTTAGTTCTTTTACTGACCATAAATATGGATAAAAAACTCTTCTCTGATATTTTGGGTGCATATATTTACGCCAATTACTACCCCCTGTTGCTTCTAAATCGGAGTCTTTACCACCAATATATTTTGCTGCTGTATTGTAATGTGCCATTACCCACTTTACGTTTACAGTATAATCGTAATGACGCATTGCTTTGATTAAATCTTCGTTTTCTTGAACTTCTTTAGGTAATTGTTTGTATTTTAGAGATAGATTAATGTTGTTATAATCTTCCATAAAATCTATAAAATCTCCCATATATTTTTTTTCAAAAAGATTTAATAAGGTTGATTTTTGACCCGTTGTGTAATTTTTACCTGCTGCTTGCCAATATAAATGATTGTAGGCATTTCTAAAAGATGAATTTCTATCAATTGTATCTCTGTAACGTGCATCTATTAAATTAATTAATTCTGTAGATGCAAATTCTATTTTTCTGTATTGTGCTGATTGAAAACCACTTGCAGGTGTTAATGTATTTCTAAATTTTAGGTATTGTTCTTTTTCCATACCATCTGTCATTACTGTAAATGAGCTACAAAGCATGTCAAAATACCTGCTTATTCTGCCTAAATGCATGGTAAATTTATCTGCAGAAATATCTGTTGCTTTTGCAACCTGATTAATTTCCCATAAAATCATTTTAAACAATAATTCGTTTACCTGATGATACATGATAAACACCATTTCATCTGGCTGGTTGGTTCTTGGAGTTTGCAAGCCTAAAAGTGCATCTGTCTGAATATAATCCCAATAGGTAATGGGTGTACTGTGCAGTAAACCTTCTAACATGGCATCTACAGGAACACCTAGTTTATCGTACTTTTCTTCTATAGCTTTTAAAATTTCTTCTCTGTTCATGTATTGATATAAAAAAATTATTAGGATTGATTGGTGTGGTATAAAGATACTAAATAAAGACCTTTCAGGTTTTTGAAACCTGAAAGGTTATTAATATTTAAAAATAGTAACTCAAACTAAAAATTAGTAAACTTTAAAGTGTTCCTCTTTTTGCTTGTTCTCTTTCTATAGATTCAAATAAGGCCTTAAAATTACCTGCTCCAAACCCTTTGGCTCCCATTCTTTGAATGATTTCGAAAAACAAAGTTGGTCTATCTTCTACTGGTTTTGTAAATATTTGCAACAAATAACCTTCTTCATCTGCATCTATCATAATACCCAACGCTTTTAAACTTTCGATATCTTCTCTTAATTCGTGACTAAATGCTTCTAATCTATCAGGAACAGCTTTGTAATATTCTTCTGGTGGTGTAGATAAAAACTCCACTCCATTTAAGCGTAATTGTGTAACTGTAGCAACAATATCATCTGTGGCAACAGCAATGTGTTGCACACCTGCACCTTCGTTAAAATCTAAATATTCTTCTATTTGTGATTTTTTTTTACCCTCTGCTGGTTCGTTTATTGGAAATTTAATGCGTCCATTTCCATTAGACATTACTTTACTCATTAATGCTGAATATTCTGTATGGATTTGCTTATCATCAAAAGATAAAAAGTTTTCGAAACCCATGACATCTTCGTACCATTTTACCCAAACATCCATTTGGTTCCAACCTACATTGCCCACCATATGATCTATATATTTTAAACCAGCAATTGGCGGATTGTAATCGGATTCCCATTTTTTAAAGCCTGGTAAAAATGCACCATTATAATTTTTACGCTCTACAAACATGTGTACAGTTTCTCCATAGGTGTAAATTCCTGCTCTTACTACTTCTCCATGTTCATCTTTTTCTACGGTGGGTTCCATGTACGATTTTGCACCTCTAGATGTAGTTTCTTTATACGCTTGTCTTGCATCTTCTACCCAAAGCGCTATTATTTTTACGCCATCTCCATGTTTTATAATATAATTATTTATAGGCGATTTACTTGTTAATGGTGTTGTAAGCATTAACTTGATTTTGTCTTGGGTTAACACATAACTTACGGAATCTTTTGAACCTGTTTCTAACCCACGATAAGCATGCGATTGAAACCCAAATGCTGTTTTATAAAAATGTGCTGCTTGCTTTGCGTTGCCTACATAAAATTCTACATAATCTGTACCTAACAATGGAAGGAAATCTTGTGCTCCTTCGAATATTTTTTCTAGTCCGTAATTGACTGATTCTATTTTTTTATTGCTCATTTTTTTATTTTTTAGCAGACCTTTCAGGTTTTTAATACTGAAATAAATGCAGCACAAGAAACCTGAAAGGTCTTTTATTTTTGGATAAGCTATTTGTTTATTCCTTCTCTTTGTTTGCAAACAAGTTTAGCCGTGATTGAACGGTTTGTTTGAAATCTTTTTTGTCCTGAAAGGCAAAAAAATTGAGTAGTGAAAGCGCGAAATAGCTTCTTATTATTTTTTATTTTAATAACTAATTTGTTCTAGATTCTCTTTTTCTAGGGAATGACAAACTATTCTAACCAGGATTTATAATACTCTTCATCTGCTATTTTTATAGCTTCTTCTGTAACTTGTAAGGGTTTAAAAGTATCTACCATAACTGCTAATTCTTTGGTTTCGGTTTTACCAATACTGCGTTCTGTAGCTCCTGGATGTGGACCATGAGGTATCCCTGCAGGATGCAAAGAAATATGACCTGCTTCTATATCGTTTCTGCTCATAAAATCGCCATCTACGTAGTACAAAACCTCGTCTGAATCTATATTACTGTGATTGTAAGGTGCTGGAATTGACTGTGGATGATAATCGTACAAACGTGGTACAAAACTGCAAATTACAAATGCATTGGTTTCAAAAGTTTGATGAACTGGTGGTGGTTGATGAATACGACCTGTAATAGGTTCAAAATCGTGAATTGAAAATGCATAGGGAAAGTTGTAACCATCGTAACCTACTACATCAAAAGGATGTGAGGCGTATACCATCTCTATAATTTCGCCTTGTTTTTTTACTTTGATGATAAAATTGCCCAAATCATTATGTGTTTCTAATTCTTGTGGTCTGCGTAAATCTCGTTCACAAAAAGGTGCGTGTTCTAACAACTGACCAAACCAATTTCTATAACGTTTTGGTGTGTAAACTGGTGAATAGGATTCTACAATAAACAATCTATTGTCTTGTGAATCGAAATCTAGTTTATAGATAATTCCACGTGGAATTACCAAATAATCTCCATATTTAAAGTCGATATTTCCTAAATGCGTTCTTAGTTTTCCTGTTCCTTTATGGATAAAAATAACCTCGTCTGCATCTGTATTTTTATAAAAATAATCTTTAGTAGATTCTTTTGGAGCAGACAAAATAATATTACAATCTGAATTGGTTAACACCACTTTTCTGCTTTGTAAATAATCGTTTTCTGGCTGTACTTGAAATCCGCGAAATCTATAGGACTGAATATTATTTGCTTTGGCTATTTTGGGTTTTACAGAATATTGTTTTCTAATTTCTTTGACCATGGTTGGTCTATGTTCGTGATAGCTGTTGGTAGACATCCCGTCGAAACCAATAGTACCAAATAGTTGCTCGTAATACAAGCTACCATCTTTTTTACGAAATTGTGTGTGTCTTTTTGAAGGGATTGTTCCTAATTTATGATAAAAAGGCATAATGTTTAATTTGTTATTCCTGCGAAAGCAGGAATTTTGTGAATCGATTTTTGAGTTTTCTGTAATACAATATTGCATTAAGTGCAAAATGAGAGTAAAAGAACATCACTCTGGATTGCGCTTAATTAAAAACTTTAAATACGTTAGTAAATCTGGATACACGTTACTAAATCGATTTCGTTATCTAACAAAGATACAAAAAGTACATCAAAAAATTTTATTATGTATTACAAAATGGGTTGTTGTATTCATGATTTTTTTAGACAGTAATTTTATGGTATAAAAAAACCTAAATAAAAGTTAATGAAATAAACTCAACAAGGATGAATCTAAAAAAGTCGAATCTAAATTTGTGCAGTCTGTAAAACTTACTCAATCTTTTTAACTACTGCTTTTGGTGCTTCTTTTCTAGAGCCATCAAAACCATCAACACCACCAACTGTGGTATATTTCATTACATATTTTTTATCTGGAAAAATACGTTTATATGCACTTTGACACATTAAAGTTGCTTCGTGAAATCCGCATAAAATCAACTTTAATTTACCAGGATAGGTATTTACATCGCCAATGGCATAAATACCTGGTATATTGGTTTGGTAATCTAAAGCATTGTTTACTTTAATGGCGTTTTTTTCTATTTCTAAGCCCCAATTTGCAATAGGTCCTAATTTAGGTGACAACCCAAAAAGTGGAATGAAATGATCGGTTTTGATCATAAAAGCCTCGGCTCCTTTTTTAATAACAGAAACACCTTCTACTTTATTTGTACCAGCAATACCTACCACTTCTGCAGGTGTAATTAGATCTATTTTACCCGCATCTTTTAATTCTTGTACTTTGTCTACAGAATCTAAAGCGCCTCTAAACTCGTTTCTTCTGTGAATTAATGTTACAGAAGATGCTACATCAGTTAAAAAGATAGACCAGTCTAAAGCAGAGTCTCCACCACCAGCAATGACTACTTTTTTATCTCTATAAACTTCTGGGTCTTTAATAATATATTCGACCCCAACATTTTCGAAATTTGTAATGTTTGGTATGGGGGGTTTTCTTGGTTCAAAACTACCTAAACCACCAGCAATAGCGACTACTTTTGCTTGATGTTTGGTACCTTTATTTGTAGTTACAATAAAGGTTTCATCTTCTTGTTTTTCAACAGTATCTGCACGTTCTCCTAGGGTAAAACCTGGTTCAAATTGTTTAATTTGTTCCATTAATTTATCTGTTAAATCGCCTGCTAAAATTTCTGGATAAGCAGGAATGTCGTAAATGGGTTTTTTAGGATATATTTCTGAACACTGACCTCCTGGCTGTGGTAAAGCATCTATTAAATGACAGCGCAGTTTTAATAATCCTGCTTCAAAAACGGTAAACAAACCTGTAGGTCCTGCACCTATTATTAATATGTCTGTAGTAATCATTAATTTTAAAATATGTGAAAAACAAAAATAGATTTTTTATAGAAAAAAATAGGTGACATTTGTCACATACAAACTACGCTACATTTATAACTTCTTCTATTTGTGGGGCATACTTTTTTATGGTAGCTTCTACACCATTTTTTAAAGTCATTTGGTTTACAGAACAACCTGTACAAGCGCCTTCTAATTGTACTTTTACAATCGTATTTTCTATAGATAAGAGCTTAATATTACCACCATCGCTCATTAAAAACGGACGGATTTCATCTAAGGCTTTTTCTACATTTTCTTGTGTTTCTTGTGCTGTCATAACAGGCCCCTCTTAATCTCCCCAAAGGGGAGAAACTCAAAACGGGTATTTTGAGCTTATATTTTAAACTAAATTTATATTCAATATGTTCCACCTTATTGTTTTCACTTTTTATTCCTTCCCTTTGGGAAGGTTAGGATGGGCTATTTTACTGCACTACAACCACTCATTGTAGTAATTCTAACAATTTCTGTTGGTGGTAAGTTTGCATTTCTTTGTAATAATTGTGATACTATTTCTTTTGTAATATCACGAAAAGCTTTTTCTAAAACTGTATCTTCTTGCAGTGCAACTGGGTGCCCAACATCGCCAGATTCTCTTATGCTTTGTACTAATGGCACTTCTCCTAAAAATTGAGTTTTAATATCTTCGGCTAAATTTTTAGCGCCATTTTGCCCAAAGATATAATATTTATTATTTGGTAATTCTTCTGGTGTAAAGTATGCCATATTTTCTATAATACCTAAAACTGGTACATTTATACTTTCTTGTTGAAACATAGCTACTCCTTTTTTAGCATCTGCCAAAGCAATATTTTGTGGCGTACTTACTACAACTGCACCATTTATAGGTAAAGCTTGTACTATAGATAGGTGCACATCTCCTGTTCCTGGAGGTAAATCAATTAAAAGAAAATCTAGTTCGCCCCAATCTGCATCAAAAATTAATTGTTTTAAAGCTTTAGATGCCATTGGTCCACGCCAAATTACAGCTTGGTCTGGGTTTGTAAAAAAGCCTAAAGACAATAATTTTACCCCATAACTTTCTATAGGTTTCATTTTTGAGCGTCCATCTACATTTACAGAAAGTGGTTTTTCTCTTTCTACATTAAACATAATATGTTGTGATGGCCCATATACATCTGCATCTAAAACACCAACATTAAAACCCATTTTTGCTAAAGAAATTGCTGTATTTGCTGTGATTGTAGATTTACCTACACCTCCTTTACCAGAGGCAATTGCAATAATATTTTTAATATTTGGTATTTCTTTACCTCTAATTAAATTAGGGTTTTCTTTAGCTGCTGGCTTTTCTACTGAAACAGTAACTTTTACCTGTAAAGTTTCTAAAACATTACTTTTAATAGCTTTCGTTATTTCTGATTCTATCTTCTTTTTTGCTTGTAATGTTGGGTTGCTAATCGTAACATCTACATTTACCTCATCTCCAAAAATTACTACATTTTTAACATTGTTGTTTTCTACCAAACTTTTACCCTCTCCGGGTGCTGTTATGGTTTCTAATGCTTTGTATATATCTTGTTTTTTAAAACCCACGTGTTATTTTTATTTAATCTTATTTGCAAAGATACATCTTCAAGAGGAGAAAAGAAAGCTACAAAATTCTAATTATTTATAGGTTAATAACTGCTAGTTATAGGTTAAAAGTTGTTTTTATTTACTTGATAAAATAGCGTTTAAAAGAAAGTTTTTTAAGACATTTGTAGCTTACAATTATTTTTATAAAATGAAGATTTTTTTTAGGGTTATTAGTTTTTTAGAAGGGATCTCTTACTTGCTACTTTTGTTTGTTGCTGTGCCCATTAAATATTTTAATGGAGATGATAGTTTTGTGAAATTACTAGGAATGCCACATGGTTTGTTCTTTATGCTGTATATTATTTTGGCAATTGTAATTCAGAAACAAATGAAATGGAATGCTAAAACTTTAGGAATTGTGATGCTTGCTTCTATCATTCCTTTTGGTACTTTTTATATTGATAAGAAGTATTTAAGATAGGTTTAAACCCTTAAAAGATTCATTATTTAGTAATTATACTAAATAAAATTGATGAGAGGTCTTACCTTTAAGAGAGGCTAAATGGGAATTAACCACCACTAACTGGCGGAATTAGTGCAACAACATCATTCTTTTTTATGATTGATGTATCTTCTGCATACGACTCGTTTACAGCAATTGCATACGATGCTATATTTGTTAAACTTGGATACTTTTCTTTTAGTATGATTTTAAAATTAGCTACAGAAATTGGCTTTTCTATGATAATTTCATCTTGATTACTATTCACCAAATCTGTTGTAATCCCAAAAAATAATACTTTAACTGTCATCATAAAATTGTTTTAAAACAAGCTTGCTCTAAATACAAAACCCCTTTCTTTGATACCTCCATAACGTGCGCTTACATATTCTACTCTTAAAAAACGCCACTTACCAAAACCTAAATTTGACAAACCTACAGAATACTCTGTGTACGGCTTTTTAGCTGCCATAAACAAGGCTTTTCCACCTGCAACTAAATGAAAATTTAATTTATTTAATAAAGGTATTTTACCTAAAATTGCACCTCTAAAATTATGCTCTAAGTGCATTTCTGCATATTTATCATTGGTGTAATATTTGTAATATTCTAGTAAATTAAAGCTATTTAAATCTCTATCTATAGGAAACGAAAGTTGATTTCCATTAGCTTGCAATTTATCCATAAAAGCAATGTCTTTCTTTTCTAAAAAAGCACCTGCTCTTAAATGATACTGAAACCTACCAAAATTACCTGCATTTAAATCTTGCCTAATATTTGCTATAAATAAATCTGAATTTAAGTTGGAATTATCTGAACCAAATCTTTTAATATAATTTAAACTAATTGTCGGGAATTTACTTTCACCTAAATTAAATTTTCTATCTGGGTAAGAAAAATATTTTTGACCAATCACAATGGTTGTACCTAAGTTTAATGTGGCAATATTATGTTCTGTAAAAACTGCATTTGTAAAATCTGTTGGGTCTAAAGGATTGTTAGATGTAAATCCATTTACATCTTGTTTTGCAAAAGAATAATTGGTAGTATTAAAAAGTGGTGTTCTTTTAGCATATTCTAAGGAAGAAGAAAAATAAATACCATTTTTAATTTCTTCTGAATATCTAACTTTTGCAGCTGTTTTCTCATAAATTTTAAGGAAATTTTGTCTATTAAACAAAGATGATATGGTGTTGTTTAATTTAAATATGGGGTCTCTATCATTAAATTGAAGGGTTTCTATTCCTCCAGAAATAGTTAATCTTGGTTTAGTAATGTTGTTCCATTTTTTTGTGAAGTAAAAAGTAGGTCTCAGCTTTTTTTCTGAAAAAGCATAATTAAAGTCCATACCTGCATTCCACCATTTTCCTTCATCATTTAATTGTTCAAAATAACTAAAACCCAAAGTTGTATAAAAACCTTGTACTGTATTAAAACCTGCTTGTAATAGAGGGCCATCGTAAGAAAACGACCTGTTTTTATAAGAGTCTCTATATGTATATCCTGTTAAAGGAATTAAAAAACCAAACTTATTCCCTTTTGCATCAATAGAATCTAGATATTTTTTAGATTTTCGTATCAACTTTATACTATCTTTTAATTTATAGTCTGATACTTCTTCTTTTGTAAGAGGAACAGGTCTTAGCGTATTCCAAAAAACACTGTCTTTTTTTGTAGCATTTTCTTCAAAAGATAAAACCTCATTAGTAAACGTATTTTCTGTAAATATTGGGTTAAAATTATAATCTGAATATATGTAGGAAAATTTTCCACTAGGTTTAAATCCGAATATAGAAATATCAAAATCGATACTTTGGCTTATAAGTACCCAAGCATCTATTTCATCAGCATAATTGTAGCCTTGTTTTAATTTTAAAGTATTTACAATTGGTATATTTACTTGTGCACCTGTGGTAATTAAATCTGCACCATAAATAGCCCAATCGTTTTCTACAATATATATATGACCTTGAAAAACTCGATCGTTATTTCTTTTGGGTAGTAATTTTATTTTATTGATGAGCTTGCCATTTTTATCGTAAAAAGTACCCACTAATTTGTATCTGTAATAACTAAATGCATTGCCAGATACGGGCGAAACCAAATCGTTAAAAACTTCGATACTATTTTTATATAAGTCTATATTAGAGTCTTCTGCTCTATTAAAACTTACACCATTGTCTTGCCCAGAAACTTTAGAAGCTATAATTTTTTCTTTAAATTTCTTAGGATTCTTTTGAAAAGTAATCTTAGAAAATGTTTCAGATAAATAAATAATACCACTTCTTGTAGAGTCTAAACCACCACCAAAATCTCCAGTAGATTGCCCTAAAAACTTTTCTGGTGCATCTTTTATTCTTGTTAAACCTCTGGAATAAAATTTTGCAGTATAATTGGCGTATTTATCTGTATTTTTTTCTTTGCTTGCAATTACATTTCTTATAATTCTATTCGCAGGATTGTCTTTTGTAGAAATAGTAATTTCTTTTAAACTTACAGATTCTTCTTCTAAAGTAACATTTAATGTATAAGGCAATTTAGTAATTGTAACCTCTTTTTTTAGAGTTGTAAAACCAATAAATTGAAATACAATTGTGTATTTACCTGGCTTTTTTACATCTAAAATATAATCGCCATTATCGTTAGAAGTAGTTCCTGTTAAAGTTTTGTTTAAATATACACTTACAAAAGAAAGTGGGTCTTTTTTTTTATCTGTAATTTTCCCTTGAATTTGCGCTATGGTTATCGATGAAATAAAGAGTAATAACAAAAAAAATACGCTTTTCATTCAGTTGGTTTTAGTAAGTAGACGCAAACTTATGGTTTATGTTACAATTTTATATTTATTTATTGTTAGAGCAATTTTACGCTAGTTGTTTAAAATAGACGCTTAAAAATCGATAATGGTTGTATTAAGAGTTGTATATAATTAGTTTTTAGTAGATTCTCTAACCACTATATTTGTATCTAAAACTTCTTCTTTATAAATGATACTTTTATTTTTCTTTTTGTCTTTTATTTCTTTGTACAATATTTTAAATGCTTTTTTACCCATTTTAAAACCAGGTTGATTTATTGTTGTTAAAGAAGGAGAAATAACAGAAGACATAAACCAATTGCTAAACCCAACAATATTTATTTGTTCAGGTATTTTTACACCTTGCTTGTTAAAAGCTGCTATTGCTCCTATGGCTACCAAATCTGTATTGATAAATATCCCATCTACATCTTTATGGTCTTTTAATAACTTATTTGCGAAAAAACTTCCCTCTTCAAAACTCATATCATTTAATAAATAAACTAAAGAAGCATCGTATTTTATATTATTATCTGTTAAAGCCTGTTTATACCCTAAAAAACGATCTATAGAGTTTTGTGGTAACAATGGACCTCTAAAATGGGCAATTCTTTTACAACCAATATCTATTAAATGTTGTGTAGCCTTGTATGCTGCTTTTCTGTCATCTATAATTACTTTTGAGCATTTTACAATTTTTGCAATTTTATCGAACATTACTAAAGGCGTTCCTTGATCTAATATTTGATTTAAGTGTTTAAAATCTCCTGTTGCGTTTGCCAAAGAAATTAAAATACCATCTACTCTTTTATTTAATAGCAAATCTATCTGCTGTTTTTCTAGCTCGTAAGACTCATTAGATTGCAATGTAATTACTAAATACCCTTTTTTTTCAGCTTGAGAAATAATACCTTTAATTACACTAGAAAAAAAATGATGTACAATTTCTGGGATTATTAAACCAATGGTTTTAGACTCTTTTGTTCTTAAATTTACTGCAAAAGAATTGGGTTTATAATTTAATTTTGCAGCAGTTTCTCTTACTAACTTTCTTGTTTTTTTACTAACATCTGGGTATTCTTTTAATGCTTTAGAAACCGTTGTTATAGAAATACCTAATTCTTCTGCAATCTTTTTAAGTGTAATCAAAATAAAATTTTATTTTTATAAAATTGTTTGTTTTATTACCTGGTAAATATACTAAATTATCTTAATCGAAAACGTTTTCGGTAAATCGAAAACGTTTTCGATTTTTTAATTTGATAAAATTTTTGTTTATAAGAATAAATTTGACAAAGAAACAATTAACTTTTTATTAAATTCACATTTAAAATGAAAAAACAATTACAATTTAGAATAGCTTTATTGATGGTATTTTTACTATCAACAACAGCTTTTGTTGCACAATCAACAATTTCTGGTACTGTAAAAGATCAAAAAGGTGAAATTATTCCAGGTGTAAGTATCTATTTAAAAGGTACTACAAAAGGAACTAGTTCTAATTTTGATGGTAACTACGAAATTAAAAATGTAGACAATGGAACCTACACTATTATTGCATCTTATATTGGATTCGATAATTTTAAAAAGGAAATTAATGTAAATGGTAAATTAACCTTAAACATTGTTATTAAAGAAAATGCACAATCTTTAGACGAAATTATTGTGACAGGAGTTGTAAATCCAAAATCTAAAATAGAATCAAGTATTTCTGTTTCTACTGTAGGTATAAAGCAAATAGAACAAGCATCTCCAAGATCTGCAGGTGAACTTTTTAGAAGTATTCCTGGTATTCGTGCAGAGTCTTCAGGTGGTGAAGGTAATGCAAACTTTAACGTACGTGGTGTACCAGTTTCTTCTGGTGGTTCAAGATACTTACAATTACAAGAAGATGGTTTACCAATTATGTTGTTTGGAGATACTTCTTTTGGTAATGCAGACAACTTTTTACGTATAGATTCTAATATTGGTAGAGTTGAAGCTATTAGAGGTGGTTCTGCTTCTACGCAAACATCTAATGGTCCTGCAGGTATTATAAATATGATTAGTAAAACTGGTAAAATAGAAGGTGGAACTATTGGAGCAACTTATGGTTTAGATTTTCAAACTAGTAGATTAGATTTCGAATATGGAACTCCAATTGGAGAAGGTTTATATTATCATATTGGTGGTTTTATGCGTGTTGGCGAAGGGCCAAGAAATATAGGTTACCAAGGTAATAAAGGTGGTCAAATAAAAGCAAATATTACAAAAGAGTTTAAAAAAGGGTACGTTCGTACGTATTTTAAATTTTTAAATGATAGAGCTGTAATGTATATGCCAATGCCAGTAAGATTAACAGGTACAAATGCGAATCCAACTTTTGGAAATTTACCAGGTTTTGATATTACTTCAGACACTCCACATTCTATAAACATTCAAAATACATATAGTGTGTATGATGGTAACCCAACTCAAAATGATATGAGAAATGGAAACAACCCAGTTAGTAAAGCTATTGGTGCAGAGTTTTCTTTTGACTTAGGTGATGATTGGAAAGTAAATGGTAAAGCTAGATACTCTAATAATTCTGGTCAATGGAACGCTCCATTTACTGCAAATGTTGGTACTGTAGCAGAAATAGAAGCTTTAGTAAGAGGTGCTTCTGGAGCAACTGGTGCTTTAACATATCAAGATGGTTCGCCATTTAACCCTTCAAATGGTTTAGCTCAAGATATTAGATATTTTGATGTAACTATAGAAGATTTAAGTAACTTTTTTAGCGATGTAAAAGTTACAAAAGCAATTAATGACAATATAGGAGTTACAGTAGGTATGTTCTCTGCAACTCAAAACACAAAAATAGGATGGCAATGGAGTTCTGCAATTTCTGAAGTAGCAGGAGGTGGTAAAGCTAGATTAGGTGTTTTTGATGGATTTTCTCAAGGAGGAGCTTACTCTTTTGGTCAGCCAGTTTGGGGTAACTGTTGTCAAAGAAAATATAACACTGTACATAATGTAAATTCTCCTTATATAGGTGTAGATGCAGAAATTTCTGAAAAATTAAATTTTGATGGTAGTATTCGTTTCGAAAACGTAAATGTAAACGGAACCATAAACTCTGGTCAATTAAGTAATTTAGATGCAAATGGAGATTTAAT
>Ga0209136_1000187_pt1 | contig 46886 bp, 42 predicted proteins | sample SaaInl0LU_22_DNA_FD_184640 | JGI IMG/M metagenome (GOLD analysis project Ga0209136, IMG submission 184640) | Marine microbial communities from expanding oxygen minimum zones in the Saanich Inlet - ESP_90LU_22_DNA (SPAdes) (version 2) | ecosystem: Environmental > Aquatic > Marine > Intertidal... | reverse complement strand
AACAGTAAAATTTACAAGAACCGGTTTTTAGAGACGTAAAACGAAAATCTCTACAAGTCAGTAAACACAGTATCTAGAAACAAAAAAGCCCGCTATAAAAGCGGGCTTTTTCATGAATTTGGCGGAGAGTGAGAACGCCATACATAAGTCTAATACCTATTATTCAATACAAAAACCAATCGCAAACTACTGAAATACAGTATTATATTTCCATATCACTCTAATGCGTATTATACTAACCACTAAATTTGACGGTCTTTATGACGGTCTTTTACGGTTTCTCAACTTCTATAATTGGTGTATACATGGCACTTACCGATACCGCTATTAAAAATGCTAAACCTAAAACTAAAGCTTATAAAATGTCTGATAGCGGTGGTCTATTTTTACTTATCAAACCATCAGGCTATAAAAGCTGGAAATACGACTTCAGAATTAACAGTACGCGTGGCAGCTACACCATTGGTAAATATCCTGATATCAGTTTGAAACAAGCTAGACAAGAACACTTACAAGCGCGCGAATTGGTTGCACAAGGTATTAACCCGAAACAAATAAAGACTCAGCGTAAGGTGAATGATGAACTCAACACTAAACGCTTTAGCTATTACATGAATCAGTGGCTGAACAAACAAGTACTTGCCGAATCAACGTTTAAGGATCTCAAACAACGTATAGATAAAAACCTTATCCCTTTTTTAGATAAGAAAAACATTAATGAGTACACCACTGCGGACTTACTAAAAATAATGCTTAGCATAAGCGATCGTGGTGCCAAAGAAACAGCAATTAGATTAGCAAATGTCGCAAGACGTGTGTTTAATGAAGTATTGATCCTCGGTATAATAGAAACCAATCCTGCACAAGGGTTAGCCGAGTTATTACCTAAACCGGATAAACGCATTGACAATAACTTTGGACATATAACCTCCACCGAAGAGTTGAAAATACTGCTTAACCAAATTGATGCTCCTTCTGCTCGACAAGACTTTGCTGTAACACAGGCATTAAAATTAATGCCTCTGGTATTTCTTCGCCCGTACAACATTCGTTTTTTAAAATGGGAATACATTAATTTTGACGAAAACATTATTAAACTGCCTGCAACAGAACTTAAAAATAACAAACCCCTTGATGTACCATTAGCAACTCAGGCTGTTACGATATTAAAACAAATGCAGCAAGTCACTGGTCATAAAACTTATGTTTTCGTTACTGCTCAAGGCAAAGATACCCCGCTTAGTGAAAATACAACAACGAATGCATTGAAACGAATAATCAACCCTACTACCAATAAACCTTATGGCACTGGTTATATGACCTCACATGGCTTTAGGCATACAGCTAGCACCATGCTCAATGAGTTAGGATACGAAGCTGATATAATTGAATTACAACTAGCACATACGAACAAAGACCGTATAAGGGCTACCTACAATAAAGCCAAGTGGATGAACAAAAGAATTGCAATGATGCAAGATTGGGCTGATTATCTAGATGGTATAAAGGCAGGCACTAATATAGTGCCTATTAAGAAGGAAATTGTCAGTGGAACCGTATGATTATTTGGAACTAAAATCCAGAAATAGCGTTCTTGAGTTAACACTGAGTCTAAGTGAAGTGTTCGACTACTTAGGTTTAGGAGCCTTAAATTCATATGAAATAAAACTAGTTGAGCGTGTAAATAACGATAATATGCCAATAAGAATTATGGGTGTTGATGAAGAAATTGTTCAGGGACGCCTGATAGCTTCACTAGAATTACATACAGAAAAAAATGTTCTTTTTAGTAAAACAACCACTCACACACGTAATAACATTTACAAAGTCCTAACTGTTATAGATGACACTAAAAATATTATCATCGATGTATCAGCTAATAATATACTCATAACCAATGAACAAATGTATGCCACTAGGGACGAAATTACAGAATATTACAGAAATGACCTCCTGCGAGACAATCCGTCAGAAGATAGAAATAAGCAAATCACCAAAGTTAAATCTAAACGAAAAAAAGAACCTATCCAAGATAAAAGGTTTAGGCTATTTGAAACATTTTGTAAAAAGGTCGCAAAAAAGAAAAACTTACCCGATGATAAACATAAAACTGTTTACGATTCCTACCAACCACCAATGACACGAAAAGATTTTTACGATGTAATTGCTGAGATTGATAAAGGTTCATTTCGTGCCGGTTGCGAAGATTTTTTTCGTGATAAAAGAATCGAATTTAAGATTTCAACGGCGGCAAGAAACAGAAAATAATTCAACATGTGTGGATTTCACTTTCACACATGTCCCTCGTACACCATACCCAGTCTACACTACAGAGATTTACACTAAAATCCACACATCCACATAAGTGACATTCCTATAATCCGCCTGCATAGTTTCCCTGGTCCCGCAGCAAAAGCCGTGGGTTTATTAACTAGAATGAGGATTATTTACTATGTGTTCAACCAAAACACGACGCATTCTTCGCATCAATGATGTGGCAAAAAAAACAGGCTTATCTAAGTCGTATATATACGCATTAGTTCACAATGGGCAGTTTCCCCAAAGTATTAGATTAGTTAAAGGCGGTACAGCCGTTGGATGGCTAGAATCTGATATTGAACAATGGATTGATGGCTGTATCAACGCAACTAAGGAGCTTGCATGTTAAGCGATTCACTAAATGGGCTATGGGATTTATGTGCAAATACACTAAAAAACAAGCCCGCCCCAACTATCGAGAACGGACTCATCATCTTTAGCAATTTGATTATAGACCAAATTCTCGATATCCCAAATATATTTTTATCTACTAAAGGATATTGTTAATGAGTACTAAAACTAAACCCATGTTTGGAAAAATCACTACCTACACTCAAGAAGAACAGGCTAGATCGCTGTGTCTATACCTTTTAGACGTTGATAGCGCATCAGTTTGTGAGCTAGAAATAAAAGGATTTAAAGATCCTGCAGGACTGGTATTTATACTAAGAGGTTGGGGTGTACCTATATTGACTGTTCATCAACCAACTAAAATCATCGATAACCATATTATCTACGCTCATTATCGTTATAAATTATAACTGGAGGATTTATTATGGAGGCTTCCATGCAATATTTAACAGTAACACTTCCACCTTTAACTAGTACTGCGGCTCAATTTACCATATTGACATCCCAGTACCCTAAGGTGTTATCAAAAGAGATACGTTTGGATAATACTGGCTCAATGATAAAAATCCCTTCAGCTAATCTATGCACTGGGACTGCAACCGTTAAATCAGTAACAAGCATTTTTGAGTTTGCAGATATCATCTCTAAACTTAACAGCAATCAAGCTTTAACATACGGTGTACCTACAAATGGTATCACCGATGCGAAAATTGTGACTAAGAACGAATTTGATAAAGGAAGTAACGAACCTAATCTGATTACCCGTTCAAAGCAACATTTCGAATGGCCTGTCTCTGCAGGTATTATGATGTTTGATTATGATCCAGACGATGAAGCTCTTGAGAAAGACGTCGTTCTTAAGTTGCTTTATACAGTCTGCCCTCAAATTAAAAAAGTAGACCATATATGGTGGATATCATCGTCTTCTAATATTGTTAACGAAAAAACAGGTGAGCATTTATCTGCTGTTACAGGGCAGCGCATATATCTCATGGTGAAAGACGCTTCGGATATACCAAGGGCTGCTAAGTTGATTGAAGAACGATTATGGCTTGCAGGGTTTGGCAGTATTAAAGTGTCTGCCTCTGGCTCAATACTCGAACGAGTCCCCTTTGATATGTGTGTTTATCAACCATCTAGAATGGATTTTGCAGCAGGTGCATCATGTATACCTCCTCTCATTCAAGATAGAGGTAAACCTTTAGTTATGAAAGGCTCTGAAAGTTGCTTAGATACAAAACTTTATTTGGTGGACCTTAATTCCAGCGAAATACAAAAACTCAATGAGATGAAGTTAGGTAAGAGAGCCGTAGCTGAACCGATAGTTTTGGAACACCGTTCACAATATGCACAGGACATGATTAAAAAGCTGAAAGTGAACGATAAGTCTATTCAGACTGAGGAATATACCGAAGATATCATTGAAACATTGAATACGGGTGAATTACCCTCATACTGGATAATACATTTGTGGAATGGTCAGGAAATGATAGAACGCACTGTGCATGATATCTTATCAGATAAAACACTTTATCATGGATTACTTTGTTTAGATCCAATCGAGCCAGATTATGACAATCGAAGACTCGTAGGCAAATTATTCCTGAAACAAGACCAGCCTTGTTTGTTTAGTTTTGCAAGGGGACAAAAGACGTATCGACTTTTAGAATATATACATAGCATCAAAATCGAAGGTAATATACATAATGCAGTAAATGACACCTTGCAAATATTAAAAAGCCGTAAAGATGTATTTAGTTTTGGAGGTGTGCTTGTTACGCCAATAGATGGGTCTCTCATATACCTAGATCAACCTCATATGAAGCATTTGCTAAGCGGGTTTATTCACTATTACTCTTTAAGGAAGCCTTGCAATCCAACTAATGAGCTTATTGATGGAGTATCTAGCATCGGAGCAAGTAAGAACATTAACCCAATTACAGGGTTTGTTGATCATCCTGTGGTAGACCGACGACTAAGGTTGCTTCTTGAGCCTGGCTACAATCGTCAAATGAAACTCTTAGCTGAGTTTGACTCCAATGACTTTGCCATAAGTGATCATAAACTTTCTGAGCAAGAAGTTATGTTCCACTTTAATAGGTTATATGCACCATTTAGTGCATTTGAACTAGCAGAGAATGATGACAAAACAGTTATAGTGGCAGCTATATTTTCTGCTGTTCTTCGCCAAGTTTTACCGACCTGCCCTGCTTTTGGCATTGACGCTCCGATGCAAGGGACAGGCAAAACGATGCTTGCAGAAACCATTGCTATTATTGGAACTGGTAAAAGTGCTTCAGCTATAGCCCCTGGTAGACGTGATAATGATGAAGAATTTAGAAAACGGTTAATGTCATTGTTCTTAAAAGGCGAGAAAGTATGCAACTTTGATAATATTGTTGAGCCTTTTGATTCACCCTCGTTTGCAGCAGCTTTAACAAGTGAGTATTACGAAGATAGGATACTTGGCAAAAGCAAAACGGTCAAAACCATGAATAAAACACTATTTTTGCTCACGGGTAATAACATGCAATTTGTAGGTGATATGAATCGTCGCGTTATAAAAGCTAGGTTGATTTCTAATAGTAATAATCTCATGCAACGTCAATTTGACTTTGACCCACGAGAGCTAGCTTTAGAGACTCGATATGAGATTATAAGTAGTGTGATAACTCTTATTAATCACTGGAAGCATTGTGGTAAACCATCAAACTCTGGAAGAATGACATCATTCACTGAGTGGGATGACCTGATAAGGCAGCCACTGGCCTTTATTGGACAGCAGCACCCTAAAACAGGGTTAGTTGACATCCTAAATGTGACGATAAGGCAACAACAAGAAAATAGTGATAACGATGCGTTATTAGCGTTACTAAAATCACTATCTCACCACTTTGGAACTAATAATAGCTTCAAGGCTACTAAGTTATTATATGATTTGCATGATGATTTACAGCTTGCTGACGCGATTTTTGCTTTCATAGCTAGGGATAGGCTGCAATCCAGTCAACATGTTGGCAACTTACTCAGGCAGTTTTTAGACCGAAATATTGATGGGCTAGTTCTAAGAGGGAAACGGGTGAGTGGCTCTTATACGTATTGGGTTGAATGTACTGACAATAGTCAGCTAACACTTGATAAACATAACCACAAAAGCAATGTTCACATTGATAAACTGCCAATTAAAGTTAAGGAATATCGATTGTGAAGGGTAAGCCCCACAGAATAGTGGGGCTATTGTTGGGCTTTATCTACAAGCCCCACTATTATAAAGTCAGTCATATCAAGCACTACAGAGTTTTTTGAACATATTTAGGGGGCTTGTGGGGCTATTTCAGTATTAGAGTTATCAAAAAAGTTATTTACCTATACTGATAGATGAGCAGTGGTTAGCCCACCAAGCCCCCTACTCTCAATAAAATACAAACCATAACTGTACTCAGGTGTATTTAAATAATCGATGTAACGGACCTTGTTGTATGTACTCATTTAGTTCTTGTAAATTCCAGGCACAATAATGCTTTTATAAAGGTGACTTTGTATGTGCAATTTATAATTGTGCATAGCAAAGGTACCCAGCAAGCGTAGCGCGGTAGCTGTATCGTTCTGTATGGCACTGTAAGACGTTTTTAGGTCGTGTTGGTGTACTTATCACCTAGTTCACTTTATGGCCGAATACGATCAATACGGGGGGGTATACAAACTAGTGATGTACGCATTAGCAAGTAATGGTCCTTGACAAAATATGACTAGTTTTCTGTATGACTTATTCTGTTAACGGTAAATTTTTACCTGGAGGGGAGTTTATGGCCCATTACCAATAGATTCAATAATCCTAAAAATTATATATCCATCTGCTGTATTTTAGTGACCAACTTTGCAAGTGCTTCTTTACGCTCATTATAGTAATCATGCTGATTATAAATAGCCTCAACACCCTTTAGCTTATGATTAAGGCATCTTTCAGCTACATGGCTTGAGGTACCTAGTTTTGCTAACAGTGTTCGACATGTTGTAATTAAGAATTGAGCCGAATATATTTCATATTGAATATCAGATTGTCTGAATACTTTGAATGTCTTACTGAGCTATCCCTCGATTTTAACGTCAAAGCCAGTTGTGTTTAAAACCGTTTTTTCGAAGACATTATAATCAATCACTTCCCTACTATAAATCGCATCATGCACTGGAATACCATCATCCACTAACTGCGCTCTAGCCTGTTTTTGATTGCCAGTTTCAAGTGCTTGATGAAATGCCAAAACAACTTTTGCGGCAGGGGTATCTATACCTTTAAACAAACCTTTGCATTTGTTCTTATCACCATGAGCGTTTGCTGCGAAACTAAACGTCATTAATAAAACGAGTAATATATTTATTGTTTTCATTTTCATTCTCTCTTTTAGGTTTTAATTTGCAGGGCCAACAACACTAGTAAGCCCAGCCGTTACAGATAAAATGGCAAAAGCTACTACCATTTCTATCGAGATAGATTTAGATAAAGCCTCTCTGCCTTGACTATTTTTAAGTTGTGGAACGAGTATTAGTTTATGTTTAGCAGCAAGTGCCAAAATAGACACTACAAGGGCCAATTTAAACAACAGTGTTTGTCCGTAACTTGAGCTTATTAATGCATCAAGACTTCCGACCAATTGAATCACGAGCCAGAGGCATGCTACCAACAATAAGCTCAATGCAAAACTTGCTTGTTTGCCAAAGCTTTCCATCAGCAAATGAAGTTCTGCATAACTTAGCTGATGGCAAGCCTGTTTTAGTGGCAATAACGCCCCAAACCACCATGCCATAACGAGCACATGCAAAATAAGCAAGCCTTTTTCAATTGTGCCTAACTCAGAAATATGACCCAGTAACGTGAATGAGTATGCAAGGATTAATAAACTCAACATTAAAGCGCTTTGTTTTAAGTACGAGTTCACAGCGAGTTTGAACCTTAAAGCTAAAGCGATTATTGCGGTAACTAGCCCAAGCGCTCGAAGCAAAGCTCCAGTGCCGACAGAGGAGTCCCACATAATAGCCAATATATCAGCGTCTATCGCCCCCTGAATTCCCTCTTCTGCCATTGCACCAGTACTGGCAAAGAACCAAGTAATATTAGCGATCAAAGCCATAACTATATAAGTTCTTGTCCACGTTAAATGCGCTATTACAGCATTACTATGAGATTCATTATGCTCAAAAATTTGTCTGAAAAATGTATAGCCGGCAATACAGGCAAAGCCGACGTAAAATACAATTTTTGACAGTACAATGACTGTATTCCAGATATACATTTCCATATCAATCACACAGCCTTACTAATGAACCATAAAGCCAAAGCTATCTTTCATTTTGTGCCCATCTTTACCTAAGAAAGTAACATCAACCACATAGTTAGCAGGTGCAAGTTTCGGTAGTTTCCACGTAAATTCGGTATTGGTTTCTTTAGTGGGTTTGAACCCAAATTTGATCTTTTTACCTTGCTTATTTTTCAATGTAACTTTGACTACACGAACCTCTTTGCTAAATGCCAACTTTAACTCTTCTGGATTCTTCATTAACATTGCATTATCAGCAGGCACACTTTTTTCAAGATGAACATGCGCGAACACTGCACTACTAAAAACAATGCTGATTACGGTTAAAAGTTTAATTAATGTTTTCATATATACCTCTATTTATTTAATGGATTAACGACTAAATTTATCTTTGAAAATTTGATTACTTGGAATCCCAGCATCTGTAATTATTTTTTCCACTTCACTCATCATTGCTTCTGGGCCGCACAAGTAAAATTCAATCGGAAATAGTGCCATTTTTTGACTCAAATACGGTAGAAGTACTTGCTGTACATAGCCAGAATGCCCTTGCCATTGTTCTGAAGGATTAGAAAGAGTAGGAATATAAGAGAAGTTTTTATGCTTCTCACTCAGTGACTTCAATTCATTATGGTATAGCAAGTCATCTTCAGTTCGCGCACCATAGATAAGAGTCAAACCACTTTTATCTTTATGCTTTTTCAACTGTTCAAAAATAATAGACCTCAGTGGTGCAAGTCCTGAACCCGCACCTATAAACACGCGACTAACTTTTTTATTTGAAGTGGCATAAAAATCAGAAAAAGGGCCTTTTGCAGTTATCGTTTCACCTACTTGGAGTGAACCTAAATAACTTGAACCTATTCCTGCTCTAAAACCATCCTTAGCAGTTTGCCAGCGGATATTAAACGTTAACTCATCTGATTCCTCGTCAAAGTTAACTAATGAGTAGTGACGAGTTACACCGTCATGAGAAAACCTTCCATGAGAGTAACTTTCCCAGTATTTTTCGTAGTTCTCAGGCATATTTTCAGGGCGTAAACTATTCATTCCTGCTGGCACGTCAAATTGCATATATGCACCAGCTTTAAATGCCAATTGTTTGCCTGATTTCACCTTAAATTTCACTTCCTTGATAAAAGGAGTAATGAAATTAGTCGCAACAACAACCAGCTCATGATTTTCAATATTGCGATCAGTATTAACTTCAATCGAACTAATTTCAGAGAACCTATGCTGACATCCAAGCCGATAGCCTTCCTTAAGCTGCTCCTGAGATAAATGTTCCTGTTCAGATAGTGTTATCGGTAATTGAGTTGAACTTAAGAACATGCATTTACCACATGTTCCGCCGCCACCACAACTTGACGATAGGTATACATGTGAACTTGCTAGTTCTTCTAATACAGTTGAGCTGCCAACTGCTGAGATGTCAGTAATAGTATTTTCATTGGAAAACGTCACTGCCACTTTTTGCCTGTTAGTGCCCCAACCTAGCTTCAGTAAACCACTTCGATACTGTTGTATCAGCCAAGTAACACCAGTAATTGAAAGGAATAGCGTTGCAAAAGCAAATGCAATGATCAACCAATGGTTAAATCCTCCAGAATTGCCATAGTCCATAAAGTGAAGCTTCATCATCAGATCTTTCAATCTGAAATCATCATTGGCATGGCGAAGTACTTGACCTGTAATACTATCTAAATAAATAGTTGTATTGTTCTCATCCTCAACGGCAACTTGCCACATAGGATTTTGCTGCCTTACGTGATCAGAAAACGGAGGTTGAGATAACACTGGAGTAGTTAACTTACCCTGTCCTGAGTAAGAGTTTTTTGCCAAAGTTAGTACTTGTTCTTCAGACAGATTAAATAGCTTTCCTGTTACAGCATCAAATAGCAATGAGTCGCGTACTTGGTAGCTATGCTGGCCCTTATCGAACACCAAATGATAGTAAGGCTGATGTAAAACCCATATAAGGTTTACTTCCTGTGGAGCCTCACTAATAATGTCTTTAATAGGGAATAGGTCAAAGCCTGTAATGCTACCTTCATGATGAGAATGAACTCTAAGCTCATTACCACTGGCTTTGCTGTGATCCATCAGGTTGAAGTAAAGGCCAGTTCCCAACCAAATAAGCAGTTGTAAACCAACAAATAAAGAAAGCCATTTGTGTACTGATGTATTTAACTTGAATAGTCGCATCAAATGACTTCCTTTTTATTTGGAGAAAACACTCGATAATAAGTCAATACAGCGCCAGTAATTGCGCTCATTAGACCTAGAGTTGCAACTAAGAACAAAAACCAGTTAGATACGTTTTCTCCATCATCGTAATCCATAATGTGAAAACGCCACATCCAATCAAACAACCGCCAGTAATCATGTCGCTTGGCAACGAGAGCGCCTGTTTGTTTACTTATATAAAATGTTGGTGTGGCAAATTGGTCAAACGTTACTCTCCAAACGGGTAAGTGTCTTGGCGACAACTCAGCAGGCATATCTGTCACTGACTTAATCAGCCTTATGCTGTCAATGTCATGATTCATTACATAGTGATATTGTGCGATTTCTTTAGCTTTGGCTTCATCAACAAGGGGACGAACAGCCCCAGTTTCAGCATCAATTGCTACTTTCCCTTGTTCTCCACTAATAAAAGAGTACAAAGGTCTGCCCATGCTTTGGGTAAGCCTGACTTGGCTAGCTTCAGGATAAGCAACAGCAAGTTCTGCAATAGAATAATCCACACTTGCTAAATCTATTTTGACTTCCTCACTCTTAGTTAATGACTCTCCATGTATATAGTGAATATCCATAGTCACCATATACACGCCAGTAATAGACCAGAACAGAAATTGTATTCCGACAAATGCCATAAGCCATTTGTGATATTTTCTAACTTTGCTAAGCATTATTTTTTAGCTCCGCGTTAGAAAGCCCTTTGTTAAAGGCATTTACTTCAGGCTTTTTAACGATTGAATAAATCGCAGGTAATACAATTAGAGTGAGCAGTACAGCACTTGTCATGCCTCCTACCATTGGTGCAGCAATACGACTCATTACTTCAGAGCCTGTACCTGTACCATATAAAATAGGCATTAAGCCGATAATGATTGTGGCTACCGTCATCATTACTGGACGAACACGCAAACCAGCACCGTGTAAGAGTGCATCTTGGTATAGATCATCTGAGATAGGTTCTGCTCGCTCTTCAGCTTTTTCCTTAAGCTCAGCAAGCGCCTGATTGAGATAGACCAGCATTATCACGCCTATCTCAACCGCTACACCAGCCAGCGCAATAAAGCCCACACCAACGGCAACGGAGAAGTTAAATCCTTCCAGATACATTAACCATAAGCCACCAATCATTGCCATTGGCAAAGTCACAATAATGATAGCCACTTCACTAAATGCTCTGAAGTTTAAGTAAAGCAAAATAACAATAATGGCGAGTGTCAATGGCAGTACATAGGTGAGCTTTTCTTTCGCTCTTTCCATATATTCGTATTGCCCAGCCCAAGTAATTGAATAACCTGCTGGTAGTTTTAGATTATTAGCCAAGTGTATTTTTGCACTTTCAACATAAGTACCTACGTCAACACCGTCTATATCGATAAACGTCCAGCCATTTAAACGAGCATTTTCACTCTTAATCCCCGGCGGACCGTTCTCAACTCGAATATCTGCGACATCCCCTAACGCAATACGCTGTCCATTAGGTGTTACGACAGGTAATCGTGATAGCTGCTCAGGAGAGTCTCGATAGTCTTGCGGATAGCGTAAGTTAACAGGGTAACGCTCTTGACCTTCTACTGTTTGCGTCACATTCATGCCGCCAATAGCAGTAGAAACCACTTGTTGGACATCTTCGATATTTAACCCAAAGCGACTTGCCTTATCTCGTGAAATATCAACCTTAATATATCGTCCACCTGCAACGCGCTCAGAATAAACTGACGCTGTGCCTGCAACTTCGGGTAAAACTTGCTCTATTTGTTGGCCGATTTCCTGAATTACATCAAGCTCTGGTCCGGCAACTTTAATGCCTACAGGTGTTTTTATACCTGTAGCTAACATGTCGATTCGAGTCTTGATTGGCATAACCCAAGCATTGGTTAAGCCCGGAAACTTAACCAACTTATCAAACTCAGCTTTTAACGATTCTGTTGTAACTCCCTCACGCCACTCTTCTTGAGGCTTCAACTGAATAAATGTTTCAATCATGGTTAAAGGTGCAGGATCGGTTGCAGTTTCAGCTCTTCCTACTTTACCAAACACTGTTTCAACTTCTGGCACAGTGCGAATAAGCTTGTCTGTTTGCTGCAATAACTCCCTTGCTTTACCAATTGAAATACCGGGGTAGGTAGTAGGCATATACATGAGATCGCCTTCATCCAATGGCGGAATGAATTCACTACCAATTTTATCTACAGGCCAAAAACCAATGATAGTCACTAATACTGCTGCTACTATTGTCGATTTTGGAAACTTCATAACTTGTTTTAAAACAGGCAAGTAGATAGCAATCAATAATCGGTTTATCGGGTTTTTCTTTTCAGAAACAACTTTGCCTCGAATAAAGTAGCCCATCAATACAGGCACCAATGTGATCGCCAAGCCTGCTGATGCCGCCATTGCATAGGTTTTTGTATAAGCGAGCGGAGAGAACATTCTTCCTTCTTGCGCTTCCAAGATAAATACAGGTAAGAATGAGACTGTAATAATCAGTAAGCTAAAAAATAATGCAGGGCCTACTTCACTCGCAGCCTTGGCTACGATTTGCCAGCGGTTTTCATCTGTAAGTGGTGTTTTCTCCATATGCTTATGCATATTTTCAATCATCACTATTGCACCATCAGTCATCGCACCAATCGCAATCGCAATACCGCCTAAAGACATAATATTGGCATTGATGCCTTGCATATACATGATGATGAACGACACCAAAATGCCTAGTGGTAGAGTAACAACTGCCACAATTGATGAGCGAAGATGAAATAGGAAAGCAACACAAACAATAGCAACGACTGCAAGCTCCTCAAGCAACTTGCTCCAAAGATTATCAACAGCACGAACTATTAACTTCGATCTGTCATAAACAGGGACAATCTCCACCCCCTCTGGTAGAGAAGATTTAAGCGATTCAAGTTTTTCTTTTAACCCGTTTATGGTTTGTTGAGCGTTTTCACCAAAGCGCATAACGACAACACCACCAACAACTTCTCCTTCACCATTTAGCTCTGCGATACCACGGCGCATTTGAGGCCCTAAATTAACGGTAGCAACATCACCAATACGCAATGGCGTGCCTTGTTCGTTAATACCAAATGGAATTTTCTCAATGTCTCCAACTGATTGAATATACCCCGTAGCAGTAACCATATACTCAGCTTCCGCCATTTCCACAACAGATGCGCCCGTTTCTTTATTGCCTCGTTTAAGTGCCATTTGGATATGACTTAACGGCACGTTATAAGCTCTGAGCTTGTCGGGATCAACTTGCACTTGATATTGCTTAACCATACCGCCAACGGCGGAAACCTCAGACACGCCCGGTACAGTTTGCAATTCATACTTTAAAAACCAATCTTGAATACTTCTTAATTGGCTTAGATCATGGTTTCCAGATTTATCTGTTAAAGCGTAGATGTATACCCAACCCACACCTGTTGCATCAGGCCCTAATTGCGGCTTAGCTGAATCAGGCAAGCTCGATGCTACTTGGCTTAAGTATTCTAGAACCCGGCTTCTTGCCCAATACAAATCAGTATCGTCATCAAAAATGATATAAACATAAGAGTCACCAAAAAATGAGTAGCCACGAACAGTTTGCGCTCCCGGTACTGACAACATCGCTGTAGTAAGGGGAAACGTCACTTGATCTTGTACTACTTGTGGTGCCTGTCCCGGATAGCTCGTCTTAATTATCACCTGCACATCAGAAAGGTCTGGGAGTGCATCCACTGGCGTTTTTTTTAATGAATACAAACCACCAAACGCAATAATTAAGGTAACCAGCAATACAAAGAAACGATTGCCAATTGACCATCTAATAATTGATTCAATCATTATTTTTCTCCCAACTTAATGATTCGAGTGATCAACGACCGGCTTATTTTCCTCGCCGTGTTGTTCATCTGATTCAAGAGAAATGTCAGTGATAACTAAGTCATCTCTTACCTCAAAGGTGAAAATGACGTTATCACCAACAGTGAAATCAACTATTTCTATATTGTCCGCGACGATAAAATCCATCGTCGCAGCAGGTCTATCCCATTTATCTATTGGACCTCGGCTAATATTTAGAACACGCGTATCAACATTAATAGAATTTATTAGACCTGATACTGTTGCAAAAGATACTTCTTCACTCATATCACCAGACTCACTCATAATATGAATTCCAGTAATTTCATATCCACCGCCTTCGGTTTTGCTCACTTCAAAGTGCAGAGATTGACCTGACTTTAATGAGTCAATATCGACTTTTTCAGCCACAGTAAAATCCATAACCATTTCAGGCCAATCCCAAGCTTCAGCAGGGCCATGTGAAATATTAACCATGCGGTGCCCTGCCATAACACTATTAACATCCCCTTGCATCCAAACAGAGTTAGGCACTTCATCATGAGTCATTCGTTTAAAGTCAGAGCTTTTACTTGATTCAGAATCAATCAAAAATTGGGCAGATGTCACCACAACGTCATCTTCATTTAAGCCGTCTAATATTTCGATGTTGTCGATATCAACCCGGCCAATAGTCACTTCAATAGATTTAAATTGCCCATCACCTAACGCAAGTACTACTCTGTCCTGTTTACCTGTTCTAATAACGGCTTCTTTAGGCACGAGGATGGTGCTATCAGCTTGATTAGCGTGAATAGAGACTTGTGCAAACATATTTGGTTTTAATTGATAGTCTGTGTTATCAAATTTCAATCTCACTCGGAGTGTGCGTGTTTTACTGTTCAATGTTGGATAAACATAATCAACGACACCAGCCCAGTCCTCACCGGGTAAATAATCCAGTGTCATTGATACAGGAAGTCCTTTTTTAATTAAGGCTGCGTCACGTTCAAACACTTCTGCTTCAACCCAAACTTGATCTAGCTGGCCAATGCTTAATAAGGTGTTTCCCGGCTTTACATAAAAACCTTCTCTAACCTTCAAACCATCGACAAAACCTGCTTGTGGTGAATAAAAGGTAATTGTTTGCTGAACCTTTCTTGTCTTTTCTAACTTTTGAATGAAATCTGAAGAAAGCTGTAAAGCTTTAAGGCGATCTTTGGCTGCTGAAATTAAGGAACTATTATCGCGGTTTAACGCTATTAACAGTTCTTCTTGCGCGTTAACTAACTGAGGAGAATATAGTCTATAAAGAGGCTGCCCTTTCTCTACAGGGTTACCTGCTGCTTTGATGTAAAGTTTTTCAATCCAGCCATCAACCCGTGGGTGGATATGAATTAGCTTATCTTCATCATATTGAACGTAACCTACCGTTGAGATTTCAGTATGCATATTTTTCAGTTCAACAGGTGCAGTGCGAACCCCAAGGTTATTCACTACATGAGGCGCAATTTTTACTGCTCCGGGGCCAAAGTCATCACCAGATGATCCTTCCTCATACACAGGAATTAAATCCATCCCCATAGGCGACTTACCGGGCTTGTCCCGGCGGTAATTAGAATCCATCGGTGCAACCCAATACAGCGGTTGTTTCTCTGCTGATGTAGCTTCAACAGTATCACTGTTTGAGCCTGCACCTTGATATAAGCTCAATGCTCCTGCACCTAGTGCTGCCCCAATAATGACGGCAATAATTGTTTTCGTATTCGTTGACATTATTTTTCTCCAAATTGCTTATTGGATAAGTGCTGATTAGCTTTGTGCGAAGTGTGCAATGGCTTATGTTCAGCATTTGATTTAGATTGAGAATGCGCAAAGAAATAGTTGATGCGAGTAACTGTTTTAAGTGCATCAACATCAATTCTTAAAGCTGATATTCTGGTATTTAATTCGGCAATTCTTGCTCGAACAACTTCGGCAAAATCGCCATCATCATTGGTGTAAGCCGTCAAAGACGCTTCCGTTTGGTCATGAGTTTGTTTAAGGAGTTGTTCTTGATAGATAGATTGTCTATCAGATAAACGCTTAAGCTGTCTAAGCTCCTTTTCCACCGCACTGATCATTTGCTTTGTCAGCAATAGTTTCTCGGTTTTAACAGCCTCTGAATCTGCAATAGAAGCTGCAACTTGCTTATCTTGTCTGTTCTCGGTAAACAACGGTAAATCAAACGTTACCCCAACAGAAAATAAATCAGCTCGGCTATCACCAGAAGCCATATTGTCACGATAGGCATAGCTCGCATTAACAACCCATTGCGGCTCATATTGCTGTTTAGCTAATTCAACACCTTTTTCTGAAGATTTGCGTTTTACATCAATTGCAAGTATGGCTGGATGATTAGCAAGAGCTTGAGCCAATAGATTTCTTGAGTAATTAGATGCTTTTAGGACTGTTGGATTATTCAATTGAATCGAAGGCAATTCTTTTGAGACGCTAAACTCTAGTGGTTGCGAGTCAAAGTTGAATGATTCATTCAATCGGTCAGCATCGTAAATATGAAGCCACTCATTAAGGCGAGCGATTGTCGTTTCTAGTTTCTGCTTTTGCGAAGTTAATCTGTTATCTAACTGCACTATTTCCAATTGAGCACGAATAACATCTTGCTGTCTAGTTTTACCAACAACGTTTGAATAGCTAGCTTTAGCCACTTCCGCCATCTGCTCAAAGAGGGACCAATCATCTTCAATCAATTTAATAGTTTTCTGGGCTAAGTAAGCATCTAACCAAAGTTGTGACACTTGGCTTTTCAACTTAGCTTTACGATCCTCTCGTAGCAGTGGAAATTTCGTGGACTCAATTTGTAACTGGTCTTGCTTGATCTCTAGACTGTCGCCTCTCGGAAACATTTGATAGACGCCAACCTTTAGCTGAGTCATTCCTTCCTGATCTAAGTCCCAAGTATCTGTTGGTAAATTCATTATCCCTAGTGATACTTTGGGGTCAGGTAAAGTACCTGAAGCAATACTTCTATTTTCAACTGCACTTTGTTTCAATCGGCTACCATGAAGCCAAGGATCATTTTGCTGAGCTAAGGTGATAGCTTGTTCAAGCGACACTACTTTCTCAGCTTGAGCTGAGAATACAGACAAGCTGAGTATTAGTGCAGTTGAAAGTGAAGTAAGGTTTGAAGCGTTCAATTTCATTAGAATTGCTCCTCGTATGTCTTAACTTTTGCATAGACTTTACTCGTTTCATCTTTAAATAGAATTAACACGTTGTATGGCATAAAGCGGTCACCGACTTCCATACCGGGAGAGCCAACTGGCATTGCTGGAACTGAAAGCCCAATGGCATTTGGATGTTCTTCTGTCAAGAACTGCTGAATAAATTTAGCGGGAACATGTCCTTCAAAGGCAAAGCCATTTCGACTAACCGCTGTGTGACATGAACGGTAATTAGGTTTGATCCCATACTTAGTTTTGATATTGCTGATGTTTCGGAAATCTTTGGAATGTGCAACGATCCCTTTGTCTTCAATATGAGTTATCCATTTTTTACAACACCCACAAGTAGGGGTTTTATAAACGATTAACTCCAAAGGTGTTACATCGTTATTGTGTACATGTTTATGTTCACCTGCGTTTGCAAACGCAGGTAAAAGCAACATTACAACTGCTATTTTTAAATACTTATTGATCATTTTTGCCCCCAGACATTGCTGGAAAATATCTATAGCGCTATGACGCTATATTGACTAACAGAAAAATTAATTACATGTGTGCGAAATTTGGACGCACTAATCCTGTATTAGGCAAAAATTGGTGGACGATAAAGGGAAGTCGAAATTGAGAGAGGTTGATTAAATTGTAGAACAGCTACAGATTCGCTCAAAAATTGAATATCTGTCGAGTTAACACTGGAATTTAGGACTATAGTAGATGAACAAGCATTTGCAGGACAAACACATTCAACATCACAACAATCTTCTGATTGACCATTACTGCTTTTATTCATATCCCCATGATTCATTCCTTCATGATGACTCATTTTGGAATGATCCATGTTCATGTGTGATTCGTGAGAACCTGATAACATTTCACAAGACATAGCAGAATACGCAAATGCTTGCCCCACAAAGGCAACCAGCATAAGCGTCATTACTAAGACTTTTGAAAATGCTTTAGACATAAGATTCTCTTACAAAAATACTTTATTAATACTAATGCAAATTTTTGACTAAGTAAATATTTATGAATATTTGATTATCGTCAAATTTTTCAACGGTATGACCTTCCCCCTTAATTAAGACCACTTCTTCGATGAGAAATTATTAATTAAGCTGCTTGCTCCACGAACTCTTTTGGCGATAAATAATTGAGTGAACTATGTGGGCGAACATGGTTGTAATGCACTCGCCATTGTTAAATTTCATATTTTGCTTGTTCTAATGTCCTAAACCAATGTTGATTCAAACACTCGTTTCTAAATTTGCCATTTAGGCTTTCAACAAACACATTTTGAGTAGGTTTTCCAGGCTGAATAAATGCCAGTTTAACTTTACTATCTCTTGACCAATTGAACATCGCTTTACTGGTAAATTCGGTCCCATTGTCACAAACAATAGATTTAGGACGTTTTCTTGTTTCCATTAGTTGGTCTAAAAAGCGAGAAACCATGTTGCCGTTTATGGATACCGATACTAGCTGACCAATTAGCTCTCGTGAAAAGTCATCAACGACATTTAAGACCCTAAAACGTCGCCCATTGGCAAGTTGGTCTGCGACAAAATCCATCGACCAACGCTGTTTTACTTCGTTTGGGACTTCCATTGGAAGCCGTGGTCTTATCAGCTTTTTACGCTTTTTGGTGCGTACCTATAATGCTTCTTCGGTATAAATCCGATAAGTGCGTTTACTGTTGACGACTAATCCATCTTTCTTTAAAAGCTCATGCAGCATCAAATAGCCATAGCAAGAGTATTGCGTTGCATATGCTTTCAATTTATTTCTTAAGGGCTTGTCTTGCATGGGGAGTTTGGGTTGATGCCTAAATGCCGTCCTACTAACCTGTGCTAGCCTACAAGCGCGTCGTTCACTCAATTTATGCTGCTGTATTAAGTACACAGCGATACGCTTTCTACCTGCAGGCTTTACCACTTTTTTGAAACAACATCCTTCATCGCTTAAACTTCGAGTAATTTCTCCGCAAGTAGCTTTTTGAGCCTACTATTTTCAGACTCAAGCTCTTTGAGTCGCTTGGCTTCATTAACTTCTAATCCAGCGAACTTACTGCGCCAATTATAAAAAGTGCCTGTTGATATACCCATGTCACGACATATATCCTCAACCTTCACACCAGCTTCATGCTGTTTGATTACTTTTATGATCTGTTCTTCGGTATAACGCTTCTTCATGATTCGATCTCCATTGCATATATTTTATTGGAAATCTCATCAAAGTCATGGTTTTATTTTTGGGGAGAAGGTCAAGCATCATTGCATTAGTTGATGATAATCTACATATAATTTTGCTAAATAAAGTCCTAAACCTAAATACGACTCTTTATAGTCAGACGCTTCCCCTTTATCAATACCAACGAGTTAGACAATTCATATTGTATGTGCTCGGCGTTGTAGCTAAATCTAAAGTTAAGTTATTCGAAACGGGCCAATTCACCTATAGATATATGAAGTTAATTCTATACAGTACCGGCTTGGCCTTTTTACATGATGAGAAGTAGCTCTGAGCCACCAAGAGGTATACCAATACACTGTCACAATCGAAAACCCAAAAGTATTAAAACTCTGTTTAAAGTGAAGACAAATGACGGCTTTACTGACGGCTTTATATATAACAGACATAAAAAAGCCCCTGTATAACAGAGGCTTATCTAAATAATATGGCGGAGAGTGAGGGATTCGAACCCCCGGAAGGTTTGACCCTTCGTCTGATTTCAAGTCAGGTGCATTCAACCGGACTCTGCCAACTCTCCTTAAGAGACGCGCATATTAATGACCTTCAGACGCTTTGTAAACCCCTATCTGCAAATAAATTACATTTTTTTGTTCGGTTGCTTATTTTTTCCACATTATAGATATATTTATATACTATATAGGCGCAGAAACTTGAAAATTGAACTTTCGCCTATAACAATAGCCATATACAATAGAACAAAGTTTTTTTTATTTTTTGTAAGACAAATCCTGTGGAGGAAACAATGAACAGAGATACCGTTTACGCTCAGTCGTCTCAAGCATCGGTACTTGAAACCAACAAGGTATTACGTAATACCTATATGTTGTTATCAATGACACTTTTATTCAGTGCATTATGTGCTGGTGTTGCAATGGCAGTGGGTATTAGCCCAATGATGTCATTAGGTATGACAATAGCAGCATTTATTACGTTATTTGTCGTGCATAAAAAAGCTGACTCATCTTCAGGCCTTATTTGGACATTTGTATTCACCGGTTTGTTAGGTGGTTCTTTAGGTCCAATGTTGACATATTATGTCGGTCTAGCAAATGGCCCAGGTCTTATCATGCAAGCACTAGGTGGCACTGCTATCATCTTCTTCGCATTATCAGGATATGTTTTAACAACTAAGAAAGACTTTAGTTTCTTAGGTGGTTTCTTGATGGTGGGACTAATGGTGGTGGTTATTGCAGCTATCGCAAATATCTTTTTTGCAGTTCCGGCGGTATCACTTGCATTAAGTGCGGCGATTATCTTCATTATGTCTGGTCTTATCTTATTCGATACGAGCCGAATCATTAATGGTGGTGAAACCAACTATATTCGTGCAACGGTTTCAATGTACTTGAACCTATATAATATTTTCACTTCGCTACTACACATCTTAGGTGTATTTGGTGGCGATGATTAATTCTAATTAATCACGTATAATAACGCTCATTCCTTTTGGTCTGGGCGTTTTTTTATGGCTACTACATTATTGATTTCATCAGATCCAACAACAGTATCATCTGACACTGTTCTCATAACGATTCAACAGCTTGTTGATAGCCAAGCGCTTACACAAATATTCTTTATTGGCAGTGGCTTAAAACACGCTCAACATAACGCTACAAGCGCCCTGCTCAACATATTAAAATCTAAGCACCAGATACCAATTGGCTACTGCCCTAGCTCTGCTGCCCGACACATTCCAGATTACACATCAAACCTACTTGAAGATTATGGTTTAACGCAGTTTTACGCATTACTCCATGAATCAACGCAACTGGAGCAATTATAATGGCGCATATTGTGATCCTATATACTTCCCATGCTTATGAGACATTAACCTTTGAGGATATGTTTGAGTGCGCTGCTGCCTCAGGGAATGTGGGACATACCTGTGAAATTCATATCAGTGGTGCGGGTGTAACCGCATTATCAAAAATGCCTGAGCATTTTACTAACACAACACACAATAAAAACACTGGAAAAATGCTCAATAGTTTACCTTTATACGATGTAGAGAATATCTACGTAGACCAAAATGCATTAGCAGAATATGGAATTGCTGAACATGAAATTGCCAATGTCGTTACACTGGTGAGTAAATTACCTGAGAATAAACAAAGCGATATCTTGATCTCTTTTTAGCACCGTCTCGTTTTAGAATTAACTCGTTTTAGTGGATGCTAGTGTTAATCTAAGGCGGTCTAACACGAAGCATTTGTTATAAAACACATAAAATAAGTGGAAACACCATGCATTACACATTGAATAACCACACCATTCCTGCCGACGATAACGGTTATTTATTGGATCATACAATGTGGTCAGAAGCGCTTGTAGAAATAATTGCCGCAGAAGAAAAGATTAAAATGACTGATGCTCACTGGCAAATCGTACGATTTGTACGGGCATTTTATGAGGAATATGACACTAGTCCCGCCATTCGAGCCTTGGTCAAAGCTTTACAACAGGAATTTGGCCCTGAAATTGGCAATAGCCGTCACTTACAACGACTTCTCCCCCAAGGCCCAGCCAAGATGGCCAGCAAGTTAGCAGGCTTACCTAAACCTGCTAAATGCTTATAACATTGAATTTATTTAGCCGGAATCACTTCCAAGCCATTCATGTAAGGACGTAACACCTCTGGCACCACCACAGAACCATCAGCTTGCTGATAGTTTTCCAAGATCGCCACAAGTGTGCGCCCTACTGCTAAACCAGAACCGTTTAGTGTATGAACGAGTTCTGGCTTTTTCGCACCCTTCGCACGGAAACGCGCTTGCATACGACGCGCTTGGAAATCGAGCATGTTTGAACAAGACGAGATTTCGCGATAGGTATTCTGCGCTGGTAACCACACCTCTAAATCATACGTCTTGCATGCGCCAAAGCCCATATCCCCTGTACATAACACCATTTTACGATAAGGTAATTCGAGTGCTTGTAAGATAGCTTCAGCATGCCCTGTTAGTTCTTCCAACGCGGCAAACGAGTCTTCGGGTTTAACTACTTGGACTAATTCCACTTTATCAAACTGATGCTGACGGATAAGACCACGAGTATCACGACCATAACTACCTGCTTCAGAGCGGAAACATGGCGTATGCGCCGTCATCTTAATCGGTAACTGCGCTTCATCAATAATACTATCACGCACAATATTCGTCAGTGGAACTTCCGCAGTCGGTATCAAAGACAGCCCTTGACCTTCTTCTGTGGCCGGTTGGGTGTGGAATAAATCTTCACCAAATTTCGGTAATTGACCGGTACCATATAAGCTATCATGATTGACTAAATACGGCACATATACTTCAGCATAACCGTGTTGCTGCGTATGTGTATCGAGCATGAATTGCGCCAAAGCACGGTGCATGTTGGCTACTTGTGAATGCATAACCACAAAGCGTGAGCCAGTGAGTTTGGTCGCTGTTTCAAAATCTAAACCGTTAGATAACCCTGCTGACACATCGACATGGTCTTTTGCTTCAAAAGCTAGTTTGGTCGGCTCCATAAAACGGCTGACCTCGACATTATCCTCTTCGTCTTTGCCCGCCGGTACAGAGTCATCTGGTAAATTTGGAATGCCCGCAGTGATCGTATCAATTTGTGCTAGTAACTCGGTTAATTCAGCTTTGGCCGCATCCAATTTATCACCGAGTTCGCCAACTTCAGCCAGTAGAGGTGCGATATCTTCACCCGCTTGCTTGGCTTTACCAATTGACTTAGAACGGACATTACGTTCGTTTTGTAATTCTTGGGTGCTGGATTGCAGATCTTTACGACGCGCTTCAAGTGCTGCCAATGCTGCAACATCTAATTCAAAACCACGAGCCGCTAAACGCTGCGCCGTCTGCGCTAATTCATCACGAAGAAACTTAGGATCTAACATGTACTTTGATTATCCTTTAAATAATTGAAGTGCTATCCACGTAACACATAAACAACATGCTACATTGAGCATAATATTAACCCCTGCTTTGAACCACTGCGCAGTTTGCACTAATGTGATCGTGTCCAAAGAAAAAGTCGAGAATGTCGTCAGTGAGCCTAATATACCCACAACTAAAAATGCACGCACATGCTCTTGCATGTCCATTTGTTGATTGACCCACGCATACAACGCACCAATAAAAAACGATCCAACGACATTGACTAACAATGTGCCATAAGGAAAGTCTTTACCCAATAAAACATGGGTATGGTTCATCAAAAAATAGCGTAGGCATGCGCCAATCGCACCACCAACGGCCACAAACAAATACACAATAAGGTGACTCATGGCTGACCCTTTGGCTGAATACCTGCGTTATGATAAGCGGTTTTGTTTAAATCGTCGAGAAACTCTTGTTTTTGCCTCAGTTTTTGTTCCAATCCACGAGGATTCGGTTGATAAAACCCTTGATCCGATAAATTATCTGGCAAATACCGTTGTCCAGCACTCACTGCGTGATCTTCGTTATGCGAATAACGATAGCCATCACCATGACCTTGAGATTTAGCTAATTCGGTAGGTGCATTTCGTAAGTGATTTGGCACTGGCATATCACAAGTTTCTTGCGCAGCCCGTTTCGCCGCTTTAAAGGCATTATATAATGCGTTCGATTTTGGCGCTAAAGCACAATACACACACGCTTGCGCAATCGCACGCTCGCCTTCTACAGCTCCGACACGATGATAGGTATCCCATGCATTTAAACATAAGGTTAATGCTCTAGGATCCGCCAGCCCAATATCCTCAGAGGCTATAGCGAGTAAACGTCGCATAATCGGCACCGGGTCAGAGTTTGCAGTTAAATACCGAGCGAACCAATACAACGCACCGTCGCTCGATGAGCCACGTACCGATTTATGAAAGGCTGAAAGTACATCATAGTAATGATCACCTTGCTGGTCGAACTGGGCAACTTTTTGTCCTGCCGCTTGAGCAACATGCTGTTGGGTCACACGATGGCTGCCATCAGCTGATTGGCTCAACTGTGCAGCCAATTCAAGATAGAGTAGAGCTCTGCGCGCATCGCCAGAAGATAAGGAAGCTAGCGTCATCAATGCATCATCATCTATTGAAACTGCACATGCACATAACCACTCGTCATTCGCGAGTGCCTGTTGGCAAATTTGAATAATATCAGCGTCAGTTAATGCTTGCAGCACATATACTCGACAACGCGATAACAAGGCATTATTACAACTAAATGAAGGATTTTCAGTTGTGGCACCGATAAACGTGATCGCGCCAGATTCAATAAATGGTAGAAACGCATCTTGCTGTGACTTATTAAACCGATGTACCTCATCCACAAATACAATGGTTACCACACCAGGGTGAGTCATCGCCATGGCGTCACGGATATCTTTGACTCCACTGGTCACAGCCGATAGAACAATTAAATTAGCATCTATATGCTTGGCAATGATTTGCGCCAAAGTCGTTTTGCCAGTCCCAGGTGGCCCCCACAACAACATTGAATGGATATGACCATTCTCTAATGACTGACTAAGCGGTTGATTGGGACCCAATATATGTGATTGACCAATGTAACTGGCCAAATCGGTTGGTCGCATACGCGCCGCAAGTGGCTCAAGGTTGGGTTTGGTCATCAATGCTATACCCTACAGGGATGTCGTATTGGAATTGTGAAACAGGTAACGGCATATTCATGGTGATATTAGATAAAACAAACTCGCTGCGCTGTGCTTGGTTATCCAGCAGAGTAAATGCGCGTAATTCACCTTGAGTGAACACTAGTGTCAATCCTTGAATTTGACCCTGTGCAGATGAGGGTGTGACCTCAAATGAGTCTGCTTGTTGTGTCACACTAAACTGTTCCCACACCTTATCATCAGTTGATGTGAGTAGCATTAATGGATTATCTGATACCATATCTGCCTGATTAAATATGGACACTTGTTCAACAAAATCGTCCACATAAAATACCTTATCACCATTCGCAATTACTAAGGTTTCATCTGGTACCTGTGCATGCCAATACACTCGATTAGGTTGTTGTAATACTAGATTTCCCGAACTGCTATGAATGAGGTTATTGGCTTCGTCTGTCACGGTTTGGGTAAATGTAGATTGAAGCGATGAAATAGCTTCTAAACGTTGACGTAATTCTGTCTTGGCCAGAGATGCGTTTGCAATAAGTGGTGCCTCACTGGCAGCTAATATTGGTGTACTTGAAAGTGACACTAACAACCAAGATGATGCCACTAAAGTAACAAAAGATAATTTAGCAATAGAAGTGTGTAACGACATATATGTCCTTTATGACTATGTATTAAACGTGATTAAACTCACTTAACTAAACATACCATGACTTAATTAAATCAACGCTGAATGAACTGCCATGCCATCATCAGAATCGTTTTCTTAAATTAATCCCGAGGCGCCGCTTTGGCTAACACTTCACGATTACCATTATGACCTGGTGCTGATACGATCCCGCTTTGTTCCATTTGTTCGACTAATCGAGCTGCACGATTATAGCCAATTCTAAATTTACGTTGTACTGATGAAACAGACGCTTTGCGAGTTTCAGTCACAAAGGCCACTGCCTCGTCATAGAATACATCGAGCTCTTGATCCGCATTTTCAGCCTGCTCACCAGGTAGTAGTACTTCACCACCTTCTTGAGGATTCAAAATCTCATCAATATACTCTGGTTCTCCGCGTTTCTTCCAATCACCTACAACGGCATGAACTTCATGATCATCTACAAATGCGCCGTGGACACGCGTCGGTACACCCGTACCAGGCGGAAGATACAACATATCTCCCATACCAAGTAATGCCTCAGCACCTTGCTGATCTAAAATAGTACGTGAATCAATTTTGCTGGATACCTGAAACGCAATTCTTGTTGGTATATTCGCTTTGATCAAGCCTGTGATCACATCAACAGATGGACGTTGTGTCGCAAGGACTAAGTGAATACCGGCCGCACGTGCTTTTTGTGCTATCCGTGCAATCAGCTCTTCGACCTTTTTGCCTACAATCATCATCATGTCAGCAAATTCATCTACCACTACAACGATAGCCGGTAACTTTGTTAAATTAGGCGCTTCACTATCCATACTATCGCCCTGCTGCCAGAGTGGATCCTTGATTGGATGACCATCTTCAATCGCTTTAAGGACCTTGGAATTAAATCCTTTAAGGTTACGTACACCTAACGCACTCATTAAACGATAACGACGTTCCATTTCACCAACACACCAACGCAATGCATTAGAGGCTTCTTTCATATCAGTGACTACTTCAGCTAACAGATGTGGTATTCCCTCATACACAGATAGTTCAAGCATCTTCGGATCAATCATGATCATGCGCACATCTTCTGGCGATGATTTATAGAGCAAACTTAAAATCATGACGTTCACGCCGACTGATTTACCTGAACCTGTTGTACCTGCAACTAATAAATGCGGCATTTTCGCCAAATCTACAATGACGGGTTTACCCGAAATATCGGCACCTAACACCATCGTCAGTGGTGAAGCATTAGCTTGAAACGCATCACCTTCAATCACTTCACTCAAACGTACCATGTCACGATTTTTATTCGGTAATTCCAACCCAATAACAGATTTACCAGGAATAACTTCAACAACACGCACTGAAATAGCTGACATCGCTCGCGCCAAATCTTTGGATAAGGTCGTGATTTTACTCACTTTAACCCCTGGAGCTAGATCCAATTCAAAACGGGTAATTACTGGACCAGGGTATACACCGACCACTTGCGCTGAAATATTAAAATCAGCGAGTTTTTCTTCGACTAAACGTGAAATGCCTTCAAGCTCTTCAGGTGTGATGGGATTCTTCACTTTATCCGCACGATCGAGCAGTGCGAATGAAGGTAACTCTCCCTCAGGCTTCTCTTCATGCTTAGGTCTCATTTTTGTCGTGACACCAGGTGCATTTACGACGGGTGCGTCGACATCAGGGAGGCTAGCTTCAGATGTTGAAGAAGTGTGTATATCAGTAGGTGTCTCATCAAGAGGCACTGATGATGCGTGTGTATCAGAAGAATACACTGGCTCAATATGTATACTAGAATCAGCCGCACCTGACACATCAGCTATTGATGTCTCAGTATCTATATTTTGAGTATCAATGACAATTTCAGGCTCGTTATCGAGTATTTCATCAGATACTTTATAAAATGAATCTTGTGCATTTCTCAGTGAACTATCACGATTTGATGGTTGATTTTCACTTAATGTCGAAGCATTGATATCATCTTTCTGATTAGCACTCCCCTCCCCTTTAGGACTAGGTAGTGACAATTGAGAAACACCTTTGGGTAATGTAACGACTTTTTTACTTGCCCAGATGGTACTCGCACCAATGTAATCAATTATAGATACCCATGATATACCACTGGCTAAAGTGAAGCCTGTCGTAAAAAAACACAATAATAAAATCGTTGTACCGACAAAGCCAAATTGCGGCAATAAGGCACTGGAAATAACATCACCAAATAATCCACCCGCAGAAAAGTAGTACATATCATCAAAGTTAATACTGGCTAAACCACTGATACCAATGGCAATAAAAATAAGACCAATGATCCGTAAACCTATATTGAGATAATCCCATTCAAAGATCTCTTTTACACGTTGAAACGCCATATAACCGGCAAAGGCAAACAAAAAAGGAATACTATAAGCAAGATAACCTAAGATAAAAAATAATAAATCAGCAAGTTTTGCACCTGCGGGGCCCATCCAATTCTGGATAACTGGTTGTAGTCCAGTTTGTGTCCAACCTGGATCGGCTTGATGAAATGACATCAGGGAAAGAAATATAAATAACGCTAATACAGTACATATAATCATGCCTGTCTCAAAAATGCGTTGTATACCAGTAAGTTGACTCATCGTGCGCCTAATGGAAACCAAATCTATATTTAGATTTTATATTATTATAATGTGAATTATTCTATCACAGCTATCGGATAAATTAACGTCCAGAAACATTGATTTTGATTTTATTCGAATGTTTTACTTCTTCCATCACCACATAGCTTCGCGATTCTCTGACGCCCGGTAATTGCAGTAATGTATCGCCTAATAGTTTTCGATAACTGGCCATATCCGCCACACGCGTTTTTAACAGGAAATCAAAGTTCCCAGAAACTAAATGGCACTCCTGAATGTCATCTTGCTGTTGCACGGCAGCAGAAAAATCTGCAAATATATCAGGTGATGTTTTGGATAATGATATTTCGACAAAGACCAACATGGCAGCACCCAATTTCATCGGATCCACACTTGCTGAATAACCAGTAATATATCCCTGCTGTTCTAATCGTTTAACTCGTTCTAAACAAGGTGAAGGGCTTAATCCAATTTGTTTTGCTAATTCAACATTCGATATACGTCCATCTACCTGTAATGCGGATAATATGGCACGATCCAGTTTATCAATGTGTTTCGGCGTCTTTATAAGCATATAATATTTTTCTATTTGAATTAATTTCCAAATATTATACTGCAAATTTCAAAAATAAGAAATTTAAAGCGTTGTAATATCCCCTATAATCCAATTTTATCCCTTTACAGTGAATAGTTATGATTATTGGTGTACCTAAAGAAGTCAAAAACCACGAATATCGTGTCGGATTAACCCCTGCTGCAGCGAATGAGTTTATCCAACATGGTCATACCGTTTTAGTAGAAACCCATGCAGGTGAAGGTATCGGGTTTAGTGATGACGATTATGAACTTGCTGGTGCACAAATCATTGATACTGCTAAAGCAATATTTTCACAGGCTGAGATGATTATTAAAGTCAAAGAGCCACAGCCCTTTGAGTGTGAAATGCTCCGACCGGATCAGATTTTATATACTTACCTGCATTTAGCGCCAGATCCAGTGCAAACCGAATTATTAGTGAAATCAAAAGCAATTTGTATCGCCTATGAAACGGTCACAGATAATGCTGGAACGTTACCTTTATTAGCGCCTATGAGTGAAGTTGCTGGTCGTATGGCTATTCAAGCGGGCGCGCATTACTTAGAAAAAGCTCAAGGTGGTAACGGTACACTACTGGGTGGCGTACCTGGTGTTGCTCCTGGAAATGTCGTTATCATTGGTGGTGGTGTCGTGGGGACGAACGCCGCAAAAATGGCGGTGGGTTTAGGCGCAGACGTGACTATTTTAGACCGTTCATTACCGCGTTTACGTGAACTGGATGATATTTTCAATGGTCGTGTAAGAACTGTTTACTCCACTACAGATGCTATTGCACAATACTCTGCACAAGCCGATTTAGTCGTCGGTGCCGTTCTTATACCAGGTGCTGCTGCACCAAAATTACTCACACGTAAACATATTGCGAATATGAAAAAAGGCGCAGTAGTTGTTGATGTTGCGATTGATCAAGGTGGATGTTTTGCAACTTCAAAAGCAACAACGCACCAGGAGCCCGTATATATTATTGATGATGTAGTACATTATTGTGTTGCTAATATGCCGGGCGGTGTGGCACGGACCTCAACATTAGCATTAAACAATGCCACGTTACCTTTTGGCCTCGCTATTGCGAATAAAGGGGCAGAACAAGCATTAAAAGATGATGTACATCTAGCCAACGGTTTAAATGTCTATAAAGGATTAGTGACATGTCAAGGCGTTGTGGATGCGTTAGGTGAAAACTTGAACTTAGAGTACATTCCCGCGTTACAAGCAATCAGCTAACTAGCATAAACTGTGAGATATTTGGGCGGGTCACATTAATAATGATTGATGTAACCATCGCCCAGATAATAAATCCAAGTCATTAATTTCACGATTTAGTAATTACAGAGACTTATAAAAACTCTATATTGAAGCGTTAATTTCTAATAAGGTCTTTAACGGGTCGTGTGATTGTGTAATAGGCCGACCAATGACCATATAACTTACTCCGCTTGCCATGGCCTGTGGTGGCGTCATAATACGTATTTGATCGCCTACATCACTCCCGACAGGACGTATACCTGGCGTAACTAGTAAAAAATCATCGTTAACAATTTCACGTAACGCCACCGCCTCTTGAGCTGAACAAACAACACCATCCAAACCTGACGTTTGAGTCAACAAAGCAAGTTTGTTCACTTGGTCGGCTACTTTGATATTGGGTGTGACTTGCCCTAATTGAGCTTCATCCATAGAAGTGAGCACCGTAACAGCAATTAGTTTAGGCGCATCAGCACCAAAACTCTCTAGTCCCGCTTTAGCTTTACTCATCATGCTGGCACCGCCACTAGCATGCACATTAATCATCCATACTCCCAAATCTGCAGCAGCAATACATGCTTTAGCAACGGTGTTAGGGATATCATGGAATTTTAAATCTAAAAATACATCAAATCCTTTATCCACTAATGGTTTAACCGCTTGCGGACCAAAATAAGTGAACATTTCTTTGCCGATTTTTAACTTACATAATTCAGGTGATACTTTATCAACAAAATTATGTAAATCTGATAACTGATTAAAATCACACGCGACGACAACTTTTGGATCAAATGACATGCTTAACCTCGTTTAACATTATTCGCCATCTAATCCTTTGATGGGCTTCACGACACTCCAATGCTTACATGCAGGACATAACCAATACACCTGTCTGCCAGAAAAACCGCATTTAATACAACGGTATTTAGGACGGGCTTGAATTTGTTTTTCTACCAAATCAGCTAATAAACCTAAGCTATTTTGGATTTGTTTATCTTCTTGTTGTTCCACAAAAAAACCTAATAGCGTTTTAAATCCACGCATTGTAGGTTTTTGTTTAAGCTGTTCGAGAAGAATATTTGTGGCTTCGGTATCTTCACCACGCTTAGCCGATAATTTTACTTTCGCCAAATATGACGTTGCACACTCTTGCCAATAAGGGGCTAAGCTAGATTCTAATAACTCATCGTCATGCAATGCTTCTGAACACTGCTCAAGTAAGGGAACCGCTTCAGAGAACCATGATATATCACGGTTTGGTACTTGATTCAGCGCATCTGCGGCTTTTTGATACTCTTGAGATTCTATGTAAATGCGCCCCAGCATAAGCCATGGACGAACTGCATGCTCATCAATATCAATGGCTTTATGCAGAAACGGGATCGCATTAGAATAATCCGCGGCCTTAACAAACTGCTGAGCTTTTTCACAATAAAAATGCGATAACTGATGCGCCACATCTTTTTGATTGGAATCAACGCTTAACATACGTTGAGACAAATCAATCGCTTTGTCCCACTCTTTAGTCGTTTGGTAAATCTCAAATAAGTAACGTTGTGCAGCAGCTCTATGCTTGTCGCTATCTAGTAGTTTTAAATAGGAATTCTCTGCCCGCTCAAGAAATCCAGCTAGCATGTAGTCTCGACCTAATTCACTTAAGGCATTTTCACGAGGAGTGCCTTGCAACTCATCACGAGATACAAGATTTTGATGTATACGGATTGCACGATCTAATTCACCCCGATGACGGAAAAAATTCCCCATCGCAATATGTGTTTCCACCGTATCATTATTTAACGAGATCATTTTGATTAACGTATCAACCGCTTTATCAGGTTGATCAGATAATAAAAAATTTAAGCCTTTATAATAATGTTTGGAAAGAATGCTCGATTGTTTACGTTGGGCGTTACGGACACTGTTGCGACCCATCATCCAACCATAACCTGCCGCAACTGGCAGCAGTAAAAATAGCAATTCAAGCATAAGGTATTATTCTTCTGTGGATAAGCGCTTTAATTGGTTTCGCAGGCTCTTCACTTTCCAGGTTAATTTCAACCAACTACTAAAAAAGGTCAACATACCAATCACGACTCCTAAAGAAAACACTATAGCCATCAAAGTTGATTGACGTAATTCACTTTGTGCTATCAAATAATTGATGGTGACAAGCTCTTGATTACGTGAGCCGATAATAACTGCGATAACAAGTACAATGATGAGTACCAAAAATGTTAATAATCCTTTCACAAAGCTATCCTTTTTTGTCTCGCATTGTTAAGAAAAATCAACGCGATCGCGTAATTCTTTACCCGGTTTGAAATGTGGGACATACTTTCCCGATAATTCTACTAATTCACCAGTCTTTGGATTACGACCAGTTCGTGGAGCTCGATAATGTAAAGAAAAACTGCCAAACCCTCTTATTTCAATGCGTTCACCGCGTTGTAATGTTTGCGCCATGTACTCTAATAATTCTTTAACAGCGACTTCAATTTCTCGAGTTTGAACCTCATCATAAGATGTCATTAACTTTTCGATCAATTCAGATTTGGTCATATTAGGTGCCTCGTTAATCTGAGATTATATAATATAGACTAAGAGTTACAGAAAAAAAGGTGTAACGCAAGTAAACTTGCAGTTACACCTTTTTATTTTTCAGACTAAAAGATTACTCGCCTTTGGCTGCTTTGAAAGCTTCTGCCATAGCGTTAGTTGAACCTTGGTCTTCTTGTTGATTAACTTTATCAAGTGCTTCTTTCTCTTCTGCTTGGTCTTTCGCTTTAACAGATAGAGTCACAACGCGATTCTTACGATCAACGCCTGTGAATTTAGCTTCGATAGTATCGCCAACAGAAACTTCTTCAGAAGCGTCTTCGATACGGTCACGAGATAAATCGCTAACACGGATATAACCTTCCACTTCTTCTGCTAAGTGAACGGTTACGCCTTTAGCATCAACAGCTGTAACGTTACCAGTAACAATAGCACCTTTAGTGAATTCAGCTAAGTAAGAGTTAAACGGGTCTTCTTCAATTTGCTTAACGCCTAAAGAAATACGCTCACGCTCTGGGTCCACTTGTAAGACAACAGCATTGATTTCGTCGCCTTTCTTAAAGTCACGAACGGCTTCTTCGCCCGTCTTATTCCAAGCGATGTCAGATAAGTGAACTAGACCATCGATACCACCGTCAAGACCGATGAAGATACCAAAGTCAGTGATTGACTTGATCTTACCAGATACTTTGTCGCCTTTATTGTAAGACTTAGCAAACTCTTCCCAAGGGTTAGGGATACATTGCTTAAGACCTAGAGAGATACGACGACGCTCTTCATCAATTTCAAGAACCATAACTTCAACCACATCACCTAAGTTAACCACTTTAGATGGGTGAATGTTTTTGTTAGTCCAATCCATTTCAGAAACGTGTACAAGACCTTCTACACCGTCTTCAATTTCAACGAAACAACCATAATCAGTTAAGTTTGTAACTGCACCAGATAAACGGCTGTTTTCTGGGAAACGTGCAGCAATTTCTTGCCATGGATCGTTACCCATTTGCTTCATACCTAATGAAACACGAGACTTTTCTTTGTCAAACTTAAGGACTTTAACATTGATTTCGTCACCCACATTCACAATTTCACTTGGGTGCTTAACACGCTTCCAAGCCATATCTGTGATGTGAAGTAGACCGTCAACACCGCCTAAGTCAACGAACGCACCGTAGTCAGTAAGGTTCTTAACGATACCTTTAACTTCGTGGCCTTCTTCTAAGTTAGCAAGTAATTCGTCACGTTCAGCACTGCTTTCGGCTTCGATAACTGCACGACGTGAAACAACAACGTTGTTACGTTTCGCATCTAACTTGATAACTTTAAATTCGATTTCTTTACCTTCAAGGTGAGTTGTGTCACGTACTGGACGTACATCAACCAATGAACCAGGTAAGAACGCGCGTACAGTATTCACTTCTACTGTAAAGCCGCCTTTAACCTTGCCATTAATAACACCTTTAATAGTTTCTTTTTCTTCGTAAGCTTTTTCTAGCTCAACCCACGCTTCATGGCGTTTTGCTTTCTCACGAGATAAAATAGTTTCACCGAAACCATCTTCAACAGCATCTAATGCCACATCAACAAAATCACCAACTGCAACTTCTAAGTTACCTTCGGCATTTTTGAATTGTTCTGCTGGAATAGCACTCTCTGATTTAAGACCTGCGTCAACTAGTACGATATCTTTTTCAATTGAAACGATTTCACCGCGAACGATGGCACCAGGACGAGTTTCTAACTGTTGTAAGCTTTCTTCAAAAAGCTGTGCAAAATTTTCTGACATATTAATAATCTATAGTCTATAAGTAATATCCACATCACATCCAAGTTATGCGGGGTTATTGTTCAAAGTTCATCAATCCTTTAACGAACATGATAAAAACTAACGTGGAGTTATTTCCGCGTTAGTTAAGATTTCTTTCACCTGAGCGAACACTTCATCTGCATTTAATTCAGTTGAATCAATTACATATGCATCATCTGCAGGTACTAAAGGAGCAACAGCTCGATTAGTATCTCGCTCATCACGAGCCTGTATATCGCTTAAAAGGCGCGCAATATTAACATCATGACCTTTATTATTCAACTGATGAAAGCGCCTTTCAGCCCTAGCCTCTGCTGAAGCAGTAAGAAAGATTTTCACAGGTGCATTGGGGAAAACAACAGTTCCCATATCTCGACCGTCAGCAACTAATCCAGGTAATTCAGCGAATCCTCGCTGGCGACGTAATAAGGCTTCGCGGACACGAGTCAAAGAAGCTACTTGAGATGCTAACGCCCCGACTTCTTCAGTACGTATAATATCAGTAACATCTTCACCTTCTAGCATGATGCGGGTATTACCTGCCGTCGTGACAAAATTCACATCTAAATTAGACGCCAAAGGTAAAACCGACTCTTCATCCACGACATCTATGCCATGATGCTGACAAGCAACTGCAAGAACGCGATAAATAGCCCCACTGTCGAGAAAGTGCCACTTTAAATAATTAGCTATATTAGCGCTAAGAGTGCCTTTCCCAGCACCACTTGGGCCATCGACTGTAACTATGGATATAGGTTTTGTCACTACATGTCATCCACTGAAATATTGAAGCGCGGTATTATACGCGCTCCCGGTGTCGACATAAAGTTAAATTTATATTTCTGTTAATGACTTGAGCCTTCAGTCAATGTTGAAAGACAATAAATTTACTGACATATACTCGCAAAACGAGTGAAATAATCAGGGAATGTTTTAGCCGTGCACTTTGGATCATTGATTGTCACGGCAGTATTAGATAACGCAACTAATGAGAAACACATGGCAACACGATGATCATCATAAGTATCAATATCACTGTGCAATAAAGTTTCAGGTGGCGTGACTTCAATAAAATCATCACCTTCTACAACAGTCGCACCGACTTTACGTAATTCGGTTGCCATAGCGTGTAAACGATCAGTTTCTTTCACCCGCCAGTTATAAATGTTGCGAATAGCCGTTGTACCTTTAGCGAATAACGCAGTGGTAGCAATTGTCATAGCAGCGTCAGGAATATGATTCATGTCCATATCAACCGCTGTTAGTGGTGCTCCAGTGATCGTAATGCTATTAGGCTGATAACTTACCTTAGCGCCCATTGCTTCTAACACTTCAGCAAAACGAATATCACCTTGCACTGAAGCACTACCTACACCTGTTACTTCAACGGTGCCACCTTTAATAGCACCAGCAGCTAAAAAGTAAGAGGCAGATGACGCATCCCCTTCTACCATGTAGGTTTCAGGAGCAATATAACTTTGGTTACCTTTCACATGAAACACTTTATATTGGTTATGCGTAACGGAAACGCCGAACTTTTGCATAATATCTAAGGTGATATCTATGTAAGGAATGGAAACTAAATCGCCTTGAATATGAATCTCTGAATCAGACGTAAACAATGGTGCTGCCATCAATATAGCAGTTAAAAACTGCGATGACACACTACCATCTACTTCTATATGTCCACCTGTTAAACGCTGTCCACGTATATCTAAAGCCGGATATCCAACTTCATCTAAATAACGAATGTCCGCGTTTACATCAGCTAGTGCAGCAACCAGATCGCCAATTGGACGTTCTTTCATACGTGGTTCGCCAGTCAATACAGTGTTGATTGGCGAAGTGGCCAGCACACCACATAATGGACGCATTGCTGTTCCCGCATTTCCTAAGAAAAGTTCACTTTCAGGTTGGGTCGTGAAGACGTCACCTAACCCTTCTACTACACAGACCGTGTTATTTTCAGATAATGTATAACTGACTCCTAATGCCGATAATGCATTAAGCATATGACGAATATCGTCACTATCAAGTAAATTAGTGACGGTCGTCGTGCCTTTTGCCAGTGCCGCTAATAATAATGCACGGTTAGATAATGATTTTGATCCAGGCACATTAACCGTACCTGACACAGCACTAATTGGCTGAAGCGTGAGTTGTTCCATGATAAATCGTTATCCTTTAGTACGTGAAAATTCTTGCATAAATTCAACGAGTGCCTGCACACCCTCTAATGACATCGCATTATAAATACTGGCACGCATACCACCGACAGAGCGATGACCTTTTAATGCCGCCAATCCATTAGCTTCTGCTAACGATAAGAACTCACTATCAAGTGCTGAGTCAGCTAAAGTAAACGGGACATTCATGATAGAACGATGTTGTGTAGCGACGTTGTTGTGGTAAAAGTCGTTATTATCTATTGCTTGATATAATAATGCTGCTTTTGCTTCATTACGTTTAGAAATAACAGATAATCCGCCTTGCGCTTTTAACCACTTAAACACTAAGCCAGATAAGTACCATGAATAAGTTGGCGGTGTATTATACATACTGTCATTGTTTGCTTGGATAGTATAATTCAAGAAACTTGGCGTAATAGATTGAGCTTTATCCAACAAATCATCACGCACAATGACAACAGCTAAACCTGATGGCCCTATATTTTTTTGTGCACTTGCATAAATGATCCCAAAATCATTGACATTTAACGGCCCCGATAAAATGGTAGATGACATATCAGCAACTAAAGGAACCCCTTCTAGTTTAGGCGGCTCAAAAATCGCAATACCATCTACCGTTTCGTTTGGACAATAATGTAAATAGGCAGCTTGAGAACGCTGTTCATCCGTCAAAGACCAATCTTTTTGACCAGGCACAACTCTTAATCCAGTATGATCTACAGTGTCTTGTGCCACAATATGAGTACGAGTATATTTTGCAGCCTCTGATACAGCTCCTTTCGACCAAGAGCCTGATTGTAAATGTAAACTTAAATCAGTCGACTGTGCAATATTCAACGGTACACTGGTAAACTGTCCGCGACCACCGCCCTGTAAAAACAACACCTTATAGTTATCAGGTACAGATAATAAATCTCGTAGATCTTGCTCAGCTTGAGCAGCGACTTCAATAAAGGGCTTACTGCGGTGACTGATCTCCATTACAGATGAGCCTACACCCTGCCAGTTAAGCATTTCAGCTTGCGCCTGTTGCATTACTTCTGCAGGTAACATCGCCGGACCGGCACTAAAATTAAAATGTTGCACGTTGGTTCCTATTTATTTACCAAAACAATAAAAAAGCGATGCAAACATCTGTCTACACCGCTTATGAATCTTACCTAATAAGTTAATGCATACTTATTCAGTATCATCACTGCCAGTTGATTCATTATCACTTGCTAGTGGTTGAGCACTATCTATATCAGTTGTTACTGTTACAGCATCAGCTTCAATCACATTTCCTTCTTCATCAGTTTCAATGTTTGAGGATTCTACTTCATCAATACGTTGTAAGCCTACGACATTTTCATTTTCACCCGTACGAATCAATGTTACTCCTTGAGTATTACGGCCTACAGTAGAAACCTCTGTCGCACGAGTACGAACTAAAGTACCTTGGTCACTGATCAACATGATTTCATCATCTTCATTAACCTGAACAGCACCGACTACTAAGCCATTACGTTCCGATACCTTAATCGAGACTACACCCTTAGTGGCACGAGATTTAGCTGGATATTCAGCAATATCGGTACGCTTACCATAACCGTTTTCAGTAGCAGTTAATACTGCACCTTCTCCTTGAGGGACAATTAAAGAGACAACTTTTTGGTCTTCTTCTAGTCGAATACCTCGGACACCTGTAGCCGTTCGACCCATTGGACGAACCTGCTCTTCGTGGAAACGTACCACTTTACCAGCATCAGAGAACAACATAATTTCACTGTCGCCATCGGTTAAATCGACGCCAATCAACTCATTACCATCGTTAAGATTTACCGCAATAATACCATTAGCACGTGGGCGAGAGTATTGTGTCAACTCAGTCTTTTTAACTGTGCCATTCGTAGTTGCCATGAAGACATATTTACCGTCAACAAATTCCTTGATAGGCAGAATAGCTGTGATTCTTTCACCCTCTTCCAAAGGTAAGATATTCACAATCGGACGACCACGTGCATTTCGACTTGCTAACGGTAATTGATAGACTTTTAACCAATATAGGCGTCCTCGAGTAGAAAAACATAGAATATGATCATGAGTATTAGCAACTAATAGTTTCTCAATGAAATCTTCATCTTTCATCTTCGTCGCAGATTTACCTTTGCCACCTCGTTTTTGCGCTTCGTAATCAGACAATTTCTGATATTTTACGTAACCCTCATGTGATAGCGTAACCACTACATCTTCACGCTCAATTAAGTCTTCTAAATCAATATCATGTGACGCTGCGGTAATTTCCGTACGACGATCGTCACCAAACTCATCACGAATGGCTTCAAGTTCCTCACGGATGACTTCCATTAGACGCTCAGAGCTACCTAATATACGCAATAATTCTGCGATAACATCTAATAAGTCTTTGTATTCTGATAAGATCTTATCGTGTTCTAAGCCGGTTAATTTATGTAAACGTAAATCAAGAATCGCTTGGGCTTGTTGTTCAGTTAAGTAATACAATCCATCGCGAATACCATATTCTGGCTCCAACCAATCAGGACGTGCAGCATCATCACCAGCACGTTCAAGCATTTCGGCAACATCGCCCAATGCCCAGCCTTGCGCTGTTAGCTTGAGCTTTGCCTCAGAAGGACTAGGTGACGCTTTAATTAATTCAATCACAGGGTCAATATTTGCTAATGCAATCGCAAGACCTTCCAATAAATGAGCACGATCACGGGCTTTTTTAAGCTCGTAAACAGTTCTGCGTGTCACTACTTCGCGGCGATGCAGAATAAAACATTCTAAAGTATCTTTTAAATTAAAGACTTTAGGCTGGTTATTATCTAACGCTACCATATTTATGCCAAACACCGTCTGTAACTGGGTGTTAGCATATAAATGATTAAGTAATACTTCTGCTGATTCGTTACGTTTTACTTCTATAACGATACGCATACCATCTTTATCAGATTCATCACGAAGTGCAGACACACCTTCAATACGTTTTTCTTTTACCAACTCAGCAATTTTTTCAATCAGTTTTGCTTTATTTACTTGATACGGTAATTCATTAACAATGATGGTCTCTTTACCATTGTCTTCCCTTTCAATTTCAGCACGAGCACGTAAGTAAATTTTACCGCGTCCTGTGCGATATGCTTCTTCAATTCCTTTGCGACCACTGATAATTGCTGCAGTTGGAAAATCTGGACCAGGAATATATTCAATTAATTCTTCGATCGTACATGCTGGATTTTCTATTAATGCCACACAACCATTAATAACTTCAGTTAAGTTATGTGGTGGGATATTAGTAGCCATACCTACAGCAATACCAGATGAGCCATTAACTAATAAATTAGGCACTCTAGTGGGCATGACTTCTGGAATTTTCTCAGTACCATCATAATTAGGTACAAAGTTGACAGTTTCTTTATCTAAATCAGCTAACAATTCATGCGCAATTTTGGACATCCGAACTTCGGTGTAACGCATCGCTGCCGCAGAATCACCATCAACAGAACCAAAATTACCTTGTCCATCGACCAACATATAACGTAATGAAAAAGGCTGTGCCATTCGAACAATCGTATCATATACAGCAGTATCACCGTGTGGGTGATATTTACCGATGACATCACCTACGACACGAGCTGATTTTTTATACGGTTTGTTAAAATCGTTTTTTAATTCATTCATGGCGAATAGCACGCGACGGTGAACCGGTTTCAAACCGTCACGAACATCAGGAAGTGCTCGTCCAACGATCACGCTCATAGCGTAATCAAGATATGAATTTTTAAGTTCTTCTTCGATATTAATCGGTAATATTTCTTTGGCGCGATCAGTCATAAACTGCCGAATCCCCTATATTGGTTATTGAGGGTGTTTCTCATTGTGCTTGGTCAGCTTATACAACGGAAAACCTCTCTTTTTTTATGGGTGAAACATGAGTAAATCTCACTCTTGACTATAACATCAAGCGTTCAAAATATGTAGTAAATGTACGTTTAAATATTTCTTCCGCCGAAAATTTAAGCAATTATCCATAATCGAATGTTTCCGAAAATAATGATATTATCGCAAAACGTAAATAAATCGCCCTTTAATGAAGTATTTTGGAGCTGTCTAGCGCATGAATGTTGATCATCAAGAAATCGAAAAATTTACCGCCATTGCAAGTCGCTGGTGGGATTTAGATGGTGAATTCAAACCGCTTCATCAAATCAATCCACTACGGGTGGATTACATTATTGGGAAAATTACGGGTAAATCACGTCCTAATAATGGTTATCCAAATAATATATTAAATGGGTTGAAGATTGTCGATATTGGTTGCGGTGGTGGAATATTAGCAGAAGCTTTAGCATCTCATGGTGCCCATGTGGTAGGTATTGATCTTGCAGAAGAATCTCTTACTGTTGCACGTCTACATGCGTTAGAGACTGGCTTAAAAAATGTGACATATGAATTAATTTGTGCAGAAGAATTCGCCTCACAAAACATGGAACAATTTGATGTTGTTACATGTTTAGAAATGCTTGAACATGTGCCAGACCCAGGCTCAATTATTGAGGCCGCTGCGTTTCTTGCAAAACCCAATGCACCGGTTTTTTTCTCGACACTTAACCGAAACCCTAAATCCTATTTAATGGCTATTGTCGGTGCCGAATACGTGATGAACTTAGTGCCCAAAGGAACTCATGATTTCAGTAAGTTTATTAAACCCAGTGAACTAATGCGTATGATTGACAACACGCCTTTAACAATTAAAGCAACGACCGGTTTGCACTTTAATCCAATAACACAAGGCTATTATTTGTCGAATGCAAATATAGATGTGAATTACATTGTACACTGCCAAAAATGAATATTATTTTCCGCTCTTTTCATCTTGACAAATAATTAACATAACTCAAATAGACACCATATATAGTGTTAACATTATGCAATTACTTCTATATATCGTGTTTGCATAACAACATCATAAAATATAATAAAAAAAATTAAATAATTTTACACCTCTGTCGGTTGCCATTTTTTTATATCAAACCCCATATTTACGGGCTTTGTACTAATCCCTTGAGCGCACTGATGGTTTTTTAACCTACAAAACACATCATCTAGTGGTTGCATTGCAACTTAAACCACATTATCTTGTGCCTACCATCTATTTCGCAGACCATTAATTTTATCTTCCTGTTTTTTAACACAAGTCGTATCAATTCATCATAGGTTGAATTAAATATTGCTTGGCACGAGAAAGATTGTTGGTTAACAGAAAATCTACTAGTTAGATATTTGCATATAAATATTAAAATAAACGGCATTTAACATGAACAAACAATTATCAGTTACCAAACGCGATGGCGTAACCGAAGCCATCGATTTAGATAAAATTCATAAAGTCATCACATGGGCGGCCAAAGATTTACATAACGTCTCTGTGTCTCAAGTAGAAATAAAAGCACATATCCAATTTTTTGATGGCATCAGCACTGAAGTTATCCACGAAACATTAATCAAGTCAGCCGCCGATTTAATCTCAACTGATTCTCCTGATTACCAATATCTTGCTGCCCGTTTAGCAATATTCCATCTGCGTAAGAAAGCTTACGGTCAGTTTGAACCACCTAAGTTATTTGATCATGTTAAGTCTATGGTTGAGCGTGGTAAATACGATGAACATTTACTGGCTGACTATACTGCTGAAGAATTTGAAGCGATGGACGGTTTCCTCGATCATTGGCGTGATATGAATTTTTCTTACGCTGCAGTCAAGCAGCTTGAAGGTAAGTATTTAGTCCAAAACCGTGTAAGTGGAGAGATTTACGAAAGTGCACAATTCTTGTATGTCCTTGTCGCAGCTTGTTTATTTGCAAATTACCCAAAAGCGACACGTCTTGATTATATTAAACGTTTTTACGATGCTGTTTCACTATTCAAGATTTCTTTACCTACGCCCATCATGGCAGGCGTTCGCACCCCTACTCGTCAATTCAGCTCGTGTGTGTTGATTGAGGCAGGAGATAGTTTAGACTCCATTAACGCAACGTCTTCTGCAATTGTAAAATACGTCTCACAGCGCGCTGGAATTGGTGTTAATGCTGGTCGTATCCGTGCATTAGGTAGTGAAATCCGTGGTGGTGAAGCATTTCATACTGGTTGTATTCCTTTTTATAAGTACTTTCAAACAGCAGTTAAAAGTTGTTCGCAAGGTGGTGTCCGTGGTGGTGCTGCAACCCTCTTCTATCCTTTATGGCATTTAGAAGTCGAATCATTACTTGTACTTAAAAACAACCGAGGTGTTGAAGAAAATCGTGTTCGTCACCTCGATTACGGCGTACAGTTTAATAAACTAATGTACACTCGATTAATTAAAAACCAGAATATTACCTTATTCAGCCCATCAGATGTGCCTGGATTATATGATGCATTCTTTGCTGACCAAGATAAATTCGATGAGTTGTACGTCAAATACGAAAACGATCCTAGTATTCGTAAGAAAAGTATCAAGGCGATGGAGCTATTCAGCTTATTCATGCAAGAACGTGCAAGTACTGGTCGTATTTATTTACAGAATGTTGATCACTGTAATACGCATAGTCCTTTCGATCCTAAAGTGGCACCAGTACGACAGTCTAACTTATGTTTAGAAATTGCATTACCGACTAAACCGTTGGAGCATGTAATGGATCCTGAGGGTGAAATCGCTTTATGTACATTATCAGCCTTTAACTTGGGTGCAATTAAATCATTAGATGAGCTCGAAGAGTTAGCAGATTTGGCCGTACGTGCACTAGACAGTTTACTCGATTATCAAGATTACCCAGTACCGGCTGCTCGCAATGCATCATTAGGACGCCGTACGCTAGGTATTGGTGTGATTAACTTTGCTTATTACCTGGCGAAGAATGGTGTTAAATACTCTGATCATAGTGCGAATGGATTAATCCATAAGACCTTTGAAGCGATCCAATATTATTTAATGAAAGCTTCTAATAATCTAGCTATTGAGCAAGGGCCTTGTCCATTATTTAATGAAACGACTTATTCTCAAGGGTTAATGCCTATCGATACTTACAAAAAAGATATCGATAACATTTGTGATGAACCGTTACATCTAGATTGGGATAGTTTACGTGAGAGTGTCGTTAAACATGGTTTACGAAATTCAACATTATCTGCGTTAATGCCTTCTGAAACGTCATCTCAAATTTCAAATGCAACTAACGGGATTGAACCACCACGCGGTCATATCAGTATAAAATCAAGTAAAGATGGTGTCCTTAAACAAGTTGTGCCTGACTATGAGAATCTCAAAGACAAGTATGAGTTACTGTGGGACCTGCCCTCAAACGATGGTTATTTACAATTATGCGCCATCATGCAGAAGTTTGTGGACCAAACAATTTCGGCTAATACCAGTTATGACCCAAGTAAATATGAAGGTAATAAAGTCCCGATGAAATTACTCATTAAAGACTTACTTACCACTTATAAATTGGGCATTAAAACCTTGTATTACCATAACACCCGAGATGGTGCGGGTGAATCAAGTGATGCTGATCTATCAGCAATCAAACAAACACCTCAGGCCCAAGTGGTTATTGAGGAAGAAGATGATGGATGTGCTGGCGGCGCGTGTAAAATTTAACACGCACGCATGCTTCAACTACAACAATTAAATAGAAGTGTAAACACATGAAATATACTACCTTTAATCAAAAAAATACGGACTTTATGCTAGAGCCTATGTTCTTTGGCAACCCGGTAAACGTAGCGCGTTATGACCAACAAAAACACGCTATTTTTGAAAAATTGATTGAAAAACAAATCTCGTTTTTCTGGCGTCCTGAAGAAGTTGACGTCAGTAAAGACCGTATGGACTTTCAAGGGTTAAGTGATGCTGAAAAGCACATTTTCATCTCTAACTTAAAATATCAAACCCTATTAGATTCTGTCCAGGGACGTAGCCCGAACATTGCATTGTTACCGATTGTTTCTTTACCTGAATTAGAAACTTGGATTGAGACTTGGTCTTTCTTTGAAACTATTCATTCTCGTTCTTACACGCATATCTTACGTAATTTGTTTACTGATCCGAGTAACATTTTTGAAGATATCGTCGAAAACGAAGAAATCAAACGCCGTGCGGCAGATATTTCTAAGTACTACGACGATCTTATTTTTGCTACTCAGTTATGGCAAACCCAAGGTGAAGGTACGCATGAAGTTAACGGTGAAACTCATATTATTAACATGCGTGAACTTAAGAAGAAATTGTATTTATGCATGAATTCAGTCAACGCATTAGAAGCGATTCGTTTTTATGTCTCGTTTGCGTGTACATTTGCATTTGCAGAACGAGAATTAATGGAAGGTAATTCTAAAATTATCCGTTTGATTGCCCGTGACGAAAATTTACATTTAACCTCTACCCAACACGTATTAAATCTGTGGGCCAAAGGCAAAGACGATCCAGAAATGGCTGAGATTGCGAAAGAATGTGAACAAGAAGCCCGTGATATTTTCTTAAACGCTGTGCAGCAAGAAAAAGAATGGGCAGCATTCTTATTTAACAACGGTTCAATGATTGGTTTAAACGAAGAAATCTTGTGCTCTTATGTTGAATATATCGCTAATCAACGCATGGCGGCTATCGGTTTAGGTCAACCATTCGATGTCTCGAGTAACCCACTACCTTGGATGAATAACTACTTAAATTCTGACAACGTACAAGTTGCACCACAAGAATCTGAAATAAGCTCCTATCTAGTTGGTCAAATCGATGCTGAAGTATCCGCAGATGATTTTGATGAATTTGAGCTATAACACGTTATTTATCACGTGAAGTATCATTCGTGAATAAAGATAAACAAGCAAGGTCTATTAGTGTTACTAATGGGCCTTCTTTTTTAAGTACACCGGATCATTCGATATTAGATGATTTAGAGGTGCAAGGTATAGAAGTCGAATATCATTGTCGTGAAGGTTTTTGCGGGGCTTGTCGTTGTAAGTTAATTTCTGGCGAAGTGGATTATACTTTAGACCCATTAGCGTTTATTGACGATGATGAAATCTTACCTTGTTGTACCATACCAATAACAGATATCACTCTAGCCATTTAGTGTTTTTTGACTAACGTCGACATAGCTTCTTCTAAACCTTTAACAGTCAATCCGTACATACGTTCTGACATGAACTGCCGAATAATTTGAATAGAGTGATGATAACGCCAAACTTGTTCAGGTTGTGGGTTCAGCCATACGCTCGCATTAAAATGCATTAATAATTGATTAAGATAATACTCACCAGCATGTTCATTCCAGTGCTCAACACTCCCCCCAGGATAAGTGATTTCGTAAGGTCCCATGGTCGCATCACCGACAAATATACATTTATAATCTCTGCCAAAGCTACGCGTGATCTCATCTATACTGATCGTTTGTGCCCGACGGGCATTGTCTTTCCATACGCCTTCATACACACAATTATGAAAATAAAAATATTCTAGATATTTGAACTCACTGTGCACTGCACTAAATAATTCTTGGACCTGACGCACATGAGCATCCATCGAACCACCTACATCAAAAAACACTAAGACTTTGACTGCATTATGCCGTTCAGGGGCCATTTTAATATCAAGTAATCCAGCATTTTTTGCTGTAGCTCCAATGGTGTCATGAATATCTAATACTTCAGCGGCGCCGGTTCTAGCAAATCGGCGTAATTTGCGTAGCGCCATTTGAATATTACGAGAAGATAATGACTCATCATCCGAGAAGTTTTTAAACGTGCGTTTATCCCATACTTTAACGGCCGAAAAGTTTCGATTCTCATCCTGACCAATCCGCACTCCTTCAGGATTATCGCCATACGCACCAAATGGCGAAGTCCCACCTGTGCCGATCCATTTGTTGCCGCCTTGATGACGTTTTTCCTGTTCATTAAGACGCTCTTGTAATGTTTCCATCAGTTTATCAAGTCCCCCCATAGCTTTAAGCTCTGCTTTTTCTTCGGGTGATAAACGCTTTTCAAGCTCTTTCCTTAACCATTCATTGGGAATGTTTTGATCAAAAATATCAATCGCTTGTATCCC
>Ga0209136_1000180_pt1 | contig 47947 bp, 50 predicted proteins | sample SaaInl0LU_22_DNA_FD_184640 | JGI IMG/M metagenome (GOLD analysis project Ga0209136, IMG submission 184640) | Marine microbial communities from expanding oxygen minimum zones in the Saanich Inlet - ESP_90LU_22_DNA (SPAdes) (version 2) | ecosystem: Environmental > Aquatic > Marine > Intertidal... | reverse complement strand
TGTCTCGTATCGAGCCACGACAAGAACAAAAAGTCAACGTCGAAATCGGGATCTGTGCGAAACGTGTACGAGTTACCCGGGATAGGACTCGTAATAGAACGTTTCTTTAAATGTTCAATCTGGCGGTCAATGAGTTCATCGAATTCTTCACGTGTTTTACCTTTCACAAACTCCTGTACCTGAGGGGCTGAAGCGATTTTCGTGTATAAATGCGTTAGACCATCTTCAACGATACCACGCCGACGAGTGACAATCGCGTTGCGAGTAGTATTTTTAGTTCCATTCATAACATCTGTTTTTGGACGTTTACGAACCGTCACGGGTGCAGGGGTCCTTGGACGTTTACGAACCGTTGTAGGCCTCTTATACTTTTCGAGTGTATTTGAAATAATTTTACGTCTGTCGTCGTTCGACTTAGCTGTACGGAGTTTCAGTTTTACGCTACTGAGTTCCGAATTATTCATATTTTTCCCTGTCGTATTCTCTATAGTCTGTTGCAATCTATCCACCATACCCTTGATCGGGTCTTCGGTGCGGCGAGGCCTTGTGCTCATAGTTATTATTTACAAAGAAAACAATTCATATACCCAATCCCCATCGACGATTTCCTCTTCGATGAGCTTTTCCTTGAGTCGCTCCAACTGGGGCATATTGTTTTTCAACGTAGCAACAGTCTCGTCGTAGCAGTCCCCGACGATGAGGTCAATCTCATTATCCACCATGGCCGAAGCCTCCTCAGACATACTGCGGTAGTCGAAAAAGTTCTGTCCAAATCCATAGGTGGTGACCATCTCACGAGCAATCTGGTACACGAGGGCGTAGTCGGAGGAGGCACCCGTGGTGATTTTGTCCTTACCATAGATAATCTCTTCAGCTGCACGACCCCCGAGAGCCACCTTGATTTGGGAAAGGAGGTACTCCTTCGTGTACATTGCAGAGTCGGCATTCTCTTCATTGGGTTGGAAGAAGGTGATACCACCCGCAGCACCCCGAGGAATGATGGAGATTTTGCGTACCCGATCGTAATCAGGTACAAGAACACCCATGATGGCATGTCCAGCCTCGTGGTACGCCACGAGTTCCTTCTTGCGGAGGGAGAACTTCACATCACCCTTGGCACCCACGACGACACGTTGATAGACATTTTCTACGATATCATTCGTGATGGTACCCGACCCGTCTCGAACAGCACGGATGGCACATTCGTTCATGAGGTTCGCGAGATCAGCACCCGAGAAACCCGTCGTCTGCTTCGCGATGTTCCCAAGGTCCACATCCTCCGCGAGGTTCTTATCACGTGAATGAACACCGAGGATCTTCTTGCGTCCTTGAACACTCGGGAGAGACACTTGAATCTTACGGTCGAAACGACCCGGGCGGAGGAGTGCGTCATCGAGAATGTCGATGCGGTTCGTCGCAGCGATGACCACGATACCAGTCTCGTTGTCGAAACCATCCATCTCGGTCAAGAGCTGGTTGATGGTCTGTTCGCGCTCGTCATTGGAAGGCATGTTTCCACCGCCGCGCTTCTTACCGACAGCATCAATCTCATCGATGAACACGATACACGGTTGATTCTCACGTGCCTGTTGGAAAAGTTCGCGTACGCGCTTCGCTCCAACACCTACGAACATCTCAACGAAGTTCGCGGCAGAGCACTGGATGAAGGGAACATTGGACTCACCTGCGATGGCTCGAGCGAGGAGGGTCTTACCCGTACCTGGGGCACCGGCGAGGAGGGCACCACGAGGAATCTTAGCACCACTTCCAAAGTAGCGTTCAGGTTTCTTGAGGAAATCCACAATCTCTTCGAGTTCCTCCTTGGCAGAGTCGATACCCTCAACGTCAGTGAATCGGGTCTCAACCTCTTGGTCCATCGTAAACTCGGTGGACTTTCCAAAGGGGTTAGGCATTCCCATACCACCAGAGCCACGGGCACCAAATAGGGCTCGGAGGACAGAGAAGAGGTAGACACCGAGGATCAACATGATTCCAGTTTCTGCGAAGGACATGGGAGGTCCGGAAGTATCTACGAGAACCTCAGCATCACTGTCCATCAGGGTCTGCCAGAGCTGCTCCGTTTGAACGATACGAACATCACCATAGTCACCATTCTCCTCTTGAAACTGGGCGACATTCTCACTCGGCTTCACGATGACAGCGGGAAGTTCTTTGTTTTTGAGACCCTTGACAAACTGACTGTAAGTCCTTGGATGGTACTCAGGCTTACGCTCAGATGCGATTTTGACAGGGGGAGCTGTAAAATTATTTGCGATGCTGAACATCGTTTTATTACAATGACGTCACGTTTTTAAGTTCTATATCGAGCGAATTTCATCTTCTCCATCATGTAATACATTTGATATGCGTCTACAATACTCGGACATCTGTACTGTTCAGGCATACATTCAGGAATACCTTCCACCGAGTAATATGCCGTCTCACTCTTGCGTTCCTCGAAGTAGGAAGGGTGGTTCTCATACAACCACATGAGATGTCTCGCACAGGTGTGTACCTTTCCATATCTACGTGTGTACTCGAGGGTCAAAGCGATCCCAATTTTACACGTGTACAGGTAATTCTTCAGACTCGAAGCGACCCACATAGTCATGGGGTGCTTCGAATGTGCAGGGCGGTATCCTCTCCTCTTCCCATCCTTCGTATAGGGTGCGTTTTCCTGGACGTACTCTTGTTGGTTCGAAAAGAACCACGCAGTATACAACATCTGACAAATCTCCAGTTGAATCTTGACAACATGTTGGTCACATGACATCTCAGCAATTTCAGCAGGAATCAACGAAAGAAAGAAAATATTCATTTTTGTAATCGTCGGTGTTGTACACTCTCACCTCAACGTCTCCGAAGAACACAGAACCGTTAGGAAGTTTCCAGATTTTCTCTTTTGTTTGTTGGTTGGCGTGATACGTCGCTTCCTTCAGGGTGTGAAAGAAGCCACGGTCGAGGATGTGGTTGGCAAGAACAACGTTGGTCACAAACATATTAAGATGATTAATTACACTTTTCACATTCTACTTAGGCCTCGGGTTCTGAATAATAGTCGTCTTCCACGATTTCTTCGGGTTCCTCATCCGGTTCTACATCAAGTTCACAATCCTCATTGGGAACTTCATCCTCTTCAACGTCTTCTTCGGGTACTTCATCTTCTTCCACCTTCTTTTCTTCTTTTTTCTTTTTAATTTTCTTCGCGGGTTCCTTATCGAAAATCTTTGCGAGAATACCCGGAACCTTCTTGGTATATACCATCTTCCTCTCATGACTTTTTTTGATTTTTTCCAAGAATTCTGGACTAAATCCATGGGACTTGTATGCCTGTAAGACAGTCTTGAAAGGTGGCTGAACCGCATGACGATAATACTTTTCATACATCGTCGCAATAGCGCAATTCAATTTGACCCGAACGACTCCATTTTTCAAAATACGAAGTTTTAAATAAACGCGGTCCGGTACATCCAATTCAGGTTCTTGTGATTGTACCCATGGAACGGGTGGTTCGGGTTTAGGTAACATTGGCTGAACGTAAGGAATACCAATCATTTTATTATTCTTCTTCAATAATCTGAAATATGTCTCGGGTTGATATATAGGTCTCTTCTCAAACTTGGAGATGACTGTCGGACCAGGATTCATTAATGTATACAGGAACGAATCTTCCTTCAGGTGACCACATCGATTGGGAAGGTTGGGTCTAACACGCTGTGACGGTCGCTTGTACATGGTCATCTTGACTTTCAGTGAATGTGTCCTCTAACTTAGGTGTCAGAAAATATTCCATCTCACATTCGATCAACATGGCGGATTGTTTATTGAGATGCGTATAATACGGACCCCATATCTCAAACACCTTGCGATCTTTGTTATACCACAAGTAATCGAGTCCTAGCTTGCGTGTCAACCAATAAAACCGCTTACCACTCTTACCGATGAACGCGAAAATTTCCTCCTCCGTGTACTGGGAGACGTCCATCTGCGAGTAGTGACTGATCGGCGGTGTGTATGGCGCCATGCTTATTCTTAATGGACTCCTTTTGTTTAAGTAATATTCGGATATGTTTCTGCGAATAGACTTCTTTTCTATTTTTCTTATCGTTTTTAGTCACGCGCTTTTTCGGCTCTTTATAGTCCATTGATAAGAAATACTATAATTATCCGTGACTTAGGGTTCATCTTCACTTTCATCTACGAGTGATTCATCTTCACTATCGTCTTCATCCGTACATTCGTAATCTTCATCATCACTGTCATCGAGAAGTACGTACCCATCTTGAAACTTTGCAAAGAGGTCGGTCTCTTCGAGATTTTCTACGTCGTAAAATCCAGAGACCGATTCTTTTGAGACTTCTTCACGTTCAGTTGAAAAGTGATAGACATTATTTACTGTCTTTTCAAGAAAGTGTACAACATAACGATCTTCACTTTCTGAAACAGTGCGCGCAATCTGTGTCGTACCATCTTCGCACTCGACGTCGATGATCATAACTATGTGGTTTAGATTTTAAATCTTTAATAAGATTAAATGGATAAACTAAAGGAGTGGGGGGTGCGATATATATCAAACAGACTTGTGCGCCCACGTGACGCTGTAATGTTTGATATAGATGATACCCTCATCTTTGTAAATGGTCAAGCGAATAGACCGATGATCGAACTTTTACACGCGGCTAAACGAATGGGGTATAACATCATCATCATCACTGCAAGACCGGGATTACAACAGGTTATCAAATGGACTATAAAGCAACTCGGGGAATATGGTATTACATATGACTATCTAGGATTCACGAGTGCCCAAACAAAATGTCTTATGAAAAAACAACTTCCATACTACTTTGTTCTATCCGTGGGTGATATGCCAACGGATCTCACTGATTCTGATCATGCTATTAACACTTCCAATTTTTATCACAATTGAGACAGCTCACGAATACTGTCATAGGTTCATCAGCAGATCTCGTCTGCATCTCATAATATGTCGTTTTCTTTGATTTACATCGACCACATGTGAATAAACCCTCGTGATTCTTATTCTCTTTTGAGAGATATTCCTTTCGTATTTCATTATGAAGTCTCTCCCGCATCATAGTATCATATGGTCCATCTGGCCATAGTTGATCCGGTCTCATATTGACAATTTCTTTCGTTGTCACTTTCTTATTCACGATGACATCCTTAAGATGTGGAAACCGTCTGATCGTACTTTGAAGGGATAAGAATTTCATCTTATACATCTTCACAAAATCTGGATTGTCCCACGCGGGATCTCCGCATGTGTTCGTGTCACACGCATAGTTAAGTATATTCTTCTCGAGATTTATACATAATATATCGTCTACCGGAATCTCGAGAAGAGAGGAAAATCGCTCTACGACAAACTGTCTTGTCGGATTATTCATTATTACTCTACAATCTATTGCTTTCTTTATTTCACTTAGGGTAAAGGAAGTCCGTCGTACGGATTGTTTCGGGCGCAATCCTCCATATTTTCAGGCGAACATCCGTCGAAAAATCCAGAAACTCTGCGTTTGGGGTTGGTGTCGACGAGGTCGTACCGGTAAGCCGACTGATCAGGGGTATATGTCTCCATCATACTGAATGCGAAGAAGAGAATCGCCGCGACTAGGATAATTACAGCCACGCGTTGCGCTTTCTTCATTTATAGTGTACAAATATTTTTATACGTGAAACATAAGATGACGAAGGCTATTCTCATTCATGAGAAATTGGGGAACATAGACGAGATTGACCTGGATATCACTCCATCGAAAAATGAGATATTTAAACTTTTACATGGTCGACAAACATTCATCGGGCAATGGCCTGAAATTGATGTCGTCATAATGAAGGCTGAGAATGCGTTAATCGTAAACGAGAACACTCTACCACCACCATTTGACATAGAGGTTGTACATGGTAAAATCTTACTCGTGCGGATGGACGAAGAATCGGAACCACAGGATTTTACATTAGATGAGTACAGTCGGTACAAACGCCTCCCCGTTTAGAACAGCGTTTGCATATTTCATGCAAAGTTGAAAATGTACATACGCCCAATCTATAGGATTTTCAATAGTCGGTTTTCCCGGTAGAGGATTGTCATGGACAATACCGATAAGGTCAACCTTGTCACCATTCATAGACTTCCCCGTGACATTCCCAACCTTCTTCAACCATAAAACATGTTCCTCATTCTTGCAATCAAATCGTGTGACAAAGTGGGCCATTTATATTACTTTGGATTCTTTTCTATAAGTAGACGCGCACTTGGATCAGTGATATTTGTCCAACGAGGTCTCCATATTTCTGAAATGAGATGATCACTGTCATTGCCATACATCTTCCAGAACATGTTTCTGTAATACGCCTCCTCCTTGGTTAAGGGTGTGTTATGTCCCCGAGCCTTACGTTTAATTTCACTAAAGTGTACGTCATCAATCTCATGTTCGGCGTACGTTTTAATCTCATCAACCCATTTCGTACCCACTGCATCACTCATGCCATCTTTTTGTCGCCACAAAATATCATCGGGAAGATATCCATCAAACGCCTCCCTGAGAATTCTCTTTTCAATCTTATCAACTTTTTCGTTTTGGTTTATAGTCATACATAAATCAATAAACTTCTTATCAAGAAATGGTACGACCAGGTCAAGGCCATGTGCACCGGCGCATCTATCCGCACGCAATCCATCAAACTGATGAATCAGTCGAAGACGTCTCATGTTTTCATGTGCAAATTCATCCACATTTGGTGCATTGTGGAAATAGAGATATCCACCTAAAATTTCGTCACTCCCTTCACCGGAAAATATATAACGACAATCCGTATTGTGCTTGATGTATTTGCACAGTAACCACATCGGTGTGCTCGCTCTCACGGTCGTCGTATCATATGATTCGAGAGAATAGATGACATCGTTAATATGTGATATGCCTTCATGCGATGTAAACGTAACCTCGGTATGGTCCGTGTCCAGATACGACGCAACCTTCCGAGCTGCTAGTAAATCTGGACTCCCTTCGAGACCGATCGAGAATGTCTTAACCTTACCCAACTTTCGCGCAGCGATGGAGACAATGAGACTACTATCAAGACCTCCAGATAGTAAGAATCCTATGTCACGCTCAGTGTTTTCGATTCGATCGTGTACAGCGTGTTCGAGTGTTTCACGAATCTGTCGTTGAAATCCACCATTAATATATTTGTTCACGTTCCAGTATCCCGTGTGGTAACATACAAAGTCGTTAATGTAAGAATCATATATATGTCCGGGGGGGAATATATGAATATCAGAATTTAGAGAGAGAAGTGCTTTTACTTCACTCGCAAATGCAATAGAATCATCCGCATACCTCGTGTAAAACAGAGGTCTCACACCCACTGGGTCACGCGCAGCCATCACACGGGATCCGTCCGTGTACACAAATGCAAAGTCGCCATTTATCATATCGACCGCTTTCATGATTCCGTAATCTCGAATGAGAGGGATCAGTACTTCACAATCACTTTTACTCACCTCTTTTCCAGTTCTAAAATCGCGATGATTGTAAATTTCACCGTTACACACTAACATATCTTTTCCTCGTTGGAATGGCTGCATACCGGCTTCCGTCAGGTCATTAATAGAGAGGCGATAGAAGTCCATACGACATTTACCTATGGTTGAGGTTTGATATCCATCGGGACCTCGGTGAGAAAGAAGATACGAAGAAACTTCAATTTCTTCACCGAAGATGGCGATGATGCCACACATTATTGTTACAAGTCATACTATTTTTAAGCTAATGTTCAACCAATCTGTATATCGTTTTAAATCGGCTTCTCCGTCAAGTTCTTGACCAGACATTGAAATAGATTCCATCGTGATAAGATCATTAGTTTCAAAACGCAGGACAGAATAAAAAGATACATTCGAACGGGCTGCAATTTCATTTATGGTATTGAAATCATAACTTTCGATTTCTAAAAAACGCTCGACTTGTTCAGGGCTTCTAAATTTTATATTGGAACTTTCGAGTTTTCGCTTCCCCTTAGACATGTCAAAAGATGGCCAAACACCATGTTTTGAACGAAAATATGAAATATAGTGTACACATTTATCAGCCGTTTCGTGGTTGGGGAAACACATGAAACGATGTTTGGAGTTTGGATCCACTAGACTAAGGTAGGTCCCGTTTACATTTAACTTTACAAAGTGGAACTCCATGTTGTAATATATAGATAAAAAAAAAGGGATTCTTTTATAGAATGTATATATTACTCGTATCTTGTTTAATTTTGTTAATCTCGTATCATCTTTCGATATTAAACAGAGAAATAAAAGTAAAAAAACGAATTCGTATTACGGGATCAACCCGGAGTGAAGTTCGTTTACGTGCACTAAAGAAACAAATATCGTCGACATGGGATGACAGAGGTATAGCGAAAAAGTATAAAAAATTCAAGTTTGATGAGACGCGCGGCGATCCAGTTGATTACATTTCAATCCATACCACGTCGAGAGACACTTTTCGTTCGAAATATCTATACACGAATACACCGTGTATGATTCTAAATATACCTGATAAATGGGAGGCTATGAAGACATGGTCATTTGACAATTTCGAAAAAAGATTCGGAAACACGAAGTTTATAGTTACAGCAGGGGGGAATGTGCGACTAAAGTATAAGTATTACTATGACTACATGAAATCTCCGAAACACATGAATGATGATGTCCCGTTATATATATTCGATTGGAGGTTCGGTGACGGTGACAAAAAAACTAGAATTTTAGTCGACGAATATGAAATTCCAGAGTGGTTCACGGAGAATTTGTTAGATTGTTTAAAAAAACATGAACGTCCACCGTTTAGATGGCTCATCATGGGTCCAGAACGAACTGGGTCATCTCTCCATGTCGACCCATTCGCCACATCGGCATGGAATACACTCATATCCGGTAAGAAGCGATGGTTGTTGTTTCCTCCGGGAACATTCAAAAAGGGTACTTTCGATACATCTATGATGGGAGCTTTGTGGTACATGTATGAATATCCAAAATACAAGCATCTTAAACATTATGACATCATTCAAAAAACTGGTGATACTTTATTCGTACCATCTGATTGGTGGCACGTTACGTTGAACTTAGAAGATTCGATCGCGATCACACAAAATATTTTAACACATAATAATATTGAAAGTGCAAAAAAGATTGGATTCGATGTTCGACCGAAATTGTATTTCAAACTCGTCGATAGAATAAATGATAAACTCAAAGAAACTCGAACCATAGATGATGTCCCATATTTATCGGATGCGTATGCGAGTTCTTCGGATGATTAATTCCTAATGTAAATATATATGAACTTTCCTAAAACCCCTGGTCAATGTAAATATGCACTCGCCCTTAGATCCCCTAAACCCATTGTTATAGGGACGGGGCCAGCGGGTTCGGGGAAGACGATGTTGGCGTGTCAGATTGCTCTCGAACATGTTCAGAAATATATGAGACCTAAGATTGTTCTCACACGTCCCATCGTTGCGGCGGATGAGGACATGGGATACCTCCCGGGAGATATGGACCAAAAAATGGAACCATGGACAAAGCCCATGTTTGACATCTTCGAACAGACCCTCTCCCACAATCAGATGGATAGATTTATCCAGATTGAACCACTCGGATATATGCGAGGAAGAACTTTCAACAACACCCTAATCATCGCCGATGAAATGCAAAACTCAACACCCAATCAGATGAAGATGCTCTTAACTCGTGTCGGTGAGGGAACCAAACTTATCGTCACTGGTGACCTCGAGCAGTCAGACCTCGGTTCTGAAAATGGTCTCGCTGACCTCATATATAAGATGCAGTGTCAAGACCTTGAATATATCACTCACGTCGAAATGGAAGATGAAGACATTGTTCGTCATCCCGCCGTGAAAGAAGTACTTAGTATTTTATCGAAATGAATTACCGTGTCGGGTACGAGAAAATTCTTGTAATTTGAATCGCTGTACATCGTTATTGAGAAACCTGAGGTTTTTGTCGATCATTTTTAAACGCTCTTCCATGTCCCTCCTCTCACTCTTTACCCTCTCGTACCACTGCTGCATCTCATAGATTTCCTGATCGATTTGTATATATCGCTCGGCAAGTTTATAATCAGTAGGAAGTTCTCTAAGATCCGCTGCGATCTCTTCAATCCGCACATCGAGACCCTTGCAGGAATCTTTGAACTCTTCCATATCACTTACGAATAAAAGCTATTTTATTTTTATGTTGATTTACATTAATTCGTCGTAAATATTTCCCTTGGATGGGGGATTAATGTCAAAACCTCCGTCACAATACCCCTTGTCACTACTCTTGTTCTCGACCCAGCGACTCTCTTGCTTCTCCATAGACTTGATGTGCCATAGAGCCATTTGTGGAATCGGTTGAATACCTATCGCATTATCTGAGCCATGTAACTTCGTGTGTATCTCGTCAGTCCACTTGATGTGGTCAGCCCGTTTATACAGTCGTCCTTGGAAGTCTGGCCAATTAATCCACCCCGCCTCATTCACCTTGAACTGCTTACACTTGTGTAAGAATTCCTGTGTCATACCCGGGTGAATGTTGATTCTGGGTACAAATATAACTTCACCTTTCGTCGTGGCGATGACCTGCTTGATCGTCTTAATCAACATTTCCTGTGGCATCTCATCAGCGTCTATGGCAAAAACGTAGTCACCAGTCGCAACCTCCTTGTGATAAGAGGAATTCTTATAAAACGTGTCAAACGCACGCTCGAAAACGGTGATTTTCTCTTTGAAATAATCCAATACCTTTTGAACCTTTTCCGTTTTATGAGGAGTATCAACAATAACATGAATATTGTCTACGTAATCAATAGTCTTCACGAGAAAGTTCAAGAGTGAAAACAACTCTCGAGACTCATTACAGACTTGGATAGAGTAAGTAATTTTGAGATCATCTTCATAACATATACTCCTCCAATCGATAGACTTACCCGTGAGATTGTTGTCGATATATTTCATACTGTTATTCAGGCTCAGTTTATTGACGTAATCCATATCAACGAGGTCGGGGTGTACGTACCAATCCTCATATACGACTTCGGGTTCACGATCGTGGATGTCATCAAAAACCCGAACATACCCCCTCTTTTCAAAAATCGCCCGAGACTTTTCTCGAGTCGATTTATAGTCACCCGCACAGTAGTAATCGTGCTCGAAAGTGATCGTGGCAAACTTGTAATCGTCGAGGATGTCCCGGTCCATCATTTCAAGTGCTTCCATCGTAGATCCATTCCCAGCATCCAAATCAATCTGGAGATAGTCAATAGTCTTGGGCGTGTCATTCTCTTCGAGAAGCTTCTTGTAGTCAACCTTCGTGGCATCAGCTATAACATGTACACTATCCGGGCGATGCTCCTTGTAATCCTTCAAGTATTTCTCGTCATATTCAATCATGATACCTTTCCACCCAAATTCCTTCTCGAGGGTGTATGTGTTATTGATATCAATAGGGTGATTGGCGCCCAGTTCTAAGAATGTACCATTTTTTTTCTTTTTCAAGACATTTAATACAAATTTATCCTGTAGAGCTTGACCGTGATACACCATTTATAATTTAATTGAGATAGATAGCTTTAACTATTTAAAAACAATAACCTCAGTATTAACATGGAACGATTACTCGAACTCACAGTTTCCAACAATCTTGGACATCTCAGTAGTACATTCACCACACTCCCTATCCTAGAGTATATATTCAAATGCAAGAATCCTAATGACAAGGTCGTACTGTCAAATGGTCACGCAGGATTGGCACTTTATACAATACTCGAGAAAGAATATGGTCACGATGCACAACAGATGTACGAAGACTTCGGTATACACCCGTACCGCGACATAACCAGGAATTCATATGCGAGTACAGGTTCTTTGGGCTCGGGGATTCTCATAGCGACTGGTATGGCTATGGGTAATAAAAATAGTACAGTACATTGCATCATATCCGATGGTGAGTCTCACGAGGGAAGTGTTTGGGAAGCATTAAGTTTTATACGAAGAAGTGGTCTAAAAAACATTAAAATATACGTCAATATGAATGGCTTTTGTGCTTATGACACCATAGATGAGGAATACCTCCAAAGTCGTCTTAAGGCATTCTTTCCGGATGTTCATATTTTCAAAACACGTGTACCAAACTTTCATAAACTTGAAGGATTAAAGGGGCATTACAGTGTGATTAACAATGAGGATAAAGATACGATTCTCAAAATGATAAATGAGACGACAGTTTGTCAGTTACTTGATTGATGAGATGCGAAAGGATGAGCGTCTCTTTCTTCTCACGGGTGACCTCGGGTATGGACTGTTTGATGACCTGAAACAAGAATTCCCGGACCGTTTTGCTAATGTTGGTTCATGTGAACAATTCATGATTGGTGCGGCGGTTGGTCTCTCGTACGAGGGTTGGATTCCCATATGTTACTCGATTACACCATTTTTAATTTATAGACCTTTCGAATTTATACGAAATTATCTAAACCATGAACTCGCAAATGTCAAACTGGTGGGTGGTGGGAGAGATAAAGATTATCACAATCTTGGATTTTCCCATCACGCAGAAGATGACGTCGAGATTTTACAAACACTAAAAAACATTGTCGTAATTAAGCCTGAAAATCTCACTCGTGAGATAGTCGTAGACTTCTTATACAATAATAAACCGAGTTACATCAACCTCGTTCGCTGATATAACTCTCATCCAGAGTATTATTGTCATTCACCTCCCACGTTGCTCCAAACTTCTCCGCCCATTGTGAAAGTAAAAGTTTTTCCGGATAAACCAAATTACAATATTTTGGCATTTTCCATTTAGATGACACGTACTCCTGAACAATTTTTTTAACATCCTCTACATCGATGAAGTCAAAATATTTGTCTTGATCGATGACGACATGCCCCTCACGCTTACACACAGCACTGAAACGTGTTGAAATTTCTCCTGGCCCATAACATCCCCATATACGGAGTATGTGACTCTTTGGTAGTGTTTCTATACGTTTTTCGATCAACCATTTTGAAAGTCCGTAAGGATCAATAGGTGGATCACCTCGTAACGCAGCACCACTAGAAAAGTATAATATCCTACCCTTAAATGCGCGTACTACATTTTCAAACATTAAAAGGTTTTTGTAAACGACTTCACCACTGTCCAGTCTCAAACGACTTCCACCAACAACTGCACAGTGAATAACCACATCGTACCGATGTTCTTTGAAATAGTTTTCGACTTCTTTCTGATCAATCAAATCGAGTTCTTGGCGAGTAACACCCACCCAGTCAGTATCCCGAAGTAAATTTTTACCGATAAAACCACCTGCACCTAGAACACAAACTTTCATCTGATTTAAAGACTAGATTACTCTTTAACTCATTATGACGAAAAAGGTCTGGTATGCCCCCAATAAATTTGAATCATATGGAGAGGAGGAAATTAAGGCTGTTGAAGCCTGCCTTCGCGACGGTTGGCTTGCAGGTTTTGGTGACCGCACGGTGGAGTTTGAGAAGAGGGTCGCTGAACTTTTTGGTAAGAAATCTGGACTTTTCGTAAACTCTGGAAGCAGTGCCATTCTTTTGGGTCTCTGTGCCCTCGATCTTCCTAAGGGATCTGAAGTTGTCACCCCCGCGTGTGGGTTTGCTACGACTGTTGCCCCTCTCATGCAATTGGGACTCAAACCTGTATTTTGTGATGTAGGTCTGACCACATATGTCCCCACGGTTGAACATCTCAAAAAAGTTGTGACACCTGATACAAAGTGCCTCATCCTCCCCAACCTCATCGGGAATGTCCCTGACTGGGAAGCGATCCGAAAGGCGTTTCCGGGTGTCATCCTCTTTGAAGATTCTGCTGATACCATTACCCGAACAAAATGCACAGACCTCAGTACGACGAGCTTTTACGCGAGTCATGTCATCACCGCGGGTGGTGTGGGTGGTATGGTGATGTTTAACAACCCCAAACATCTCAAGAGAGCCCTAATGTTTAGGGATTGGGGTCGCATAGGTGATAACATCGAGGAACCCAGCGAACGCTTCAATCACTCTGTAGATGGTATTCCATATGACTGGAAGTTCCTCTATGGTGTCGCCGGATACCATCTCAAGGCGTGTGAGATGAACGCCGCCTTCGGTCTCGTCCAACTCGATAAGTTAGATGGTTTTCTCAAGAAGAGACGTCAGAACATTGAGAGGTACATAGACAACCTCAAGGATTGTCCATATTATACTCTCCCCGATGACTCGAAACAGCCTAATTGGCTCGCCATCCCACTCCAGTGTCCGGATCGTCTTCAACTCGTAAAGTACCTCGAAAAAAACAATGTTCAGACACGTGTCACGTTTGCTGGAAACATTACGAGGCACCCAGCCTTTAGAGAGTATCTCAGTGACTTTGAAACTGCCGATAACATCATGAAAGACGGTTTTCTTCTTGGAGCTCATCATGGTATGACTATCGACGATGTTGATCGCGTGTGTGTTTTACTTAAAAAATTTGCCGACCATAAATTAAACGGGAAATGTATTCTAATGTGATGGTCACTGGTGGATGTGGTTTCATTGCATCCAATTTCCTGAATATCATGAAAAAAAAATATCCTCACACTCATTTTGTAAATGTTGATAAACTCGACTACTGTTCAAATGTTCAAAATGTAGAACCAGGTGTTGCCACATTTGTCAAGGGTAATGTCGGTGATGCCGACCTCATGGAACGTCTAATCAAACAATATAAATTTGACGCTGTGTTTCATTTCGCAGCTCAAAGTCACGTCGATAACTCTTTCGAAAATGCCCTCTCCTTCACGATGGATAATACCCATGCGACACATGTTCTCATAGAGGCATGTCGTCAGTTTATCCCGGATGTTGAATTTATTCACTTTAGTACAGATGAAGTCTATGGAGAATCCAAAACGGATGTACCCTTCACAGAGGATGAAGGTGTCCTTCGACCCACTAACCCTTACTCAGCCTCTAAGGCGGCTGCTGAAATGATTGTTCGTTCATATATCGAATCCTTTGGTATGAACATCAAAGTGATTCGCTGCAATAACGTCTACGGTCCCAATCAGTATCCTGAAAAACTCATTCCAAAGTTCAAGAGACTTTTGAGGGAGGGCAAAAAATGTACCATTCATGGTTCTAGATGTGCAACAATTAAGAGAGCATTCATGCATGTCGAAGATGTCGTTGATGCAGTAGAAGTTGTATGGAAAGAGGGTACACCAGGTGAAGTCTATAATATCGCATCCGATGATGAGATGACTGTCATGGAAGTGACAAAAATGATCATTGAAACCATGAAGGGAACTACCGACTATGGCAAGTGGATAGATTACATTGATGATAGACCATTTAATGACCAGAGGTATTACATCTGTGCCAAAAAGTTGAAGAGCTTGGGGTGGAAACAGAAGAAGACTAGAGAAGATTTGATAAATTTTTTAAAAGAGTGAAAGTATGAAGCCTATCGCCGAGAATGTCTACATTCTCATGATGTTCTTGGCCTACCTGATACGTAGGGCAGGAACAGTTTCGATGCTCGAAAAGGTGAAGATGCTTGAATTTTTGAGTTATATGGCGACACACCCAGACTCTAGAATAGAGGCACATGAGGGTGGATCGATTCTGTTAGGAGAAGTGATGCGATGCCTACCATCGCGAGTCGGCCATTCAAGAGCTCCGTCTCAGGCTTCCAAAATCCCTGAACGTACCCCTCATCCTTAGGGTTCGCCGCGGTTCCAAGAAACGCCAAGCTGGCGACAGCGATAGAAAGGCCGATGTTATCGTGGAACTGGGTGCTGATAGAGTTACCGGTCATGACCTCGTCAATCACGGCGGAAGTGAAACCGATCATAGCAGCCCGACCGTTCACGCGCTCGGCGACCGAAAGGTAATCATTTGGACGCTCAACGCGTGTGAGCAGTGGGGGTCGGGTAGAAGATACGCTCTTCTTCACAGATTTGGTGGGAGTGGGTGGCTTGACGGACGCACGAATGAGAGTGCTCATTACTGGATTAGATACGATCCTTCTCCTTAAGTAAGATCCTATTGAGAATATACAATTGAACGAGAAGTCCCGATGAGGTGTATACCGTCGAAGCATTCAGTCCGTACTTCCTCGATTGGTAAATAAGCCATAGACAACTTGCAATCAAACTCAGGATAACTTTATTTTTTGAACTTTCATCGATTTCACTAGATTTTTTCAATTCGCTGTACATCTGATAAAATCCGATACCGAATGCGAATCCCGCGATAATGTCGTTTATGTCCATTTATATTATATCCATAGAATATAAATGGATACACTGTTGCAAAAATTCTCAGGAAAGATCGACGCGAAGAGTGTCATGAAGATGGTCGAAGAAATCAAGAGCGAATACATCGACGATGGTCTCACCAAGGAAGATATTCCTCCTATAGTCGCTCGCCTCATGATGGAAACTGCCAAGTTTAAGAAGTTACCAGGTCCTCAGAAGAAGAAGTTGGTTATAAGCATTCTTAATCACATCATCGAACAAATCGATGAAGGTGAAAAAGATAGTGAGTTTGAAATTGTCCTCAAAATGATGGTTCATCCCATGGTAGATGGTTTCGCTGTGATGCTTAAAACGAAACAAATATTTTCATGCTGCATAAGGAATTGATTCATATTATTCATAGAATGAAATTCCCCTCCTTGGAGGTTATGATACATTACGGAATTTACACTATCAAAGAACTCGATAGATTTACCCAAGGTCTTGTTCCTAAGAAGAAACCGCTTAACATTCTCAGTGAGTGTACTACGTGCGCATTCGTGTATAACGGTCCCACCTGTAATAACTGTCCCTGATGAAGTACTGTTCGGTGACAAGTTACATGTCTAAAGGACCTTCGATAATCAGTGATTGTCTGTGTTGTTCAGAAAGGAAGTTACTTCGGCGTCTGTTTCACGAGTGTATAAAGAGTGGAAATCGTCCACATAAATTTACAGAATGGTTACATAGAAAATATGGGGAACTAGTGATTACACGCGAAAATATATATGGTGACGCAATATCACTTCCATGTGTGCTATGTAGGAAAGTACTAGACAGACTAGATATAAGATGGACGGCACATGATGGAAAGCAGTGGGTTCATAGTAAAAAATCAGAATGTCTGCCACAGTCCATACCAACGAATAAACAAAAGCGGACACTAGGATTTAGGCGTTATAACAAGTCCCAGCATTGATTCTAGGTTATTGTGAGTTCGTTTCAGTGGTTTATTCCTCTTTAATTTAAGAGCGTTATTGTCCGAGGTTGAATTCTTTATTTCATCCATCCTCTTCGTGTTTGAAATAATGGGTATTACATTCTCGACCACTGGTTCTATATTAACTTCCAACTTTGGTGTGTCGTCTCTTGTCTGGTTTTTACGGAACTCTTCTATTGTGAGGTTTCCCCCAAACTCTTTGAGACTGAACCTGTTCGGTGCGGGTTTGACATGCCCAATCTGATTAAACATCTTTCGGCGCATCATGACTATGTTCCCACATATGATTCCACCTTTGTTCACACCGTATTTATCGATCGTATATGATTTTACACAGCTCCATGAACAAAAATTACCAGCCGTGTAAAATTTATTTCTTCGTTCATCATGTTTATATGGCATACTTAAAGCGTCACCCTCGAATGGGTGACAACACCACCAACACCACATGTTCTTTAAAAAAATATACTCTTTAAGTTAGACCATTAGTTATTATACCGTCGATGTGAAACAGGTACATGTATTCAATTTCCTTATCTTCTTTATGTGTGTATGTGTACACGTGTATGCCACGATCTTTACAGTACGCGATAAATCCATGATCGAGACATGTCCAGTGGAGTACGACCGCCGTTAAATCTTTGGTGATTGTCTCGTATTCAATTTCTTGAAATGTCGTCTCGAGTGTTGAACCCTTCTTAAAATTTTCGGGGAGTCCATACAGTAATTTTCGATTAAAACTACAAAAGAAAACATTTTCCATAGATTCATTTTCATAAAATAAAATGAGTGCAGTGACAATCGCGGGATCATTTCCTTTGATGTCTAAAAATATTAGAGTCCTGCGTATCGACGGTAAAGTGTCGTACACCTCTTTCAATGAGCGTACACCCCTTGATTTTAATTCATCGAATGTCATGTCCTCTATAAATTTGTCTTCGATGTACACATCGTGGAATAATACAATCTCACCTGTCGCACACAACTGAATATCAAGTTCAATACCATCATATTCCCTATCGATGGCCTCGTGTATAGCTTCTATACTGTTGTCCCTGTATCTGAGTGAATAACCACGGTGTGCGATATACTTCATTACTTAAAGACAATTTATTCTTTTTAAGTAATGATTTTAAGTATCGACGTCGGTACAAAAAATTTGGCTCTTTGTCTTCTTGATGATAAAGTTGGGAACCTTGTCCGGGAATGGGATGTCGATGGAATTCCACCACAACATGCGGATGGAGTCTATGTTTCCCTTCGCAACCATCTCGACGAGAGACCATGGGTGCTCACAGCCGACACCATACTCATCGAGAAACAACCTGAGCGCAACAAGAAGATGATTTCTGTCATGCACTTCCTCCACGCATACTTTATCATCAAGTGTCCAAAGGCTGAAACAATTTTGTACGACGCTCGACATAAGATTCCAGATGTTGCCGGTCCTGGAAAGGCGCAATACAATAAGAGAAAGAAGGTCTCGATCGAGAGGTGTGAAGCTTTTATCCGCGACGGCACCACGAATGCACATTGGCTTGATACTTTCCTCAAGTCCAAGAAGAAGGATGATCTGGCAGACACTGTGATGCAAGCACTCTCTTTTGTTAACCGGATCGAAGTTCTACCCGCATCCAAAAAGAAAAAGAATACAAAACTCGTAGCTCGAAAACCAAACGAAAATCAAAAGATGACAAAATATTCCAAATCAAACTTGGCTTGGATTTATCTGAACAAACCTGAATGTGAAGTTCTGGAAAACAATAAGAGGTTTATGAAAGACTTGAAAAGATATTATCGAGACCTAAGTGAAATGATTAAAGAACTAAAGTAGAAAAATGTCCCTCTCCATCCGTATGTCCGCCATCAACAAGCCCCACATCGACAAGGTTATCAAAAGCAATAAGCGTCTCAAGTCTGCGTTTCACACGAGGAAGCCTAATCGGAACACACATCGTGTAGCCCTCGATGAGTTGGACACGTTTCTAGAACTCATCGATGATGCCATAGATGCCATGACCGACACGAGGAATGAACTCGAAAAGGCCCAGGAGAAACTTTATGAACTGTATGATTTCTGTGGAGAGGTGCCATTTGATGAGAGTTGTGATTATTAAAGATTTGAACGGATAGATACGTATAATGGAAAAGGTTCTCGATCATGGATTCGTTCGTCTCGTGGATCACATGCCTCAAAAAGATTTGGATTCGTCCATCGTCCAATCAGCTCGAGTCTCCTACGGTGACGGTACCAAAACCTCTCGTGGAGACCGTGGTCTCATTCGTTATCTCCTACGCCACTGGCACACAACCCCTTTTGAAATGGTCGACTTCAAATTTCACATCAAAATGCCCATCTACATTGCCCGACAACACCTTCGGCACCGCACCGCCAGTGTGAACGAACTCTCTGCCCGGTACTCGGTGGTACCTAAGGAATACTATGAACCTGATACATACAGGGGACAATCCCAGGTGAATCATCAGGGGTCCGAAGGGGTCGTAGAACTTGGAGGAAACCTGGATGACAAGGTGTCTCAGCACTTGAGTCATTCCTTCGACGTCTATGAGGAACTCCTAGAGAGTGGGTGTTGTCGCGAACAGGCTCGTGGTACCCTCCCACAGTCGACCTATACCGAATTTTACTGGAAAATTAACCTTCACAACCTCCTCCATTACCTCCACCTTCGAATGGACGATCATGCCCAGAAGGAGATTCGAGACTACGCCACAGCCATCTTCGACCTCGTGAAGCCCCTCGTTCCCATCACGATGGAGGCGTTCATGGATTTCAGGGTGAACGCGATGCAGCTCACGGGTCCCGAGATTGAGGCGATCGCTGGTGGAAAACAGATTGAGTCCCCGGGAGAGCTTAGAGAATTCAAGGAAAAGTTAGGGCGTTTGAACTTAAAAGTTCAAACAACCACTTAAAAATTTAAATGTCAATACAAAGTAAATGCTTGCCGTTACAAACACATTCACAGTATTTGCCGCTAACAACAAAAATAAGGGTTTCAAGAAATTGAGTAAGAAGATCCAAAAAGAACGTGACGCCGACGTGGACAAGATCAAAGAGAAGTTCTCTGATATTTTCCGTGATGAGCAGCGCCGCCTAAAGGGATACTTCGAGGAACATAATAAGTTAATCAAGAAGACTGACAAGCCCACCAAGAGTGGTAAGAAGTCTATCGACTTTTACGAAAAGTAAACCACAGGGTACACAAAACAAAAAACATCGCTATGGGTGGATTGTCCCCAAACCTCTCAGCCAGTAGAGCGCATACCACGCTGTACTGGACGAGTCTAATTTCCTGTTGTGTTTTGACCATCGATCGTTTCATAGACCCCCTCGACTTTTGAAGACCTGATACGGCTGTATTTATCTTGCTGATTGTCCCAGGTATCTCCGTTGTTTTCATAAATATGTCTCCAACATCTACAGACTCTATGATCTGTTGTTGGATGAGGGGTTCCAGGTATGTGAAATAGTTGAAATCAGGATCCAGTTTGAGACAAATACCTTCGATTGTGGAGAAGGCTTTGGCGAGGTACACAAAACTACTAGGAACGACGAATGGTTTTTCAATCGCAAGTTGTGCGGCGAGGTCATCATTCACGATACCAGAACCATCGAGGGTTTCCAAGTACCCTAAGATAGTTTCAAAGAACAGTTCTATATCTGAAACATCTGAAGATGTTGGAACGATGACACCCAACTTGACAAGGGTATCAACTATACCGGCAGTGTCCCGCATGATGATAAACCCAAACAGTTTTGTAAATCCATCTCTCAATTCTTCCGAGAGTGGTACGAGTAACCCAAAATCATAAAATACAAGTTTCCCCTTAGATGAAAATCCCAAGTTCCCTGGGTGTGGATCAGCGTGGAAGAGACCATTGTCCATGGTTTGAATAACATATGAATTGATCAGAGCTTCGCATATCTTCTTCTTGTTCACCCTCTTGTCTGTAATCTCAGTCAACTTGGTGGAGGGTACATATTCCATGACAATCATCTCATCGTTTGAATATTTTTTGTAGACCCGTGGAACTTTTACCCAGTCAACATCTTTCATACTTTTTCGAAACTTTATGGCATTATCAATCTCCTGTTGGTAATCTGCTTCACCCAACAAGTACTCGATCGATTCGTCGAGAACTGAACCAGAACTGTTCCCCGTGTCGATACCCACGCGCTCTAGAAAATGTACAATGTCACGTATGGTATCAGTATCTTCTTTCATGATGTCAAGAATTCCTGGGCGCTTCAATTTTACAACAACTTTTTGACCATTTTGGAGTACAGCCATGTGGACCTGACCGATACTCGCAGATTTAAATGGTACAGGATCAAATTCCTTGAAAATATCATATTTTACACTGGTATCGAATTCCACGGGAGGGACTTCATCTTGTAATGATTCCAACTCTTTTGTAAATTCTGGTGGATAGAGATCCCCTCTCGTTGAAGCGATTTGACCTAATTTTACAAATGTTGGTCCGAGATCGAGGAGTTCCCCCTTTGTCCAACGACCAAGTTCTGATTTATTTTGTACAGTGGCGTTCTTCCATAGAAACTTACCGGCAAACTTCCAGGTTTTCAACTTCCTACTTGGAACTTTGACTGGTACATGTTGAGCAACACATAACATTCTATTACCTACGGAGGTTTTATTTCTTAAGTTATATAAATGACAAAAATTGCAAACGCCTTCTCGCCCGTGACTAGACCCGCAGAACTCCTTATCAAGAGTCAGCCTATTCTATTCTCCCTCATCATCTTGTATCAGGGTCTGTTCTCGGGAAACGCTATCCAAATTCCTGAAAGGCTCAGGAAACTCTTCGACAGTAAGACGTTCCGTTTCTTCTCTCTCATGCTCATCGCGCTCAGTGCCACACAAGACATCGAGTACGCTCTCCTCTCCACCCTGATTTTCATAGTGTTTATGTTTGCACTCAAGACTCCAGATGAACGCAAGAAGACTGGACTGATTTAATTTATGAGCTAAAAGTAGAATGAAGATTCACATTGTCGGTGCCGGTCCAACGGGTATGTCTCTCGCATGGGAGATCCTCAGGTCAGGTGACCATGATATAACAATCTACGATCGAAAAGTATCAGCAGGTGGTTCTTGGTGGGAACCTGATATAGAAACCCGCGACCTTCATGCACACAGGATTGTTTTCGATCGAGCGTTCATCAATACACAGTCACTTTTTAAGGAGATGGGAATCGACTGGGATATGATTTTTGAACCCGTGAAAGATGATGTGTTCAAGTTTATGCGTGAGTCTTTGAGTATGAAAGATTATGGTGCACTCACCTCACTCGCTGCGAGGGTGCTCACTCAACCAGAAAAGTATAAGAAGATCGCACTCAAAGACGCCATGGGTCCACTTTCTCCAAATGGGAAGACGTTCATCGAACACATCACCCTAGTGATAGACGGGGTCACGTGGGATGTCATGTCAGCATATGAATTTGTAAAAAGTTTTGATCATGTCGCCACATCGAAACAATACACTCAGCGCGTTTCAGGTAAAGTCATGTGCGATGCGATGGAGTCGGCACTCATAAATGCGGGTGTCAACTTTGTTTTTGGTGTCGAACTGGAAAATGTCGCGTACTATTCAGATGGATACACCGCCACGTTCAATAATGAATTGGTAGTCGACGACGGAATGCTCTTCTTATGCCTCGACAACAGTCCAGCTTTGAAAATTTTGGGTGACAATTGGGGACCGGATGCAGATAAGAAGCTTCGGGTGAGCACGTATGGTGCGATTAATGTTCTACTCGATTACGACACGGCACCATCTATTAAATCGGATATCGAGATTGCGACGCAGACCCCCTGGAATTTACAACCCAAGGTTCTTTCTGATGGTAAGACTGTATCGTGTGTCATATGCAACCTCACTCAGGAGATTCTCAAAACTGAGCCGGATACACTGAAGGCGGAAGTACTCGCGCAACTCAAGCTCCCCGAACCAAAAACTGTGCGTATCGGATGGGGTGCCGAGTGGAAAGATGACACATGGGAATTCTCACAGTCTTCGGGGGTCTTGAGTCTTCATGGACAACTTCCATTCTTCGGGAAGTGTCCATATGTCGCCATGTGTGGAATGATGTCCCCCAGAAATACACCCTACTCGAGTATCGAAGCTTCAGTGGAAGTATCGAGATCCCTCAGTCATGAATGTTTCCAGACAAGAGAATCCCTACAACCCATATTCGCCACTCAGATTATCTTGATCACCTTTTTAATACTTATAGTTTTATTGATAGTATATCTCAGATGAAGTTTAGGGCTAAAGTCTACGAACCAATGTATGATTTCAACAACAAAAAGTATATACGTGTCACAATCCCCGAACATTGTGTAGATGTCATCAGTAAAATACACAACACCAAAAGGCCTCTCCTTCTCCACGAGAAGGTGGATGACCCCTTAGAAGGTAAAGTACTCAAGTTGAAAGTTCCATTCCGTTACAGGAGGGTGATGTGCGACGTCCAAGGGCGTCCCGTGCAAACTCTTGTAAAGGGGGATGATGTGGAAATTGATATAACTTTCAAGGGTTACTGGAATATCGAGAATCATTCTGGCTTCTCTTGGATACTCTCCAGCTGTTCCGCACTCTCTTGAGCCTGGTTGGGGTCATTAGGGAGATCGATGGTCTTGAGACCACCCTTCTGGAAACCACGGAAAGTTTGGAGCATACCCTGGAGACGGAAAATCTCCTGGGTCATCTGCTCCAGGTTCATCTCAATCTTCTTAATGTTCTCTTCAACGTCGACGACAGGCATCTTATACTCATTTAAAGTTTTTATTCTTTAAATAAGTATGACTACACTCACTCGAACGGGATATCTCGTGAGTGAGGGCCCTCTCCAAGAAATTAAAAAGGAACTTACCGTAAGACCTGTCGTAAATGGTGACTATGGATTTCCTCCACCGCCTTTCAAAGTTTTTAGACCAACAAAGAACGGAGTGTGTGTTCCCAGATTCTACGGAAGTGCTAAGCTTGGAGAACCCAAGTACGACAAACGACCTGAACCAGTCCGCATCAAAACGAAGTTTGTTGGACAACTCCGAGACGCTACTCACCAAAATGAAGCAATGGCAGCCGCAATTAAAGCAGGTCACGGCGTCCTTTCTTTACCATGTGGTTACGGTAAGACGACGGTCTCCTTAGCCATAGCTTGTAAATTGGGGTACAGGACGATGATTGTCGTGCACAAGCAATTCTTGGCGGATCAGTGGAAGGAGCGTATACAGCAGTTTTGTCCAGGTGCTACTATTGGTGTTGTTCAACAGAACAAGAAAGAGGTTGACTGCGACTTTGTCATCGCGATGCTCCAGTCCCTTTCCCTAAAAGAGTACAGTTTCACAGACTTTGAGAGTGTGGGAACTCTGATTGTCGATGAAGCCCATCATATTTGTGCCAAAGTGTTTAGTCAAAGTCTGTTCAAACTCTGCCCCAAACATATTTACGGACTCTCTGCCACACCGGAAAGGAAGGATGGTCTCACGAAAGTACTTCATTGGTTCATGGGTCCGACATTTTTTGCGGTCGAACGAGAAAATCAGGAACAAGTTGAAGTGTTCCCAGTGACATTTGATTCGCCAAACTACAGAAACCCACCACCTTCTATGCGGAACGGAAAAATCTCGATGCCTAACATGATCACAGAACTTGTCGAAGATAGAACGAGGAATCGAATGTTAGTGGATCTAGTGAAGAAAGCCTCAGCCGGAACGAGACAACTTCTAGTACTGAGTGACCGTCGCCAACATTGTGAGTTTCTTCATCAATGTTTTCCAAAAACATCGGGACTTTACATGGGAGGAATGAAGGAGGCTGCACTCCAGGAATCTTCCAAGAAGAAAATCATCTTCGCGACGTTCAGTCAGGCTCATGAAGGTCTGGACATTCCCACACTCGATACGGTTATCCTGGCCTCACCAAAGTCTGACATCACCCAGAGTATCGGGCGAATCATGCGGGAGACAAAAGGGAAAAAGAACAACCCACACATCTACGATGTCCACGATCCTTGGTCAATTTTCACGGCCATGTATTTTAAACGAATGAAAGTATATAGACAAGGTGGTTTCAAAATTCACGGAAAGGTGGCTGAAGAAAAGTCCACATTCCCTCAGGGAAAGTGTTTATTTTTATAATCTGAACAATTATTAAATGTCCGGTGCATTAATACAACTTGTTTCTAAAGGTGTTCAAGATATGTATCTCATGAGTGATCAAGGACATTCGTTCTTCCGAACGAAGTTCATGAGACATACAAACTTTTCACAGACACCTAAACTCATCAAAACGATGAATGAAAATGATGTATCCATAACTATACCGGTTCTTGGAGATGTGATTAATGCTATATGGTTTCAGGGCTCTGATAAGTTGATGGATATGTTTTTTAAATCTACGATTGATTTATACGTCGGTGGACAAAAAATAGATTCTCAACATTTTGATTATTACGCTGACATATGGCCAAATTATCTATCTGACACATACAGTAAATCTAGAGAACTAAACAATAACACAAGTTCTGTGAATTCTGGATTTTTACCTCTTCAATTCTTCTTCTGCAATCATAAGGCATTCCTACCCCTCGTAGCACTTCAAAACCACCAGGTGGAAATAAAGATTACGTTAGATTCAGCCAGTCTAGATGGTTTAACGGACACGGAGAAAAAATACGAAGTGTATGGGAACTATATTTTCCTGGATAAAGAAGAACGGGAAACCATCGTGAAACGTTCGATGGATTTTGTAATCACACAAGTTCAACGCATCGAACATCAATTGAATCAAGATGACGGGTATAATACAATTGATTTAAGTCAACTTAATCACCCCGTGAAATCCATATTTTTCGGATTTGAATCAACTTCGAGTACGTACACGGATGATTATTTCACCTTTTCAGGGGCCGATCTTTATATAAATGGCACAACCCTCTTAGAAAATATGAAACCCGTCTATTTTCACACTATTCAGAATTATTACAAATCTGAATACGGTGTATCAGAATATGATGTCACGAGAGATATGTTGTACTATACACGGTATTTTGCATATCACTTTTGTATGAATGCATCTCAGTATAACCCATCCGGTTCTTGCAACTTCAGTCGTCTCGACAACGCAAAATTAATCATCCGCGGTGTAGATGTTGCACCGAGTAGAACGGGTGACTCGTTATATGTTTATGCAGTCAATTATAACGTGTTAAGGATAAAGGATGGTTTAGGTGGTATACTTTTTGGAAATTAAATTTACGACGGGGGAGGACGACCCCGAAGTAGATTTAACATTTACGCCCTGATGGAATCAGAGACGGCTAATATGATGACGCCGACAATGAAAGCCATCACGACGTAATTCAATTCAGTTTCTTCTAGACCTGTAACCTCTACGGGTTTGGGTTCAACGACAGGTTTTTCCTGTTGAACGGGAGGTTCTAGATCCTCCAGCGGGCAATACGCTATCATTTATATAGTATTTAGAGATTAATTTCCGTCTTCTTCTTTCGTCTTGTCCTTTTGGGTTTGGTGCCAGCGACGTTCACCTCTTTGACTTCACCTCCTGTGGAATCGCCCGAGACAGATATAATATCCGACATGTCGTCATCCTCCTCAGGAGGGGGTGCTGCCATCGTCGTGTTCATCGGGGGAGGTGGTGGCATCATGATGCCACCCATCAGACTCGAGATGTCTAGACCAGGACCCTTCATCTCGTAATTACCCGTGCCACCGACAGGAGTCTGAGTCTCTGCGGGTGGACCGTCGGGAGAACGAGTGGTATTCTGTACAGCCGCCATCATGTTCTTCACGAGATCGGGGTTCTGCTTCATGACATCGTTCATGTTAGGCATGACAGATTTGAACATACTATTGGTTAAATGGAACATCATCGCAGAACCACCCAACATCATGATCAACTTCACCTCGGGGGCGACATTAATCTTAGTGCGATACTTGACGTACAGCTCCTCAAACACCGTATCGTAGTCGTCGACGTTTTCCATGACCGATTCAGACCATCCCTCTAACTGAATCTCGAATGGGTTGTATCGCTTATTCAAGAATTCGAGACCGGTCACACACGCCACGAGCATTCTTCTCGAAAATCGAATCGACTGTTCCACATCAATACTATATGTGATTCGCTTGACTTCAGTCCTGAGCTCGTCCACGTTGGAATACGCGTTGAGTCGCTTATTCACCGCGAATCCCTTCTTCTCCAGGCGCCCAAGCTTGTTAATGAGATCAGCCTTCTCCTCATCAATCGATTTATATCCCTTAGAAGGTTGTTCTTCCTGATGACCGGGTCCCATATCTTCATTCATATCATCGTCGTCATCATAAATATTTTCCTCACCGTAGTCGATCTCATCTTCTTGTACCGGTTGACTAGGCATCGCCTGTTTATCGGGGTTCACGAAAGCGTCCATCGCCTCCTGTTGGGGTACTCGCTGTGAACGATGCATGGGTCGTGAAGGTCTCTGTACAGGCTGGGGTCGGGGGGCTGAAATTTCAATTTCATCCATCAAAGCCTGTTCGTCGGCGTCTAATTTCATAACGGTCGTGTTTCCTCGGTCAATGACAATTTCTTCGTCCATCTACTCTCTATATGGAAACTAAAAAAATACCTTTAACGCAGTTTATAAAAAATATTGGTACATTATAAATGTTCAAACCCAACAAGGTCAATCGAAATGCCATCGTGTCCATCGCCGTTTTGCTGATGATGATTTCCGTCCTCGCGGCGATGAAAAAAATGAGTAGGTACCAACCCAGACCGATTCGTATTACCACTGTCGCTGACAAATCTATTTTTGACCTGGAAAATGATATGAGGTGTGTACCCGGTCCCAGTGCGGAAGCGAGTGCGTACACGACTGGTCTCACCCCAGGAGGTATATGTGGTGCCCAGCAGCTCGTATCGGACATCGCCGGTTATGGAATTGAAGATGGAATCGGTGGATCTTTAATCTAAGCTAATAGAAATGGCACTCATCACTTCGCCAACTGAGACAATCCCGGATCTCAACTACGAGTATCACACCGTGACTATAGATAGTATTGGACAGAGTAGTTCGAACTCGTTCACGGTTTATCTCAATCAGCCTATAAAAAATGTGGTTCAGGCCAGGCTTATCGCGACACATCTTCACACAATAGACACCACAGAACACTGTTACATTTCTATCGAAGAACTCGATTCTAATTTCAACACTAGAGCGAGTAATGTATATGGTGGACAATCGGCATTATCCAAAGTTAACGGTTGCTTCGCGAGTCTCGTCTCCACTGCCATTGACCATGGCAACTCGGAACACATTCAGTTATTCCGGGATGATTATCCAGTTATTACTCAATACATTGACCCAATTAGACAAATCAGCCGTCTCACAATTAAAATATTTGATCAGGATGGCAACCTCCTCACTCCCAACGGAGATGATGACCCAAATCACCTGATCATTAGATTCGTGTGTAGAAAACCTAATTTGTAATTTTCTCCCCTTAAAGTAGTATTACCATGTCTGCCGGTGTCGTTCAATTGATTGCGATAGGTGCCCAGGATGAATATATCGTGGGTAATCCCGAAATTTCGTTTTTCAGTTCAACCTTCAAAAGACATGCTAATTTTTCACAATCCATCGAAAAACAAACGATCCATGGAGCGGTGAAAAACAATTCAATGTCCAGCGTTCAATTCGAACGTTCTGGCGATCTTCTCAGTTATGTGTATTTCACACTCGATGACACCACACAGGCCCTCGACGTTCAGCGTTGGGATACGATCATCGATAAAGTGGAACTCTACATCGGTGGGTCTCTCGTAGATACACAAGATGCAATTTTCACAGAGAAGATCGCCATCGATACGTTCGCTCAAAATGTTTCCAAGAGCTCTAACGGAACACACCCAGGTATAAGTGCTCGTTCTTACTTTTACCCTCTTCGTTTTTTCTTCTGTGAGGGACCCCAATGTGCACTCCCCCTCGTCGCACTCAACTATCATAACGTCGAAATTCGTATTCATTGGGCTACAGAGGCTTCAAACTATAACATAGAGTGTTACGCCAATTATTATTACTTGGACAACGAAGAAAGAGGTAATGTCGCCTCTCGTAAACACGATTTATTGATTACGCAGGTACAGAAAAACATCGCCTCGGGTACAATCGTACAGGACCTCACATTCAACCACCCCGTGAAGTATCTCGCCTCATCGGATACAACAACCGATGGCGCCCTCACTTCCCCCACAAACAAGGTGAAGTTAAATATTAATGGTCTCGATGTTGCAAATTATAGATGGGGAAAACCACATTATATCGATGTCTCGAATTATTATCACACAAACTTCGTAACTTCTCCCGACTTCTTTATGTACCCCTTCTGTCTCTCTACGAGTTCTCTCCAACCTACGGGGACTCTCAACTTCAGTCGTCTCACGTCAGCAAAGATCATGAGCGAGACCATGCCCATCAATCACCCCATATACGCAGTCAATTACAATATATTACGTGTAGAAAACGGTATGGCCGGTCTTCTCTACGCGAATTAAAATACCGTGCTATATTAAATGGTCAAGAATATACCGACGATCGAACGGTCGACGAGGATCCGTTTCGGTAAACATGCCTTAGAAGACCAGGCAGAAAATACCATTGTTTTCAATGCATCGAATGTAGCGATGGAAGCCACAAATCCAGGTGCGGTGTATCTCAAACCCATTCGATTCAGGGAGGATTTCAGTGACCCCAGTATCACACTTCTGATGTATAATCTGGAAACAGGTGAAATCACTGAGTCCGGTGCCGCAGCCTCGGAACTGACAGAACCTCCTCTTGAACTAGTGAGTCGTTATGGTGCGAATCCTGGTCAAACTACACAAACACTTTTTTTAAATAACGTACATACAGCATTTACAACCTTATCAAATGTCGGAATTGCAAATACCTCTCCCACTCATACACTCGACGTGGGTTCGAATTTGTTTGTAGAAGATACTGGTTCTAACGTACTTTACGTGAGAGGAAACACCTACATCAGAGATAATCTAGAAGTCGGTGGAAATATCAGTTTCACTGGTGATGTCACACAAGTGAATACCACTAATATGGAAATCACTGATGCCATAGTTGAAATTGGTAAAGGAAACACGACTGATGATACGACGACAGACCTGGGATTTATTCTGACGAGACCTACTGGTAACTCTAATGTAGTCATAGGATTTGATGAATTAAGTGACAAGTTTATACTCGGATATTCTGACACATCCGCTAGTGATCTGAACATCAGTGCTAAAACTTCTGAAACACTTGACCTTCATCTTTACGGTCGATTACTCACAGAATCCAATGTGGGTATAAACACGACAAACCCAACATCCAATCTTCACGTCGAGGGAAACGCATACGTTTCATCAGACCTCAGTGTCGACGGAGACGCGAAATTCAATACAGATACTCTATACGTAAACGTGAACAGGGATAGTGTTGGCGTAAACACATCCACCCCAGATGCAAATCTCCATGTCGTTGGAAATGTGTACGTTTCTTCAAACGTGACCGTTGACACAGGCACGTTACATGTTGACACTCTGAATGATAGTGTTGGCATCAATACAGACACACCGAATGCAAACCTACACGTTGTGGGTAATACATACATCTCTTCAAATCTGACCGTCGACACGGATACGTTACACATTGACAGCCTAACCGACAGTGTTGGGGTAAACACACTTACACCCGACGCCAACTTACACGTCGTCGGTAATGTGTACGTATCCTCCGATCTTGACATTGGCTCTGCAAATCTCACCGTTGACACAGATACGTTATATGTCGATGGCGCCAACGATAGTGTTGGTATAAACACACCTACACCGACTGCTAATTTACACGTCGTCGGAAATGTATACGTGTCATCCGATGTTGGCATAGGTGAAGCGAACCTCACTGTCGACACAGATACATTACACGTAGATGCAGTGAATGACCGCATCGGTATAAATACATCAACCCCGGTGACATCTTTAGATGTTCGTGGAACAGTCTATGTTCAGGGTGATACAGAAATTGGTAATGGTTCGAATTTTTTCGTCGATGATTCGACTTTATACGTCAGGGGTGATACGAAGAGAGTGGGTATCGGAACAACTGCACCAAACTCAAATTTACATGTGGAAGGTAATGCGTACGTTGACAGTGAACTCTCTGTCAATTCTCACCTCCAAGTAAATGGTGGTTCGATATACGTCGATGCGTTGAAAAATAGTGTCGGTATAAATACCACGTCCCCATCTTCCAATCTACATGTTGTAGGAAACGCATACGTGACATCGAATCTTGTGGTAGATGTCAACACGTTACACGTGGATACTCTAAACGACCGCATCGGTGTAAACACATCCACACCTACCGCGACTTTGGATGTGATAGGCGCGGGTAAAATATCAACCGATTTTAGTGTTGATACAACTACACTGTATGTAGACTCGACTCTCGATCGTGTTGGTGTGAACACATCCACACCCTCTGTGGCATTGGATGTTGTGGGTGAAACCAAAATAAGTTCAAACCTCAGCATTAATACGAACACCCTTCACGTCGATGCCGTAAATAATCGTGTCGGGGTCAATAAAGTCGCACCGACTGTCGCCCTCGATGTAGTCGGTCAGACAAATATCAGCTCAGATTTAACAATTCCCTCAATACTTTCGGTAAAACAAAATGATCGAAAAATAGGTATTCGTAATACATCACCAAACGCTACTTTAGATGTTTCCGGTAACGTACACATTACATCTGATGTCACGATAGATTCTGCGAATCTGACAGTTGATACAAACACTCTACATGTTAATGCGTCCACGAAAAGGGTTGGTATTAATAAACTCTCACCCCTGAAGACTCTAGATGTTGTGGGCACTGTGGGTGTGACCAGTAATTTATCTGTGGACACAGATACTTTTCACGTCGATGCCCTCAATGATAGAATTGGAGTAAACACCCTGACACCAACCAGGAGTCTCCACGTCGTCGGTGACGCCTATATATCAAATGGACTCGAGATCGGTGCCGCGAATTTTGTTATTGACACAGATACACTTTATGTTGATGCATCATCCGATCGTGTGGGTATAAACACATCTTCACCTTCCGCAAATCTCCATGTCGTCGGAAATACATATATTTCGTCCGACTTGACTGTTGATACGGACACCTTACATGTCGATACTGTAAATGACCGCGTGGGTATAAATACGAGCTCACCCGCCTACAGTTTAGATGTTCAAGGTACATCGAATGTCGGTACAGCGATCGGTACAACGATGGAATTGACTGGTACTACACCCACTTTAAACAAAACTACGGGTACACTCATATTGTCAGGAACAAATGCTGGTTTAGCTGTGGATGGAAACATTCACGGATTGAACGTCAATTTCCACGATGCAGAAGTACGTTCTTTAGATGTCGCGGATATCACGGCTACGACCTCGAAAACCACGGGGGCTGTGACTGTATCCGGTGGAATCGGTGTCGGTGGTAATGTCCACGCAGGAAGTGTGAATTTTGAAGATGCTGAAGTCGACAGTTTGACTGTGACAGATACGACGAGTGCGTCGAGTAAAACAACAGGTGCCCTTCAAGTCGCCGGTGGTGTGGGAATCGAAGGTGCTCTTTTTGGTACGGCAGGTACGTTTGATGGCGCTATGACATTGACATCGGGTACAGTTTCAACCACAAAAACAAGTGGTGCGCTCATCGTTCAAGGTGGTATTGGTGCGACTGGTATGGTTAACGCCGCAAACGCAAATTTTGAAAATCTCGAAGCGGATAATGTTACGATCACTGATGCGACATCTTCCACGAGTAAAAACACAGGTGCTTTGTTACTCACTGGAACAGGGGCGGGTATAGGTGTCGACGGCAACGTATACTCTACAAACTTTGTCGCCACAAATAAGTTAGCATCCCAGAATCTCACGACACAGAGAATTCCTTACGTCGGTGGTGATAAATTCTTAGAGGATTCCTACATAACAGTCGGAACAAATGAAATTATTGTCAACGCGGACCTCACAGTCAATGGTAATATTTATCTAGATGGTAATACCTTTTCGGTAGATGTTGAAAATCTCGTAGTTGAAGACAGAGTTTTGGGTATAGCCAACAATAATACTGTACACACGTTGGATGTGGGCATTGTCATGAACCACCCAGGTAAAAATATAGCTCTCATTCACCACGGTGAAGACGGTGAGTCTCACGAGCACGAATTTACTATCGGATATACACAAAACACTGTAACAGATAATCATATATTTGATGACACCGCGAATGCGATCACAGTGAACATTCTCGGAAACCTTCTCGTGCAGAACAATATCACGATCAGTAATATCGCCACCTTCAGTGATACGACACCATCCTCGAGTAAAACTACAGGAAGCGTGATCGTCGCGGGTGGCGTCGGGGTTTCGGGTGCACTTTACGGTTCAACCGCCAACTTCGATGGGGTGACAAGTATCACCAATACCACTGCTTCAACTACAAAAACAAACGGTTCCCTCGTCGTTTCTGGTGGTATGGGTGTAAATGGTGCACTCTACGGTTCTTCAGCGAATTTCGATGGTGTGACGAGTATCACCAATACCACCGCTTCAACTACACACACGAACGGTGCACTCGTCATAAGTGGTGGGTTAGGTGTTTCCGGAAACGTAAACGTTAACGACAAAACATTCCTAAATGGTATCACACACGTTAAAAATATAACACCCTCTACAGATGCTGACACAGGTGCTTTACAAGTAGATGGCGGTGTTGGTATAAATGGAAATGTACACGTCGGCACACACGTCTACGTAGAAAATGGTATGGTTACACACACGGATGCCGTCACAAAGAAAACATACTCCTTTAAAGGTACGTTATCAAATGGTACGTCAGCGAACGACGCAGAAATTAATCTCGCATTCACAGATCATGTCTTCCATGCAAAAGTTGTAGCCATACTCGTCGAAGGTAATTCCGATGTGAGTACATTGAGTTTTGAAGTCACGGGTGGGTATCTGGGTGGTGCGAGTACCGGAGCTGATATCGCAAGAGGTCCCGTATCCGTTTTCGGTACATCTGTCGCAAACCCGTGGAACAACAATGTTGTCGTCACCGATCACGACGATATATCCTTCAAACCATCGGAAGCGATGGCGGATACAGGTAGCTACAATGTTTTTGTCGAATACATTTCCCCTTCATCATCTGGACAACTTGAAAGTTATGCCGTGGGCGGTGGTTCACGTGTAAACTTCAATTATTAATTGACATTTCCTCCAAAGTGGACCGCTTCCCACTTTGCAAGAAAAAACCTCCTCACCTAATAAGAGATGTCAAGTAACAAAAAGACTCTCATTGATGGGGACTTCCAGGTTGGGTCGAATCATTTTAAAGTAGATACCGAGAACAACTATGTTGGTTTCAATAATGCAACACCCCAAAACAAAATTGATGTCCAAGTTGGTCAGAGAACAGGTACACATTCAACGGATAAACCCCTCTACGTGACAGGTGTTACGAGTACGAGTGGTGCAGAGTTCGTCTCGGATGACGGTACAGCTGGTATTGGTATTGGTTCGAGTAACATCTTCGCGACGGAGACCAATCAGAACATCACAATCGCCCCAGACGGAACGGGTGCTGTCGGTATCAAGACGGCTACCCCAAACCCATCGGGGGAAACATTCGACCTTTGGGTTCAAGGGGATACAAAAATAACTGGTAATGTCACGGTCAATGAAATTTATGGGGATGGTTCGGGACTTTTCAACGTGGCTGGAACGCAGTGGGTCTCTTCCTCTGAAGATATCTATTTTCTCAATAACACCGGATCAGGTGAGGGGAAGGTTGGTATTGGTAAAACCGTTCCAGAATACAAGTTGGATATTTTAGATAGTGATAAACCAACTATTCGTGTAAAATCGACGAGTACCGGTGATGGTGACGCTCTCCTCATTCTCGATAGTTCCGCAACAGGTGAGAGTGATATTGATTTTAATCACGACGGCGTTCTCAACTGGAGAATCCGAACGGGTGATGCCGCTCCGAGTGGTCTGTCGTTTCAAATCAATAATGCAAATGATTCTGACGTCTTAACAATTCAACAAAATGGAAATGTGGGTATAGGGACAGATTCACCGAATGTACCCCTCGAAGTTAACAAAAGTGCCGGTGGGGAAATGCTCCGACTCGCAACTTCAACGGGTACCATATACGCGGGTGTAGATGCTAACCCACCGTGGTTTGGAACATCCTCGGATGATCACCTCCGTTTGGTGACAAATGGAACCGAGAAAGTTCGCATTGAGAGTGGGGGCAACGTCGGCATCGGGAAGACGGATCCAGGTACAGCCCTAGATGTAAATGGAACCGTTACCGCGACCACGTTCTCGGGTGCGCTCTCTAATAATTTGAGTCCAGGTTCTTATCTCACGGGGAATGCCTATAATGGTTCAACAGCGAGAACATTCTCTGTAGACGCGACGACTACAAACACAGCAAGTAAAATTGTGGCTCGTGACAGTAACGGTGATATATACGGGCGCTATCTAAGAGGGGAATATGTAAACATATCACACAGCACGGGTACAAGAAACAGTGATACTATATTTTATTCATCCACTGATAATTACATCCGAAAAACAAATGCTTCAGGTATGCGAAGTTCTCTCAATGTCCCCACGCGAACTGGTGGTGACGCATCGGGGACGTGGGGTATTAGTATTTCTGGAAACGCCGACACCGTCGATGGCCAACACGCTCATGAAATGTCGTGGGGGCATGATACTATTCACGGGACTTATTCTGACTTCAATTCATTTACTAACACGGATAAGTTTGGTGCTCACTATGTGACGGGAACTACGAATGGACCAGGGCAATCTGGTCCAACTCAATATTACCATCAACGCATGGCTCTTGGGTCGAATCACAACAAATACAGCTTACAGTTGGCTATTGGTCGCGGCAGAACTGATAATTACTTGTGGTACAGGAACGAAGAGAATGGAAGTTTGAGTAGTTGGTACAAGATGAGAGCTGGGTATGCTGATAGCGCTGGAAACTCCGCCACGGCGACAAATCAAAGTGGTGGTACGGTGTCGTGTACGAGTGGATCTTTTTCGGGTCAGTTCTCAGCAAGCTCGGCGAGTTCTCGTGATAAATTCCGTGTCTATCCAGCCAGTTCATACTGTATTGGAATGCAGTCGGGTGTCACTTATGGTGACTTGAACGATTGGTCGATGACTTTCCAAATGAATAACGAGGACGATCGTGGTTTTTGGTGGGGCGATGACGGTCATGGAGTGAACCAGGGTGCAATGGCTCTCTCCACGAGAGGGTGGCTCAACGTCGCTGAGCGTATCAAAGTCGGTGGGGGTCAAACGGATACAGGGGCAGCGGGTTGGAATTTACAGGTGCAGGGTAATGCATATATATCGAGCACCCTCGAATGTGATGGTCGCATCTACGCAGATAACGGTCTCCACGTACGTGGGGATTGGTTGAGGGTGAATAGTGGTAATGGGTTATATTTCGAGTCTTACGGTGGTGGGTGGTATATGACCGACTCCACGTACATACGAAACTATGGCAGTAAAATGCTTCTCATAGAAGGCAGCGGTGCGAGAATTTATGGTACAGAAGCTAGTGTGAATTACCCGTCATCCGATACTGCATACAGAGCAGTAGGTGTGGTTTCAGATCCAGCCAACTATGCATTTGGTTTGTTTGTCGATTACTCGGTTCGTGCTGCGGGTTATGTTGCTTTTAGTGACAGACGAATAAAAAGTAATGTGGTCGATATAAATGATACCTATGCCCTTGAACAGGTTAGGAAACTGAAACCGAAATATTATGACTATGTAGATAAGGCGACCCGCGGTGATTCGAGTGTGATAGGTTTCATCGCCCAAGAAGTCAAGGAGGTTGTACCGAGGGCTGTCTCTGTTTCGGATGGCGATGTGCCTAACATTTATGAAACTGGTAACATCGGTCCAGGGAATACAATAACGTTCACAAAATTTGACACTTCTACATTGGAAAGTTCAACAAAAACCCTCATTGTTTATCTTTCTAAACAAGACCGTAAAGAGGTGACCGTAGCAGAAATCATCGACAAACACACACTCCGTGTCGAGGAAGATATATCCGAATGGGGTCGATCCATGACCGAAGACGGAAAACTCATCTACGAAGAGAAAATCATGACTGTCACACCGGAAGAGTACAAAAACCTGGAGGATAAAATGGGATACGAGCCAGTCGTGACAGGATACTCTAACGGGGTGGACACCATTAGTATGGAAGAGTATGATGCACTTGATGACAAGACTGGATATTCAGAGTTCATCGGTCATTATGAGATAAATAAAAAGATTTACGAAGGAACAGAGATATTTGTTTGGGGTCAAAAAGTGAATGATTTCCATCATCTCAATAAGGACTATCTGTGGACTATCGGAACGGCAGCCCTCCAAGAGGTGGACAGGCAGCAACAAGCTGATAAATTACGCATATCGGAACTTGAAACCCAACTCGCATCCGTTTTCACGCGACTCGATGCCCTAGAGAGTGCTTAGTCCCGACTTCATAGAAGTTGTACATAAAAAAGGACCTTATCAAACACCCATTTGATAAGATCCCTGGAATCAAACAATCAAAGTCCTATGGACTTTTCCCAGTTTAAAAAAACCTCCTCACCTAATAAGAGATGTCATCTAACAAGAAGACACTCATCGATGGGGACTTCCAGGTTGGGTCGGCTCACTTTTATGTCGACGTGGAAAACAACAGGGTTGGTTTGAATCAAGTTAACCCCACGAGTAGTCTCGATGTGAACGGGAACGCTTTCATTGGAACGGATATGACCGTGGCATCGAATGTTACAGTTGGCTCAAACGTCATAGCCCAAAAGTTCACAGGAAGTGCCGCCGGTTTAACGAGTGTACCAGCAGACCAGATTTCAGGTGTTATACCAGTCGAAAATGGTGGTACAGGAACCACCGCGACTACGGGGACGGGAAGCTTAGTAAAATCCGATAATCCCACGTTCACGGGGACGGTGACAGCCGATACCTTTTCTGGAAGCGGTGCGAGTCTTACAAACATTCCAATGGGTCAAGCTACGGGGACTCTCGCCGTGGCAAATGGAGGTACGGGGGTGACCACATCGACGGGAACGGGTAACACTGTGTTATCTGCATCGCCAACCCTGACTGGTACGGTTACCGCCGAAACTGGCAACTTTTCATCGAACGTATCGGCGTCAAACATCTATGCTGGGTATGACACGGACGTGACATCCTACTTGGGGCGTGCCGCTGTAGGGTTTTCAGGAATCTCCGACGAAGCCACGTTCGCACACGTCGACGTGAACTCCACAAATAATTACGCACTCAAACAAACCGCTACGGGTGGAACATACGTGAACTCGGCTACATCAAAATCCACGATATTTTCTATAAATGATTCGGAACAGGCTCGTATCAACGTAACAGGTCTCGGTGTAGGTACAAATGATCCCTTACATAAACTCGATGTACACGGAACCGCTAATGTCGGTGCTTTGACCTGTACAACAATTTCGGGTGATGGATATCTCCTTTCCAATGTATCCGGATACTCTTGGCCGACCCACATCAATGGAAATGACATCTACTACACCACCGGCAATGTCGGTATAGGCACGGCGACACCAGGAAACACCCTCGAAGTTGCGGGTACGGCGAGTGTAGCGATCCTGAAAAGTGCCGCGGATGCAGCGACCTCGACGTATAATTATATTCTGAATGGACCCCGCCCCGGGACGACCTCGAGTGGTGCCATTCACTTCATTAACGGTTCTACGAGAACTTCTGATGGTGGTGCGAGTACATACACGATTCGGAATGATAGTGGTGCATTACGCTTGGGTAATGCGAGTTACAATACTCTCCTCGAGGGCAACGTCGGTATCGGGGTGACGGATCCGGATAGTAAATTGGAAGTGCGAGGGAACATACGCGCTTCATTCAGTGACACAAACCACGGTATGTTCATAGATGCCGGTGGAACTATTCTACGTGATTACGGAGGGAACGGTGCAGGGTTTCATTTTACCACTAATGCAATTTGGCCGACCAATTATTTAGGTGCTTACAGTGCGGGTGGTATCGACCTCGGAAGCTCTTCATATCGATGGAACAATGTATACACGGAGGCTTTGAATGCATCTGGAACCGTTACCGCGACCACGTTCTCGGGTGCTCTCTCTAATAATTTGACTCCAGGTTCATACCTTACGGGGAATGCCTATAATGGTTCAACAGCGAGAACATTCTCTGTAGACGCGACGACTACAAACACAGCAAGTAAAATTGTGGCTCGTGACAGTAATGGTGATATATTTGGACGCTATTTTCACGGGTCATACATGAACATGTCACACAGCGCAGGTACAAATAACAGTGATACTGTATTTTACTCTTCCACCGATAATTACATCCGAAAAAACACTGCTTCAGGTTTTCGAAGTTCTCTCAATGTCCCCACGCGAACTGGTGGTGACGCATCGGGGACGTGGGGTATTAGTATTTCTGGATCGGCTAGTTCACTTGGCACACAGTCATTCATTAATAGAGTGAGACCATATAGCAATTCTTATGGTAAAGGTTATAATACAGCAGCACTCGAGATACGTGAATATAATTTAGAGAGCGCCACTGGTGGAACAGAATGGGAACGTGCACCTCGCATTGGATTTCATTGGGCTGGACGTGTAGCTTCACAAATTCTTATGGATAGTGGAGGTACTATAAATATCGCGACTAACCCCGGAACTGGTTATGAGAGACTGAGAGCCGGACCAATAGAAGCCCTTGGAGAGTTTTTCACAAACACCATGATGCGTATTCAATACAACAATCCCACAATCAACTTTCAAGATACTGATCATAATGCAGGCTTTGTACACAACAATAGTAATTTGCTTTATATTTTACGTGGTAGCAATAACGCCACGTCCTGGACGTCGGTAAATGGTCAATGGCCATTCATATTCAACTTGTCGAATAACGATGCGACATGCGGTGGGAATTTTACCGCAGTCGGTAATATAACAGCGTATTCAGATATTAGACATAAAAGAAACATAGTCAAGATTGAGGACTCATTAAACAAGGTACATAAGTTAAGTGGATACACATATAACCGTAAAGATAACGGTAAAAGATTTACGGGACTCATCGCACAGGAAGTTCAAGAAGTTCTACCTGAAGCTGTTAACGAAGATACAAAGGGAGAACTTTCCGTCGCATACGGTAACATGACTGGGTTACTCGTAGAAGCTATCAAAGAATTAACAGCCCAACTCAATACCGAACGAGAAAGAGTGGATGTTCTTTCAAAAAAATTAGGAATTTAAAGATATAAATCACATAAAATATATAATGGATGGCGTTCTGCACTGTAACACTACTCTTACGGTGAATGAGAATGATAATAGCGCTGCCATTAACATCAGTTTGTGTAACGTGTGCTATAGAACCATGCAGACCATATCCGATGACCCAGCTGAGTGGGTGAATTACATAGTAAAAAATAGCCTCGAATCTCGAGCTATGGATATATGTAATCGGGAAATTGAAAAACATCTCAAAAATGGTACTATGCCCTCTAACGTATCGAAACAATCACTCATTCTTAATCATAAAATTGATGAAACTCATATGAACTATAAACCCGCTTAATACACTTTCCTCCAAAATGGTGCATCCCACTTTGTAAGAAAAAAAGTCTTATTGTAAAATAAATGTCATTACAAACTTCGGGAGCGATTTCCATGAACGATATAAGAAACGAGTATCACTTGGATGGTAATCCCATAGATCTCGGTAGACTAGCTGACATAGCCGGTGTGTCCGATAATATAGGGGCCTTTTACGGTAAAAATTATCTAAACAGATTTGGCAACGCCAACCCAAATTATAGTGCAACTTCTGCCGGGACAATGACCAACGACGTTCGTAGTTTTGACGTGACTGTGAGAATTTGTATAGGAATTAATGGCTCTTCTAGTACATTCCCTAGTTTTGGTTGGATATGGAGTAAATCAAATGGATCCAACGGGGGAAACATCTTTATTTACAACAACGTCCTCTATGTTTATGTCGGATCTGACACTTCTGTTCTAGCTTATGGGATTCCATCTTCTTGGACAAATGACGTGATAAGGGAGATTGTTTGGGGTTTCGACCAGAACAATACTCAATATCTAAGAGTTGATGGAGTTACACGGTCCTCTCGCAACGGTTCTTCACGAGTAGGGTTTGTGGGAACTGCGGGTCTTCATCATTTTCTAAGTTTACCCAATTCAGGTGATATCGGTTCGACTGTTGGAGCAGCTGCTCGGGTAGCTCCCCAAAACATAGTTGCAAAAAGGTGTGATGTCTGGAGAGCGTACTATTCGTGAGAATAATTGGTGTGACTCCGTCACTTAAAAAAACCTCTCCACCTAATAAGAGATGTCATCTAACAAGAAGACACTCATCGATGGGGACTTCCAGGTTGGGTCGGATCATTTTAAAGTGGATACGGTGAACAACTATGTTGGTTTCAACAATGCGACACCTCAAAATAAGATTGATGTTCAGGTTGGAGCGAGAACAGGTACGCATTCAACGGGTAAACCCCTCTACGTGACAGGTGTTACGAGTACAAGTGGTGCTGAGTTTGTCTCCGACGATGGCACGGCGGGTATTGGCATTGGTTCAAGTAACATATTCGCGACGGAGACCAATCAAAACATCACAATCGCTCCAGACGGAACGGGTGCTGTCGGTATCAAGACTGATACACCCAACCCATCTGGTGAAACCTTCGACCTCTGGGTTCAAGGGGATACAAAAATTACGGGGAACGTCACAGTTGGAACTATAATCGGAGATGGTTCTGGGTTGACAAACATAATTTCGAGTCAGTGGGACAGTTCTTCTGAAGATATATATTTCCTCAATAACTCAGGATCGGGTTCCGGGCGGGTTGCAATAGGTACCAGCACACCCGTCAGTCTCTTGACACTAGAAGGAACTTCTGGTGGAGCACCGCCCACTACAGGTCAAGAAGGAACCTCTAATGCACTTGTGCGAGTTCGAGATGACAATAACGTTACTCTCGACATAGGAACGTCTTCCGGGACATCATGGCTCCAGTCAAGTGATGCCACGGCTATGGGTACGAATTACGCAATCTCTATAAATCCAAATGGGGGTAATGTCGGCGTGGGGACGATTTCTCCCAATGTTCCCCTTGAAGTCAATAAAAGTGCTGGTGGTGAAATAGTACGACTCACAACTTCGACGGGTACACTGTACGCGGGTGCGGATGCTGACCCACCTTGGTTTGGGACGTCATCGGATGACCACCTTCGTTTGATGACAAATGGAACTGAGAAGGTTCGTATAGAAAGTGGGGGTAATGTCGGTATTGGAATAACTTCACCAGGTTTTAGCCTGGATGTCGATGGTGACATAAACTTTACCGGAAATCTATATGAAGGCGGCTCCCTTTTTGTGAATACGCCATGGACCATAGAAACATCGCCCGACGCTTTGAACTATACAGCTGGTAATGTTGGTATTGGTACGACCACAGCTGCGTATACACTAGATGTCGATGGTGACATAAACTTCACCGGAGACCTATATGAAAATGGTTCCCTTTTTGTGAATACGCCATGGACCATAGAAACTTCTCCCGACGCTTTGAACTATACAGCTGGTAATGTTGGTATTGGTGATGTGAACCCCTCCGCCACACTCGAAGTCACTGGGAACACACACATATCTTCAAACCTGAGTGTGGGTGGGACCCTCACACTTAATACGATTACAGCAGCTGCGCTTCATTCACTCCAAGCGGTCACGGATGTCGGAAACGTCACGTCGAACACAGTGCAGTTCACGAACCTCACCACGGGTCTCGTCGTCGACAGTAACATCGTCGTCGCGGGGAACGTCACAGCAGCGTTCTTACATGGTGACGCGAGTAACGTCACGGCGGTCCCATCTGCACAGATTACGGGGACACTCGCAGTTGCCAATGGTGGTACCGGAACGACGACCAGTACAGGAACGGGGAGTGTCGTTCTCTCTGATGCACCCACGTTCACCGGAGACGTGACTTTCGACACGAACACTCTCTTCGTCGATTCTGTGAATGACAGAGTGGGGGTGGGGACGACGAGTCCCGATGAAACACTTTCAATATACAAGGAAGATACGACAGCGGCTGGTCAGACTGTGATATCGTCGATTACCGGTGTCTTCTCGGGAAGTGATGTTATTACTGGAGGTAACATCAATAATAGAGGTTTATACATAAACTTAGAATCATCTGCGACTGGTGGCACCGCAACTAACTCAGAAGAACATAGAGTTTGGGGTATCGATGTTGACATTGACGTTACCGGTGACAGTGATGACATAAGGGGTGGCAGGTTTTTGGTGAGGTCTGAATTGGCTGCAAACGGATCAGATCAAAACACAAACATATACGGAATCGACGCACAGGGACAGCATAATGGATCCGCACCCAACACGAATATAATCGGTGTAAATGCCAGATCCTTCAAGGGTTCAGATAGCACCGGTTTGACGGATACGATGGTAGGTGTCACTGCTGAAAGTGAGATAAATGCTGGTACGTGTACAGACGCATACGGTGTGCGGGCACAGTTTGACAGGAATGGAGGGGCTGTGACAAACTCGTACCTGTTTTATGGAGGACACCTCGGTAGCACAACAACCATCACCAACAACTATGGTCTCTACGTGACCGGTGCCGATAAACACTATCTCGAGGGTGACGTCGGCATCGGGACGACGGATCCACTTGAGAGATTAGATGTGCGTGGAGCAATCATAGCACCAGTCGTATCCTATTTGTCTAATCAAGATGCTCCATACCTCATTGCGGGAACTCCTGGATACACGGGTGCGACTACAAATTGGAATACGTACGGTTTCCAGCATCGGATTAAAACAAATAGTGGTGGCACACCGCGTATTACCGTAGATACCCACCAGGGTGAAGTTTTTTCGATTGTAAATAATGGAAACGTCGGCATCGGGACGACAAGTCCTAACGCAACACTACATGTCAAGAACGAGACTGACAGTTCTGGTGCAGGCGATGCCTATATTTCGGGTATGATTAAAAAACCTACTGAGTGTCTAAGATTACAGAATAAATGGCATAATACGGGAAGTGGAGCGTTGTTGCGGTTTACCAATCAACACCCTCAAGGAACTAATCCTTCGACGGGTGAGTATAATCTAGCGGGTATAGCTGGATATGACCATGATGGTTCATGGGGTGGAGGATTAGCATTTTACACGTCGCCCGGTTCGGGATCTGGTGGTGACGATTTAACACTCAGAATGTCTATCGATTCTACGGGAGCCGTGAACATACCGGGACCGACAACAGGTGCATCTCATGGATCGGCGTCCATGCTTTATCTACTCGATACATGTTTTTTTAAAGAGTGGTCATACGCTAATTATGTTGCACCCATTGATAAGGTCACGTTCAATACATCGACGGAAATTCCCGACGGTGCAAAAGCGGTCCTAGCTGAAGTCTATTTAAGTAGAGATGACCTGACTAATGGTGATCACCAGATACACGTTTTGGGTAAAAACCATCTTGGAAACCAGACGAATTGGCGGAGTGGAGCTGGGCAGCCATCTACAGCCTTTTCTGCCGATGTTGATGTTCGCCAAACGGTCGAACTTTTAATGCCGGGTGAATCCGACGGGTTTACACACTATTTCGGTAAGTGGCACTCATCTGTAATCATACCCCTGGAAAACAATAAGATATACTACTCTAACAGGGGGAATAGTAGTAGCACCGGATGGGTATATGTAAGAATTCGTGGTTATTATATATAGTAATAAAAATTTCCTCCAAAGTGGACTGCCTCCCACTTTGCAAGAAAAAAGAGTTCCAAGTCCGTAGGACTTGTCCCGTATCAAACAAAAGCCGTTGGCTTTTGGACTTTTAAAAAAACCTCCCTTCATAGTAGAAATGGTCGCGAACGGTCAACTTGTATTCACGGACGTGGATAAGGTCACGTTCAAGGGAGTTGGAAATGCCTCAAATGCCGTGATTGACACGACCACTGGGAAGATCGGTGTGGGTGTGGACAGTCCAGACGCCAACCTCCACGTTCTCGGAAACTGTTTCGTCAGTACGAACTTCGAACTTGGGGGGACTATGACTATGGGCACGGTTACGGTCAGGGCACAACACGAACTCTCAGCCATCACTGCCACGGGGAACACCACCCCTCACACGATCGAGTTTACGAACGCCGAGACAGGTCTCGTGACCACGGGGAACGTGGAGGTTGGGGGGGAACTCACTGTGTCTGGGAACACGTTCTACACGAACCCCATGTCAATCTCCTTAGATTCCAACGTGGTCACCGAATACACAGGACCTCACTCGAGGGGGGTTGCACCCCTCAAAAAGTATCCCGAAATCATTTTTGAAGAGGGGAAGTTTGACACTAATAGCACTAATAAAGTGAATATACAGGGAGGGTATACCGTTGAAGTAAGTAGTTTATATGATGCAGATTATCAACCCGGACGTCTTTTTAATGATTTATATTTACCACCCGGTTCTACGTCTACCGCTGCAGTTTATGGGTGGCATTCTTCCGCAAACCAGTATAGTTCTGATGGTACTTATAGTGGCGGATTATCTGCTTTAGATGGAACTACAACGGGAGAGTGGATAACTCTCAAATTACCAAACAAGATTAAACTTTCATCTATAAGAATGATTCCAAGAAATAATGCCAATAAACACAGAATGCCCTATGAAGGTAAAATTTTAGGATGGAATGGTTCTAGTTGGGATGTAGTTCATTCATATACAGGGTTGTTATGGGCTTCACAAGAGTGGAAAAGTATAACCACAGACACTACCAATTATTATGATTATATAGGTATTATAATACACAAAGTTGACCCAAACACCAGTGGTAATAATACAGTAAACATAGGTGAACTCGAATACTACGGCTACGAAGAGCTTGCTACACAAGGAGATCATTCGGTCGATACGACTTTCATGTCCCGCTTCAATAACCCACAAACGACGGGTGTCCAAGTCCTCGTCGATGGTGCGACGGGGGTAGGAACGAACCAGATTTCGGGTGGTCCCGATCCTTCGGGGAACCAATCGACATACGTCACGGACGGTAAGTACTGGACCCTTAACGGAACGCTCACGTCTAACATCGCCGTCGAGGCCAACACCTTCTTGGAGGGTGACCAACCCCATGCGGTCTCCGTATGGTTCAATTCTTCGAACCTCGAGGCGAATGTCTCGAACACATGTGTCTTTTCGATTTCGGACCAAGAGAAGTTGGATTCCGTCAACCTCGATCTCCAATCGAATACGTGGCACAACCTGACCTACGCGTACCAAGGTGAAGGTGGCTCCCGAGTAACCTACCTGGATGGACGTAAGGTGGCCGAAGACCAAGCCGAAGATACCTTCGGGAACTACCCACCCTTCGAGATGACTGGGTACAGCCAGGGTGGGTATGTGGCGAGTGCGAGTAGCAATTATTCGACTGGAACACCTGGAGCAGAACTCAGAGATTTTGGAGCTTTTAATCCAGCTGGAACTGGATACGGACAGGCGTGGCTTTCTGGTACTGGTAATTATAGTAGTGTTGATGGAACGTACACTGCTTCACCACAAAAACAACATCACACGGGTAGTGCATATGGTGAATGGTTACAAATAGAGATGCCTCGCAGAATACAGGTGAATTACTTTATTCTTCAAGGAAGGCCGGAATCTGCTAACGGTTACCAGGGATTATACTCATGTTTTAAAAATGCGGAAATATGGGGATCCGTGGATGGAACAAATTGGAATAGTGTAGTTTCGGGTACTGATTTTGGTACATTTACCCCTTCAACACTCACACAACAACACACGATAACCGTAAACTCGAGTAATTCGTATAAATATTTTGCTATCATCGTAACGAATACGAACACACAAAATACGAATGCAGGACTTACGTATGCGGGTATTGGTCAGTGGCAAATTTACGGCCACTACGAGAACGACCTGGTCCGCCTTCCCGATCCCACCAACGTTCTCAAGTATCCGCACGTGGCGATGACGGGTCCGGCTCAGAGGGGGTATGTGGCGAGTGCGAGTAGTGAATTTACATCCGCAGGACCATTTAATGCCTGGGAAGCATTTGATGGTATAACTGGGGGGTACTCGTATTGGTCGACCTTCAGTGGAACCTATACTACATCGAATCCACCAACTCTGAGTTACACCGGAACCACGTTTGCGACGAATGTTGAAGGTGTATCAAAATATGGTGAGTGGCTTCAAATTGAATTTCCACACAAAGTTATGTATAGTTATTCTACTATTCTTGCACCGCCGGATCACGAAGAACGTGTACCGAGGGATGGATATATCGTAGGT
>Ga0209136_1000178_pt1 | contig 48079 bp, 69 predicted proteins | sample SaaInl0LU_22_DNA_FD_184640 | JGI IMG/M metagenome (GOLD analysis project Ga0209136, IMG submission 184640) | Marine microbial communities from expanding oxygen minimum zones in the Saanich Inlet - ESP_90LU_22_DNA (SPAdes) (version 2) | ecosystem: Environmental > Aquatic > Marine > Intertidal... | reverse complement strand
AATTCCAACATTATTGTGTCACTGAAAAAAAAATATTATTGGTGGTGGAGATCCCACTCTCACCGGAAAAAGTTTTTATTTTTTACAAACATATATGTCAACATTATTGTGTCACTGAAAAAAAAATATTATTGTTGGAGACTTGACCAACATTTCGGTGTCCACCCTCACCGGAAAAAGTTTTTATTTTTACAAACAATAATTCCAACATTATTGTGTCACTGAAAAAAAAATATTATTGGTGGTGGAGATCCCACTCTCACCGGAAAAAGTTTTTATTTTTACAAACATATATGTCAACAATTATGTGTCACTGAAAAAAAAATATTATTGGTGGTGGAGATCCCACTCTCACCGGAAAAAGTTTTTATTTTTTACAAACATATATGTCAACAATTATGTGTCACTGAAAAAAAAAATATTATTGTTGGAGACTTGACCAACATTTCGGTGTCCACCCTCACCGGAAAAAGTTTTTATTTTTTACAAACATATTGGAACTTGGAACATAATTGTGTTTTGTTTTTTACACCATTAAAGATTATAGTGACACTTTTTGTCAAGTATGTCGTGTGAGGTGTGTTGTGAAAAATATAATCGGAAGCAAAACACACCGGTGAACTGTCCGGCATGTGAACTGAAAAGCTGTCGAAAATGTAGTGAAACGTACCTCCTCTCCATTTTCGAAGAGCCCCACTGCATGGGATGTAAGGCACAGTGGGACAGACAGTTCATCGACTCGTGGTGCACCCAGGTGTTCCGTAACAACGCGTACCGGAAGCACCGGGAAGAGGTCTTATTCGAGAAGGAAAAAGCCTTGTTCCCACAGACGCAGTTGATCGTGGAGAAGGAGTTGAAGAGGAGGAAACTCATGGACGAGATAGAGAAAGTGCGCGGGGAGATGTTCCGGTTGTGGAGGCACCACGGCATCACTCACATGACACACCAACTCCTCCGGTGGACGTTGTTCGTGGAGGGCAAGTACCCGGACGTCCGGGTCGTGGTCGAGAGGCTCGAGAATTTGTACCGACAGATGGACGAATTACGCGCCGAAGACGAATCGGACGCGGCCAAGAAATTCGTTCGAAAGTGTCCCACACCGGAGTGTCGTGGATTTTTAAATCGCGAATTCCACTGCTCCCTCTGTGAGAGGGACTACTGCGAGAAGTGTAACGAGTCCACCGGTGAGGGTCACGCGTGCGACCCGGAGACGGTCAAGACGATCGCCCTCATCAACAAAGACTCCAAACCGTGTCCCAAGTGTGGGGTGGTCATCCACAAACTGGAGGGGTGCACGCAGATGTGGTGTCCCTCGTGCCACACCGCCTTCAACTGGCGCACCGGGGTGATCGAACTCGGGAGGATCCACAATCCCCACTACTTGGAATTTCGACGGAAGGGGGGAACCCTCTCTCGGGAACACTCGGACATTCCATGTGGGGGCACGCCCACGTTCGCGGAGTTGCGTTCCATCACCGCACCGGAGGAATTGTTGATCTTCCGCCTGGAACTCGAACAGTTCGAGAGGGAGATACGGTGGGTGTACGACCGACCACAGAGCACGGACTACCCGCGACGACTGTACCTCATGAACCAAATGTCCACCCCCACTTTCAAGAGGGAGATACAAAAGAGGGATAAGCGAAACCAAAGGAACAAGGAACTGCACTACCTGTTCCAGATGATCGTGGACACGTGTGGAGATTTCCTTCGACAATACATGATTGAACAAAACACCCAACGCGTGGTGGACGACATCAACGGTGTCATCGAATACGCCAACGAGGTCTTGGGGAGCATACACAGGAGGTACAAGTGTTACACCCCCCGACGCATAGAAAAAATATATTGTTGAATATCAGAGATAGATGCTCGCACTGATCCTCGCCCTCGTCCTTTTCGCCTATCTCCTCGTGCCCACGTACGAGAGACCGAGGGTGTTGCCCGGTCTCGTGTCCGAGGACGAACGAAAATACATCATGGAAAAGGCGCGCCCCGAATTGCGTCCGTCCACCGTGGACACCAAGCGGGTCCTCGACAAGAAGAACCGACGGAGTGAGACCGCGTGGCTCGACAACGACGATCCGGTGATCTCCCGCGTGGTCGCCCGATGCATGCAACACGTGGACAGGCCACTGAGGAATTGTGAGAATCTCCAAGTCCTGCGATACAAGGAGGGTGGATTTTACAATTTCCACCACGACAGCCTCGGGGGGAAGAATCAGCGCATGTACACCTTCATCGTGTGCCTGAACGACGATTTTCAGGGTGGGGCGACGCGTTTCCCGAACATCAACAAAACCTACCGCCTGAGGGCTGGGGACGTGCTCCTGTTCGATTGCCTGAACAACTACGAATACAAAGATTTCAGGGCCATCCACGGGGGGTTACCGGTGACCTCCGGTGAAAAGTGGATATGCAACCTGTGGGTGCACAAATACGAATACACCCCTTAAAGGATTCCCTCTACATATCGATAATGTCGACTTTTTGGCACACCCAACCCACCCCTGGGAGGGGGGAGGTCATGCCCCTGGAGGCCACGGATGAACCGGTGACCCTCCCGGACGGTCTCTCGTGGTCGACGTGCGAGCACCACGAGTTGACGAATTTCATGGAGCACCACTACCTGCAAGACGCGGAGATGAATTTGATTTACGGCAAAGACACCCTCTCGTGGTTGTTGGAGAACGTACCGGAGTGGGGGCAAATTTCCCTCAGGGACGCCAAGAACAAATTGGTGGGATACATCACGGCCGCGCCGTCCGTGGCGGTGTGTCGCGGGAAGGACGTCCGAGTCGTCGTCATCAATCTCCTGTGCGTGCACAAAAAGTCCCGCTCGAGGGGATTGGCCCCCCTCCTCATCCGAGAGGCGACGCGTCGGGCGGTCTCGAGGGGAATCACCCAAGCCCTGTACACCGCGGTGGCGAAACTCCCGGGTTCGGTCACCGAGGCGACGTACTGGCACCGGATCCTCAACGTCGAGGTCGCGCGGGCGTGTGGTTTCTTCACGTCGGCGCGACCGGTGAGAAACGCCCTCGACGTGAGGGGTCGTTCGTTCATGCGGGAGATGCGGGAGGAGGACGTGGCCCACGTGCAACGCATGCTCTACGTGCACGGCACGCAGTTCGCGCTGACGCTCTCTCCCACTGAGGCGTACGCGCGTTCGTTGTTACCGAGGCGCGGCGTCCTGCACAGTTTCATCTCGGAGGAGGGCGATCGCTTCGTGAGTTTCTACCGGATAGGGTGTCGTTACAAACTGAGCGGCGAGACGTTGGAGATGGCGTATCTCATGCACGCCATCGGGGAGGGTGCGGTGCGTGACGCGGTGATTTTAGCGAAAAACGCGGGATATCACGTTTTGAACAGCCTTAATATAGGTGCGAGGAACCTCGATGCGAATAAATTCGTCCCCGGGATTTCGGACATCCGGTACTACATGTACAACTGGAATCCAGGCGCGATCCCCGCACACGAGGTCGACGTGATCTTGCCATGAACGCGATCGTCGACTGCTACGCCCTCCACCTCGTCGGCCTCTGGCACGACGCCGACGGGGTCATACGGGCGAAGAGCGAGAGTCACAAATACATGCTCGCGTGCATGGACTACGACTATTACGAAGAGGAGGATCGCGTGTACGCCCCCGTAGACAAGATCCCACACGATCTGAGCGTGATGCTCGACTTTCGAGACTGTTTCACGGGTGGACCCGGGCTCGTGCAGAGTTTCGAGGACGACATCGCGAAGGACATTTACACGGACAAGTCCGTCATCGTTTTCACACTCCACGACGACGATGAGGGAACCCTGAATTACGTTGAGAACTGGGTGCGATCGCGGCCTGGGGTGACTTTCGCGAATATTCCAGAGTATCTCCGGAGGGCGGAACATCCGGATGACATGTTCGCCGACTCCGTGGATTTCTCCCACGACAGATGCAATTTCCTGGTGACCCGGGGAGTCGCAATCTTCTTCGTCCATCTCACCGTGGGACGCGTGCGGGACGACGTGTGCGACAGCGTGGATTCCCTCCCGGAGGCGAAACGGAGGCGCACGGTGGACGAGCCGAGAACTCCGTTGACGCGGACGATCAGCGTGCACCCCAACCCGGGGGCGATCGACACCGAGCGTCGGGTCTTCGGTGACTTTTACCGGTTCGTCAAACATTTCCAAGGGCACGGTAAGTTATCGTCGTGTGCGAGCGTCTCCCTCCTCGGCAAGTACCTCGTGTGCTTCAACAAGGTCATACCGGTGACTCCACCGATCGCTCGGGGCACGCGTTTCAACAGGGAGACTGGGGTTCAAGAGACGTTCATGCTCCCACTGAGTGAGATTCAGATTGAAGACAACGTCGTCGTCATGCACCGGAAGCGCGCGGTGGACATCAACAAAGTCCGCATGAATGCGATCTTGGGTGAATTCCTGAATGACTGCGCGGCCGAGGTCAACGGTGACGTCTCCATGAAACTCCACGACTTTTACATGCTCTTCCACGCCTACTGTCAATACCAGCACGGCACGTTCCTCTCCTTCGTGCACATGCACCTGTGGTTTTTCCAAACCTGTGCCGACCTCTACAAGGCGTGGGTCGTGGAGAGGGACGGAGAATATTACATCCGGTGCATGCACATCGATTTCCCCACGATGGTCACCGCCTACGAGGCGAGGGGGTGGAATGTACATAAGGGGCTCGCGCGCTTAGAACTTAACCAACCATGATTGAAAAATACGCAAGACACATATACACCACCCTCGGCACCGGGTACTCGGAGCGCGTCTATCACAACGCGATGGAGGTCCTTCTCCGGAAACACTCGGTGCCGTACGAGAGCGAGCGCGTCGTCCCCGTGGAATTCGAGGGTCACGTCATAGGAAACCTGCGGGCGGACATCATCGTCGATCGTCGCGTGGTGTTGGAGTTTAAATCCATAGCGAAGATCGGCGATAAGGAGGAACAGCAGGCGCGGAACTACCTGCGTTTATTGAATCTGGAGGAAGCGATGTTGATTAACTTTGGGAAGAATTTTGAGATTCGGAGAGTTCTTCTCGGTGAAGAAATGAGTACATCATGCACAGAAAATACGGCGCCATGTGACGATAGTGTTCCATAGTCTCCTCCCGGTACCGTCTCGGATTGGTCAACGCCTCGTCGAGGATTTCCTTCGCCTTGTCGAGGTGGAACTGGGCTTCGCGAATGCAGTATTCGAGCGAATCGACGTTCGTCATTATAAAGTATTCTACGCGCTATCTTTAAATAGTTGGTATGTATTCCCACCGAAGTTCATTACATATCTGTCTCCATATGCAATCCTGTTGAAACAATTTCTCCTTCGACTTGAGGAGTGGAAACAGCGGGAGGTACTCGTCTTCGCTCAGCAATTCACAAAATTTATACAACACGTAACTGTAACTGAGGAAATTCTTTCTCTCCGACGGACAGTGTTTGTCGAAGGGTGCTTGGATGTCTTTGAACATGAGTCGCAATTTCTCCTCCAGCACTTGTGACAACCGGGGTGGGCGCACGTTCGTCAGGGTGTTGGTGATGTGGGGCACGTGTTCGTAGTACTTGTTGAGTTTCAATTTTTTGAGGAGAGCCCTCACCCTCTTCTGGGTGATCTTGGTGAGGTCTGTGATTTTCAACTTCTTAATCTCCACCCTCAACTGATCCAAGACGTCGTCAGGGATGGTCGTCATCTCCTGCGCTTGGAGTTGGGACAGCCACTCCGAGAAGTGATTCTCCCTCTTGTACGAGTAACTCACGATTTTACTGGACGTCTCTTGTTCCTCTCTGTACGTCAACTCCTCGGAGATGAGCACGCTTATCACCCTCCCGCACCGATCGCACACTAATTCACTCGTGTCCGGGAAATGCACGACGTTCCCATCGTCCCCACACGTGGTGCACACCTCGGCGATTCTCTGCACCGGGCGATTGACGTTTTGTTTCTCGACCTCGACGAGGTAATCGGTGTATATGTCCTTCTTTTGGAGCCCCCTCGTCTCCCTGGCACCGAAAAAATTATCGGTCGTCTCCTCGACGTCGACGTCGTCGCTGTATTGATTCAAATAGGGCATACAGGCGATGATGTAATCGCTCATCTCCGATTCGTACACGCGTCGGTTCTTGGGATCGTCCTGTATTTTACTCTCCCAATCCGCGAGTTTCGATTCGTATCTACTTAAAAACGAACCCTGCATGTAAACTAATGAGATTTCTACTCAATGCTTTAACCTCTATTTATGGATTTTACAAGGATCTCACGGTCCCGAGCGACTACACCGTGATCCGAGAGGACTTGGAATATTACGTCACCCCTGGCGTGAAATACGAGGTGGATGACGCATTCTGGAGGGACGAGTCCACGCACTGGGACGACCTCCACGCCCTGTACTCGAACGTCACCGGAAAACCCTTCAAGGACACGGTGGTCCCACAAAACGTCCACAAACTCATCCTCCGGCGAAAGTATTGGTACGGTGGGAGGGTGTACAGGATGATCACCACCGACGTGAACGAGGAATTCCCACCGAGGGTGGGTGGGAGCATGGTGTTCAGCATTCCCCTCACCGGTGCGTGGTTGTGCGACGCGGACGACAAACCGGTGAGGTGCGTGACTGAGAAGATTCGCCGGTGCGCGGGACCGAAGAACGATTATCACGGGTGCGACGTGCCCTTGAGGGACGTGTTGTTTTACGACGAAGACATGCTCAGGGAGGTGTATCCGAAATTGATGTTACAAAACGCGCTCGGCATCAAGCGGGTGTTCTCCACCCTCGACGACTCGACCCTCGATTTACTCTGAAATTTTAGTCGCGAGGTAGAAATGTAAATCACCCAGGGACGCACACGCGTATTTTAAAACCAAGAACCTGTTGTCCTCCTCCTGCATGAGTTGCACCGACGAGCACAGGGACGTGGCCTTCGTGAAAATGTTCATGTACCGGAGGGCGTACAACCCGGACATTTTCACCGGAGACTCCTCCACGCACTCGATGGAGGTCTGTTGGTTGGCGAAATCCCCGGCGCACGACATCGTCAGGAGATTCTTCTCCCTCGTGATTTGAATCTCACTGCCGATGTTGGACATGTCCCTACACAGGCGTTGGAAATCGGTGGACGGAACGGTTGTCACCGTGGTCATCTGAATGTCCGGCACCTCTATGCGATTGTCGTTGATGTCCAGGAGTTTGAGGTCGAACTCCGTGGTGGTCTTTTTCACGTCGGACAGAATCTTCACCTTCATGATCTCCCGGTTCTCGGCGTCGATGGACATCGTGAGGACGTCGCTGGACGCCACCGATTTGAGAATCTTAAACACGTTGGAGATGTTGACCCCGGCGATCATCTCCTCCTCGCACTCGTACTCCTCGAAATTTTCCTTCAGGAGTTGAAGATCGATGAGACTCGATCGAGCGCTGTCCAGGGTGGTGACGAACACACCGGTGGGACGGAAGAAGATGTTCACATCGTTCAGGATGTCTTTCAAGACCTCGAACACGCACTTTATGGCGGACGCCTGGACGGTGACCAATTTCATGGTATTTACGTAAAAGGTGCGTTAATTCTTTATGTCCTCGTACGCGACCTGTCCGACCTCTTTGGATATTTTCGCTTGGAGTTCCGTGGTCATCGGTGGCGCTAACTGCTGTCCGTAACTGTCGAGTAAGAACATATCGCTCTCGGGGGTGTCGTCCGCCAGGGACGAGAACGAACACCCCCACCCACCGACTTTGCAGTCATCCAGTTCGTTGTTCGGTAGGAGGCTCTGGAGCCAATTCCGGATCTCTCCCCCGACGAGAAACTTTCCATTCTTCGTCAGCATCGTCGGCACCCGATTCACCCGGTTTCTGTATTGCGGGGGAACCCCCTGCGTGTTCACGTTGTGATAGGTGACGAGTTCTTTCAATTGTGGGTGTTTGTGCACGTACTCGACGATTTCCTTACAGTGGGTACACTTGGGGCTGTAGATCAAAAGTGCCATCTACTATAACGGCCTGAAATTCTGTGAAAAAATAAACGCATACTCTAGTAGATAACATGAAGAAGGTTGCCCTACTTTTGATGGCCCTCGTGGTCGTCGGCATTATGATGTCCAGTAAGGAAAAGTACATCCCAGCGGAGGTGTTCGGGTTCGCCGGTCACACCAAGCCACGCACGGGGAGCGTCGTCCTCAACGACGCCCCGGTCGGGAAGGATTCCTACGAAGAGGTCGAGGCGAGCGTTGACAACGACGTGATGAACGAACTCGTCACCAAGACGAACGAGGAGGTGGCGAAGCGAACCGGTATGTGCACCCACGTCATCGAGACCACCCAACTGAAAAAGTTTCAGGACAAGTCGGGGAACACGCTGTACGAGGTGATGTTCATGATGATGAAGCACGGCGGATTCTCCTACGGCTTCAGCGTGGTGTCGTCGATGTTCTGGAAGAACGGCAAGGCGGTGGTGGCGTCCCTCCGCACCCAACCCCTCGACGTGGAGTCTCCGTCGGACGTCACGCCTTTCACCGGTGAGACCCACGGGAAGGAGTTCCTCGATTTTAAACTCGTCAATGAATCTTGGAACGTCGCCGAGAATGAGTTACTTCAGGCTAAAAACAAAGTTGCGTAATCATTAGGATGCTCGACATACACGAGATAGAACGGTTGGCTCAGCAGAAGAGATCCATCCGTAAGGAGTGTTACATGAAAATATACGAGATGTGCGAGCGAAAAATAAAACAGTGCGTGAGTCTGGGACAGAGGCAACTTTTTTTCTCCGTCCCCGGATACGTCGTGGGATATCCCGCCGTGGACAGGGACGCCGCGGCTCGGTGGGTGGCGAGGCAGTTTCAACTCGGCGGTTTCGAAACACAGGTGATGGGATGCGAGGTGTACGTCTCGTGGGCGAAGGCGTACGGGGGGTCGAAGAAGACGCAGGAGGAGGAACCGGAGGATGAGGACATCGAGTACCCGAGTTTCGTCAACCTCAAGAAGACGGCTGACAAGTACAGGCACCTCGTGAGTAAAAAATGATTTCAAATTCTGTTTTGTAATACTATACAATGTCCGATTCTCTGGGTATTTTGGTCGAGGCTAAGAAGGAGTACACGCACCAACTGTGCATGTTGATGTGTCCGGTGATGATCGGTGTTTTCCAGGACATGTACGAGGAGGCTGTGCGAATGTCGAAGAACAAGAAGCCCCTCTTACAATTCCAGGCCCTCCTGCGAGACGTCCCGAATTGGTCGAACGCCATGTCCAAGAAACACGAGGATAACATCGTCAACCGGTGCACGTGGTTCAGCGATTTGTTGGCCGCGGTCTTCGTCAGTCACGTCAAGATTTTGTCCTCGGTGCGATTGCGTTCGGACTCCAAGAAGATCAGTCTGAAACTCCCGAACAACGGCGTTTTCATCCAAACGTGCTACAACAACTGCGCCAAGGCGCTGTACAACGACCCGTACGTCTATCACGAGGAGATGAGCGAACACGTGAGGGACGAAAAACTCACCAAGAGATTTTGCGATTGCATCGAGACCACGGTGAAGGAATTGATTCCCGTGCAACAGATCTTGAGCACGTACATGGGGTCCATGGACAAAAACATCGACGTGGGTGAGGAAGAGACGTCCCTCCAGGACGCCCTTGACCCGGAGATCACCGAGGACGACGAATTGCCCCAACAGGAGCCCTCGAACGAGTCGGAGGACGCTCCGGGGGAGACCGCCACCCAGGCCGAGGAGGGTGGGACGACGGTCACCGATATGATGCAGGGGGAGGAGGTCCCATCGACGCAACCCGTGGACCCACCGATGCAGACGCCGGAGTTGAACGAGTTCAAGACCATCGATAACGTGAACCTCCCGCAACACAACAGGGAGCCCGAATCGGTGCCCGAGCCTCTCGAACCGGAGCAGGGTGGGGAACCGCCGGCGTACTTCAACGACGCCCCGGAGGGTCGTGTAAAAAAACCTCTCTATTAAGTAACAGATGGAGGAACTCGCCGAATACTTGCGCGAACCCTTCTCGGCGGCGATGTTCGCTGCCGCGGTGACGGCGGTCTACATCCACGTCAAGGCGAAACTGAACAACGAGGGTCAGTTGCAATTGCACGCGTACACGAAACCGGCGGTCTTGAACGCCATCCTCGTGTATTTCATCGTGTCCAACGGCTTGGCCCTCAAAGAACCGATTAGCACGGAACCATTTTAAAAAACTTAAAGACGTACGCACAGGATATGATATACCACATACCATGACCACTAGTGTTGGCGCTTTCAACGACATGATGGGACAGTTCCTCGTCGAACTGTCCAAAGCGATTCCCGGTGAGGGCGGGATCAAAAAGTTTTTGACATCCTTCGAGATGCTCCGCTCGACGAACCCACGCGCGGTCGTCGACGCCTTCATGAAGGGGATCTCACCGTATTCCGAAGACATCTCGAACCGGAACGAGGCCTTGATCGAGAAGATGGCGACGATGGACTACCTCAAAGACTTACAAATTCAATCGCACTGGTCGAGCCTGAGCGCCAACACTAAGAACGCCATCTGGCAGTACCTCCAGACCCTCTTCATGCTCGGGACGACGATCTCGGCGATCCCACAGGAAACCCTCGGGGCGATCGAGGCCTTGGCGAAGGAGTGCGCGGACAAGATGCAGACGGACGAGGGGGGTGGGATCAATCAGGAGGCGCTGATGAAGATGATTGGCAACCTCGGCGCCGGCCTCGGTCAATAAGAAAAACCTTTGTTTAATGTAATAATGTCACAAGCTTGGTTTGACGACCCTAAACAACTTATCCGGGCGGACAAGGTGCATAACTTTTGGCCGTCGAATTCCCAGACCCCAGCGGAACGCGTCAACAGTGCCTCTCGTTTCGTCGTGTACGCGACGTGCCTCCTGTACGTCATTCGCCGGGACCTTCGCGTGTTCGTCCTCGGCGCCACCGTTTTGGGTGTCTTGTATTTCATGTTCAGGAACGACATGGTGCAAAACCCCGTGGGTCGACAGACGTTTCCGGATAACGAACAGGTGGGGGTGCAACTCCCGACCTCGGATAACCCGATGGCGAACGTGCTCCTGACCGATTACGTGGACAATCCGAACAGACCCCCGGCCGCGTGGTATCCATCCGTGAAGCCGTACGTCCACGCCAACCTCGAGCAGACGTTCAAATTCGACGCCGGTCGTTCGAGAACGCCCCTTCCGGAGCACCAACGCCGGTTCGCCGCGCGTCAGTGGGCGTCCATGCCGGTGACGACCATTCCAGGCGACCAAACCGCCTTCGCCGAGGCGTGTTACGGGGAGAAATTCCGCCCGATGTGCAAGGACGGCGCCACGGGTGTGTGTAATCCGAACGCGCGCGGGGTGCAATTGGAGGCGTTCGCCGGCATCGGGGGCGACGGGGACAAGAGGAGTGGCATGCACGGGGGAACTTCGTTTTCCTAATTTCTAAAAATTATATCTCAAGGTATATCAGTAATGGCCTATCAGCTTCAACCTGGTGTGAAAATTATCGAAGACAACGCGGTGCCTCCGGAGAGGGCGACGGATAACTTTTTCGCGTATCCCCAGCCCAGTTCCCTGAACTACGCCGGTCGACCGCAGACGATGTTGTGGGGGACGTCCCCGTTCAAGGCGGGCCGTGGCGCCCCAGCGCACCTCATCGAATTGGACGACCAGATGCGCCCGCAGTCGACGAGCCGTTTTAACACCAAGTTCGTCGAACCCCACGCGGATAACCTCCACCCACTGATGAACGTGCAGTGCATGTTACCCCTGCGAACGCAACAAAACGATCCGGTGAGTTCTCGCGCCGACCTCCAGAACGATTTGTTCACGCAACGCTATCGCGTGCAAAAATAATGTTTGGAATAAGTAAAGGATATGGCTGATCCAATTTCTTTGATGGCCATCGCCGGTCTCGTCTACGCGGGTAGGAAAATGTCCGACCCACCGGCCACCGCGGAGGAACCGCCGTTCACGGCGCCCGAACCGCCCTTGTTGAGGGAGGAGGAACCGGACACCCGTCCGAGTTTCGTGGACGAGCCGAAGTGGGTCTCGAAGCAGGAGCACCCCTCATTCGGGGAGATCGCGCCCCAGCAACGAAGCAGTGGCACCGAAATCCTCAGCATGAGGAACCGCATGTATGACAACGGGCGAATGAACAATCTCTCCCCGGTGGAGAAGCAATTGGTCGGTCCAGGCCTCGGCGTCGGGGCGGACACCCCGGCCACCGGTGGTTTTCAACAAATGTACCGGGTGAATCCGATCAACGTGGGTGAATACAGGCTCACCCAACTCGAGGCGAGGACGAATCACGGGTGGGAGCAGACCGGGGGTAAGCGCCAGTTGGGTTCGATCCTCCAGCACAACCGTCCGGAGAAGACGGCGTTCTTGCACGAGAGATTACCACCGGTGAAGGGACGGTCGCACCTCTCCGGAGTGACCCCGCGGAACGAGCACGAGAAGACGAAGCGCCCGACGAACAGAAGCCAGACCGGTCTCAGGAACGACGGCCTCTCGAACGCCCCGGCGAAGCGTTTCATCAGCGCACAGGCGGTGCCCCAGTTGCCGACTCGGTTTAAGTCGGACATTAACGACGCCCAGTTCAACCACTTCAACAACCCGCAACCGGGCATCTCCAACTTCCACGGCGGGTACGAGACGTCCGCGGCGGCGAACGTCGGGAAGAGCGACGCCGAACTCATGGCCCTCGGGTTCAGAATCGACGACAAGCGCGGTAAGGCGGGTCGCGCCGCGAACAGGGGTCGCATGAACGTCAGAGAGAGCGCCCTCAAGCAGGGCGGTCGCCTCACGAGCGTGCGCGTCGACACCACGCGGGTGGACGGTCGCGTGAACTCGGCGAACGGTGGGTGGATGCAGGATTACCGCCCCAACGATTACCACCAATTCAACGCCTACAAGGGACAGGCGAACCCGTACGCGAGCGCGGAGCACCTCAACTCCACCAAGGAACAACTCAAATCCAACCCGTATGCTCAGGTTTGGTAATTCCCCTCCCTCTTAGTGAAAAAAAACAATCTTCATTAAATTCTGACATTTATTTAATGAAGGTGTACACACTTGACCTGGACAGTGGCGAGCGGGATCCCACCCTCCACCCGAATCCCAACAGTTTCGAGGTCACCCTGAAGACGCCCATCTACGACGTGTCCAACCTGGAGATCGTGTCCGCCAGGGTCCCGACCCCGCTCTCACCGGTGAGCGAGTACAACAAGACGTTCACCGTGCGAATCGACACCGGTGCCCCAGACGCCGGTGAGTACGAGTGTTCGCTGGAGGTGAGTAACATCTCGACGACGTCCGCCCTCACGACGGTCGTCTCCAACGCGTTCACCGACGCCGGAATCACGACCGTGGACGAGGTGACGTTTTCCGATGACACCCAGAGTTTGGTATTCAGCAACGTCGCGACGACGGAGGATTTCACCTTTCTGTTTCACACCGGAACGAACGGGTGGACGTCCAACGTGAGTGACCGGACGACCCCGAATCAATTCCTCGGCCTCAAAGCCCTCGACGTGTCCTCGGTGGGGGGGACCATCGACCTCGGGGGGAGGGTCGATCTGAAATCGAATCCGAAGACGTACGTCTTTAAAATCACCGCCGGTTCCGACGAGTTCACCCAAGACGCCTACACGAACATGCCCTTTTACACCGGCGTGTTCATGGGCAAAGGCACGATGGACGACGGTTGCATTAACCTGTATTCCCAAGAGGACGCCCTGGAGCACGCCTTCACGAAGGGATCACACAGGGCCATTCGCACCCTAAAGATTGAGGTGTTCCACAAAGAAAACAATAAACTCATACCGGCGGATCTCCGTTCGAGGGATTACGCCGTGAAACTCCGAATCACGGGGAACACCGACAAGTTGGAAAACCTCCCGAAAATCACCGAAGAGGAGCGAGAGGCCCTCTGTTTACCACCACCCGTGCACATTCCAGAACTCGTGAAGAGAAAGAATCTGAAGAGGTGGGACCAATATGTCCCGATAGCTGTGATTGTCATCATAGGCGTTGTCCTGATGATATCGCTTAGCGACCGACCGCGTACACCGGCGCCACCGGCTTCGTGACACGCTTGGACACGGACGAGACCAAGAGGAACACCGCGATGGACAACAAGGTCGTCGTGATGGCGGTGATGGTCATTTGCAAACCCGTGTTCTTCGGGCCCTTGACGATTTGGGAGATGGCCCAACGAGCAACGTCATTCCACGACATGGCGGCCGCGAACGCGAAGCCACTGGTGAGGGCGTTGAGGGACTGCGTTTCCAACATTTGTGAGACGACTTGGACTTGCTCGGACATCGTGGAGGTTTTTATACTTTTACCAGAGAAAAAATTATTCTGGGAGTAAACTCTCCTTACACAGGAGTTTTTTGTACTGAGGTTTCTTCAGTAGACCCTTGTTTTTGGTGAGCGCCTCCTGGTGTTCGACGTCCTCCTCATCATCAGACGACTCCTCGTCCTCCTCTGATGAAGAAGATTCATCGAATATAGAGAAACCCTTCCTCTCCGGTGTGAACCCCTCGAACCCCTTGGGTTCCTCAAGGGACAAGGTCTTCATTACTATCGATTGCATTTTTTAAAAATTCCTCTGCCGGATTTTGGGGCACCCACGACCCCCACTCGTCGTTCACTACCCGGAGGGCGTTGAAAGTTTCGTTGTCTCCTGTGTAATCCGTGTACTCCTCGTCCAATTCCTCCTCGTCCACGAATTCAATCTCCTGGTCGTCCTCCTCCTCCTCGTCCACCTCCTCCCCCTCGAATTGGGTGAGGATGGAACCCACCTGCTTACCGACCATGTTCATCGCGGAGTATTTCACGGCGCGTTGAAAGTCCTGCATGAAGACGGTCGAACGACCACACGCGTTGGCGTACTCCGCCGCCAGAAGCACGGACACCTCTAAGACCGGTTGTAAAATGTCCACGAGGGCATCGGCTTCCCTTTGCATATTACCATTTGTCGTCAAATAAAGTTTTGCAAAATCCATCCATTATCCGGAGGACGTTGTAGGAGAGGGCGTACACCCGAACCTCCCTCTTGTATTGGGACGGATACAGACTCAATTGCAATCTCTGTTCCCTGACGTGGGACATGTTGACCTGGCCTGTGGGGTGGGGTTTCTCCGGTTCAGTCCCGAAGGCGTAGGAATAGAAGCGTCGAATCAGTTGGGTCTTCGAGTGGTGAATCCCACCCTGCACCGCCTTGAGGAACGTGATCCCCTTGCCAGTGCGCTCGGTGAGGATGTCCTGGTCGTCGAGGGACAGCGTCAGGTGTTGGAGGTGTTCGTATAGCACCAATCTCCCGGCGTAATATTTCCCATACCCACTCTGGGTGTAGGATTCGTTGTAATTGTCGTAGTCCAGGGGTGAACAGAAATATTGGAGCGTGTTCCTGTCCTCCCTCTGGATGACAAAATACAATTCTTTTACGGGATGGCGAAGACCCAAGTACATCTTGTGTGTGGTGGGTTCGCTGTCGTACGACGCCGACGCCGGGACCGTTGATTTTTCCAACTGGTGCTGGGTGATGACCATGTCCACCGGGGTGTTCTGGAGTCTCAGGACTTCCACCGGTTCGAGGTGCACGACGTCCAGTTCCATCTTAAAATCGACCAAAGACACCGGAGTGCTCAGGGTGGGACGGAGGGTGAGGTTGCTCCCGTCGAGGGCGACCACGAGGGGGGCGTACTCCCTCAACTTGACGTGCACGCGAAATTCCTGCTTCGTGACAGCACACAGGGGGATCGCCAAAGAGGGATTTCTGTAGAAAAAGAAGGGAATGTCCACGAGATACTCCTGGGTGGTGTTCGCCCCCCGGTGAATCGCCGCCGTTCCCGATTTGTCCGCACCGGTGAGGTTGTAGTACGTGTTCAGGGTGTTGTACAGTATGGAATCATCGCTCACCGGTGTGGCCGCCGAACGAATCGGGTATTTCCCAACCAACTGCCGGAGGGCCATTTGTTTCGTCTGGGTGAAATAGTGTTCACCGTATATCGTCAACCAATCGGAGGTGATCCTCTGAATCGGAACGTCGCCGACGAATATGTCCACGTACTCGATGATGGCGTGTCCCACGCTCTCTATCCACCCGTATTTCGTGTATCCCGTGCCCAGGTTTTGACTCGCGATCGCCGGTAACTTGATTCGAAACGCGACGTTCGTCAAGAGGTCGCCTTGATTCTGGGGGATGTCAAATTTCAAGACGTTCCCAAAGTCCCCTGGGATGTGGGGATCGAGGGTCACGGTCTCCCTGGCAAATCGAGAATTCTTCTTGTACACCTTTCGCCAATACGTGAATTCGGGGTCATCGGTGAAATAGGAATCGGCGATGCCGACTGACTCTAACTGCACGCGACCAGCCATTCTGTAATTATGGGCGATTAAAATTTAAGCCCCGCGAGTCCACTGTGTATGGATAAAATGTTATATGAAAGGGCGTACACCCGCACGTTGTTTTTCCCGGCGTACACCGGTTCGATCTCCACGGTGAGGAGTTTGTGGGCCACCCGACTCATGTTGACTTGCCCGGTCGGGTACGGGTCCTCCGGTCTCTCGCTGAACGATTTCACCCCGAATTCGCTGTACATGTCGTACTCTATGTGCGTCCCCGACGGGTTCAGGCTCGGGTGTGGTTCGTAGATCGGGATGTCGAGGCGCGTCGCCGGGCAGTTCACGTGACACCGGAGGGGCTCGGCGTACGTCAAGCGCAGTCTGTCCATGTCGAACACCTCCTGGTCGTTGAATCGGAGGGCCATCCGACGAATGTTGTTGTATTCACCGGTGAGGTTCAGGGCTTCCGCCGATTGCGCTTGGGACGTGACGTACATCTCCTTCACCGGCCCTGAAAAGTTAATCATCACCGACCGAGACGTCTCCCCGTCGGGGATCACGAATTGGGACATTTGGAGTTGGGTGATGCAGTAATCGAGGGGAGTGCTCATGAGGTACGCCCTCTCTTCCGGGGTGACGAAGACGAATTCACTGTCGAGGGATAAATTCTTAATGCTCGCCGACACCCCGTTCGCGACGTCGATGGACGACAACCCGTACCACACCATCTCACTGAAAGGACGTAGTTTCAGACGAACCTCCACCAATTGTTTCGTGAGGGCACACGTGGGGATCGCGAGGGAGGGATTTTTATAAAAATAAAAGGGAAGATCGAGAAAATAACTGTAATCTCCCCTATAGATGAGAAAGTTTCCGTGACCGTTGAGAAAATAGAGGGTTTGGTCGACGTCATCGTTGGTGTGGTGGAGTTGATTGTACATGTAGATGTACTCTCCGGTGATCCTCTCGATGGTCTGTGAACCGATCACTAAATCGGCGTATTCGATCAGGTGGGCACACACAGACGGTGGATAGTACTTGTCGTTTCTGTACCCGGGATTCGGTGCCAGGTCGGGAACCGGATCGCTGAGCGTGATCTTCAAGGTCATCGTTCGAAGCAAATCACCCTTGTCCTTCGGCACGCGACACGTCACCTCCTGACCGAAATCGATCGTGCCGTCGAACGGGGTCTCGATTTGTTCGAAACTGAATTTACTCGCACGTCGGAATCGAGATAAAAAGTGACTGTACTGGGGGTCACCGGTGAGCCATTTGTCCATGACCCCGACGGCGCTTAGATTCAAACGACCAGCCATTCTACTATTAATTGAGTAAAATTTTACGAAATAAAACAGGACAATATTTCAGAATGCAACTTCAATTGAGGAAATTCAAACCGGAGACGATGGGAGACGATCGTGTCTGTGTATTTCTTGGAAAGCGAAACACCGGGAAGTCGACGCTCATTAAGGATATCATGTACTACAAACGTCACATTCCAGCCGGTATTTGCATGTCAGGAACGGAGGATGGGAACCATTACTACTCGTCGTGGATACCCGATCTTTTCATCTATCCGGAGTACGACAGGGAAGCGGTCGAGAGGGTCATGGATCGTCAGAAAAAGTTAGTCGCACAGGGGAAAAAGAATTGCGGTGCTTTTCTCCTGTTCGACGACGTGATGTACGACGCGAAGTTCCTCAAAGAGCCGATCCTGAGACAAATCGCCATGAACGGCAGGCATTGGAAACTGTTCGTGATGATGGCGTTCCAATATGCCATGGACATGCCTCCGGCGATTCGCTCAAACATCGATTATGTGTTCGTTCTACGAGAGAATATAGTTTCGAACCGTGAGCGGATTTGGAAGAACTTCTTCGGGATCTTCCCTAATATGAACGCCTTCAACGCCGTCATGGATCAGTGCACGAACGATTTCGAGTGCCTGGTGCTTGACAACACCTCTCGCTCGAATAACATAGAAGATGTCGTTTTTTGGTACAAAGCAGACATTAAGAAACCCAAGTTCAGGGTGGGTGCGCCTCAATTTTGGTCCGTGCACAAAAAGTTGTACAATCCCACGCACTACCTCAAAGACAAAACAACCCAGGACAAGAAGAAGGATAGGGTTGTCGTGAAAAAGAAAAAATAAAATTATGAGTCCATCCCAGAATGGAAACGCTCAATCTGTCAGACGACGGCGATGGAATGACCGCCCTCCCACCGCCGCAACCCCAACCCAAGATGGAAAAACCCTCCACGTCGTTTCAAGGCTCTGAAAAAAATATTGCACAAGAACAAAGCATGATGGATTCCACTCCGCTTTCTGATATTATGGAAGACGACTCCGGTTCCGGTATGGGCATGATGGACGCCCCGGTGGTGCAATCTCAACCCAGAATGCAAAGCGTGCAGATGCAGGCGCCGTCCCAAGTTCAACCGGGCATGGCGCAGATGATGCAACAACAACAACAGCAGCAACCGGTGAAGCCCGAGTCTAAAAATCCAATGAACCTCACCGATGACCAGATGGTGGCCCTCCTCGTCGCCGTGTGCGCCGCGGCCGCCGTGTCCAAACCGGTGCAGGACAAACTCGCCACCAGCGTCCCCAAGTTTCTCACCGAGAACGGCACCCGATCTATGGTCGGCTTGGGCGCCACCGGTTTGGTCGCCGCCGTTCTCTTCTATTTTTCCAAGTCCTACGTCATCAAGGCTTAATCGGACACGTGTTGACCACAGAACGTGGTCTGGGCGGGAATCTTTTCATATATACCAAGAGCAATACACTGGTCTCTCAGTTCAATGTAGTTTTCCCAAAACTCTTTGGAGTGCGAGTATTCGCTCACGGTGCAGTGTGCCAATTCGTGGAGGAGGACGTGGAAAATCTCGTTCGGCGTTCCGTCCAGGCACACCGCGATCTCACCCCCTTTGTTTGTGTTGTACCCCACGCTACCACGCATCTTGTGAAAGCCCGTCACCGGTTTTTGTGACCAGATCATCTTGTATTTGTCCTGACGCGTGCGCACCAGGTGTTCCCGGAGGATCCGGTATTTTTCCTTCACCTCCGTCAACTCCGGTGGTTCCACCGTGTTCTTGATCACCCACAGGTCCACCAACAAAAGCACACCCAGTATCCACATGATGCTTCTTCTTATAAACGAAGATAAATTTCGAGTATAACTCGGAGATGTGCCCTTGCAGTGGTTCCCAAAGGAGCAGGGTGAAACCGATCTTCTCCAACTCCGTGACGAGGACGTCCTTGTAACAGATGGGCTCGGGACGGGGTCCGTCGGCGTAGAACGGCGTGTCAACCAGGTTGACCCAAAGTTTCTCACCAAAACCACCGTTGCCATGGTGTTTCGTGAGAAAGAAGTTCCCGAGTTCGTCTTTGAGGGGCACCCGGTTCAGGATCGACTCCGAATCGGGGATGATACCGAACAGGTGCCCACCGGGGTGCACCCTCCGTTTGATCTCCGACAGCGTGCGGTGAAACAGCTCCCTCGACGCGAAGACGTAGTGGAGGGAGAAATTGTAACACACCGCGTCCCACCTCCGGTTCGGGCAGGCGCGAATGTCACCGGTGTAAAAGCCGTTGACCCGGATCTTGAGGTTCCTCGCGCGAGATCGCGCCTCCTCGAGCGCCTCCGGTGACGGATCGCACATCGAGACGTACGCCCCGACGGCGCGCCATTTCTGGAGGTCACCGCCGAATCCCGCACCGACGTCGAGCACGCTCTGCCCCTCGCGAACGACCGCCTGGATGAGCGCGCGCTTGGCGTCGTTGTGGTTTTTCCTGATTTTTTCCATGCGTCGAGGTGTGACCTACTTAAAGTCAACATGCGTTTGATTGATATAATCCGCATGTCTCTCACCCCAGATTACATCACCGTTCCGGGTCAAAACTTCGTCTGCCTTTCGGTCGTCGGACCGTCCTGCCCACAGAAGACGGACAAGTTCGGAATCAAGATTCGAGGATGCTTCGCGACCCGCGATGAGGCGGCCGCGCACGCGAAGAAGTTGCAGGCAGATGACGCCACGTTCGACATCTACGTCGCGGACATGTATAAATTCCTCCTGATCCCACCGGATCCAACGGAAATCGAGGACTCCCACTACGCCGAGGAGAAACTCGAACAACTGATGACGGGCTACCGAGAGAATCAGCGCGCCGCGCAGAAACTTTTTGAGGAACGCAAGCGGGACATGATGGAGAGCAAAGATGGCGACTACTCCAAACCCGGCGATGAGAATTCTCGGTTCTACACCAAACCGGACGAGGCCCCGATCGAACACCCGGCCGAGGTGATCGAACGTCTCAAGAAGCAAAAACCAGACGCGTCCATGGAACAACTCGTCAAGGAAGCCGACGCCGAGGTCGCACGCCAAATCGAGGAGAGACGAAAGAAGCGTGAGGCCGAGGCCGAAGCCGAGGCCAAGGAAACCGAACCGGAAACGAAAGAAGAATAAAATGTAGTGTTTTAATAAGCATGACAATTATCAGCATCATATTAAATTTCGTCACAATAGCTATCGTCGTGTATGCTTTGGTTTTCCAGGGCGAGAAACTCGAAGTCAAGAAAACCAAACCACGTCCGAACGCGACGGATGTATACATAGATAACGAAAAGGATCCTCTGGTCGTGAGTCGGTCGTATTTCACGGGTGATAAGTACGGTAATATTGGAAAATTCGTTGGCTACTCAGCTATACCGGAGGATCATTGGTTGAATGGTCTGAGTCTTTCCCATGAAAAACCCGAGGATGAAGGCGGCGAATAAGAGGACGATGGTCATCTTGTCGATGGACGTAAAGTCGAACTTTTGTTTCTCCTCCGGTGGTGGTGGTGGCATGAAATATTGTGGTGCGTACTGTTGTGGTTCATCGTAATAGAAATCCTCGATGGGCGACGACTCCTCCTCCGCCGGTGGCGCCGGGGGTGGGTCTTGCCTCGCGTCGATGGGTTTGAGGGGATCCGGTTGATACGTGACTGGATTTCCTATTTCGCTCTCCATTCTTTTATTACAAGGTAACGCTTCTTTTAAGTGTCGTCAGAATCCGAAGAGTATTCCGTTTCGGACTCGTCGTCGCCGACGATGAAACCCTCCATCTCCGTTTCATCCTCGTCGTCGTCCTCCTCCTCGTCGTCATCCGAGCACGACATCTCGTCGTCCGTGTCCAAATCAGAGCCGTCGAATTCGCTGTCGTACTCACTATCGGAGTAATCGTCTGCGAATGCCACGTCGTCCACCTCCGGTACGTACACGTCCGTCGGTTTTTTCATTTGCACACCGGATTTGCTTCTCGTCATCACCATTGCCATTTATTATCATTGGACCCTTTCGTTTAAGTATTTCGGGTGGAATCTCTTTTTGTTCTTAATCGCGTGCTCCAAAATTCGTTCCTCCACCTTTTCACCGATTCGGTGGGCGATGTCCTCTATCTCCTCTTCGATGTTATAGTTGTTATGTATGGTGAGGTTTCTCAGATGGTCTAAACTCTGGTACAATACACCGGCGGCGACCCTCGGCGTGTCCAGGTAAAGATGCACTTTATTTAAATTTTCAAGGAACAGATGGAACTCCTCCGGGTTGGCACCCGAGTAGGCGTGGGCGTCCTGTTTGAGGGCGACGAGACCCTCGACGTCGTCGAGGGGTTCTCCTTTCTGTGACATTACATAAATCAAATACGCGCCGGCGAAGAACAGAATCGTGGCCATTACTCTAGGTGCATAAAATTATACCCCGGTTGAGCCGAACCCTCCCGCACCACGCGTGGTCTCGTCGATGGTCAAAACCTCCTTCACCGGAGGCGTCTCACACCGCTCCAAGATCAGTTGGGCGATCCGGTCACCCACGGCGACCTTGAAATCGTTCTCACCCTGATTGAAGAGGACGACTTTGACTTGACCCGTGTAGTCCGGGTCGACCACACCGGCGCCCACCTGGATGCCGTGTTTGACCGCGAGTCCAGATCGAGGGGCGACCCGTCCGTAGCAGTTTTTGGGAATCACGATCGCGATCCCTGTGTTGACGATCATCCGGGTACCGCGGGGAATGAGGTAGTCCTCGCTGGCGTAGAGGTCGTAGCCCACGGCGTGCGCTGAACCACGACTCGGAAGGGTGGCGGAGTACGTCAGGCGTTTTACGAAGAGGCTCATCGTCGTCGCGTGGTGAAAAGTGGCGGGGTGCCCACTGGTGAAATCCTGTAATGGAGGGGGAACACGATGGTTTGGAAACCAATCCTAATTTTTCGTTGGTACATATACAATCCGTCGGGTATCATCTCATAAGTGAATTGTATGCATTTTTTATTTTTTTAAAAGTATTTGCATTTCCACCACTCTTGTCCGGGTGATATTTTTTCGATAATTTCAAATAAGTTTTCCGGATCACCGACCGACTGGAATCTTTTGGGATACCGAGGATTGAGTACGGGTTCTGTGCGCGGTTGACTCGGTTGATGACCGACCGATTGAATATAGGGGGCACGGACATACCTTTCTTTTTGTAATATCCGATTCGAGTCTTGAAGTTGAACGGTTTCGTGCGTAACACAGGTTTTGTGCGAGGCACAGTCCACGCCCAATTCATGGGATCATTATCGTTGGTGTTCACAGATTTCGATCTCATATATATTACATTTGGAAAAGTTTTTATTTACGACGCCTTGTCTTGGCCTTACCTTTTTTGGTCTTGGGGGCGACCCGCGGTTGAGACGCTTTCGCGATTCGTGCCTGCTTCTCACGTGCGCGCCGGGCGTTATTGTTCGCCTTTCTCTTGGCGTTCGCCTTCGCCTTGTCAACGGCGCGAGTAGACGCAGTCTGCCATTTCGTAGTCGCGACACTCGGTTTCTTCATCTTTTTGTTTTCCATAAACTTTTTCGCGTTCGCTTTGACGACATTCAACTTAGTGGTCTTCAGTCTCGCCACGAACTTGGTACGGTCGCTCCGGTTCATCTTCAAATTTTGGAGATATTTCGAAAGAGCTTTTTGATTTGCAAACTTGTTCACCAGTGCCGACACCGGTTTCGGCGCCGGTAGAGCCAACATCTGTTTGCGTCTGTTAGCGGTATCATTCTTATACGCCATGATTTGATGCAAAACTACTTTCTTTTTTCCCGCGTTCTTCACACCGGAATTGATGTTCTTTTTCAATTTCAATTTATCATTCAACAACGTTCTGATTCTCGCAAGTTCAGAATTACTCTTCGCACCCTTGATGGCACTCTTCCATTTCATTCGACCCTGTGAGAAATTCGTATCACGGGGAACATTCTTATCAATTCTGTTTAACAGAGACTGTCTACCAGCGTTCGCAGTCGCAGAGCTGTTCTTCTTTTTCAACTCATTTCTGATCGATTGGAGGCGAATAAAGTTTTCTTGTTTACCACCCTTATTGGGATGATACTTGAGTGAGAGCCTCTTGAAGGCACTGTCTGCACTGAGACTCTTCGCCTTCATCAAATTTTGGTACTCCTTTTTCATATTCGTCGCGTTCACAGGTTTGGGCTTGTTGTTCGTTTTCATAGGAACCACGTTCTTCGTCCTCGACGCTTGTAATTTCTGTGCGTTCGCCCAAATCGTCTTATTTTTCTTGTTCATCCATCTCTTGAACAAATCTTCTCTCTCCCCGGTAGTCAATTTATTGTATTTCGGACTGTTGAAAAGTTTCCATCTGACACCCTTATCAGTATTACTAAGTTCCTTCGGTTTGTTCATAAACTTTTTCGCGTTGGACTGGATGTTCTCCAGTTTGTTCTTCCCGAGGCGTGCCATGAACGTCTTCCGGTTACCTCGGTTCATACCCAAATTTTGGAGGTACTTTGAGAGAGTCTTTTGATTGGCAAACTTGTTCACCTTGGGTTCTTGCGGTTTGACATTGGGCTTCTTCTTGTCGTTCATAAACTTTTTCGAGTTGGATTGGATGTTCTCCAATTTGTTCTTCCCGAGGCGTGCCATGAACGTCTTCCGGTTACCTCGGTTCATACCCAATTTTTGGAGGTACTTTGAGAGAGTCTTTTGATTGGCAAACTTGTTCACCTTGGGTTCTTGCGGTTTGACATTGGGCTTCTTCTCATTCACTGGTTTGACATTGGGCTTCTTCTCATTCACTGGTTTGACAGTGGGCTTCTTCTCATTCACTGGTTTGACAGTGGGCTTCTTCTCATTCACCGGTTTGACGGTGGGCTTCTTCTCATTCACCGGTTTGACAGTGGGCTTCTTCTCATTCACCGGTTTGACATTGGGCTTCTTCTCATTCACCGGTTTGACAGTGGGCTTCTTCTCATTCACCGGTTTGACATTGGGTGGTTTGTTGTTTACTGGTTTGACATTGGGCTTCTTCTCATTCACCGGTTTGACATTGGGCTTCTTCTCATTCACCGGTTTGACATTGGGTGTTTTGTTGTTGTTAACCGGTTTGACGTTGGGCTTCTTCTTGTTGTTCATGAATTTTTTAGCATTCGCCTTGATGATATTCAATCTGTTCGTCTTGAGACGAGCCATGTAAGTCTTCCGGTTGGCTCTGTTCATACCAATATTTTGTAAATACTTGGACAAAGTCTTTTGATTTGCAAATTTGTTCACTCTGTTGTTTTTACGAATTAAATTATTCTTTTTATTGTTGAGGTTCTTAGCTTCATTTCTCAGTTGTTGTTGCCTTTTCAAATCATTTTCCTTCGCCTTTGCGTTGGCCGTGGCACTCGCCTCGATTTGCTTACGCTTCAATTCTTCCTTCTTCTGCCTCTCAGACGCTTTTCTCTCGATTTCCATCTGGTCACGCTCGAGTTTCTTCTGACGCTGGATACGCTTTTGTTCAAGTTTCAGAACTTTCTGGGCGTTCATCTTTTCAACCTTTCTTCTCTTGTTGTTGAGAAGCCTGATCCTTTCCTGCTCTTTTCGTTGATTCTCAGCCCGTCGCATCTCCTCTTTCTTCTCACGCTCGGCGGCCTTCCTTTGCATGTCCATTTGCTTTCTCTCGAGGGCACGCTGACGGTCGATTCTCTTTTGTTCATCTTGGAGTCTCTTCCGAGCCTCAACCCTTTCTTTCTCATCACGTGCCAATTCCACCTTGCGTTGAGCTTCTTCGAGCTTGCGCATTCTCTTTTCCTCAGCCTTCGCCTGCTGTTGTTGTTTCGCGACCAATTTAGCGTTCTCCTTTCGTGCCTGATTGGCACTCTTGTTCGATTTGCGTCTCGTGTTCAGGGCTCGAGCGTTGTTGAAGAGTGAATTCATGGTTTCACCTGCATTAAATCGGGTGAGGTACGTGAGTCTTTCACCGCGGGTGACGTTAGAAAACTGTTTCAATCTCTTCGCGAGAACTATCCGGTTGCGTTCTTTCTGAGTTTGTGGCTTCGTCTCGAACATTTTGGCGAAAAAGCCCTTCTTGGCTGGTTGCTTGTTGTTCACCGGTTTGTTGTTCGCCGGTTTGTTGTTGGCCGGTTTGTTCGCCGGTTTGTTACCGAACAATTTCCCGAAGAATCCAGGTTTCTTATTGTTTGACTTTGCATTTGCATTTTCAATCTTTGCTTCTTCGATAATCTTGGGAAGGTTTGCATTTCTATTTTCCAACTTATTTTTGAATTCTTCCTTTTTCTTGTTGTTGAGTGCATTCAACTTATTCAACTCTTTGTTGAGTTTGTTGATGTTCTTTGCCTCGTTCACAACATTGTTGATTTGATTGGCACTCCCACTGTTTTCAATCTTATTTGTCAATTCATTTTTCGTCTCTTTGTCAAGGTTGAGGGAATCGACTTTGATCATCGCATCGATTTTCTTGATGTCATTCGTCGTTGCATTTGCATTCAGGACGGGACGATTTTTATTATTGAAATTAACATTCGCCTTAATGTTTCTACGAACATTTTCGATGTTCACACCGGGTGTGTTTAATTTTTTTATGAATTGAAATTTCTTCTCTTGAGGGAGGGAAGAATTATTGACCAACCCCTTCAACACATTTTTACCGGCATTATTGACTTTGTTGTCAAACTTTGCCTGCTCGATGACCTCTTTCATCGGTGCACCCCGGTTGAAGGATTTGATGGCTGAGTTCACCTGTTTGACATTGAGATTCAATTTGTTTAATTTCTCAATCAATTCCTTTTTATTGTTCACCTTAGTGTTCACCTGAACCGGAGTGGTGACCGGAGTGGTGACCGGAGTGGTGACCGGAGTGGTGACCGGAGTGGTGACCGGAGTGGTGACCGGAGTGGTGACCGGAACACTCACATTCACGTTCTTATTGTTTCTTGTGGGAACATTCACGTTCACGTTCTTATTGTTTCTGGTGGGAACATTCACGTTCACGTTGACGTTTCTGGGAACATTCACGTTCGCGTTCGCCGGCGTGGTATTCACGGCGACGACTTTATTTCGCACCTTCTTGGTGGCGACCCGGACACCCCTCCTGATTTTCACCGGTTCGAGAACACCGAGGCTTCTGAACTTAGATTCGATTCCTCTGACGATTTCAGCCTTCGAGGCCTTCTCCGGATAGATTGCGCGAATCTTTCGTGCAATCCTTTTGAGTTCGGCGACGGGTGTGCTTTTTCTGAAAATATCGTCCATCTCGTTGAAAGTCACCGGCATGCGAACGTCGACCAGGTGCGTCCTGTCCTTTGACAGAGACATGGGTGGGAGGGGCAGGCGTTTGTACTTGATGTCGGAGTACACCTGACACGCCTGTTCCCTCGTCAATTTCACATCGACTCCTGTGTTTTGTTTGATGAAGTCGTGTATGTCCTTCATATCCACTGAAGGATCACATACATCTATCATTCTTTACTTATATCATTACAAAAAAAACACGGTGTGTCGTAACCGAGGCAATATAATTTAAGTTTTGTCTCGTGTGGCATGCTGAAATCAAACACGTTTATGTCACCGGCGTCCACCTTGATGAGATGCATATGTTCAGTCACATGCTCTCGTCTGTTGGACAGGGACGAACGCAGGAGTGATTCCACGAACGTGACGTGATTGTCTATATTTTCCGTGTATCTCTCCGACTCTTTTAATTTGATGCACATCACCTCGTGGGGTTTCTTATCGAAGAAGGGTTGAATCGGTATCGTCTCGTGCGTGCCGCCGTCCACGTAGGTGTGACCGTTGTGACGACACGACGAAAATATGAGCGGTATGGCCATAGACATGCACACGGCGTCGAGGACTTTCATGTGTGGTGAAGTCATCTTGTTGAAATATTCAGTCTTCCCGGTGTTCAGACAAAAGGCGCTGATGTGCAGGGTTTTGTCGACTTCGGCGAACGTGGGGTCGCATCCGCATATCTTTTTGAGTTTCTTCCTCACCGGAGACATCTCCACGAATCCGTAATTGTTGAGGAAACTTGAAATATTCACCTGCATAAAATCGTCAATGTTCAAATCTATAGCCTCCTCGAAGATCTCGTCCACGCTTTTCCCGAGGCACAGGAGGGCGGCGATGATGGCTCCCGCGGAGGCACCTGAAAATTCCTCGACGTCGTCGAGGTGTCGCTCCACTCGCTTGAGAAACCCCAAGTAGGCGAAGATTCCCATGGCGGCCGGCCCGATCGCGACGTATTTCATCCTCCTGCCTAGTAGTAGGACGGGAAGAGCTTCCTTAACGACGCGAAGATGATCGCGTACACCACGGCGTGCGTCACGACCGCTTGCGTGCTGGTTTGCCCACTTCTGAAAACGCCACCTGAACTCGGGGGAAGCGTGAGAAGAAGACCAGGAGAGAGAAGGGCGAAGAGGAGTGCCGTGACGATCAGATCTGTTCTCGTGAGCACCAATCTCGTCGCTCTGGCCACGACACTGTAGAGCAGGGCGAAGACGAGGGCGTGCACGAGGATCGGGACGAGACCCGTGCGTCCGTTTCTGAAGGCGACGCCCGACCCGGAGACCGTCAGGAGCAGTCCCGGGCTCAGCGCCAAAAAAAGCGAGACGGGGGTGATAACTTTGGAACTGGTGATGTCGATCATAATACTACAGGGCGAGAATTAAAATTACCCTCCTCGAGACGGAGGAACCGGCAAAATCGCTGGAACGTGACGTCCCCCAGCAGACCCTCCGTGTCGCTCCTCCGGAGGATCATCCACGCGTATTTGTACGTGTCCACGAACTCCTCCGGTTCGGGTTCGTCTGGGTCGTCCTCCTCGTGCACGTAACACAACTCCACGAGATCGTTGAAATCGCTCTTCGTGTGCACGAACGCGTCGTAGAGCACCTCCTGGAGGGTGTCCCACAGATACCAAAGGTCTTGTGAGTATTCGTCCTGAAAATCGTGTATACTCAGAAGGCGTTTTTCTGTGGATTCCGGTGAATCGTCATCGCTCGAGGCGACGTCGAACCCGGTGGTGGCCTCGTACACGTACTGAGACCAAACCATCGTACATTTTTATCAATTTTTATCTTTAACACCCGTCATGCTGATGGACGTGGATTCCTTCGTCTCCAGGTGCTCCGCGATCGCGCTGAGGACTTCCTCGATCTTTTTCTCGTCCCCCTCGAAATAATCCGTGAGTCCAGCCACCACCGTTTTCTTCGTCATGGACGCTTTCCTGGTGGATTTCCTCACCGAGATTTTCCCCTTCTTGAGGTTGATGGTGTCGATGCCGTTCTTGACCATCGATCCCTTCACCTTCTCCTTGAGGGCTTTCTCGGCACTCGTGAGCACTTTGATGTCCGCTCGAGCCTCGGCGATTTGTTTCGTGAGTTCCACCAACTTGTTCACGACATCAGAGAGTTCTTCTGGGGCTGACATTGAATGTATAGACATCTAATTGTTTAAATCTTTAAACCAAGTCGCGTTGCATCAAATCCGGGACGATCGTGGAGTTGTGCCACGTGTACTCTTGACGCGGGTTCGGCGGGTCCGCTCTGATTTGCTGGTTGGCGTTTCTCAAAGCACCCCCGACGGTCTCCGGGAAACCGATTTGAGCCCGGGGTTCGAGGAAGGACTGGTTCTTGAGGATGTCCTGCGGGGCGAATTCACCAAAGTCTTCTGAGGCGGCGACCTCGCGCGGCAAGAGGGCGCTGGCGAGACCGTTCCCGGCCCGCATGTTGCAGGTCGGGCGCGCACCGGAGGCGGACGGGCCCGCACTCGGACCGACGGAAGCGAAGGAGCGCTCCGTCACGGAGTACGAACTGGTGCTGGCGGAGAAAAGCAGGTAGATGAGAACACCGACGGCGACGACCATCAAAATATTCGAGAGTCCCTTCTTCATTTTATACTATTACCAAAACATATTTTTTCTAGGACTCTTCTTCCTCAAATGCCGGGTCTTCTGGGTACTCCGGTGGGGGCTTGGAGTGGATCTTGGCTTGCACCAGGTTCCACACCGGACCGAAGGTTTTCTTGGCGAACCACAGTCCACCGAATTCGGCGATGACGTTTAATTTTTTGCCCGCCTGAATTTCGGCGAACGCCACCGGTTCGAGATTCGAGTCGAACACCCTGGTGTGGTGGATGCGATCGACCTCGAGCACGCCCTCGAGGGTGGACCTCGTGTACGCGCTGGCGATGGCGGTCTCGGTGAGTTCCCGTCCGAACCACGCGTTCGAGTTTTCGAGGGCGGTCGAGAGGACGAGGGCGTCGACGTCTTCCACCTTGGGGATGTTGTTTTCCCCCAACGAGAGGGCGACCGTGCCCGCGCTCTCGGAGTCGACGGTCACCTTGTTCAATTGGATGAACACCTTCTTCCCACCCTCCCTGGAGGCGCGAACGTAGTACATGCCGTCCTCTTCATTCTTCACCGGTTGTTCTCCGAAAGCGATCATGGTCGTATACGTTACCATGAAATCATTTCTTTAATTACAGTAATGAACACGTGTGAGGGGTGTAAATGTTACGCTCGTTCGGAATCCCTGTACCCAGAGCGGTACCAATTTTGTGGGAAGCAGATCGGCGACAAAGTCTACCGGTTCCCTGACAGGTGTTGCGACGGGGGGTGTCCTGGACCCGGGAAAACCCCGTACCGGATCGTCGACGTGAGCGACATCTATCGCACACCCCCACCCTACCTTAAGATCATATTACTTTTACTGCTCGCCCTGAGTACCCTGTTCATGGCTTAAAGAGACCACCCGTAGGAAAGGTATAAGATGTCGACGGAAACCGAGTTCAACCTTCAACAAGAAATCACGGCCCTCCGATCCGAGGTCAAGTCCCTCGCGAAGCTTTGCCGAAAGATCAAAGCCAAGCAGGACGACCCGGACGGTTCCAAGGCGAAGGCGCGAGCGTCCAACAACGGCTTCAACCGTCAGCAAAAGGTCGACGACGAGCTCCGCAACTTCTTGGGTCTCCAACCGGAGCAACTCATCTCCCGCTCCGAGGTCACCAAGAAGATTAACGAGTACATCTCCAGCAAGGGATTGAAACACCCCGAGAACGGAAGACAAATCGTCTTGGACGACGCCCTCCGAAACCTCCTCAAGCCTCCGGCGGATGTCGTCGTCACGTTCCTCAATCTCCAAAAGTATTTGTCGCCGCACTACGTGAAGGCTTAAGAAATATGTTTGTAATATTTATACACTGATGGAACTCACAAGGGCTTCGATTGAAGAAATCCTTGGTACAAAAATCAATGATTTGAGTTTGTACCAACGAGCGTTCACGCACAAGAGCAAACTGAAGGAAGACCCCACCAAACAGAGTTTCGAGACCCTGGAGTTCATAGGCGACTCGTGTCTCGGGTTCGTCGTGACTAAATTCCTGTTCGACCGGTTCGAGGAGAAGCAGGAGGGCTTCCTCACCAAGGCGCGCACGAAACTCGTCAGGCACGAGACCCTGTCGGACATTAGCAAGAAACTGGGACTCTACCGGTTCGTCCAGATGGACGCCAAGGGCATGAGCAACGGGTGGTTCATGAACCCGAAGATCCTAGAGGACGTGTTCGAAGCCCTCGTGGGTGCGCTGTACCTCGACCTCGGTCTCCTGCACGCGAAAGAATTCGTCCTGAGGGTGTACACCAACCCGCAACTGGTGAACCTGTCAATCATATACAACGACGATAACTGGAAGGATCACCTGATGAAATATTGTCAGACGAACAATTTCGAACTCCCGGACTACAGGATGCAGAGTCACATCGACGGCGTGTTCCACATAGAGGCCTACGTCCAGGGCACGCGCGTGGGGAGCGGGTACGCGAAGAGTAAGAAACAAGCGGAACAGAACGCGGCGAAGGCCTTCTTTGACTTAAAAATGACACACGAAAACGTAGTAACATGCACCCGAACGTGAAGAGACTCATCGACCGGGTCTATGCCGCCCAGAAATCTGAGGAATGGCTCCGGTTACGTGGAAATATGCTTACTGCATCCGACGCGGCCTCAGCTATCGGATGCAATAAGTACGAGACACCCCACGGTCTCTTGTTGAAAAAATGTGGGAAGGGGGAAAAATTCACGGGCAACGAAGCCACCAGGCACGGGGAAAAGTACGAGGACGAGGCGAGGATCCTCTTCGAGGAGAGGTACAACGAGGTCGTCCACGAGATAGGTCTGTGTCCACACCCAGAGCACGACTGGCTCGGGGGGTCACCGGATGGCATCACGGAATCCAACTGCCTCGTGGAGATCAAATGTCCGATGATGCGACAAATAACTCCGGAGGTCCCGGAGCACTACATGCCACAACTCCAACTGTGCATGGAAATTCTCGACCTCCCCAAGGCGTATTTTATCCAGTACAAGCCCGCGGAATTCAATTGGCCAAGCCCAGAGGAGTTCGTCGTGACCGAGGTGGAGAGGGACAGGGGATGGTTCGAGACGAACCTCCCGATCATGCGCGCTTTCTGGGACAAGGTGCTGTACCACAGGGAACACGGGATCGAGGAACCCCCCAAGAAGGAGGTGAAGCGTCGCTTGAGGAAGGAGTTGCCGTGTGAGATCCAGGAGGACTCGGATGACGATTACCTTCTGTGAGTAAAAAAAAATAAATTCTACTGTAATAATACAAAACAATTCAATGGCTCCGGCTAATAACAAAAACAATAAGAAGGTTTCCCCGAAGGCGCTCAAGGCGCTTCGCGCGTGGCGCCAAGCCGTCGAACACGTCGGTCGTAATTACTCGCGTGGTGAGTTCACCCTCGTTCCGAAGAAGGGTACGAAGCAATACCGCGAAGCGAAGAAAGAGTTCGAACGCATTATGAAAGGCACCCGTGCGGGCAACTCCACCGGTAAGTCTGGACATTAAAAAAAATATTGCACCCCATTAAATGACTGTCGCTCTCTGGTCAGAAGCCGTGCGCCTCGCCAAGCTCAAGCACGGGAAGGATCCCTCGAGTTTCATGCGCGTTCAGGGAAAACTATTGACTGACGCCCAAGCGATTTACCATGTATTACAAGTTAGTCGTCAGAGAGGTCGAAAGCGAAGCCCTTGAGCCTCTCCGGTGGATACACCATGAGTTGTGATAATTTGTACGTCACCCCGAACTTTTTGTTCAAGAAATAGACGCTCGCAATTTCCACGAGCGCCCTCCCACTATTTCTTGAATACAACCCGTTCTCGATCGTGTCCGTCAGGCGATTCTTTTCAGGGTCGAACACGTCAGCCTTGACTAAATCCGTGGTCGTGGCGTCCACCTTGACCCGGAACTTTGGCGCGTACCCGTTCCCACCCTCCTTGATGTTGGAGTTGAACAGGGGAAACAACTCGTCCTTTTCCATCTTCTTCCCAAAGATTTCCTCCGAGTGTTCGGTGACGTGCTCGAGGACTTTGTTTTCCAGGGCGACGATGGTGTCGTAAAATTTCTTCACGTAATTCCCGTCCTCGTCCCACCCGTTCATGGCGAAATCGATGTTGTACTTGGGTGGTCCCACCTCCGGAGTCCACGCGTTGATCCCGAAGGGCATGTACATCCTCGGCAATTGCATCTTCATCGTCGAGTCCTCGTGGGTCGACACCACGAAGCGTTTGTTTTTGTACGGTTGAAATTTAATAGCATCGAGGCATTCGGTGAACTTCATGGTTCTTTCATAGATATGCATTAAAAACTTTAAGCGCTACAGGCGACGCAGTCCGGTTCGAGTGAGAACTGAATCGGACGCGCCTTGGGTTGCGAACGGAGGTAGTACATCCCAGTCTTGAGACCGGCTTTCCACGCGTACATGTGCATCGAACTCAATTTCGCAAACGTCGGACTCTCCATGAACAGGTTCATCGACTGCGTCTGGTCGATGAAATGTCCCCGGTCTCTGGCCATGTCGATGACCACCTTTTGGGAAATCTCCCACACCGTCTTGAAGAGTGCCTTGGTATCCGGTGGAATGTCCACGATGTTTTGCACGCTCCCACCCGCCTTGACCATGAGATCTTTCATCTGCTTCGACCACAGACCCTTCTCTTGGAGATTCTTCACCAGGTGTTTGTTCACCACGACGAACTCACCGGCGAGGGTTCTCCGGAGATAGATATTGGTCGTGTACGGTTCGAAACACTCGTTATTCCCGAGAATCTGCGCCGTGCTCGCGGTCGGCATGGGTGCCAGGAGGAGGGAGTTCCTCACCCCCGTCTTCACCTTCTCCTTGAGGGCGTCCCAATCCCACCTCCCGGAGAGGAGGCCCTCGCCCCCACCCTCCCACATGTCGAACTGGAGCACGCCCTGGCTAAACGGTGACCCCTCGAAGGTCTCGTACGCGCCCTCCACCGTCGCTAACTCGTGACTCATCTCCAACGCACCGTGATAAATGGTTTCAAAAATCTCCGCGTTCACCTTCCTCGCCTCCGGGGAATCGAAGGGGTGACCCATGAGGATGAAGACGTCGGCCAAGCCCTGCACGCCGATGCCGATGGGTCTGTGCCTCATGTTTGATTTCCTCGCGGATTCCACCGGGTAGAAATTCTTATCGATGACCCGGTTGAGATTCCGGGTGACCTTCTTCGACACCTGGTGCAACCCCTCGTGGTCGAACACACCGTCCTTGACAAATTTTGGGAGGGCGATGGACGCCAGATTGCACACCGCGGTCTCGTCCGGTGCTGTGTACTCCGCGATTTCACTGCACAAATTTGAACTCTTGATGACGCCGAGATTCTTTTGGTTACTTTTTTCGTTGATGGCGTCTTTGTAGAGCATGTAGGGCGTGCCCGTCTCCACTTGGGACTTGAGGATGGCCTTCCACACCTTTTGGGCTGGCACGGTTTCCCTCGCGAGTCCCTCCTCCTCGTACTTTGTGTAGAGTTTTTCGAATTCCTCACCGGTGCAATTCGAGAGTCCTTTGGCGGTATCTGGACAGAACAGGCTCCACTGCCCATCCTCCTCGACCCTCTTCATGAATAAATCTGGAATCCACAGTGCCGTGAATAGATCGCGACACCTCGCCTCCTCATCCCCTTGGTTGAGTCTCAACTCGAGGAAATCCATGATGTCAGGGTGCCACGGTTCTAGGTAGACGGCGATGGAACCCTTCCGTTTACCGGCTTGGTTCACGTATCTGGCCGTGGCGTTGTACACCCTCAACATGGGGATGATACCGTCTGACGCCCCGTTCGTTCCCCGGATGTAACTCTTGTTCGCCCGCACGTCGTGGATGTGCACGCCGATGCCCCCCGCCCACTTACTGATTTGCGCACACTCGGTGATAGTGCCGTAGACGCCGTCGATGCTGTCACTTTTATTCGCCACAAGGAAACATGACGACATTTGTGGCCTCGGTGTGCCTGCGTTGAAGAGAGTGGGTGTGGCGTGAGTGAAGAGCCCCCTGGACATGGAATCGTAGGTATCGAGGACGTCGTCCAGGGAGTCGCCGTGAATTCCGATGGCCACCCGCATGAACATGTACTGGGGCGTCTCGATGATTTTCCCATCCACCTTCTGGAGGTACGATTTTTCCAAAGTTTTGAGGCCAAAATATCCAAAGTCGAAGTCCCTCTCCGGTAGAATTTTATCTTTCACCAGGGCGGCCACCTTGACGACGTCATCGGTGACGACCCCGGCGGTTCGAAGTTTTTTCATGGCGAGGTGGAAATTGTTCGGTGCGGTCTTCTGGATGTTCGAGGCGACGATCCGGGTCGCGAGGGTCTCGTAGTCCGGGTCACTCGTGATCATCCCCACACATATCTCCGCGGACAGAGTGTCGATCTCATTCGTGTGAATGCCGTCGTACATGCTGGAGAAAACTTGTTGGGCGATCTTCGACGAGTCGACCACCGGTGAGAGTCCGTGGGTCAAGTTGGAGATTCGTGTGACAACCTTATCGAATCGAACATCTTCAACTTTACCAGAACGTTTGGTGACCCTCATTTTTGTAGTAATACATACCTTGGATTTTTTAAGTGCATTTGAAATCACCCGACCTCACCGGAACGGCCCCGACGGTTTCGAATTTTCTGGTGGGTTGGAGGAAATACGTGTTATTGTTGAACGTGCCGAGGGTGCCGGCCTTGCTCACGGGTGCGTAGGAGTTCACGAAGCACGTCGGAGGTTCACAGGCGATGACGTCGATGTTGTCCGGCTTGGCGTTGCTGTAGGCCTCGTCGAAATTGTGAAGTTGGACTTTCATTAATGTACCGTGAGAATTTTATTTTATCACACTATATCAGAGATGAATCTTGATTCGATTAAACAGACGCCCACGCCCCTGAACAGTTTGTACTTCAGCGAGTTCAACATGAACTTGGTCCAGCGTGGGATCCGGCAGACGTTCAAGGACGAGACCGGTATCCGGATCGACTACCAAAACCCGAACGACGTCTACGTCCTCATGCGGGCGATCTTCATCACCAACGCGGGCGATCACTTCCAAAACGTGAACGAACAGGTGCGATTCATGAACTCGATCGTCATCAAGGAGGCGGTTCGCACGGTTCGCACCGGCGTGGCTCAGTACGTGAACTACATTCGGGACATCGAGACCACGGCCGAGCCGATGGATCGTCCCCTGAACACCTCCACGTTCGGTAAGAAAATGGACATCAACGATAAGATTGGGATGTAATTAAAGATTTTGCTGTACACTATGGTAAGATGAGTCTGAACTCCTACAAACAGGAGACTGAGAGGGTCTGCAGGGATAAGGGGTGGGACAAAGTACCGGTGGACACCGTGTGGCTCCTGTTGACGGAGGAGTTCGGGGAATTGGCGTCGGCCATCCGTCAGTGGAAGCGCACGTTCAAGAAGACCGGCCTGAAAAAAGACAGGGGAACCGATGTCCGTCAAGAGATGGCTGACGTTTTTTCATATTTGTTTCAGATTAGCAGTATTCTACAGATCGACCTTGACGAAATGTGGACAGAACACCGGAACAAATTGCACTCGAAAAAATATTCTCACGTAAGTTCAAAGGAGCATGAGTCAATTAATGCTCAGTGATGAGAACACGATCAACGACGTGAACCCGTACGTCGTGGGCGGTGAGATGTCCCTCCCCGGTACGGTGCGTCAGATTGGTCACTTTGCGGATTTCACGAAAGAGGTGCGTCCGGGGGGGTACGGTGTGCCGGAGCAGGAGCGATCGCTCATGTGTGACGTCGCCACCACCGCCGGTCACCGGACGGTCGAGTTGTGTCGCCCTCGTAAACCGAACTGCGCCCTGAAGCGCCCGTTGCACCCCAAGCGAAACTTCGATTTGGGGTACACGAGCGGGCGTGCCAGGATGTCACCGAGCCCGAGGAAAAAAATCATGACGGAGATTGTGAAGAATAATCCGATGAAAGTGAGTTGGTTATTAATTCTTACACTTGTGATTCTACTTTCATTATTTGCGTGACGTGATAAAACTTGTCCAAGCGCCTTTCGTTGCGACACCTCTCGATGAGGTCGTGAATTGTATCCGTGAGCATCCAATCCACGAGTTCTCTCTGCCACGTGGCCTTGGTATTGATCAGGGGAGGTACGAAGGTGGGATCGAGAATCTTCATGCAGTTCAGGAGCCACAATTTCACGGACATCGTCGGTGAGTCGACGGACTCCACCCCGAGGGAGGCTTTCCGGCGTCGCACCTCGAGGGTTTGTTCGACCATGGTGTCTAGGAATTTATCGTACGAGAGGTGCTTCCGGAGGGAGGTCAGTTCCGTCCACGCGCCGACGGGTTTCGTTTGTAAGTACTCCGTGAACGTCTGGTATTCGAACGCGTCGTCGTTCCATTGGGTGTACTCGATGGCGATGTAGTGCAGTTTGCTCTCGACGTCGTACGTGTGCTTTGCATTTTTTAAAAAAGACGCCATTTTTAACTACTTATGTGGAATTTCTTTTTAAGCCCGCCACAATTCCACGCATGCCCGCGACGACGTACTCCTCGATCGCGAACACGTCCTTCTCGTTCCTGCTCACCGTCGATGAGTTCAGGAACGCGATACCGGAGCACGTGCGTCCCTCGTGGATCAAAATCACCACTATGACGCTCTGCGCCAAGTTTCCGGACAAGATCGACGTCCACAGACTCAAGGAAATATTTAAAACTTTGGGATCTGTGACTCTGAGATCGTCCAAGAGTGGCGCCCCGTGCACGTGGTCGTGGAAGGAGAGCACGACGTTCTACAATCAAATCACCCTCACGTACACCGACGTCAGCACGAAGAGCATCAAGATGTTCCCGAACGGGGCGGTGCAGATCGCGGGGGCTCGAAACTTGTTTGACTGTTGCAAGATCGTCAAGGGTATCCGGTGGATCGTCAAAAATTTACTGAAATCAAACCTCCCCTTGGAGGAATTCCGGATAGCGATGATAAACTCCAATTTCAGTCTGAACTATAATCTGAATTTGATTCGAGTCTCCCAACATTTCTCACAGTCGCAGGTTTTCAAGACCGAGTTCGAACCCTCCAGGTACAGTGCCGTCAAGGTGAAATTTAAACCGGCCGAGGACATGAAACAGGTGACGTGTTCGATATTCTCAACAGGGAAGATCATCATCACCGGTGCCGAGACCCTCAAGGAAATCGCCTTCGCGTACAACATCATCGTGAGTCACATCAACACCGGGGAGGAACTTCGAACGACCCGGAGCGACCAAGTGGAAACCTTCGACGACTACCTCGGATACAAATCCCCCGACCTCGTCAAGTACCTCCGTGACATCGGGTATCACAGTTGGATGCACACCACAGAAAATCGACAGATAAAAAATTTCTAATGTAGTAATAATAAAACAATCATGTCCCAACGCCTCGGTATGGCCGATGGGCGTTGCTTCACTTTTTCCGGTTCCTCCCGATTGGTGAACAACTTCGTCATGCAGCAAAATGGCATCCCCATGGAAGACAACTACGCGTACCGTCAACTCCTCCAACAGCGTGGTCCGTCCCTGGTCAACGAACTCCAAGCGCAAGCGCAAGGCGCGGGTCCGTGCACGAACTGTGACATGCCGGTGCTCGGTCAACAACTGCGAAAGATGTATTAGATTTTCAATTAAAAAAACAAACCATTATTCCAGGACGTAACATGGAGACGTGTGCAATCTGCCTCAACGACGTGAAGACCACGCGTCACACACGGGAAATTCGGTGTGGTCACACGTTCCATACGCACTGCCTGGAAAAATGGGAGCAAAAGGGGAAGAACACGTGTCCGGTGTGTCGAAAGGTGTTTAACGCGAAGAATTTTCACGTCACCCTCACGGTGACGAACGCCCTCACCGGAGTGTCCAACAATTTAACCCTCTCGAACACACAGATATTCAACGTGTTCGATACGTTCGACATCGATATGGATTTCGACGACGTTGTGGACTTAGACGCTCTTTTTACGGATCTGGGGATGACTCTTTCCGACCTTGATCCCCTTGTTCTTGACACAGAAGGCTGAACAGAATTTCTTATAGTTGAGGCCTTCGTAATTCCTCGAAGCCCGCCGGGGGTCGAAGATAGCCTTGCCCTTGGCGTCCACCAGGAGGGGCTCCGTCGCCCATCCGCGCTTGTGGCTCCACACGTTCGCCTTGAAGATGATGACGCGACCCTTCTTCGGTGCCTTCAGGCGACGCTTAGCGAGGGCGTTTTGAATGACGCTCCGGGAGACACCGAAAAATCGCGCCATCGAGGTGACGGTGTCGCCCTCCTTCATTTTATATTCCACGGTGTTGTGTTGCTTGTACCAGTGAAAGTCCCCTTGGCGAATGTACGCACCGGGCGGGGACGGGGCGACGAAGAGCATGACTTTGTAGTAGCCCTGCTTGCACCTCTTGTCCGGGTTCACCATGTACACCTTCCCGGGATTGTCACCGAGGACTTTCTGGGGAATCCCGCGACAGTGGGTGTACGAGTGACCGTTGGAGTTTCCGGTTCGGTCTCCGGGGGTGGACTTTTGTTGTCTGTAGTATTCAAAGTCGTGGAAGGCGTAGGCCATGCAGTTGTTGTTCCCGATTCCAACCTTGGATCCCCACAGACGGTGGGTGAATCGATGTTCGGCCCCACTCGTGGGGAGACGCTTCGGTGGCATTTATTATATTACAGTATATTATAAATCATAATGCTCAGAGATATCATGAAGACGAAGAATAAGTCCGACGCCGTCAGCGAACTCATCCTCATGCTCCTCACCATTCTCATCAGCACGTTCATGTTGCGATTCTTGTGGAACCGTTCCCTGGTGAAGCACATCAATGTGTTGAAGCCGATCGAGAATTTGTCCGACGCCTTCCTCCTGAGCATCAGCCTCGTGATTCTCCGCGGGGCTTAAACTATTTTCACGCTCGCCTCCAGTTGCGTGATGAACATGTGTTTGTTCACGACTCTCTCAGTCTCTTCACCGTCAAAATGCGCCTGCCACGGGACATCCCCGTCACCGGTGGTTTTCAGGGTGAAATCTCCAACCATGAGGAACGCCGTGCTTGAGTACATGGCTATGAAATCCAACTCCCTCTCGGAGAACGTGTGGAGGATCATTTTGTTATCAGACTTGTCCGGTGTCAGAAAACGCACGTCCTCCACGGAGAAATCGAGGTGTGGCCATTGGTCGTACACGCGCCTGTACCCATTCAAAAATTTCATGCACTCCGAGGCGTGCTTTTTATTCTTAAAGCACACGTACCGGGGACACCCCTTCCTGTCTATGATAGTGAGGAGACCGCGAGACGGTTTGAGGCCGAGCAGATGAAATTTTTGGACGAGCATCGTCACTTATATTCCCGGAGTAAATTTTTTACAAGTAGTTTGTGTTGGCTATTTGGTCATTAATCACGTCGAATAATTTCCCGTCTTTGAAAAATGTAGAGAAGAATTGTCGTCCGCTCAATTCAAACAAAGTATTTTTTATGTCTGGACTGTCGTAGTACACCACGTACGCACCGTGTCCTAAATCCCTGACTTTTTGAATTTTGTCCAGGATGGCGTGTCTTGAATTGTAATTCACGGTGTTTCTTCTCGCTTTTAATTCAAAAAAAGTCTTTTTCCCATCTGAATCGGTGTGCATGAAATCCATCGTCGCGAGTACACCGGTGACGTCGGGTGAGACGTTCACATATTTTTTATTCAACCATTCACATCCGGGCAAATTTCCAAGAACCCCCTCGATGAACTCACCCCACTGCATACTCACGAGTTTGTCCCGCATGTTGTTAGCGGCGACTTTGTGATCAAACACTTTTTCGTACATGGACGTCGTGAGATCATATTTGGTTTTCACAATGACATCAACTTTGTAATTCTGAATGACCAATTCTCGTAAATTCTCAAGGCGTCCCTCTTCGAATAACATCTTACTTGTTTTATCATAGCGTGCATCTTTTAATTGACACGCCGACGTGATACGCAAAGTTCACCGGAACCGCGTTCCCAATTTGTTTATAAACGTTCGAGACCGAACCGAAGAACCCATAGTCGTCCGGAAACGACTGAATCCGTGCGTACTCCCTGGTCGTCAGGGGTCGAGTCTCGAGTGGATGACACTTTTCTGTTTGTTTCTGTGAAGGACTGCACGTGAGAGTCGTGCTCGGTTTCGACATGGACAGACGTTTGGCCACACCCCGCTTACCCCCTCCTGCGTGAATGCTCTTGCCCATGTATTCCCTCTGCACGTCCTCGGGCAAGTCAACCCAACACCCACCCTCAGGAACCATGTCCAAAACCTTTTTTTTGTTCTCAGGATATTTCACACCTGGACTCTCAGGTACGTTTGATAGAACGTCCCGTAGAACGAGTTTGGGTTCCACCGGTTCGGGGAACTCGAACGCCGGTTGACCCCTGGATGTTCCCACGATGATGAGTCTGTGCCTATTTTGTGCCACTCCGTAGTCATTCGCATTCAGCACTTTATAGACAATATCGTACGTGCCATCGCACGACAGTAAATTCAAAATTTCCTTGAGAGATTTACCACCATTGTGATTCACCATTCCCTTGACATTTTCAATCAGGAAGCATTTCGGTCGACACTGAAGCAACAATTCTTTGAACCTGTACACCAAACTCCCGCGTGGATCTTCAAAGCCACCGCGTTGACCTGATATCGACCAGCTCTGACATGGGATGCCACCACACAATACATCCACTCGACCTTGGTAGGGTGTGAGATCTGTGTCTGTCATGCTCTCGCATCGCACGACGGATGGTTCATGATTTTTTTTAAGGGTCTCACAACACCATTTATCGTTGTCGACGAGGAGTAATGGGCGTAAACCAGCCTTGATGAATCCAGATGACAGTCCACCGGCACCGGCACACACCTCGATGAAACTCATTTCATTAAATTACGACTGAAAATTTTAAATATCATTATCACATATTTTTTACATTTCCGTGTATCCAACAACCTTTTTACCGGTCGGGGACACGAGGGTTGGGAACGCCTCGACACCCGGACACTTACCCCCCTGGCACTCCTTGTATTCGAACGGAATCTTCTTCGCCTTCATGTAGTCCAACTGCTTGCGAGTGTAACCGCACGACATGGATCCGAGCACCTTCCACTTGCCACCGGAACCGGACGCGTCCTGGGAACTGGAACTGCCACCCATCAACCAGTACACGATGACGACGACCGCGACGAGGGCGAGAATACGCATGGTACGAGCATTGTTAAGCTTCATGATTGTTTATGTTATAGACTTACATAATTATTCTTCGTCTACGAGTTCTTCCTCCTCGGACATTTCCTCGATTTCCTCCTCCTCTTCACCAGCGTCCTCGAGGGGTGGGACGTCCTCGCCCTCGAAGGCGAAACCGGCGAGCTTTTGGGAATTCTCCGCGCACAACTGCTGGAGTCGGAGGGTGACCCCGAACTTGTTGTCGATGAACCAGATTTGATTCACCTCCACCAGACAAAGAACGCGCTGACCCTTTTCGACCGAATCAAGGGGGACGCGCTCGCGCTTCATGTTGTACGCCTCCGGGACGAATCCCCCGTCTCGATTCGTGAGAACCTTTAATTTGAGCGTGGACGGGTACTCCTCTTTACCGGGTCGGACGAGGGGTTTGTACAGGGCCTGCTGAAGAACCTCCTTCGCGAATTCCTTCCCGAGCCACTCCTTGGAGTTGGCCGCGACGGTGTCGACGATGAGGGCGTCCAGTTCTTGAAACTTTTCCTTGAGCACCTGCGCCTTCTCGTTACTGTCGTCGAAACTGAGATCCAGGGAGTACGACGTTCGACCGGTGGCGTCGTCGGTGTAACTCGAGAGACCGAACGGGCAGCGCATCCAGGGGAGTTGGAGGAGGAGTTTCTTGTTGTCGCATTGGAGGTACACGCCCTTTCCGCCGGATTTATTCTTCCGGAGTTTCGAAAAACTGATGGAGGAGGGGTGGAAGTTTTTGGTTTGAGTGACTTGCGACATTTTTCGTTGTGGTATATCTATTCATAGATGGATGACTTTAAGTCTGTGAAAAAAATATGAGACAAGAGTAAGATGGCCAAAGATGACGGTTTGATAGTGGCAATCCTGGCGATGTGCATGTGCGCGTCGTGCCTGTGCTGTATGTCGTCCGTGTCGAGCGTGTTCGCGAACAACTGCACGAAGGGCACCCTCGACGGTGACGATTTCGACTCGGACGCGTGTTTCACGTTCCCCGGACCGTCCCCAAGCCCGAGCCCGAGCGCACAGGACGACACGTTTCCCAAAGACATAAAGGGTCTCACCGGACGCTACACCGCGGACTCGTATTCAGGGGGTGTCTGGAAGGATTTATCGGACAAGAGCAACGACGTCGACGTCGATGGCACCCTGACGCGCGAGGGGAAAGGGCTCGTCGGTACGAGTGAGACGAGCATGCGGTTCCCGAAGGACTGCATGGGAGAGGACAAGGCGTACACCCTCGCTTACGTGGGTAAATATCACGGCGACAAGCGCGGTCGAATCTTCTGTGGGAGTGATGTGAACTGGTTGAGTGGGTGGCACGGGAACAAGTCCGGGGTCGCATACCACGGCACCGGTGAGTGGATCAGTGGTGACCCGAAAAACATCAGTGGTCAGGCGCTGTTGATGGGCGTGGACCAAAAGAATTTGTTTCGCCTCAACGGGGTGGACAAGACGAAATCCGGATACTCCGGTGGCGAAGCGCCGACCCAAATCACCATCAACGACGGTATGGCAAAGGCCGGTGGGTGGGGTGGAGACGGGGAGGTTTCTGATTTCCTCCTGTGTGAGGTTATCATTTACGAACGAGAATTGACCACGGCGGAGATGAAACAGATCGAGGAATATCTGCAGACGACGTACTTCCCGAAACTACCCACCGGTACCATCACGGCGAAGGGGTTCGAGAGGGTCAGCACCATCAAAAACGAAGAACCGTGGTATAAATATTCCGGTGACCAGGAACACTGTCGACTGGCGGCGAAAAAACTCGGGCACAAGGTGTGGGGTCACCGGAACGAATCACACGACCAGGATCACATGAAAAACACGTGCTTCTTCTACCCGGACGATTTCTCGGCGACGTACACGGATGACGGAGACGACGGCATGCACACGATGGGATGCGCCGACGCCACCAAAGATCCCCACAACGGGTGCTAATAAAAATCTACACCCATTTCAGATGTTCCTCGTATTCGTTGGATTTTTATGCTTGGCACTGATCGTGTTCGCCGCCCTCGGTGGCACGTACGTGTACACCAAGGAGTATGGCCCGGAGGAGGAGATCGAATTCGACCCCGCCGATTTGGGTGAGGTGAAACTCAAAGGCACGGAGGCTCGGTACGTGTGGTTCGGACACGACGACGAGTCTCGACAACTCGTCGTGGAGGACATTTTGATTCTGGACAAACTCAAGAGGGATAAAAAGTGCACGGGCGCTGCCGGCCCTTCCCAAGAGTGCGCGGACGTCACCACAAACGATAATTCCGTGGAGATTGATCTGGGGAAAAAACAAAAATACAACACGATCGCCGTCGTCAACACCCTCTCCGGTGACTTGTCCACGGCCAAGGGGGCGCTCATGCGCGTGTACGACGCGGACAGAAATCTCCTCGTGGAGACGAAACCCACAGAGGACGCGTGGGAGGTGTACGAATATGATTTCCTCGTTCGTAAGTGGAGGAAGGCGACTCACTACAAGTATGGATACACAGACGAACCCCCAGAATAAAAATGTTTTAATACAGTATACAATGGGTCTCTTCAAAGACTGTGGTTGCGGTTGCAACGGAAAGCGCCAACAGGACAAGTTTGTCACCAGTGCTATTTCCGGTTTGGTGTTTTTCATCGTCGCCAATCCCCAAACTTACCTCTTCGTGCGTCGCGTCCTCGGCTCGAGCATCGCGTCCCCGAACGGTAACCCGACGCTCATGGGTCTCCTCGTGCACTCCCTCGTCTTCATGCTCGTCGTGTGGGCTATGATGAACATCAAGGGTCGGGAAAAGTACGAATCCGTCAAGAAGGCCCCGGCTCCGGCACCGGCACCGGCTCCAGCTAAGGCTAAGGCTAAGGCTAAGGCTAAGCCCAAGCCCGCGATGAAGATGGTCAAGGTCGCCAGAGCCCCCGCCCCGAGCCCGTCCGCTAAGGCGCAAGCCGACATCTCGGCGTCTGAAATCGGTGATCTCAGTTTCTACCCGGTGGAGACCGATCTCGACCTCGGCTCCTTCGATCTCCAGGGCGCTGAACTCGGCCCGTCCCCGGCACCGGCGAACGAGATGTCGTGCAAGTGTCCGGATGGGAGTAACGTGCGTGTCAAGAAGAATTAGAAATCTTCGTTAAAACCTATGTTGGACGCTTCGTCGTCCATCTTCGCATAGTCCCCGACACGCTTTTCAAAAAAGTTAGTCTTCCCCACGAGTGAAATGTTCTCCATGAAATCGAAAGGATTCGAACTTCCCCAAACCGGTGGAACCCCGACCGATTTGAGTAACCTATCCGACACATATTCGATGTATTGGGACATTTTCTCCGAATTCATGCCAATCAGGGCACACGGCAGGGCGTCGCAGATGAATCCCTTCTCGATCACCACCGCCTCCTTCACGATGCTTTGGAGCGTCTCCGGTGAGGGTTTGACTTTGAGCATCTTGTAGAGTTCCACCGCGAACTCCTGGTGCAACCCCTCGTCCCGTGAGATGAGTTCGTTGCTGAAGCACAGTCCAGGGAGGAGACCCCTCTTCTTCAACCAGAAAATGGCACAGAAACTTCCGGAGAAGAAAATTCCCTCCACACACGCGAACGCGAACAGGCGCTCGGCGAACGGGCGGTCCTTGTCGAACCACTTCATCGCCCACTTGGCCTTCTCCCCGATGCACGGAATGGTTTGGATCGCCTCGAAGAGTTCCCTCTTCTCACGTGGATCGGTGATGTACTTGTCGATCAATTTCGAGTATGTCTCTCCGTGGACCATCTCGTTGTGACACTGATAGGCGTAGAACGAGCGCGCCTCCGGGTACTGCACCTCGTCCGCGAAATTGTTATTTATGTTTTCGAAAACGATTCCATCCGAACCGGCGAAGAAGGCGAGGACGTACTTGATGAATTTCTGTTCGCCGTGGGACAGGCCCTTCCAGTCCTCCACGTCCTTTGCGAAATCAACTTCCTCCGCGGTCCAATTGCTCATCTGTGCCTTTTTGTAGAGCGACCACAGGTTCGGGTGCTTGAGGGGGAACACGGTGAATCGGTTCATGGTGGGTGCCAACATGGGTTCGAATTCATTCTCCAAATAATCTTGGAAATCGAAATAGTTCCCGATCCTCACCTCCCCGTAAAAAATTTGTGGGTACTGCCCAAACTCCCCACCACACTTGCGTTTCAATTCCTCCTTATCTATCATGACCTTTTCGTAATCCAAACCCTCTTCATCGCATAGTGTGACCGCGTGATCGCAATACTCACACCCCTTTTTCGAAAAAATAAAAAATTTCATCTCTCCTGCACACTCTCCGTAAAAGACGTAAATATTTTTTGCTTGGAAATTTTAAGACAATGATTTTGAAGGATGAAATTTCTTCAGGTGACGTGGTGAAAATTCTCGCGGTCGAGGACGAGGTGGAGGAAACCTTCCTCGGCGTGGTCGGTATGAACACCGGCACCGTCCTCGGTGTGCGATACCTCACGGCCACGGATAAACTGTACAAGGGCGCGACCGTGTATTACCTCGAGGAGGAGATGCAGGGCGTGTTTTACGAGAGTCTCCTCGAACACTATCCGGAGACGACCCTGGAAGATCTGGAAATCAAGGAGGTCGAGGACCGGTTGTTCGTGCACTTGGGTGACGTGGACGCGTCGGACGATCGAAGCGACGTGTGGACCCCCGATGACAGCGGGGACGACACGTCTCTCTCGGGATTTATCGTGTCCGATCACGACTCGGAGGGCGAACGGGTTCCGGAGAATGCGGTCGCGATCGACAGGGAGTGGGACGCGTGGGAACCATCGAGTTCGGGTGCGCGTTCATTCAAAGACACAGTGGATTATTTATCACAAAAGTATGGGGGTGAATAATTTTTCCTCTCCCCTCATGCTCGCCTCTCTGTACCCCAAGGTCTGGAGGAGTTCGCTCAAATCGCGCTCGCTGACCCCACACTGCTTCATGTTCACCGGTACCCACTCCAACTGAATCACCGGTTTATATTTTTCGAGGGTTTTTCGACCACCCTCGAGGACGTGGAACTCCCACCCCTCGGTGTCGATCTTCATGTAATGGAGGGGTCGGTCGGCGTCGTGAAAATATTCGTCCAGGGTTCTCGTTTGAATCTCCACGGGCACGACGTCGTCGAAGCGCGTGGGCGTCTCGCCGAGGGTGTGCAGACCGTTGTGACCGGCGGACGTGTTCAGGACGCTCGAACCGGACACGTTCGACAGGGCCACTTCAAAAGTGTGAACGTTTTTCAAACCATTCAATTCGATATTGTCCAAGAGACACTTGTAACTTTTCTTGAATGGTTCGAAAGAATAAAAGGTTGCCTTTGGGAGGTACTTTGCCAAGAGGGTGTAACTCCCGGACTGCGCGCCGACGTCCGCGATGTTGAACTCCCCCTCCGGATCGATCTGTGAGAAGAATTGGTGAATGGACGGCGTCTCCCACATCGTCATGTTCGGTTGAAACGTGTACGGCGTCAACTCCGTCGTCTCCGGTGTGACTTTGATGGGAAATTTCTCGTCGTTGAAATAGAAATATTCCATAGATATTTAGAAATTCAAGTCTCTCTTTTAAGAGTCAAATTGAAAAAACGGCACCGGTTGCGTTGACTCACGTTCTGCGTAATCCAGGAAAAAAACAATTCACCCCCACTTGTACCAAAAAAAATGTTGGCGACACAAATTTGGTCAGACTTGGAAAAGCTTAAAAAGCCAACTGTGACTATGAAACAGAAATTAAACAACACGAATGAATGTCCGAGGTGTCCTCCGGGGCACTACAAGATATTTTGCGACGGGATGCCCACGTGC
>Ga0209136_1000176_pt1 | contig 48240 bp, 35 predicted proteins | sample SaaInl0LU_22_DNA_FD_184640 | JGI IMG/M metagenome (GOLD analysis project Ga0209136, IMG submission 184640) | Marine microbial communities from expanding oxygen minimum zones in the Saanich Inlet - ESP_90LU_22_DNA (SPAdes) (version 2) | ecosystem: Environmental > Aquatic > Marine > Intertidal... | reverse complement strand
AAATGCTCGCAGATAAAAACTTAACGCAAAGCATGTCCCGTAAAGGTAACTGCTTGGATAATGCGGTCGCTGAAAGCTTCTTTGGTGTATTAAAAACAGAAATGTATCATAGACAGAAATTTAAAAATGCGGATGAACTCATTAAAGCAATTGATGAATACATCCATTACTATAACCACAAACGCATTAAGCTAAAACTAAAAGGACTGAGTCCGGTAGAGTACCGAAATCAGGCCTTGAAAGCTGCTTAATAAAGTGTCCAAGTTTAAGGGGTCACTTCAAAACACCAAGCTTTTTTAATATTTTATCGAGAACCGCCTGTTCCTGCCCGGGTTCTACCTAGATTTCCTTTCTTAGCGTTGTTTCGATTAGCCTGTGGCTTCCCGTTATTTGGCTTACGACGTGAAGTGCGTTTGGTATCATCAGATGCTGACTCACCTTCACCCTTGATTGGGGCTTTAGCGTTGCGGTCTTTGTGTTTTTTAACTGACTTACGCATACGTGATAATTTTGTATGGTTTAATTTATTATCATTAACCCCGACAAGCGTTTCTGTTTCAGGTGGCAATTGCACCTGCTTTCTCAGTGCATTCACATCGTTAAGTTCCAATTCGATCCATGCACCTTGAGGGAGGCGCTTTTGCAATGATAAAGGACCATAACGTAGACGTATTAAACGTGATACTTGTACCCCTTGAGATTCCCATAATCGACGAACTTCTCGATTACGACCTTCCGATAAGGACACGTTATACCAAGCATTAATACTTTCTTCTTCATTGGGTCGAGCAATAATTTTAGTAAACTTTGCTAAACCGTCTTCAAGTTCAACACCGGTTTCTAATAATTTCAGTGTTTTCGGCTCCACTTCACCAAATACCCGAACTGCATACTCACGTTCAACTTCATGCCGAGGGTGCATCAAGCGATTAGCTAACTCACCATCATTGGTAAAAAGTAACAGTCCGGCAGTGTTCAAATCTAAACGGCCTACGGCTATCCAACGACCTGATTGTATATTTGGTAAACGGTCAAAAACCGTTTGTCGCCCAAGCGGATCAGTACGCGAACATAATTCACCTTCGGGTTTGTTATACATCAGCACTCGACAAACAGGTGCTTTTTGATCGCGTTTCAGGAGATGACCATCAACACGAATTTGGTCGCTAGGTTCAACACGATCACCTAAAGTAGCGATGGTACCATTAACCGAAATGCGACCTTGTTCAATCCAAGTTTCCATCTCACGACGGGAACCAACACCTTGGTTGGCTAGGACTTTTTGTAATTTATCTGACATTAATATATGTGCTCTTTTAATGGTAGAGATGCGTTCTCATCATCTAAAACCAATGGTTGTTGTTCATTATCTAATATTACTTAAATTACACAAAAGGACTGATATCGCCCGACCCTTCGCGTAAAATGACGACCTCACCTTCTGACAAATCAATCACGGTGGTCGGATGTTCTCCTAAATAGCCACCGTGAATAATCAAGCCAACACGACGCTCTAACTGCTCGCGGATCGCTTCAGGATCAGATTCTGCCGTAGTCTCTCCTGGTAAAATTAACGTCGTTGACATCATCGGCTCGCCTAGCTCTTCTAAAATGGCTAAAGCGATTGGATTATCAGGTACGCGGATCCCGATAGTTTTACGTTTTGGATTCTGTAAACGCTTTGGTACTTCTTTTGTGGCTTTAAAAACAAACGTATATGGACCAGGAGTATTATTTTTCAGGATCCTAAACGCGACATTATCGACGCGTGCATAATCCGATAATTCCGATACATCACGACACATCAAAGTAAAATTATGGGTTTTATCAAGCTCACGAATTCTGCATACTTGTTCTAAAGCCGATTTATTATCCATCTGACAGCCAATGGAATAACCAGAATCCGTCGGATAAACAACGACTTCGCCTTGTTTAATCAACTCGACAGCTTGCTTAATTAATCGAGCTTGAGGATTATCTGGATGAATGTAAAAAAATTGACTCATAAATATTCCTTATTAAAAGATGCTAGACACGGCCAATCTTGCCATAACGGCGTAAGCTTGGCGCTAATATCTAAGCGTTTTCCTAATTCAGACCATCGACTAGGAAAATGAAAATCCGAACCAACCACTGCTTTTAAGTCATATTCTAGCGCAAGTTTTGCTAACAACTCTTTCTTCGTAGGTTGCATATTAGGATGGGTGACTTCCATTCCATCACCGCCTAAGGATTTAAATTCAGATAATAATCGTTTTAGCCATTTAGTTTTCATATCATAACTGGCAGGATGAGCAATTGCAGCAACCCCGCCGGCCTCATGAATCCATTGAATAGCAGTCGCTATATCGATCCATTGCGCACTCACAAAAGCACGCTTATCTTTACCTAAATATTTAGTAAAAGCACCTTGAAAACTCGACACTTCACCACGTTCCAATAACACCTGAGCAATATGAGCACGCGTAATTTGCCCTTGACCGACTTTCACCATGGCATCATCAAATACATTTTCTATGCCGCACTTAGCTAATTTAACGCAAATTTGTCGAGCTCGGTCGACTCTAGTGCGGGTTTGTTCTAGTAAACGTTGCTGCAATTGCTCGTCATGCTCATCAAAATGTAAGCCTAATATGTGGATATCAAAACCATGCCAGCGCGTGGTTAATTCTATACCTGAGATAATTTCTAAATGACGTTTTTCTTGGGCTTGGGCATGACGTGCTTCAGCTAACGCTTGAGTCGTATCATGGTCAGTAATCGCAAGTACATCCAGTTGCATTTGATGCGCACGTAAAACTAGCTCTGCAGGGGATAAATGCCCGTCAGAATAATACGTATGTGAATGTAGATCGATTTTCATGGTCATATTTTAAATAAAGGTTGACATCAACAAGGGTTTTGTTAAATTCATATACCTATTATACATCAATTGTTGAACGTTAAACGATTGGTATTTAAACAAAATTTAAGACGAGAGCATTAATGAACTCTACAGTACAAACAACTACAATCATGAATTGGTGGTGGCAGTCCCTCTAGGGCTGTTTGTGCGCGTCTATGTGTCATAAAAAAAGCCCGAGATTTCGGGCTTTTTTTATGCTTATTTTTTATCTTCAGTTTTTAAAAGGGTTTAGGTCAGATGAGCCAACCGCAACAGCACTCGATAGGAACGGTTCATAGTCAAACGTATGTGATTGATTATGTTGCAGATCCTCTTTCAAGTTACTTTGACGTCACCCATGATACTGCGCATACTTTATTGTTGGAGTCGGCTGAAATTGACAGCAAAGACAATTTAAAAAGTATTATGTTATTGGATGCATGTGTGCGTTTTGAATGTTTCGGTCTAACTGTCACTGCACAAGCATTGAATGTTAATGGCACACAAGTATTAAATATGTTGAATGTGGTATTGGCATCCAATCTTGCTCAAAAAACCAACGACACATCAACATATACCTTCACCTTGCCAGATTCACAAGCTGACGAGGATACTCGCCTAAAATCACGTGGTGTATTTGATGTGTTACGCACCTGTATTGAACAGTTCAAACATGACGTAAATGAGCCCCTATCGGTATTCTTAGGCGGATGTTTTGCCTATGATTTATTAGGTACAGTAGAAAATTTACCCGCAGTGCCAGATGGCGCAAATACATGTCCTGATTTTGTGTTTTATCTTGGGCAAACCTTATGTGTCATTGATCACAAAGCTAAAAGTACTTCATTAATCAGCAACCTTTTCACTTACACTCCACACACTGAAGACCATTTTACTGCGGCAAACGCAATTCAAGATGACATTAACAGTAATAATGCGTCACTTGCATTATTTGAAGCACAACAAACACAACGAATTGCTCAACTGACTGAACAGTTACTCACACCACCCACAAAGCTGACTGAACAAAAGAAACTAATTAACTCTACCGTGTTAGAGGCATCGGTGAATGTAGATAAATCAGATGAAGAATACTGTAACGATGTCGACTTTTTAAAAGAACATATTCTTGCTGGCGACATTTTTCAGGTGGTCCCATCAAGAACCTTCAGTTTACCGTGTCAGTCTCCTATTCTAGCTTATCAACATCTAAAACAACTCAATCCGTCTCCGTATATGTTTTTTATGCAAGATTTTGATTTTGCTCTATTCGGTGCATCACCAGAGTCTGCTTTGAAATATACCGCATTGACTAACCAAGTTGAAATTTATCCTATCGCAGGCACACGCCCTAGAGGGAAACGGAATGATGGGTCAATCGACCATGATTTGGATAGTCGTATTGAACTGAATTTACGTGAAGATTTAAAAGAAAAATCCGAACATATTATGTTAGTGGATTTAGCTCGAAATGATGTCGCGCGCGTATCTATTCCGGGTACTCGTCATGTCAAAGAACTGCTTAAAGTAGACCGTTATTCTCACGTCATGCACTTAGTGTCTCGTGTTGTGGGTCAATTAAGGGAAGATTTGGATGCGTTGCATGCTTATCAAGCTTGTCTAAATATGGGGACGCTAGTCGGTGCACCCAAAGTCAGTGCAGCAACATTAATTCGTCAGGTTGAAAAACAACGCCGTGGCAGCTATGGCGGCGCTGTAGGTTATTTAGATGGTCAAGGCAATATGGATTCGTGTATTGTGATCCGATCTGCCTTTGTCAAAAATAACATGGCGCATATCCAAGCTGGTGCCGGTGTCGTGTATGATTCTGTTCCACAAAGTGAAGCAGACGAAACTCGAGCCAAAGCTCAAGCGGTAATTAAAGCGGTGTTGTTAAGCCAGCAGGAGCCAAGTAAATGAATAATTTATCCGTAGTGATGCTCGATAATGTCGATTCCTTTACCTATAACTTGGTGGATGAATTACGTACGTTAGATGTCGATATGCATATTTATCGCAATACGGTCAATGCCAACACGATTTTTCAAGTCATGGAGCGCTTAAGCCAGACTCGAAATGTGTTATTGCTGCTTTCGCCAGGCCCAGGAGCACCACATGAAGCGGGTTGCATGCTAGAGCTCATAGCAAAAGTTGCTGGTCGCTTTCCAGTATTAGGCATTTGTTTAGGACACCAAGCGATTGTCGAACATTTTGGTGGTATAATTTCCCGCGCCGAAGCAGTTATGCATGGTAAATCTTCAGCAATTACACATTGTGGAGATAAAATGTTTAGCGGTTTTGATCAACCTTTGCCTGTTGCACGTTATCATTCTCTCATGGCATCGACATTACCTGAATCTATTTCACTGTTAGCACAAGTGAATGGCATTCCTATGGCGGTATACCATGAAAATGACAATATGTTAGGGTTTCAATTTCATCCAGAGTCGATTTTAACCCACCAAGGTAGCCATTTATTAGCTAGTAGTATTGAGTTTTTAATTGCTCAACAAGGAGAGCTCACACATGAATGATATAAATTCCGTTTTAGAGACCCTCTTTACGCAAAAAGATTTAGATCAGCACCAAGTCGAAAGCCTATTTGGTGACGTGATGCAGGGACGTGTAGATGATATCCACCTCACTGCCCTGCTTACTGCACTTAAAATTAAAGGCGAGACGCCTGATGAAATCGCAGGTGCCGCCCAAGCCATGGTTAATCATGCTACTGTGTTTGACCGTCCAGATTACGCATTTGCAGATATTGTCGGCACAGGTGGTGATGGACATAACACGATTAATATATCCAGTGCTGCCAGTGTGGTCGCAGCAAGTTGTGGGTTAGCAGTTGCTAAACACGGTAACCGTAGTGTTTCAAGTCAATCGGGCTCAGCAGATCTGTTTAATGCATTTGGCGTGAAATTAGATATGTCACCTAGCACAGCACGTCACAGCCTTGACGAAAGTCAGTTATGTTTCTTATTTGCTCCGGTTTATCATGCTGGTGTTAGACACGCGATGAATGTCCGCACCACACTAAAAACACGTACGTTATTCAATGTCCTTGGACCATTAGCGAATCCGGCTAAACCGACGCATTCAGTCATGGGTGTCTACACTCCTGAGTTGTTGATCCCATACGCACATACATTACAACTGCTTGACCACCAACAAGCATTAGTTGTGCATGGCTCTGGGTTAGATGAATTTGCTTTACACGGACCAAGCCATGTCGTGCAAGTTAATGGTGATGAGTTAACCGAATATGAAGTTGAACCTAGCGATTTTGGGCTAGAAAGTTACCCACTATCAGCGATTGTAGGCGGTTCGCCAGATGAAAACAAAACCGCCATCGAACGCGTTTTTGCTGGTGAAGGCGCGGCTGCACATACCGCAGCTATTGCAATGAATGCGGGTGCTTTGTTGTTTTTAGCAGGTAAAGCAACCTCCTTTAAAGCAGGATCAGACATGGCGTTAGCGTCGATTGCTGCAGGTAAACCACTGGAAACAATTAAACATGCAGCTCAATTGAGTCAGCAAAATATTTCACAATAACGAATTGGAATCATAAATTAATATGCAAAATGTCCTTGCCAAAATCGTTGATGATAAACGTATAGAAGTAGCAGCAAGAGAAGCTGAGTTGCCACTGGATAGCTTTAAAGCCCAGTTAACACCATCAACCAAAAGTTTTTATGATGCACTAAATAAATCCAACGCGGGTTACATTTTAGAATGTAAAAAAGCATCTCCGTCAAAAGGACTGATTCGTCCCATCTTTGATTTAGATGAAATTCTCGAGTCATATTTAGAAATTGCGGCGTGCCTATCGGTATTGACCGATGAAAAATACTTCCAAGGCACTTATGAATACCTTGAATACGTGACAGGTAAAGTGGATATTCCGGTATTAAACAAAGACTTTTTTGTGAATGAATATCAGATTTATCTTGCTCGTCACTACCACGCTGACGCAGTACTATTAATGTTATCTGTGTTAGATGATACAACCTATACGCAACTCAGTGAATGCGCAGCAAATCTAGGTTTAGATGTGTTGACTGAAGTTAGTAACGAAGAAGAAGCACGCCGTGCTGTGGCACTAGGTGCAAAAATCATCGGTATTAATAACCGTGATTTACGTGACTTATCCACGGATTTAGCCACCACAGAACGTTTAGTTCCGCTGTTAAATGAATTAGGTCATACTGGGTTACTCATTTCAGAATCCGGTATTTATACGCGTGCTGATATCGCCCGTTTAGCCCCTCATGTTAATGGTTTCCTTGTCGGAAGCGCGCTAATGGCACAAAATGATTTAACCAAAGCCGTTCGCCAGTTAGCTTACGGTGCCGTGAAAATTTGTGGGATCACCGATCCACAACAAGCACTCGCTATTAGTGCTCAACCCGTCTCCTATCTGGGGTTGATATTTGCACCGAAATCGAAACGCTGTATTACTATTGAACGCGCACAAGATATTGTTGAGACTGCACCATTTAATTACGTGGGCGTGTTTGTTAATGAGTCTATTGATACCATTGTGTCATATGCGAAACTGTTACACCTTAGCGCCGTGCAATTGCATGGCAGTGAAGATCAAGATTTTGTGACTCGTTTACGGGGCCAGTTACCCGAATATTGTCAAATATGGTTGGCATTAGGTGTGGATGGAAATTTACCTTCACTCACCTATAACGACGTAGATTTGTTACTATTAGACTGTCAGGTCACTACCAATGAAAACATTGAAAAAGGTGGTACCGGACAACAGTTTGATTGGACTGTATTAAACGAGATTGAAGATAAATCAAAAATTGGCTTGGCGGGTGGATTATCACCGGCCAATATTACCTCTGCATTAGCGACACAAGTGCAGTTATTAGATGTTAATTCAGGCGTAGAAAGTGCACCTGGTGATAAATCACTTTCACACATCACTCAATTGTTTTCACAATTGCGCACCTATTAATCGAGTGAGACACTATGAATAATTTAGAAAGTAAATTTGGTGATTTTGGCGGTATGTATGTACCTGAGCTCTTGATCCCTGCCCTTGACCAATTGGAACAAGCGTTTATCGACGCACAACAAGATCCTGAATTCCAAGCTGAATTCATGTCGTTGTTAAAAGATTACGCCGGTCGACCTACTGCGATGACCTTGTCACGTAATTTAGTGTCTAATCCACTCGTTAAACTGTACCTCAAACGTGAAGATTTACTTCATGGTGGTGCACACAAAACCAACCAAGTATTGGGTCAAGCCTTATTAACTAAGCGTATGGGCAAAACTGAGGTCATCGCTGAGACAGGCGCTGGTCAACACGGTGTTGCAACCGCCCTTGCCTGTGCATTATTAGGTTTAAAAGCGCGTATTTACATGGGTGCCAAAGACGTAGAACGTCAGTCGCCGAATGTTTTTAGAATGCGTTTAATGGGTGCTGAAGTCATTCCTGTCAATGCTGGTTCAGGTACATTAAAAGATGCCGTTAATGAAGCCATGCGTGATTGGTCAGCTAACTATGACAAAGCGCATTATTTACTAGGCACGGCTGCCGGCCCTCACCCTTTCCCAACCATTGTACGTGAATTTCATCGTATGATTGGTGAGGAAACACGTGCACAAATTTTAGAGAAAGAAGGCCGATTACCCGATGCAGTAGTGGCTTGCGTCGGTGGTGGTTCAAATGCGATTGGTATGTTTGCTGATTTCATTGATGAGCCTAGCGTTCGCTTGGTGGGAGTTGAGCCTGCGGGTAAAGGACTACACACCCATGAACATGGAGCGACCATTTGTACCGGTACCAAAGGTATTTTACACGGGGCGTTTAGTTATATTATGCAAGATGCCGATGGTCAAATTGAAGAGTCATATTCAGTTTCTGCGGGGCTTGATTACCCAGCAGTGGGGCCTCAGCATGCTTATTTATCAGATATTGGTCGCGCCGAATATGTGGCAGCCACCGATGAAGAAGCACTTAATGCGTTTAAATTATTAGCCCGTAAAGAAGGGATCATCCCCGCGTTGGAATCATCACATGCATTGGCACATGCCCTAAATATGGCCGATGAAGCAACCGAAGAAACGATTATCGTATTAAATTTATCTGGACGTGGTGATAAAGATCTTGCTCACGTTACACAAGTGTTGGGGGATGACATCTAATGGCACGCTATGAAACTATGTTTACCCAGTTAGACGCGAAAAACGAAGGTGCGTTTGTGCCATTCGTGATGTTAGGTGATCCGGATAAAGCCACTTCATTACAAATCATTCAAACGTTAATTGATAATGGGGCAGACGCGCTTGAATTAGGTTTCCCCTACTCTGATCCTATCGCCGATGGTCCTACTATCCAAGCGGCGAGCATTCGCGCGTTAGGAAATGGTAATACCCCGTCAGAGTGTTTAGATATAATTGCAGATATTCGCCGTGCTAACCCTGATATTCCAATTGGTTTATTACTGTATTCAAATCTTGTGCTTGCGCGTGGTATTGATACGTTCTACGCACAAGCCAAAGCAAGCGGTGTTGACTCAATACTCATTGCTGATGTGCCATTGCGTGAAGCAAAGCGCTTTATCGATGTGGCAAATAGTAACGAGATTGACCAAATACTCATTGCTCCGCCGAATGCAACTGAAGAAACATTACAAGCAATTGGTCAATTATCCAGTGGTTATACTTATCTGTTAGGTCGTGCAGGTGTTACTGGTGCAGAAACTGCAGCGGAAACACCGGCCAGTGAATTAATTGAAAAATTAGCTAAACATAAAGTAGCCCCACCCTTACTAGGCTTCGGGATCTCAACGCCAGAACAAGTAGCGCATGCAATTCACTCAGGCGCAGCTGGTGCAATTTCAGGTTCGGCAACCGTCAATATTATCGCTAAGCACCTTGATAACACGCCAGCGATGCTAAGTGAGCTAGGTGAATTTGTTCAGTCAATGAAAGCGGGTACAAGCAAAGCTTAACCTAGCTCCATTTAAACAAAGGAAATATTATGTGGTATAGCATTGTCGCTGAAGATCACCCCGGTACATTAGATGCGCGTTTAGCCGCGCGTCCTGACCATTTGGCACGTTTAGTCGCGCTAAAAGATGCCGGAAAACTATTTGTTGCAGGGCCAAATCCTGCTATCGATGCAAACGACCCTGGCCCTGCTGGGTTTACTGGATCTTTGGTAATTGCTGAATTTGATTCACTCGAGGCTGCACAAGCTTGGGCTGATGCCGATCCTTATATTGCTGCTGGTGTCTACGCCAAGGTCAGTGTTAAACCCTATAAAAAGGTATTACCCTAAGCCCTATTTAGCAGAAGAGCAATTTCTGTTGAAATAGCCCTTTTGCTAAAGCTAGGAAATTTATTCTCATGGATATTTTTATTGATGACGGGGTTTACCTCGATGATAGCAGCATTGATATGCAAGCTATGCGTGCTCAAGGCGCAGGCGGCCAAAACGTCAATAAAGTGTCATCTGCTATCCACTTAAAATTTAATATTCATGCGTCAAATCTACCTTACCGTTACAAGCAAGGTTTGCTTAAACGTAAAGATTCAAGGATCACTGAAGAAGGGATCTTAGTGCTTAAAGCACAGAACCAACGCACTCAAGAAGCGAATAAACGTGATGCAATTGAACGCTTGGTTCGGTTGATTAGAGGAGCTGGTGTGGTTCAATTACCGAGAAAGGCAACCCGACCATCTCGCTCTTCAGTGCGTAAACGTTTAAATAGCAAAACGAAACATGGTTTACAAAAACAATTACGAGGCAAAATATCAGTGGAATGATAATTTACCTTCATTGTTTGCATCTGGAATGTTAGTTGCTTGCCTATTTTTCAGCTATTTTCGTCGGTAGCACTTTTACATCAATCTGATTCTGTGCAATCAAATAACGTTGAGCAAGTTGCGTTAAATCCTCCGGTGTAATGGATGAATAGATATCTGGTGCAGCTTCAAACTTGGCAAACGTATCTGGTTTAGTATGGAGTGCAGATAAGCGCGATAACCAAAACCCATTACGTTCTTTGGCACCTTTCAAGCTGGCTAACATAGGCTCAATAGCTCGTTTTACTTCATCTTCAGTGATATTCCCTGGCACTTTGACACCGGCAATCAATTCATCAAATGTTGTTTCGACTAACGCTAACTGTGCTGGTGTGGTTAAAGTATCAAGAAACAACATACCATCACCTTTGATATCGTTTGATCCTGATGCCCGAGCAGAAGGTGAATAAGACGCCCCTAATTCTTCACGTATCACATCTTGGACTTTCAATTGGAGCACCGCGGCTAATACTCGTAACTGCAAAGCGACTGATAAATCACTATTATCCGTCGTTTTGAAATAACGAGTTAACGATGCGTTTTCAGGATTCCCTTCATGGGTCAAGATAACATTATTGGGTGCTTGTAAACGGATCCCTTCGATCCACTCATGACGAGGCGCAGGCACATTAATGTCTAAACTACCTAAAGTCTTGGCGATCTCATCCACAACGTTGTCTACATTGATATCACCCACGACAGTGATTGTCATAGGACCTCGTTCTAATGCGGCCTTAAGTACAGTTTTGAGCTCATTAAAATCTCTGGCTAACACTGCATCCACGGGCGCAGGTCCCATGCGATGATCATCACCATAAATAGCGTTACTCACTTCATAACTTTTTACCGCTGCTATCGTATTTTTCCGCTGCTTCGCGCCCTGCTCCACATTTTTTCTAAATAATGGCAAAACCGTTTCACTATAACCAGGATCGGTAATGTAAGCTGTAATTAATTGTAACTGCTCTGATAACGTATCATTAGACGTACTGAACGTACCGCCGTAACCATTAAAATCAGCACTAAATGATAATGAAACGTTTTTGTCCGATAATAATTCACGTAGTTCATTGACTGAGTGCTCACCTAGGCCACCCACAATGTAAAAATTATAAAGATCATTTAGACCAGCTAATGACTGTGGTAGTGCTTTTGTTCCGCTACCATAACGCACGCGAATGAGCACTTTTTCTTTCACTAGCTCAGTTGCTTTAACATTCAATCTAACACCATTGGCAAAGGTATACGACGAATAGTCATAAGCGTCATTATAGGACTTCTCGATGACCTTACCTGGCTCACCAAATTGCGTATACGCAAATGCTTTAATTGCTTGTGCTTCATTGGCTGTCACTGACTGTGTCAATGCATTGTCATAAACCCCTTTGATTTCATTAGATGAAGGTAAGGCAGTCTCTTGTTCAGCAAACTGAATAAAAATGGTCGGTGGAATGCGCGTGAATTGGCGTGTAATCACCTCATTGATCTCTTCCACGCTAAATGTTTCCATTAGCTCAACAAACAAATCCAATGAAGCGGATGGTTCATTAAGGATCTCACCGGTCGTGATATTTCCTAAGATGGCATTAGCAAAAGCACCACTAGGAAGCGTATCTTCTGATTGAGCCGTTGTCACAAGGCTGTTACGAATAGCTTTGACTTGTCTGATAAGTTCTTGTTCACTTACACCAAATTCAACCATACGACGGATTTCAAGTACCAATGCGCTTAACGATTCCGCCCATTTATCTGGCTGCATTTGCGCAATGACCTGTGACACATCCGCTTGATTAAACGTTAACCCGTGTGAGCTACCAACCCCTTCAAACGGTGCGTTACCAGCTAACACCAAGCTATTTAACCGATAAGATAATATGCCGTTAGCAATTTGCTCAACATAATTGGCACGTCGATTTTCTATAGTATCAGGCTGTAAACGTGCCGGGGTCACATAGAATAAGCTGACTTGTGTCGGTAAATTAGGCCCGCTAAAGGTAGCCACATTCACATCATCATTCACCACTAACGAACCAGCCTCGAATCCAGTATTGATATTAGGCTTATGCCAATCACCAAAGGCCGCTTCGATTTTATTGAGCGTCGCTTGGGTATCGATATCACCGACAATAATTAACTGAGTATTAGCAGGATAATAATGTGTATCATAAAAAGCCTTTACCGACTCAGCAGTCAATCCACTGATGGTTGCTAATGTCCCAATCGGAAAACGGTCAACATAATGTAACCCTTTTGACCATTGCGCTAATGAAGCTTTATAAGCATCCATGTAAATATTATTACGTGCTTCGTATTCGGATTGCACCACTGGAATTTCTGCGGCAACAGCATCCGGTTCGATAGTGAGGTTGCTCGCTGTTTCACGCATCAAAAATAACGCAGTCTCTAACGTCTCGGCGTCATTCTTTGGCAAATCTAATTTATATATGGTTTCTTCAAAACTCGTACTGGCATTGGTATCTGCCCCGAAACGTAATCCGTAACGCTCTAAGATAGATATCATTTCACCTTCGGGCACATTTTTCGAACCATTAAAGGCCATGTGTTCGAGAAAGTGTGCGATACCGGCATCCTCAGAAGCTTCATACATGCTCCCTACGCCCACTCGCATCCGCACAACGACTTCATTCTTGGGCGTTTGATTTTCAACAATAAAATAGCGCATTCCATTGGCTAATACCCCTTCGTTGATCCGCGCAGAGGTCTTAATGGTAGTATTAGGCTCAAACACCCCCATACGCCATTGAGTTAATGGAGAAAGTTGAACCGTGCTGGTATTAGGAGTTTGAGCGCAGGCGGCTAAAAAAATAACGCTACTAAAAACGCTAACAATGGTGCGAAATTTCATTTAATATCCTAAATAATATTTTATTTAACTGTAGCACAAACGACATGAAAAAATTCAGTGTGTATTCAGATAAACACACTATAATTGTTACAGTATTTTACCAATATGTTGTCTGCTAAAGGAATTCTATTCATGCCCTATTCGGCTTCCCATCAACTAAGTCATTCATTACGTCTGTGTGTATGCACCATGTTTGTTGGCATGATGATATCAACCAATAGCCAGGCTCAAACCAGTAACACCAATAACAATGTTGACCAACAAAAAGCCATCGCTACAGCAAAAAAATCCGTAAAAGGTAAAGTGCTCAAAGTGGACCGTCAACAACAACATTACCGAGTCAAAATGTTAAACCCTCAAGGACGAGTAGTCTCAGTCAAAGTTGATCGTCAATCAGGTCAAGTCATGCCGCATAAAAAATCAGATAAAAAAACTGACAAAGATAAGGAATAAGTTCATGCGTATTTTATTGGTTGAAGATGATAGTCAATTACTCATGCAATTGGATCAACTCCTTCAACAGGCAGGTTTTAGTGTCGATTTAGCCGATGATGGTGAAAAAGCGCAATATCTACTTAAAGAGTACACCTACGATGCTGTCGTATTAGATTTAGGAATACCCAAAGTGGATGGGATCAGCGTGTTAAAATTCGCGCGTGAAAACGACATTAAAACCCCAGTTTGTATATTAACTGCACGTGACACATGGGAACAAAAAGTACTAGGATTAGACGCAGGTGCGGATGATTACCTCACCAAACCATTCCATCACCAAGAGTTATTAGCACGAGTTAATGCGTTGATACGTCGAAGTAGTGGCCATGCCTCGTCAGAATTAACCTGTGGTCCAATTCAGCTTCACCTCACACAACAAAAAGTAAAAATCGACGATCAAGAATTAGAGTTAACCGCATACGAATATAAAGTATTGGAATACTTGATGTTAAATCGAGATAAAGTCATTTCAAAAACAGAACTGACTGAACATATCTACGATCAAGATTTTGATTTAGATAGTAATGTAATTGAGGTGTTTGTCGGACGGTTACGTAAAAAAATCGATCCAACTAACACCCTTAAACCTATTGAGACGTTACGTGGTAGAGGATATCGATTATTTTCACCGGCCTAAAACAACTGTCATTAACGCTACGTACTACCATGACGATATTATTAGTGACGGTAGTGCTTTTGCCCTCTTTGGCGTTAACCGTATCAAACGCATACCAAGATAGTCTGATTAAAGCGAAACAAAGTGAGCTTGAATCGATGACATATGCATTGATTGCGTCCTTTGAAATCGACGGCAGTCAAATTAATATGCCATTCAATGTTTTCGATGATCGTTTAAATATGCCTCAATCGGGCTATCAAGCCTTGATTGTGATGAATCAAACCATCGTATGGCAATCTTCATCCAGCATGTTGAATGCAACACCTTTAGCCTACCCACAAGCACAGATTGGCCAATCAATATTTAGCGATTCGCCCAACGCTATACCTGATACTTTTCTTTACACGTTCACAGCTGAATTTGAAAGTGAAAACCAATACATCCCAATTAAGTTTTATATTATTGAAGATAAATCCGCTTATTACGCTGAACTAGACACTTTTAATCAAAGCTTATTGCAAAACGGATTATGGGTAGGACTATTGATCAGTGGGATGCTTTTACTGAGTTTATTATCTGTTGTTAGCCCCGTAAAACAGTTAGTCGAACAATTATCAAAAGTCGCATCTGGTCAACATTATTCACAAGCGGATAATATAATTCATGGCGATTACCCCAAAGAGCTCAATGCCGTGAAAGACAGTGTGAATCAATTACTGCTATCAGAATCACAGCAGCGCACCCGATTTAAAAATGCGCTCCAAGATTTAGCTCATTCACTGAAAACACCCTTGAGTGTATTGCAAGGTGATGCGGATATCCCTTCACAATCGAAAGCACCGATTGAACAGATTGACCAAATCATTCACCGCCAATTAGCACGCTCAGTATTAGGTAAAGCCGGCTGGCAAGCACAAATTAATATGTTATCAGTAGTAGATAGAATCATTGAGTCTATGGATAAAATCTATCGAGATAAACAACTACGTATCGAATTACTGTGCAGTCACGACACGTTCATGGTTGCCTTTGATACTGCCGATGCGTATGAATTACTGGGTAATATCATTGATAATGCCTGCAAAGCAGCTGTCTCTCATATTGTAATCTCGCTTCAACATTCATCCGCCGGTCATCGTATCAGCGTGACTGATGATGGACCAGGGATCCCATCACACCTGCAACAGGAAATACTCACACGTGGCAAGCGCTTAGATACCTATAAGCAAGGACATGGCATCGGGCTGGCGAGCGTTAATGATTTATTAGATTTATATGGCGCGACGTTAAAGATAACATCACGCCCAGAGATTGAAGGAACTAGGATGGAGATGAATCTCGCTTAGTCCTTATGCAGCGATACATCTGTGTCGGTGATGGTGCTCGCATTTTCAAGGGGCTCATCCCCCGATAAAAGCACGGCTAACCACATCGTTTCCTCTCGAGACTCCATTGCGATTTTCACAATCATCGTTAGCGGCACCGATAACAACATCCCTACAGAACCGAGTAACCAGCCCCAAAAAATCAATGATAAAAAGACGACAAGCGTAGATAAACCTAACCCCCTGCCCATGAAACGCGGTTCGATCATGTTACCCATGACAGTATTGACTATAATAAAACCTAAACCAGCAAGACCAGCAGTGGCTAAGCCTTGATCAACAAAAGCAATAAGTACAGCCGGAACCGCAGCAATAATCGAACCGATATTAGGAATGAAATTGAGTAAAAACGCTAATACTGCCCATAACATAAAATGCGGTACATCGAGTACAAATAACCACACGCCAATGAAAACACCGGTACCTAAACTGACCAAGGATTTGATGGCAAGATAGTCATTCACTGACTTTAGAAAACGATCAATGTGCTGCATTTTCATGCCAGGATCACGTAACGCTACGTGAATACGGCGAGGCATACTTTCAGCTTCGAAAAGCATGAAAATCACCGTTAGAATGATTAAAAATACGTTGGATAGTACCCCGCCCATGCCGCTTAAAAAATTGGTTGCGACCGACATTGCAACGGCTGGATCAAAATAAGATAAGAACAAATTTTTATCAACAATCACATTCACTTTAGCGAGTTGTTCAATGACCCAAGCGAACTCAACAGATAACTGACTCTGATAATTGGGTAAATTTTGGCGAAACTCTCCTAAAGATTGCCCAACTAATCCAGCGAGCATGAAACCAAAAACGATTATTAAGAGTATAACTAGGGTAACAGATATCCATCTCGGTATTTTATATCGAGATGCATGGTTGATTAGCGGACTACAAGCAATCGCAATAAAGATCGATAACAAAAATGGTACCATAATGGCACTTGCCGCTTTGATGCCGGCTAAGACGACTATCACCGCAGCGGTAATAACCATGACTTTAGCTGTAGAAGATTTTAGTTCCATAGTGCTCTCAGCAAGATAATTTTAGGTATGAAAATACATACCTCTATCATAACAGGAATTTGTGATATGACTTTAAATGAAGCAACAATTCGTATAAAAAATTTACGTTTACGCACTTATATCGGTTTTAATGACGATGAAATTAAAAATAAACAAGATGTCGTGATCAATGCTGTTATCAAGTATGACGCTCACCAAGCTGCACAATCAGACGAAGTGGAAAATGCGATTAACTATAAAACGGTGACCAAATCAATCATCCGTTTAGTTGAGAACAACCGCTATTATTTATTAGAAAAACTTACATCCGATATTTTAGCAATTGCCGCAGAACATCCTTGGGTATCTTGGGCAGAAGTGGAAGTTGATAAGCCACATGCACTGCGCTTCTCTGATTCGGTTAGTTTAAGTATTTCTTGCTCAAAAGAGCCTCAATTTTAATGTTTCAATATAGAGAGCAGACACGATGAATATATTATTCACAGGTGCTACAGGCCTGATTGGTCAAGCTTTTATCAAACGCTATGCAAACCACCATCAATTTTATGTGGTTAGCCGTTCTGCCAAAAAAGTGATGGAAGCATTTAATGATCTCGTCCAAGCTGGTCGGGTAACACATGTCGATATAGCGTCATTAACTGATTTGAACAAATTTGATGCAGTGATCAATCTAGCTGGCGAGCCCATTGTTGATAAGCGCTGGAGTGCGAAACAAAAACAGCGTATTTGTCATAGTCGCTGGGATATCACTCAGCAGTTAGTCGATTTGTGTCATGCCAGTACTCAACCACCTGCTCATTTTTTAAGTGGATCAGCCATTGGTGTGTATGGCCGTCAATCCGCAGATACATTAATCAACGAGACCTTTACAAAGTTTCATGAGGAGTTCTCTCGCGATATTTGCCAACAATGGGAAGATATCGCATCACAAGCAGCTTCAGAATCGACTCGGGTCTGCTTGTTACGCACTGGTGTAGTATTATCAGCTAATGGGGGGGCGTTAGGTAAAATGCGCCTACCGTTTAGTCTAGGCTTAGGTGGACCGGTAAGTTCGGGTCAACAAATCATGTCATGGATCCATATTGACGATATGGTGGCGGGGATCGCTCACGTATTAGACACGGATACGATTCAAGGTCCGGTTAATTTTACCGCCCCTAAACCAGTATCGAATAAGACGTTTTCACAATCATACGCAAAGAGTCTTGGACGTCCATGCATATTTACCGTCCCAAAACTCTCTTTAAGAGTATTAATGGGTGAATCTGCGGACTTGCTACTCTATGGACAAAAAGTCCTTCCAGACGTGCTGAGCGCTTCTGGTTATCAATTTCAATTCGAAGATGTGGATGTCGCATTTGCTGCGTTAGCTCAAAAATAATCTAACTATCTAAAAGACCAATCTACTATATGACAGGGATAGTATGTTACATCCTCCCTGTCATTATATATTTATGGTGCTTTAAAACGTCACACGGCAGACGCAGAGCATGGGCACTTATAGCATCTTCCTTAGTAGGACTTGGGTATTCATCGATAAGAGGCGCCAGCAACTTGCTGCCCCTAATAAACCGACCACCACAGCCCCAGTTAATGGTGCAATTACCCAATACTCTATGTGTAAACTGCTTTGCATTTGAAATATTTGCGTTTGTAGCAGATACAAACTGACTTCATTCGCTAATGCTGCCATGAAGCCTGCCACTGAACCAATGATCAAAAACTCATAAATAACGGAAGCTCGGATCATACGCCCTTTGGCACCCAAGGTACGCAATATCGCTAATTCACGTTGACGTTCATCCATACTCGCTTGTACTTGTGCAATTAACACTAAACTTCCTGCGACTAATACTAAAATTAAAATAAACTCAATCGCAGCAGAGACTTGATCAATGATGCTCCGTACTTGGTTGATACGTGCATCTACGTCAAACATAGTCACACTGGCAAATGGCGCCATTAAACGGGTCAGTTCAGGTTTACGCTCAGGCGGTAAGTAGAAGCTTGTGATGTAACTGGCACGAAACGCCTCCATCGCCATGGGATGTAATACAAAAAAGAAGTTTGGCTGCATGGTTTGCCAGTTGACGGTACGGATACTCGTCACTTCTACCGTGACAATCTCTGAACCGATATTAAAGGTTAATTGATCGCCCATGCCGATACGCATTCTCTTACCCACTCGTTCTTCTATTGATACAGGATAAATCCCATCTCCTAGTTCAGATGTCTCAGGCGTCCACTCCCCGTGCCATTGGCCAGCAATCACTTCATTACCCATTTGTAATGTGGTGTCCCATGTCAGGTTCGCTTCTCGACCCATACCGCGACGAGTTTCATTGGTCGTATCTTCTTCCTCTTTAGTGATATCGTTGCGTAATATCTCATCATTAATTTTAACAAAACGACCGCGCGATACAGGATATAAACCATCCGTTTCAATGCCATTATCAGCAAAATGTTGGACTAAGTTCGGGCGCTGTTCTTCAGTGACATTGGCCAAGAAATAATTGGCGGTACCTGTGGGTAATTGGTCGCGCCATTGCTGCACTATATCGTTACGCATAACCAGTACAACCAGCAGTAACATTATCGTTAGCGCAAAACTAATCAACTGCACTGAATTATCCAAACTACGGCGTTTAATCCTTGCCCACGCCAGTTGCCAAGCGCCCATTCGCCCCGTACCCAGCACTCTACCCAGCGCAATTAAGCCAAAGGTTGCTGCGAGTAACAGTCCCACTAAGATGAGACCTGAGACAAATAGAATTAAGCTGATTTTGAGGTTTTGTGAATATACCCACATGAGCAGTAATATTGCTCCACCCGCGGTAAGATATTGCCCGCCACGCGCACTAAATGATGAGGCGATATCGCGTCGTAAGACACGTAAAGGCGGTATCGAAAAGAGCCCTAATAATGGATATAAACAGAATAATAACGCACACACACTGCCAGTAAAAATAGCAATTAATAGCGGTCGCCAATACCATACTTGTAAAGAAACCTCGACTGTGTCGGCTAATGCACTCACGACCAGTTGCTGTAACACAAATCCAACAATGGCACCTATCACGATCCCTAATAGAGCGATAAAAACAATCTGATATAAATACACTTTTCGAATCGTTGCGGTGCTCGCTCCTAAGGTTTTCATGATCGCCACCGGATCAAAATGGCGCTGAGCATAGCGCTGTGCTGCCACACCTATCGCAACTGCAGCAAGCACAATCGCTAAGAGTGAGGCCAGTAAAAAAAACTGTTCAGCACGAGCCACTGATTCACCAATCGGTGATGTGTCATCTTGGACGGATAACCAGCGATGCACCTGCCGATCTAATTGCGGTGATAGCTCATCAAAATAATTATCCAAATCATTATCATCACCCGTGAAATATACTTTGTAATTCACTCTACTACCCGGTCCCGTGACCTTAGTTGCGGCGATATCAGATAAGTTGATTAACACCATAGGATCAGCATTAAACACACTAAAGCCCCCATCGGGGATCTCCGATAATACTTGGGTGATCGTAAACTGTGCTTCACCGAGTTCAATCTTATCGCCTAAAGACACCCCAAGTAACTGAAATAGACGAGAATCCATCCACGCTTCGCCCGAAGCCGGAATGTGATCAGTAGCCACACCTGTAGCAAATAACTCAGGCGCCAGTTTAATCGTTCCTTTTAAGGGGTAATCTTCAGATACCGCACGTAAGTCCACTAATGCCAATTCATCATTTGCAAATGCCATAGAGCGAGTCGAGGTTTGCAACGCCGTTGCTAAATTGTAGGTATGCGCAGCTGAGATCCATTCAGGATCAAGTGGCGCTCGGGCCGATAACTGACGATCTGCAGCAATAAACTCAGCAGAACGATCCGTTAACGCGCCTTGTAATCGCTCAGAAAATAACGACAACGATAGTACTGCCGCAACCGACAAGATTATCGCAAATAATATAATACTTAACTCACCGCGCTTGGCTTCATGTTTGAATAAGCGCCACGCCAATTGTCTCGGCATTGCACTCATTAGGCAGTCACCTCTTCTAACACACCGGCATTCATCGATAATTGACGGTCACATTTTGATGCTAATTCAGGGTCGTGTGTCACCAGGACCAATGTGGTGTTTGATTGTTTATTAAGTTCAAATAATAAGGACTCGACATTATCTGAGTTTTTCGCATCCAAATTACCGGTGGGCTCGTCCGCAAATAAAATCTTAGGTTGGGTAATAAATGCACGTGCAATCGCTACTCGCTGTTGCTCGCCACCTGACAGTTGATTAGGATAATGACCAGCGCGATGTTCTACCCCAACCTGCTTTAAGACGGCTAATGCGCGCGCTTTAGGATCGGATAATCCAGTGATCTCTGCGGGTAACATAATGTTTTCTAACGCGGTTAATGATGGCACCAACATAAAACTTTGAAAAATAAAGCCCACTTTTTCACCACGTAATTGTGCACGCGCTTCTTCATCCATGCTGTGTAAAGGGGCATCATCAAGCCAAATCTCGCCAGATGAGGCGGTATCCAGTCCCGCTAGTAGGCCTAAAAGTGTCGATTTACCGGAACCAGAGGCGCCAATAATCGCGATGGACTGGCCTGCTTCTACTGAAAAAGTAATCGGCTGGAGGATCTGTAGCTCGCCTTCGCTCGTAGAAACTGTTTTAATAAGGTTTTCGGTTTTTATCATGAAAATATTATCACTTTATGGTTGGTTGCTTTGCGTTGTGTTTAGTACGGCAAGTTATGCAGCAATAGATCAATCCACTTCCACTGCATCAAACACGCAAACCGAGACTCAAACGGTGCTTATCTTAGGTGATAGCTTAAGTGCCGCATATGGTCTGACTCAAGAAGAAGGTTGGGTAAGTTTGTTACAAAATATGTTAAGCCAATCCGCAGATCCAACACTGAGCTCGCTAACGCTTATTAACGCATCTATCAGTGGCGAAACCACCGACGGTGGCTTAGCTCGTTTAGCGCGTTTGTTAACACAACACAATCCCGATCATATTTTAATTGAATTAGGCGGTAATGACGGGTTACAAGGCCACAGTATAAAAAAATTAAAAAATAATCTTCGCGCTATAGTGAAACAAAGTCAAAGCGCTAATGTGCAAGTCGCTATCCAGCAGATGCAAATACCGACTAATTATGGTGCTCGATATAATCGTATGTTTATCAGCGCGTTTAGTGATGTAGCCGATGAATTTGACGTACCCTTGGTACCATTTTTCTTAGCTGATATTGCGCTTAACCCTGAATTAATGCAAAACGATGGGATCCACCCTACAGCAGAAGCGCAACCCATGATTGCTGAATTTATGTTAACTCACTGGATCACACCACTCGTAGCCCTCTATTAGCAACATCTCTTAGTTGCAGCTGATAACTCAAATCTCACGAACAAAAAAGCCAGCTCAAGTCATACTTAGCTGGCTTAGTCTATTTTCCAACAAAGGTAATATGTAACGCTTAAGGGCGTATATATCCCATTGGCTTATCTTGTTGTAATTTGAGGTAACGGTCACGTAATAATGTTTGACGTGATTCCATCTTCGTCGGTTGACCACCAATAAAGACATGTTCTGCGGCTTCAGCCACTTCTAGTGGATCACCAGACCATACAACAACATCAGCACGCATCCCTTTTGCTAAAGAACCTAAAGTATCTTGCATCCCATAAATTTCAGCAACATTTCTCGATAATGCAGCTAGAGCTGCGTCATAACTCATACCATTCGCCACAGCATTACCCGCATGTTGAGTGGCAAGGCGAATATTATGTGTCTCAATACCTATGGCAACCTTTACTCCAGCTTTTTCTAAACGTCCCGCATTGGCTAATGTTGCGCCTAACGTATCAAATGCACCAGGCAAATTATATTCAGGATTAAGGATCACAGGGATTTGCGCTGCAGCTAATTTATCAGCCACACGCCACGCATCTGATGCGGATACGATCACAATATTCAGTTTAGGAAACTCTGACTTTAACCCAATAATATTCAGTATGTCCGCTTTTCGATCCGCTTTGATTAACAACGGCGAGTTGCCTCGAATGACATCATATAGTGCTTGTGCATCAGTACGCGTACTCACACCATGCCAATGCTGAGTCGGGATCAAACTGTTGGAGGTCCTAAAATCAGCAGCAAACTTCGCCTCACTTAAGATCTGCTTGAGCGCCACCCATAACGTCCCGCGCGTACCGCCAGCATCACTCGCGCTAGAGTTGTTAACACTCAGTGCCATAAACGCACGCGGTTTCAACAATGGTTCATCATCGGTTAATTGAATGAAGGCACCTTGGCCTTTAAACAAATATTCGGACGATTCAATCCCTGTCGCCGCAGAAGTGAACCCTTCCATACGCGTAATCGGAATTAAGGTTGAATCAGCATTAATGCCATAAGAGACATCAATGGCTGCACCAATCGTCGTCACCGGATGTTCTGTGGTGGATGCATCCACTTGGCCTGCAGAAAAACCGACTTCAACTAAGCCTAAGGCTGTGTACGCGCCGATAAAACCGGGCGTCACCACTTTTCCTTGGGCATCAATACGTTCATAGCCAAGCGGTACGTCAGAACCGCTAACAATCGATTCAATCACACCATCTTTAATTAACACCGTGGCTTCATCTAAAGTCCCTTGGCCAGATAACGTGTGGACTTTACCGCCGACAATCGCAAACTGGTTTGCCAATACTGAAGTACTCAAGGTTAATAACGTTAATAAGGTCGTTAATCGTTTCATTTGTGATCTCCTTCGCCAATTTGGCCTAATTCAAAATCACTGACTGGCCAGGTATCTGGTGCCGAGCGATCAAACGCTAACCCACCATCAATATAGACTTTTTCAGCTTGTGCATAAGTAGAGAATGGATCGGCACTCCACAACACCACATCAGCATTTTTGCCCACTTCCAAAGACCCCGTTTGGTCAAAAATACCCAATGACTTAGCAGGATTCGCTGCTAACCATTGCCACGCATCAGCTTGAGAGATATCGATACCAGCACGACGACCATCAGACCATGCTTTAGCTGCTTCTTGGTTTAAACGCTGAATACCAATGTCAGAATCAGAATGCACAACAGCACAGGCACCCGCTGCATGCACCATCGGAATATTTTCGCGAATGGCATCATACGCTTCTAACTTAAAGCCCCACCAATCTGCCCACATGGACGCACACACATTGTTTTGAGCTAATTTATCGGCGATTTTATAGCCTTCTACAGCATGATGGAACGAGCCAATTTGATAATTAAACTCCTTCATCACATCCATCATCACGACCATTTCATCGGCACGATAACAATGCATATGCACAATAATATCGCCATCTAAAACGCCCTTGAGGGTTTCATTATTTAAATCACGCTTGGGTGCTTTGACGTCTTTACCGGCTTCAACATCCGCTTCGTATTGTTCCCATTTCGCTTTATACTCTGCAGCACCTATCCAGGCTTTACGGTAACCGGCAACATTCGCCATACGCGTAGCAGGACCGCCTTTTTTACCATAGACACGTTTAGGGTTTTCACCACATGCCATCTTGATCCCGTAAGGCGCATCAGGAAATTTCATGTCTTGGACTGTGCGATCAGGTAAATTCTTTAACACAACACTGCGTCCACCAAATAAGTTGGCTGAACCAGGCAATATTTGTAAGGCGGTAACGCCACCAGCTAAGGCCCGTTGAAAGCCAGGATCTTGAGGCCACACAGAATGCTCAGCCCACACTTGTGCGGTAACCGGCGATGTCATTTCATTACCATCCGCATGCGAACGTGTATCAGGCGATGGATACACGCCCAAATGGCTGTGCGTGTCGATGATCCCAGGTGTAACATATTTCCCTGCACCATCAATAATCGTCACATCATCCGGAGTATCAATATCCGCACCCAATCCTATAATTTTGCCATCCGCCATTAAAATTTGTGAGTTCGCTTGCATCCCACCGATGCCATCAATGATAGTCACGTTGGTGATCAATGTTGTTGTGCTTGGAATGGGTGTGTACGTGCTTGGAAATGGGTCTGGATTAATGACCACTTTATCGGTTGTCGTTGTCTGAATTTGGCTATCAGCATCATCACCACAGCCCACGAGTGTTGTCGTGGATAAAATCGTTGCAGTGATCGCAGCTAACATCCAAGTCGGTTTATTTTTATAATTCACCTTGGATATCCTTAGAAAGTATCTGTGTTTAATAGAAACAGAGTTGTGTTTGACACTCATCAACGTTAACGAAAGCCGTATTTAAATGCAAGATGTCTATATAGAATTGATCGCTGAAATATGTAAATGATCATTAGAGATGGTAAAGATAAGTTTATGTTGAAAGGACCTTGACGATTTCTTTAGCATCTTTTAAACGACGTATATCCATGAACATTGTTTCAGCTTCAGGATATTGGCGTTTAAGATAATTAAACCACTGTTTAATTCGATTAGGATAGTAGCGCCCTTTTTTCCCATACATTTCATAGCCGGAATATTTTACCATTAACGCTAAACACGCTTCCCATGGCATGGCAGGCACATCAAATTTAATTGATTGTGCTAAATTAGGTAACGCCAATGCACCGCGTCCTAGCATTAAGTTATCGCAGTGGGATTGAGCTTGACAGAGCTGAGCATCTGCCGCTGACCAGATCTCACCATTGGCCACCAAAGGCAGATTGGGTACTTTTTCTTTGATCTTTGCTATCCAAGGCCAATAAGCAGGCGGTCGATAGCCATCCGACTTAGTCCGAGCATGAATCGCTAAACTAGAGGCACCTGCTTGGTATATTGCATCGGCATTCTCAAGCGCTAGCGCGGTATCATCAAACCCTAAACGGATCTTCGCACTGACCACATGTTCTTCAGGCACAGCATCTCTAACAGCTTTGACAATGTCATAAAGTTTATCCGGGTATTGTAATAGTACAGCCCCACCTTGCGATTTATTCACTGTTTTTGCCGGGCAACCAAAATTAATATCCACTCCATGTGAGCCTAATTCGACCGCAGTGACCGCATTTTCAGCCATCCATTGTGGATGTTGCCCCAATAACTGGACTTTTACCGGTACACCACTTGGCGTAACCCCGCCGTGATGCAGTTCTGGACATAGACGATAAAAAACGCGAGGTGGGAGTTTAGCGTCTACAACACGCACAAATTCAGTCACACATAAATCATACCCACCAATTTGCGTGAGCATGTCTCTCATTAGATGATCGACAACACCTTCCATGGGAGCGAGTGTGATATGCATTATTGATTACCTATGCTGGTTGCCATTCTTGGGTATCTGAAATGTATGACAATACGAAATGCCAGACACAAAAAAGCCACCATAAAGGTGGCTTGGTTGCAATGCCGTAGCATTAATTTGGCGTCCCCTAGGGGATTCGAACCCCTGTTACCGCCGTGAAAGGGCGGTGTCCTAGGCCTCTAGACGAAGGGGACAGAAACTTTTACATTCCTGTTAGAGACAAGCTCTAACCTAGGTGCAACGTTTGAAGTTGCTTCAATTAAGACAGTGTGTGTCTCAATTGAGGTGCGTATATTAGAGAGCGAATGGAGTGTTGTCAACGCTTTTTTATAAAAAATAATAAAGTGTTACATCACTATACATAACTAACTAATTTACACAAAAAAGCCACCTTAAAGATGGCTTGGTTGCAATGCCGTAGCATTAATTTGGCGTCCCCTAGGGGATTCGAACCCCTGTTACCGCCGTGAAAGGGCGGTGTCCTAGGCCTCTAGACGAAGGGGACAGAAACTTTTACATTCCTGTTAGAGATAATCTCTAACCTAGGTGCAGTTTCAATAACTGCATGTGGCAAATTGGTGGAGCCAGGCGGGATCGAACCGCCGACCTCTTGCATGCCATGCAAGCGCTCTCCCAGCTGAGCTATGGCCCCGTGTAACTAAACTGGAGTACCATGTTTTGTGCTTCAGTTCCGTGACAGCGATGCGCATATTAAGGACATGGACGCAGAGTGTCAACGCTTTTTTTAAGAATTTTCTCTGATTGCAATAAATTCGAGCGCTTTGTCGATTCTTTCGCCGATTTTAGTCTGTTCCATCAGTACTAAAGTCACATCTAACGAAGGTGAATTGCCTGAACCAGTGCACGCCACACGTAATGGCATCCCTACTTTCCCCATACCGACATCCAAAGTTTCAGCCGTTTGGTTTATCGCAGTTTGAATATGTTCACTCGTCCACTCATTCAATGCTAATAAGTTCTCTTTTACTAACAACAATGCCTCTTTGGCTAACGGGCGTAAGTGCTTTTTCGCCGCCTTAGCATCAAACTCTGCAAAGTCTTGGTAAAAATACGTACTGATTTGTGCCATTTCTACCAGATTTTTCACACGGTCCGCTTGAATGGCAACAACATCGCTTAATGCGGGTCCTGCATCAGCTGTATTTACACCCATTTGCTCAAAATGCCATGCTAATGCAGCAGCCACTTCTTCACCAGGTAACGTTTTCATGTAATGTTGGTTTAACCAAATCAATTTTTCTGTATTAAACGCAGATGCAGATTTACTGATGTTGTCTAAAGAAAAGTGCTCTATCATCTCATCAACACTGAAAATCTCTTGGTCACCATGAGACCAACCTAAGCGCACTAAGTAATTTAATACAGCTTGTGGTAAATAACCTTCATCACGGTATTGCATAACACTTACCGCGCCATGACGCTTAGATAGTTTTTTACCATCATCGCCTAAGATCATCGATACGTGGGCATATTCGGGGATCGGTGCATTTAACGCTTCAAGGATATTGATTTGACGCGGGGTATTATTAATATGGTCTTCACCGCGAACCACATGCGTTATGCCCATGTCCCAATCATCCACTACGACACAGAAGTTATAAGTCGGAGCACCATCAGTACGCATGATAATCAAATCGTCCAACTCGGTATTACTGATGCGTATTTCACCACGCACATGATCTTGAATGACTACATCACCGTCTAATGGGTTTTTAAAGCGTACAACGTAAGGCGCATCAGCAGGATGATCAGTGCGATCACGCCATGTACCAGGGTAGCGCGGTTTCTCACCCGCTTGTTCTTGGGCTTCTCTGATCGCGTCTAATTCTTCGACACTCATAAAACATTTATAGGCTTTACCTTCGTCCAGTAATTGCTGTATTAATGCTTTATATCGATCAAAACGATCGGTTTGATATATAGGACCCGTATCATGGGTTAAGCCTAACCAGGTCATGCCATCTAAAATGGCTTGTTTGGCTGCATCAGTAGAACGTTCAATATCAGTGTCTTCAATACGTAAGACAAATTCCCCGCCTTGGCTTTTGGCATATAACCAAGAATACAGCGCGGTACGTGCGCCACCAACATGAAGATAGCCCGTTGGGCTAGGTGCAAAGCGAGTCACTACAGACATGAAAGTTCCTAATCAAAATTTTTTAAGGCGCATATTTTAGCAAGAACTCTGCGCTAAACCTAACTAAATTTTTACCGAAATAGAGAGAAATCGGCAGCGCCAAACCGATTCAGATTAGGAAAGACATCATTAATTTCACTGGTTCCTAAACCAAACCACTGCGCAATTTGAGCGCCAAATTGGTCGATAGACGTCGTCGGGATCATGCGTCCATCCCCAAAATCATCAACAGTATTAATCACTTGCTCAGGCATATGCCCAAATATTCGACCACCATCAATCGCATCGCCCATGATAATTTGATGCCCTGCCCAACCATGATCAGTGCCATCTCCATTTGATGTCAACGTACGACCAAATTCAGACTGTGTAAAGGTCACTACATTTTGAGCTATGCCGCGTGCTTGTAAATCCGCATCAAAACCGGCTAGCGCATGAGACAATGTTTGTTGTAGACGTGGAAGCAGGTAAGCTTGATCATCGTGTGTATCAAAACCACCAAGTGAAGCGAAAAATATCTGTCGCGGTTGATTTAATGATGCTTGGGCTTCAATCATGCGGGCAATCATTTTGAGTTGGTCACCAAGATCGCCGGCTTCACGGTAATCGATGTCAGTGTTTGCTACCGAAGATAATCCGCTGTTGAGCAGCGTATTATTAGTTCGCACGTTTTTAAGCTTTTGGGCATAGGTCCTTGTGAAAGGATCATCGGCAGCTTCAAAGACCCGCAGATAATGAGCTATCCGCGTGTCATTCCAACTATGCTCAGGATTAAGTGCACCAAACTGCTCTACCCCGTCTTTATTCATAGCATACTGCTGAGCAATACGCCCACGTTGAAACAAATTGGTCCCGCCCAACGAAAAGCTCAGTGGTAAGCTGGTATCTGTATCCATGACTAAATCAGCCATCCGCCCGCCCCAACCGGACACGATATTGGTATCGGCTAATCCCGATTGCCATAGGGTTTGTTGGTCGTTGTGAGAAAACAGTTGAGGGGGTTGTAAACGCGTATTATTGAGCAATTCAGATTTAGTCGCAGGTGCGATCATCGGCCCCATGTTACTCACCACAGATGCTCGTCCACGATTAAATAAATCAGCTAACGCATCCGCCGATTGAGGAACGCCTAGATGCATCACATCGTTTTGTTGTAAATCAATCAGTTCCTCAAGCGGTATCGCTAAACTTTGGCGCGTCTGCGCATAATTGTTATATTCACCACTAGCGGTCGGCACCAACAAATTAAAACTATCATGACCACCATATAAGAAAATACATACGATAGCTTTGTGATCATTAAAACGTGCGGATGATTGTGCACCTAACGCATTAGCCAGTTGTAACTGTGCCGCCAAACCGGTAGACGTCGTTAATGCCACAATGCTAGCTAATGATGTTTTTAAGAACCGGCGACGTGAAAATGAAGTTTTAGTAATCATAATGTTCTCCTAACGTTGCACGGCAAATTGCGGTGAACCTGTCACCATAAATGTCATTTCTTTGACCCGTTCAACATCACTCAACCACTCTTTAGCGACCTGATCATAATCCAAAATCGCTTCACGCATCGTATCGTTCATCCCGCCAGATAATAAGACTAAGTCTAAATAATCCAGTAGCTCCGCTGGGTCATTTTGCAACATCGATATAAAAGGAGTGAAATCGATAGTCATGGCTCGTTCATGTCCGGCATCTATCTCTTGAGTGGATGGCGTCCAGATCGACCACCAGGCAGCATGGTTAGAATTACGCACCATGTAAGTATCATTAATTATTTCTAACTCAGGCGCGACTAACCCCATTTCATTGAGCTGACCGGCAGGAGTAAAGCTATCTGAAAAGAAATTAAATACAGAAGGTGATGATAAAGGAGATTGATTAAACACATAGTCATACCATTGCGGTTTAGGTGTATTGGGTTCATAAATCCCAAAAGCACGGATCATTTGGATCCCACGAATTAATGGCTCTTTGATTTTACCAAACTCTGGTGCTTGGTCTGCTCGCGGTTGACGCGCTTCCTCATCTAATAATATTTGTTTGACGACGGCCCCTAAGTCCCCTCTTCCTCCTGCGCCATTATCATTAAAAACTTGAGCAGTACGAGCGATATAGTCTGGTGATGGGTTTGAAGTGACTAAGCGCTGAATTAAATGCCGCGCCACAAAAGGCCCAACATTAGGATGTTCAAACAAACTATCCAATGCCATCTGCATGGCCCTTTCACCATCTGTTCCTGCCTCGACAACCACGCCATTGAGCAATGCTTTACGGACATCTTGGGCATGATATTCTGGGATCAATACCATCTGATTACGAAAATTACGATTTTGCCACCAATTATCCCAGGTATTGTAAGTAGTGCCATAAAAGTGCCATCCAGTAAACACATGCGCATAGGCTTTGACAGTATCGATATCATAGGTGGGGATCGGTTGTCCGTTTTGGATTTTGAGGGAACCATCAAGATTTAGCTCATCGAGCCCAATGGTAAATAATTGCATGACCTCACGGGCAAAGTTTTCATCTGGGCGAATATTGTTGTCTTCATCGGGTTTTTCATTGCCGAGCATATTTAAATACACGCCCATCGCCGGAGATAGCGTTACAAACTCAAGTAAGTCGCGATAATTCCCAAAAGCATAATCTGCTAATCCATCATAATACGTGGCTATGTCTAAATGACTATTATCCAACGCACTTTTATCAGATATAACAAATAACTGGCTCAGCGCAAAGGCCACACGTTGGCGCAATTGATCCTCACCATGCAAGGCAATCTCAGACCAAGCAGCGTAACGATGACCACTCCAAGGTAATTCTGCACCATTCTCAATTCGTGCATTATCATCAGCGTTGAATATTGCCAACGTCTGCGCCCGATGATGGCTTTGTGGTGCATCAAACTGCTCTTCTATCCACATTTCTATGCCTTGGCTTGCGACAGCATCAATTTCCGCTTTGGTGGGGCCAAAGGTCGCCTGAGTCAATAACCGCGCAGCATCTTGGGGAGTCGTAGAACGATCAATGGGCGTAGTGGGAGTTGTTGTTGGTGTAGTTGATGGTGTAGTTGATGGTGTGGTTGATGGTGTTGTATTAGGGTTGGTAATAACGTTACTAGGGCTTGGCGAGTCGCTACTACCTCCCCCTCCGCAGCCCAACAGCATAGATGCAAACAAACAGACCCAAATTGCTTTCATATAAATTACTCAACATTACTTTACCCGTTAAGTTTAGCCTTTATTAACTTAATTACAACATTTGCAGAACACCGCTAGTGATATCGGTATATTTTGTAGTCATTTAAAATAAAATATTGACACCACTCCCGTCATGCCTATAATACGCACCACTTGTTACACAGCTTAACAAGTTTAGTTCCAAAACGGTCGCTTAGCTCAGTTGGGAGAGCATCGCCCTTACAAGGCGAGGGTCACTGGTTCAAGCCCAGTAGCGACCACCACTTTCTTCACACATCATCCATTATTAATACCAAACAACTGGTTCAAGTCTTTCAGACCGAGCCACAGTAGCGACCACTATTTTTCCTCTGTTATATCAATCACTTACTTACATAAACTCAATAATGACACCCGCTTTAAGCAGGCTAACGTCCTTATTTATCGTCTAAAATAATCATATCTATACAAATTAATAATTTAAGAATTCATTATGCTCAAAATTCATGCGATTTTTCGAGTGTCGCCTTTACATATTTAACAAAGTGCGTCGAATCGGTGACGAATCGGTGACGAATATGCGCACAAAAAAATCTATAACCCTTTATTTACAAGGTCTACAGAAAGATTTTGATGTTATTGAAAAAACACGCTAAGTGTTTGAGGTGATGTCTTACCACCCTCGAACTCCCCCAGTTCTACAATACTTTTTTACTTTATCCTGATATTTCGTTGGTATTGTAGACTGCCACCAGAATTATAGACACTCTTAAGCTATTATTTTTGCATAGGAGAAACAAAATAAGTAATCAAAGATACAGTCCAGAATTTAAAGATGAAGCGGTTCGTCAACTCGTCGACCGAGGACATCATATTGTGATTTTCAATGTACCAGGTTAAATTTAACTTAAAGCAGCACAAGAATACATTCAATCTAAATCTCCCTCGGATCTATTAGATGACCTATTTGAGATATGCTTTGGATCTACTTTGAGTTTTATTTGACTAGATTTGATTAAAATAAACTTAAATCATAGTAATATAAAAAAATAAATAGATTTAGGAATCGATAAAACATATGTACAGCAAAACAGCCACTTGGAGCCAACTCACATCGCTATTAGTGCTCGTCAGTTTATGCAGTGTGTTTAAAGCGAATTCAACTACAAAAGTCGACTATTTTAGTGACAACGCATTGGGTAATTCGGTAGCAATTATACAGCACCCTGCAGGTGAGTACATAAACGGAGTAACTTATGTTAGTTATCAAGGGCCTGAAGTCGCACCTTATGTAGCAGCTTATCATCACAAAACTCAAGAATGGCGAGGGCCATTTAAAGCGGGTGATAGCGATTTAGGTCAACTAATCATCGACAAAGGAAAAGTTGATAGCCATGGCAAACCCACACTGCTCATTGATGATTTAGGCTATATTCATATTTTTTATGGCGGCCATGGTGCCGGCACAAAATATGGCCCTAACCCATATGGCCGTGGCGGCTTAGGCCGTAATAAGCATTCGGTATCTAAACGTCCTTACGATATTAGTGAATGGCAAAGTTTAGACAATGTTTCAATATTTGGTACTTATAATCAAGCGATTAAAATGGATAACGGTGACATCTATTTAATCTATCGACATGGCGCACATCGCAGTGATTGGGTATATCAAAAATCAACCGATCATGGTCGTTCTTTTGCTCCAGCTGTCCCCTTCTTAAAAAGTAAGGCTAGAGCCGATATTAAAGCTACAGATAGCTGGTATATTTGGGCAACAAAAGGTCAAGGTGACGATATTATTTTGACGTATGATTACCATGTATGCTGGTTTAGAGGTGAAGGCCCAAGAGGTCGAGGACATATCACTCAGCGGCATGATCTTTATTATATGATATTAGACACCAAAACCGGAAAGTTGCGTAATATTAATAATCAACCTATCGCGATGCCCGTCACTAAAGAAATAGCCGATAATCAAACGCTCGTTGCACGTACCGGCAAAGATTGGACATTTAATGGCTCTGCTCATTTAGATGATCAAGGCTTTCCGCATATTGCTATCAATATAGGTAAAGACTTAGGACAAAATACAGGCGGTCCTAAACAAACTCATTATTACTTCTGGGATGGTACAAACTGGCAAGGTGGTGAACCTGTAAATCTTAGCTCAAACTTAGTTAATACAGATACCCGAGGTGACTTTTTTATAGATAGTAGTACTAAACAAACTACCTTTTTATTAGGCTACCAAGATAAACAAGATGGGGTTATTGCTACATTTACGCGTAAAAATAACGCATCGTCATTTGAAAAAAAACAAGAGTTGTTACGTCGACCGGATGCATCGTGGGCTATTACGTCATTAATTAAAAACGCTCACCCAGAAGCAAGACTCATTGTAGCTGAAAAACTAACAGGCCAAAAATGGCATAAGATGTATTTGCTAGGTGATAAGGGACCTATTCAACGACCCATGAGTGGGGCTAAAATATTGAAATCAACTGAATTGGCGCAGTAACTATTTAAAACAACTAGGTGCTAATTAGGCTATTCAGAAGGGATTCGTCCATACCCGCCATCTGATGTTGAGCCATCTTTTTTTAGTCTGGGCGGGTTTACCAACAAGTCGAAATTGGTAGTTAACCCAGATAACAGAATAGCGGACAAGGATGCAGCAGTTGCTATAAATTTTTTATCATAACGTTTTAATTTCAACTAATTTAAGTCATAAGTAATCATTTAAAGTCAAATTAATGTATTATCATATAGTCCAAGTAATTTACGATTTATGCTATTAAAGACTCACAATTTACCTGAATTGATAACAAAGAAGTTAAAACGCCATTTAATAAAATTTATATAAATAGAGATAAGTAAAATGATTAAAAAAAGAATAGTGATGCTTTCTACAATGGCACTGAGCATTTCAGCATGTGGTGGAGGTGGTTCTCCTGAGCAAAAGCCTGTGGTTAATACAACACCTCAACCTATCACAAATGTTGTAGGTTCAGTGACAATTCAAGGTAACGCACAGCAAGGTCAAATATTAAAAGCTAATGTATCGGATGAAAACAATGGTGTAGTCACAAATTCGCCAAGTTATATTTGGTACGCCGATAGTGAGGTGATCGAATCGCAAACACAATCTCAGCTTGAAATAGCAAGATCTGCAGTTGGGAAAAAAATTACAGTTTCGGTGAGTTACACCGATGGTGACGGTTTTAATGAGAACGTAACATCTGCTCCAACAGATACCGTTATTAAAATTCCTAACGCAGAAGGTAGCATTGCCATTTCAAATGAATTAGGTGAAGAGCCCGAACTTATTGTTGCTTCGACCCTAAAAGCTAATATTACAGATGCAAATGGGATATCAGGCGCAATTGAGTATTTTTGGTATGTTAACGATGAATTAATCTCTGAACAAAACCAAGCAACTTATACTTTAGTTGAAAGTGACGTAGGCCAAAGTATTTTCGTCAGAGTCGAATATCAAGACGCCGACGGATACAACGAGTCGATAACGTCAACAAGCACAAAACTGGTGGTATCGAATTTACCAGTTACTAACGGTGAGGATTTTCCTGTAGGCGCAAGTATTCCGGGTAATACACCTATAGATCGTAATGCTCCAGTATCTGAAGAATCATTTGAACTTGGTGGCTGGAATGCAGGTACAATTAATGGCGATTATAATCCTGGACGTGATTCGAGCATTCCGAAACAATTCCGTTTCACCCAATTTCAAAACCCTGACTCGTTCAGTGCGGAAACAACTATTACTCGATTTGGCGATTATTCCGCCAAATTATATTGGCAAAGTGGCGACCCTGCAAAATGGAACGACGATCCCAATACAATAGATAATGTCGACCGCAAAGCCATGTTACATGGCAGAAATGCCAATACCATTACATCAACGGTTTGGCATGGTTTTAGTGTCTATTTTCCAAGTGAAGACATAAATCTGGTCGAAGGTGAAGACCCGTTATTCTTCCAATTACATGGCGCGCCAGATCCTGGCGAACCAGGTCGTCAACCACCACTTGCGCTGACCATACAAACCGACGGGTTTTATGTTGGCTATGGTTGGGATGCTAGAGAATTCAATACATCGACGGGCGGACAAGGTCGCGATAAGTTCCACATTCCACTTAACATGGCGGATTACCAAGATCGTTGGTTGGACTTCGTGATCGAAGTCAAGGCAGACCCTTTTGAAGAAAAAGGTTTTATCAAATTATGGATCAACGGCAAACAAATGGCTGACATTACCAATATTCAAATAGGTTACAACGACGCCAAAGGGTTGTACCCTTCTTGGGGCTGGTACTTCACCGGTACGACTAACGTGACACGTAACAACGACGGTACATTGTACCTTGATGAAATTCGCCACGTGGAAGCTGCTGACGCCAACTACTTTGACGTTGCGCCGGGTTATTTTTCAAAATAAGGCTCAGGCACTAATAAGCTCCTTTAACGAAAAGGAGCTTATTACCCTTAAGTCAACTTACGTACTTTAATACCTAGAATATCAGCCAGTTTTTCGAGTTTATTGGATATATGTCCAACGCCTATTGCGCAATGATGAGATGGACCTCCACGTGACCACTCGTTCATAAATTCACGAGCGCCCATCGGAAATTTATATCGGCTATTAGTATTACCAATCTGAAGCACTGGACCTGGTACGGATTCCCCTTCACATACTTGTAAAAACACACTGCCATCTCGACGAGTAACGACTGATAGAACAGTCACAGGCCCATGTTTTACGGTCATTTGAATTGATAACCCTTGACCTGGTTTTCCGTGGTAAATAGGCAGTGGCACTAAACCGACACTGCCCTCTGCAATAGCAAAGTGCGCTGGTCCATCGTGACCCAAATACACTACATCATCTTTAAAATCGGAAAGGTAAAACTCTGAGAATGAACCACCTACACCAAATAAGTCCATGATCTTCATGGCTTGCACGTTCTTAATTTCACACTCACCAGCAATTGGCGTGTTCGCACCTGTTAACAATGTATTGCCAGCGATGACAGAGGTTACGATATTTTCGTATTCGCCCGATCCTTCATAATAATAAGCCATTGAGCCTAAATTATGTTTTTTGATCAATTTATCTAACGCGACTGATGTCTGCGCCGCTCGTCTTATTTCTGAAATTTCACATTCTTCTGAGACGTCAAACTTTTGCTTAAACTCATCGACTTTTGTTTCGATTTCTTGTTCAGTAACGGCTTGGCGTAAGTCGAATAACTCACACATTTCTAATATTTCAAAATGGTTACCAAACGTAGCGGATTGTTGGGTTAAATCGCTATAAACGTCTAACATGCCATTATAATAATGACCTAAAATACCAACACGATTGTTACGCATGCCTTCTGCAACTCTCGCAGCGTCAACCCAGTTGTTAATTTCCTGCCAAACATAATCCTCCTGCATGTAACCCGAGACCACGTGATAATCAATTCCTGAACGATTAAATACACACGCAAGTTCAGGCAACGAACAAGACTGACAATGCTCTAACCAATACCCTGTCATCTTACCCTTGTCTCCCATTGCATTAAACTTTTCATAGTCGAGTTGAGCCACAGGCTGAATATTTAACATAACTACAGGCACTTTTGCTTTTTGTACCACAGGTAAAACGGTTGATGACAAGGCGTAGGTAGAAATAAACAAAAAGATAATATCGACATCTTCTGTTTTAAATAACTTGGCAGCCTCTTGTGCTTTTTCTGGCGTGTCAACCATGCCCGCATCAACTAAATTCGCGCCCATACCTTGTAACTTATTACTGATGTGATAGTGATAGCCATTTAAATTATCTAATAAACCGTCAAACTGAGGCCAATAGGTATCTAAACCAATTGAAAAAAGACCTGTTTTCATCATTCTTCCTTATTTATTCTTCTTATTAACTTTTATATTCGTGTCGTGTTAATTATCTAGATGGAATGATATTAATGAGCTGCGCCAGAACCAGCGAGTGTATTGCCCCAACCAATAACCACCATGCTTAATATCAAGACGGCTAGGCCAGATAAATTCCATCGTTGTGTAACGACACTAGCGCCCTTCCATTCTTTCAGTCCTAATCCCCAAAGCGTGCTGAAGACGATGATACTCGCCATGTGCAGTGTCCAACTCGAAAACTCATACGCGCCCATCATGGTTGTGCCCATGCCATAAAAGAAAAACTGCAAGTACCATGCACCACCTGCGATAGCACAAAACATAATGTTCTTTAATTGGATAAAATGATCCGATGGGTGTAATGCAGTGTCAATATCTTCAATATCAGTCAATTTAGAACGAGTTAACTCAATCCAACTATTATTTTTAGTCGCCAAAACAGCGCACCAAATAAAGTTAGTCACAAAACCACCCGCCAAAATCACAATCAAAACAGGTAAATTTTGCCATAGTGCAGGTGAGCCTTGAGCCATTGCTATGTCTGCAATTGGTTTCCCCGCTGCAAATGCATACGCCATAAATGAACTCATCACGCCAGAGAATAACGCAAGCGCTAGTCCTTTACTGAAATTAAATTCACTGACGGTTACTTTTTTATCTTCCTCTGATTGTTCATCCTGTTTGCTTGTCCCTGCTTTGCCACTTAGTGCTATTCCACACAAACAAATGAACACACCAAGCAACATGACTTGCCCTGAACTTGATGACGCTATGGTTAATAACTTACCTTCAAATAAAGGCGGCACTAACGTACCTATTACCGCGCTAATACCGAGTGCTAACGAGTAACCAAGCGCGATCCCCAAATAACGCATCGTTAAGCCAAAGGTCAAGCCACCAACGCCCCACAATAAACCAAAAGCGAATGTCCACCCTAAGCTTGAAGTTGATGCGTCTGCTAAAATTTGAGGGGTTTGCGGTAAGATCAAAAGCGCCAACAACCAAGGCGCAACGACCCAGCTGAATAGCCCGCCGATCATCCAGTAAATCTCCCACGACCAAGCTTTTACTTTTTTGTATGGGATATAAAAACTGGCCGCGGCTAAACCACCGATAGCGTGAAATAACACACCTGTGAATGGGTTTTCTTGCACTTGAAATAGATCAAACATCTTAATACCTGTTGTTATTGTTTTTTAATGATTACATCAGTAATTGAATTAGAGCCCTGGGCCGATTTTTCCGTCATACCAAAGATAAAGTCGACGGGCCTTACCTTTTTTATAAGCATCGTAGACCGTTTGAAATTCTGTATATTGCCGCCCTTAATTTATTTATTAAGACTCAGCGCTGCAAGATCCTGACAGGCCCAATCAAGCCCGATGGCACAAGTGCGTCGTCTTTACTCCAATGTTTCCACGTTGAAAACGTATTTCGTTTGCCTGGTTGTTTTGGTGTTGCCCCTGTTAACCAGTTTGGAAAATCAACCAGTTGCGAGCCTTGATAACCGTTGACTTTCCAGTCAGCGGTATCACCATATTGGCGCTCATCCCCAATCAAACGGTTCGGCCATAGATTAGTGACTTCAACTTCTAAAAGGTTTGTGCCTGCTTGCAGATCCGCTGATATATCAAATTGATAAGGACGCCACATTTGCACACCTAAATCTTTACCATTTAGGTACACACGTGCAAATTGATGCACTTCACCTAAATCCAAGACGTATGACTTACTAGCACTAGGCTTAAACTCAAACGAGGTTTGATAACGCGCTGTGCCAGAAAAATATTGAACGTCTGCCACGCTGTGATCTTTAAGATCAATGAGTTTATCCAACGAGATCGAATCTGGCGTATGAACTCCACGAACAAAGTCGATATTCCAAGGTTGTTTTAACGTTTTTGCGGTTTTAAATGTACGTGATTGAACGGTTTGTGATGTTGTCGCCTTCTTAGTAAAAACAATGAATTGCGATTCAATACCTTCTAACGTTAATGGAATAATGGTTTTTCCATCACGCTCGCGGTAGTTAATAATTCGCTTTCGCTCACCCGTCAATGGATTCCAAAGTTCAGGAGTTTTATTGCTAACTCTAAAGTGCGCGTCGAATTGCGATTTTTTCTGTTCGATATTACTGATGAAATAGAAATCTTTATCTTCACTTTCAACATAATGATGACGCCAGATAATTTCAGTGTCGGCATCTACCAATCTCACGTCTGGTTTGATATCAAGTGCGTCTAAAGCATCAACAAGTGTACTAAATACTTGATTTTTATATTTGCCTTGCCAAATCTCTTTTATCAAACGACTTAGTTGTTGTTCTGCGACTTTTCCGCCTTGCAAACTTGGCGAGTGTTTCGGTGCCTGTCCGACTATAATCGCACCTTGGCTGAGTAAGTTTTTCAGTTTTTTCAACACCACTGGACGCATGGATACATCGCCAGCCAACGACAAAATGCTGTATTGACGACCCGACGAATAAGCAAGTTTTTTATCGTTGTTGACGTACAATTTATTCAATAAACCGTGCGTGCTGATAAATTCAAAATCATAACCTGCAAGCATTTTGTCTTTATGAAACGCTTTGTCTGCACGTGTTGCTGAATCGTCCCCCAAGTAATGTAATACATCGAAGACTGGCTGACCTTGGCGCAACATGGCAGAGGTTCGCGTTAAATACTGATTCCAAGTTGCAATTTCGTGCCACCAGGTTTGAGTGCGTTCAAAGTGTAATCCCCAATAACCTAACGTCATACCTGGCTCGACTGTTGTCCAAGGCTGATGAGTAAATAAATGATGGGTTACTTGCGTTACACCTGCGGCAAAATCTGAGTCTGCGTTTGGTTTATAATATTGTGGATGATTTAGCCAACGGTTAGCTTCTGGTAACGCGGTAAAAGACTCTGAGCTAACCATACGATCATAAATAGAACCCGCCGATGCCGTCATTTTTGCGGTCATGTATGAATTTTTTCGATTACGCTCGTTTTTAACAGGATCGACATCTCTGAAATTATTGTTGGCATAAACGATGTCCGCTTGCCCAAGCGCATGCAAATTGTCGATAAATGGTTTCATTGATTGCGCTGAGTACTTAATGCCAAGCGCATTAGCGCGCTCTCTCATGCCACCGTAAAAACGCTCGGAAATTAAATCCGCGATGGTTTTTCGCATATCCCATAAAAAACGTTCGGTTTTATCTTCTTGATCAATGACATAACCTAAGGTTGCTGGTAAAAACTTGATCAGTGAATAGCCACGTTTGTCTTCAAAGGCTTGCGGGAAGTCTTGCGTCCAGTTTTGGCGTCCTACTTCCCAGCTGTCGGTGTGCGTGCTGAAAAGCGCTTTGCCAGTGTGTTCGCCTGCCAGTTGTTTTATCTTTTTGATGTAACCATCAAATTGAGCGTCTAACGCGTTAACGTTCATCTTATCAACTTCTAAGCCTTCACCACCTTCTGATCCTGGGCGATTTATCGCTTCTGTTGAGGAATAGCCAAATCGAACAATCGTCCAATTGTCGCCTGCTTTGTGATCCTTTGGTGGCGTCCAGTTTAATCGACCGTTAACATCCAAATATTCGCTGACATCAATAATTGAATCAAAATCAATGCTGTTGTTTTTGTCGATGGTTTTGTTGAAAGTGGTTCGTTCTGCTTCGTCTCTGAAAAACGGAAATGCATGGGCCGCTTTTTTACACCACAAATCGACGCGCGGACGATTATCTAGCTCAATGTCTCGAACCGACACCGTTACTTTCGGCATTGCGGTATAAAGCAGTTTGTTGTCGGTGTGTTTAAACACAAATTTAACATGGCGTGTTGTCACGGGTTCGAATTGAAAACATCCAATGTCATCGTAAATTTGTCCACGTTTATCAAAAGCGACTTCTCGATAATTAACACCATCGTCAGACACCATAACGTAGTTACGTCCCATCATGCCGTAGGCAGCGAACTTAATGAATGCGTTGCGGAAAGTATAATCTTGTTCAAAGTCGAGCTTGATATAAATCTCACCGGTCTCTGGATCTTTTGTCGGGGAAATCTGCGTATTCCAGTCTTTATCAATCACAGCCTTAGTTTGAGCTGACGCGTGAGCACTTGGTAAAGCATAGCCTGATACTTCGACCTTACTTACTAATTGATTAAAATTTGGTTCGATAAAACCTGTTGGGGTAGGAAAAGCCAGCGTAGCTATGTCATGGTAATAATCTAAAGGCGCATGCGGTTTAGGAAATTGAATAAGTTGATTTCGACTTGTGGTGTTTATTTCACTCCAAGTCATTTCTTTCATACCTAATTCTGGCGTAATCCAAGGTCCACCAGCCACCGACCAACCTTCACCATTGTATAAATTAATTTGTAAATCATACTCAGCAGCCTTTTCAATCGTATATTTCATCAATGCTTTATATTCTTCAGACATAAAGCGAACAGGTCCTTCTGGGATCATGCCGTGTTCATTTATATGCATTAACAACACACCGCCTAGTCCAGCTTCCGACATTGATTTTAAATCGGCGTGAATCCCTTTTTGAGTAATATTGCCATTGATCCAATACCAAAACGCCCAAGGTTTGTATTGATGTTTCGGAGAATCAAACTGCTCAACTATTGACGTACTTGACGCATTAAAACTCGCCAATGAAGCAGAAAATAACAAAGTGAGGCATAACGCCGCTGATAACAATGACTTTGGCATGATGTATTTCTTACATGGTTTAGGAACTCGTTTATCCACTTTGCTTAATCGCAAAACGTTTAATAATAATATGTTCAGCTATAAATTCTCTGCTGTTAATAGCAAACGAGTTATTCATATTAAATATTAAAAAACACCCTGCCCAGGCAGAGTGTTTTTGGTTAGAAAGTGACTAATTTTTTAATACTTTACGCTCTTTAACTGGATACCAATCTTCAAGCTTGGCCATTAATTTTTTAACTAGTTTAGGATGTTTGTCTACTAAATTATTTTTCTCGTGAACGTCTTCTAGTAAATTGTATAAACGAGGGCCACTAAGTACGTCTTTATGGTATTTCTGGTAACTGACATTTTCACCGTCATAACTCAAAATCAGTTTCCATTTTCCAGAAATCACCCAACGATACATCAACGTACTTTCTGGGTTATCTAAATCAGCCATATCGTGAGCAAAGCCTTCTCCAAAGATGGCGTCACGATCGATTGGAGTCTGTTGTTTAAAGTTTTCCATGAGGTTTTTACCAGGTAAGTCTGCTGGAATATCAAGACCAGCCGCCGCTAATATAGTTGGTACAATATCAATACTGCTTACAGCTTCTGGACGCATTTGTGCATCGAACTGATTTGGTAACGAGAACATAATTGGTGTACGAACACCACTTTCACCAGGGCTTTGTTTTGATCGAGGTAAGAAACGATTAGCCTGACTTGGATTAGTCACCCAACCGTTGTCTGACACATAAACGATCATGGTATTGTCTTTAATCCCTTTTTGCTCAAGATAACCCAATAATTCACCGTTAGTTTCATCGAACCATTCAATCATCGCGTAATATTTAGCAATGGATTCAGGTAAACCTAAGTTAGAGTATTTTTTATAAATACGAGCTGGCGGCGTGTGTGGCGTATGTGGCATATAAGGCGCATACCAAACTAAAAATGGGTTACCATCCGCCGTAGATTTATCAATGAAATTAGTGATAATTTCAATGCCTTGACGACCTATTGTTAAACCATCATCACCATGACGTCCGCCTTGTTCAGGAAAACCACGGGTCATGCCTTCATCAAAGCCACCGCGTTTAAAGTTACCTTCCCACCATTTACCGGTTTGAAGAGAGACATAACCTTTTTCTTTTAATAACTGAGGCAACGTATCGACTTGATCTATTTTTGCAATGATTTCTCCACGTTGCTTTTGGTATTCATTACCTTTTTTCCCACCTGGTAATTTTCGTGACGGATTGTTACCTGTAATACCGTGCTGTGACGCATATAACCCAGTTGCTATAGTTGCTAACGAAGGACGACATAATGACGTTGGCACGTAACCACGTGTGAAGGTAACTGACTCGGCCGCTAATTTATCAAGGGAGGGCGTTTTCACAATATCGTGCCCCATGAAACTATAATCATTCCATGCGTGATCATCCGATAAAATAAGTACAATGTTGGGGGGCGTTTGTTTTTCTTTTACTCCGACTGCGTTTACTTCGTCATAATCTACCCCTGTCATACTGCAACCAGAAATGAGTAATATCGACAAAGCACACAACGACTTTGTCTTGTGTTTGAGTTGTTTCAAAGTATCAAGTCCTATTGAACTATTCATATGTGTAAACCTTTATAATTTTTTATTTATTTTTGAAAAAAGACCTATAAAAACAAAGTGAATAAAAGCCTTTTCGTTAAAGTCATTAAAAGAAGTTAAGGTAACTCCAAAGTTAAACTGTATTGACCTGCATAATATTTTTTAGGATCGTTCTGATCTAAGGTTGGTAACGTTACATAAGCGGTTGAATTATTAGGCACAGTAAAGTTCCAAGTCACTTTATTTCCTTCACGCTTCCAACTACTTTGAATTTCGCCATAACCCGTTTTATATGACACTTCAACACTATCTAAACCGGATACAAATAAAGGTGCAAGTTCAAAGTCCTGATAAGCAACGGTGTCGACCATAGGACGAATACCTCCTAGACCTTCATAAAACCAACCGTCATAACCACTGTGGAATGGATGGTTTAACGAACGACCTGGTTCATTTTCATAACCACCTGACATTGAGCCGGGGATAAAACCGCCTTTACGTTCCCATAATGTTGTCGCGTTCAACTCATTGATTAAATAGGAATATCCTGGATAACCTTCGGCTTTAAAAATGTTAAATGCAGTGTCTGCATAACCAAAATCACTCAATGCGCGATACAAATAAGTTTGTCCTAATGCGCCAACTGATGCGTGACCTTTCCACTTATTCACAACGTCATCATTAATTACTTTAGCAATCGCCGCATGTTTCTCTTTCGGTGCGATACCAAACATTATGGCCATTGAATCAGCTGTTTGACTTCCGTAACTGTTACTTTCTTCGTTAAACAACTCTTGGTTGAACCTTGCGCTGATTTGATTGAACAAGTCACTGTAATGCTTTTGCTGTGCAGGTTTATTTAAGACTGCAGAGATTTTCGACATTAAATTAGCTGTATGAGCAAATAATGCCGAACTAGTTAATGTCGGTGTTGTACGTTCTGAAGCACAACGACCATTAATACGATGTGGGCCACGGGTAACCACAGGATCACACCAATCCCCATAACCATTGCGTATCATTGAATTATCTAACTGGGACTCTCCGGCGTTCATATATTCAACCATGCTTTCAAACTGCTCAAAAAGTAATTGCTCATTACCATGATGGCGATAATGTTCCCAAGCAATCATAATTTCTGCTGCAGCCCAATCAAGCTTGCCACCATGACTTCGTTTACCCGGTACAACCGCTGGAGCAATATGAGCAGACGTTTGGAAGTCACCTAGATATTTGTCCCAAAACTTATCCATATTGTAGTTATAGTTACCTGTGATCAAAGCAGCATGTGCATCACCCGTCCAACCGGCTCTTTCACGAATTGGGCAGTCCATTGGCAGTGCCATCAAGTTACTTTCATAACCCCATAGCGCCATATCGTGTACCTTGTTAACAAGTGGATCAGAACTTTTGAATTGACCAACAATTTCAACGTTACTTCTCACCAAATGAGCGGTAATTGAATCAAGAGAAGGCGCGTCATCCAAACCTCTAACTTCGACATATCGAAAACCGTGCCACGTGAAAATTGGCGTCCAAGTTTCTGTCTCATCACCAGAGGCGATATAACCATCAACTTGTTTTAATAATGGCGCACCGCCACCACTTTTTTGGCTAATTTGGTTTTTCGAGTTAACCCACTCCGCATAACGAAAATAAATTGCTTGTCCTTTTTTAAGGCCTAACTTTTTAATATCAACAGTTGGAATACCCGTAAAGTTTTGCCCAAAATCGAATACCCAAACTTTAGGCTCAGGATTAAAGACTTCGACAGGTTTGACTTCTTTAACGGCTTTGATTGGAGGTAACATTTGTGGTTCAAGTTGCTTTGTTGGCCATTGGTTAAGTACAGTTACTTTTTCCCAGTTATTAAGATTAAGGTTAGTACTTTCATTCCACCCTTTTATCTCAAGGTTTGCGTCATATAACTCGCCTGAGAACACCCCTTCTTTTAAAATTGGTGATTTATGACTTAACCAGTTTTCATCACTCACAATAATTTGCTTAGTACCATCCTCAAATGTGATTTCTAATTGCGCGATAAATGTGGGTTGTCCATAGGATAATGAACGTTTTGTTTTTGAACCTTCTTTCGCGTCTGGGTTTGTCCATTTGCTGAAAGCAATATCTTCATCGTACCAACCACTGCCTAGATGTACTGCTATAGTATTTTGACCTTCGGTAAGGAAGGATTGAACATCATCTGTGTTATATAAAATTCGCTTATCAAAATCTGTTTGTCCCGGGTCCATGATACGGTCATCGATATTTTTGCCATTTAAATAGAGTTCATAATATCCAGCAGCAGTGCTATGTAATCTTGCTTTGGCTATTTTCTTGTTGCTTTGGATAGTAAATTGATTCCTGAACAAAACAGCGGTTGGTGACACTTTTAATTGTTCTAACACGCGTTCTTGGGTTTTACGCTTACTTTTCTTTATTCGTTTATCTTCTAAGTTTGCCGCAAATCGCATCCATTGATTAACAGCTGGCGTTATTTTTGCAGTTTCTTGTTTTGCAACTTGCAACCATTTTGCTTGCCAATCAGCCTTAACAATTAGCCCCATTTCCCAGAAGTTAACTTTACTCCATTCATTTGGTTGCTCGGTATCAGAAGCCCAAACTCGAACACGCCAATAAGCCACATCACCAACTGATAAAGGTTTACCCTGATAAGCAACGTTAACTGAACGTCTATCTGCCACTTTTCCAGAGTCCCATAGATCTGGTTTATTCTGTTCTAATAAGACATCGCTACTCGCCACCTGAATTTGATAAGCCGCTTGCGACTTAACATTTGAATACCAAGATAAATTTGGCATTAACCTATGTACATTGAGTGGTTGAACATTGCCTTCAACCAATAAGTTACTTGCAGCTAGGTTTGATGGTGATTCCTGCTTATTACTCTCACAACCACTAACGATACTGACAAACATCAGTACCATTGCGGCAAACAAAGCGTTGGTCATTTTCTGTTAACTCCTTTGAACGGACATACTTTTTTTAATCCACAAAATTTTCAATACTTAGACTTTAAAACGTATAAGCGATTAATTATGAGGATATCGGTTATTACGATATAAAAATAACATTGCAAAACTTGCTGGACTGGGGATAGCACAATAAATAGAGCGCATATTATGGATTTACTTTGCACTTTTTATTCGGAACAAACTAAAAACTTAGTTATATCACTATATTTAACTGCTTTAATAATAGAAGGCTATGTATGTCTTACCCTACTGACCCAGCAACTTTAATTGTTTTTTGATCTATTTTTTTATATTTTATTAATAAGTTTTTTACAAATACATACATTATCAAATATATAAAAACAATAAAAGAAAAAATGAATAATTTTGATTTGTTATGACCTAATATGATTTAAATTGCTTTTATATCGAAACATAATACAAAAGCAAAAATATGCCTCATCTAAGGCTCAATATAGCTACAAACTAAAATATAGAATTGCACAATATTAGTAGCAATTCAGCCCCTTAAAATTCTCAGCCAATAACGTGGTTTTTACAATTGGTACGTTGCTATCTCTTTCACAACATCCGAAGAACCTAATAATACAGGGGTTCTTTGGTGTAACGATTGAGGGGGAATATCTAAGATTGCTTGAGTCGCATCATAAGCAGTCCCGCCGGCATTTTCTACTAACCACGCCATGGGATTTGCTTCATATAACAAGCGTAATTTACCGTCTTCCATATTATCGCGTTTGTCACCTGGGTAGAAATAGACACCACCACGTGTAATTACACGGTGAACATCACCGACCATAGCGGCATTCCAGCGTAATACAGGTGCTTTATCCGTTTGGTTATTCACAAACAAATGACCAAAAAATGATTGGTATGGGGCGTTCCAAAACGGATAATTTGCCATATTCAATGCGTATTCATTAGTTGCTGTAGGAATAGTAAATTCAGGGGTCGTTAATAGGAATCCACCATGAGTAGAATCAAGGGTAAATCCACGCGTTGGACCGCCTGTAGTCATGACTAATAAAGTCGAAGGACCATACAGCACATAACCGGCGACTAATTGTGCACGACCACCTTGTAAAAACTGAACAGGGCTATCCGCAGGCTCATCCGGTAATGTGGGGTAGATTGTAAATATCGTGCCTATTTGACCGTTGACATCAATGTTAGATGAACCATCAAGTGGATCAAACGCAACATTATATATCCCTTCTTCATGGCCAATAACGATTTCATCTTCTTCTTCAGATGCGATGGAACGGACACTTG